>Ga0302314_10007266_pt1 | contig 19914 bp, 19 predicted proteins | sample III_Palsa_N2_3_FD_200533 | JGI IMG/M metagenome (GOLD analysis project Ga0302314, IMG submission 200533) | Peat permafrost microbial communities from Stordalen Mire near Abisko, Sweden - III_Palsa_N2_3 | ecosystem: Environmental > Terrestrial > Soil > Palsa > Peat permafrost | place: Sweden... | reverse complement strand
TGCGGCGATTTACGTTCCGACGATCCTCGGCGAGGAGGCGTATCTGCGGGAACATTTTGCGGGCTTCGAAGCGTACGCGCGTGAAGTGCCAAGGCTGCTGCCGCGAATCACGGCGGCGCGGATCGGCGCGGGAGCAGGGGATGGGGAGCGGGGCGGGTTTTCGCCGGAACTCTACCGCAAACACCGCGAGTACAATGCTCTGATGGGCGTTGGCGCAATCTATCTGGCGCTGGCTTTGATTCTTTTTGGGCATCACGTGTTTCCTGCCGGACTCAGCAAGCCGTCCTGGTGGCCATAAGCCGCCCCCAACCCAACTTCCGGGGAACCCATTTGTACAAAGCTCGACGTTCGTTGCGCCGGTTTCCTAAACTGTTGAGCATCATCCTGGTTGCCGCCGGCGCGGTGCGCACAGGCCAGGCGCAGTTGCTGGGCATCGGCAGCAAGCCGGCGGCGCCGATTCAGATTCCAACGCTGCAGGCCCCGGTGGCGGGCTATGCGTTTCCCGACCACCAGACGCTGACCTTTACCGTGGACTGGCGGGTGTTTACCGGGGGAACGGCGGTGTTCCACCTGGAGCGGCAGGGCGATGATCTGAAGGTGTCGGCGACGGCGGATACGGTGGGTGCGGTGAACATGCTGTTTCCGGTGGTGGATCGCTTCCAGTCGTCGCTGGATACGCGGACGGGCTGCTCGTCGGGGTTTTCCAAGCAGACGCAGGAGGGCCGGCGGAAGATATCGAGCGACCTGACCTTCGACTCCGCCGCCGGCAAGCAGACCGAAGTTGAGAAGAACCTGGTGAAGGGCACACAGAAGACGCAGTCATCGTCGATTCCCGCGTGCGTGACGGACTCGCTTTCGGCGATGTTTTATGCTGCATCGCAGAAGCTGGCTGTTGGGCAGGACGTAAGTTTCCCGCTGGCCGACGCGCTGCGCACCGTGACGGTGACGATGAAAGTAGAAGCGAAGGAAGAGATCAAGACGCCGGCGGGGACGTTTCAGACGGTCCGCGTGGAGCCGACGGCGGACGAGGGCGTAGTAAAGAACCGCGGCAATATCTGGGTCTGGTACACAGACGACGCGCGCCACATGCCGGTGCAGATCCGCGCGCGGCTGTTCTGGGGGACGATCACGTTCCACCTGCAGAGTGTGGAAGCGAAGTAAGGTCACTTCGGGCGTTCGCGCGCCTTCTTACTGTTTCACGCGGTGCTCCCGATGGTCGCACGGGAAGATGGGTTGGATTGAGATTGGAGCGGGACGATGCTTTTTGAGGGTGATCCGGAGCCTACGCCGCCGGAGGGAATGGTGACCGTGGGACGCTTTGAGAGCCCTGTGGAAGCGCAGATGGCCAAGGGCATGTTGGAGTCGGCCGGCGTGGAGTGCTTCCTGGTGGGGGAAAACGTGAATCGTCTGTCGCAGGCGGCGTTCCGGGTGCGCTTGCAGGTGCGCGAGGAAGACCAGGCGGCGGCGCTCGAGATGCTGGCACAGCCTGCCGGCGACGCCGTGGAAGAGGGTGCGGGAGAAGATTGAAGTACGGTTTTGACGGCGTATGATTTGCCGGGGAGTTGAATTGGGCTGAGGGAAGCATGTAACTTTGGGATGCTGCCGATCGAAAGTCGGCCAGGTTGTGCGAGAACTGGTTGGGCGTTCGAGGAAGTTGCCGGGAATGTGATTGAATTGCGATGTGATGGCTGATACTGCCGCACGACCGGCATATCGCGTCGAATGGGTTTGAGGTTTCTTCCGGAAGGGAAGAGGCAGATTTCAGGAGATTGACGCGCGCCAGTACAAGTGCGCGGAGAGGGATTTGGGGGAGAGCGATGAAGATTTTAGGGATGAGAGTAACGGGAGTGGCGGCTTGTTTTCTGGGATTGGCAATGCTGGGGCAGCCCGGGCGGCTGATGGCGCAGGCGAACGGCACGATCCATGGACACGTTCAGAATCCGGCGGGCCAGCCGGTTATCAATGCCGAGGTTCGGTTGACCACGGACCATAACCCGAACGCGACTAGCCCCAAGTTCGACTACACGTTCCCGTTGGATGCCAGTGGCAACTACAAGGGCACGGACGTGAAGCCGGGCAACTACATCGCGATCGTCTACCAGGGTGCGGCCCACATCGACTTCTTGCCAGCGCCAATTGCGGCCGGAGAGGACAAGACAGTCGACTTCGACATGACGCGGAAAGAGTACCTCGACAAGATGAGTCCGGCGGACCGGGCGGCGCTGGAGGAATACAAGAAGAAGAATGCCGAGACAAATGTGGCGAACGCGAAGATTCAGAATCTGAACGCCCTGCTGACTTCGGCTCGCGCGGCGACAAAGGCGCTCGACTTCGACACGGCGGTGAAGAATATGCAGGACGCGACGGCGGCCAAGCCGGATGAGGCGATCTTGTGGGACACGCTGGGCGATGCGCAGCTTGGCCAGGCGAATGTGGCTGCCAAGGCGGCGAAGGACGCCAAGACTACCGACCCGAGCGTCAGCGACAAGTACGGAGCCGCGATTACGTCGTATCAGAAGGCGATCACTCTGAACGCGGCATTGGCCAAGCCCAGCCCGGACCTGGCGGCGGCGGCGGATAACCAGCTTGGGCAGGCGTTTGGCAAGATTGGCAAGATGACCGATGCGGCAGCGGCTTACGATGCGGCGGCCAAGGCCGATCCACCCAAGGCAGCCACCTACTACTACAACGAGGCAGCCACGCTGTTCAACGCGAACGATATGCCGAACGCGGCGATCGCGGCGGATAAGGCCATTGCCGCCGATCCGACGAAGGTTGATGCTTACTACATCAAGGGCCAGTCGCTGATTGGGAATGCCACGGTCGATCCCAAGACGAACGTGATCACGGCTCCTCCGGACTGCATCGCGGCGTATCAAAAGTACCTGGAGCTTGCACCGACGGGTCAGCATGCCGAGGAGATCAAGCAAATCCTCGAGGGAATTGGCGCGAAGGTTCAGACGAACTACAAGGCGCCGGGCAAGAAGTAAGCGTCGGCTTGAAGAGAAAGTGGCCCTGGGCGAGATCAGCCCGGGGCCTTTTTCTTGGGACGGCATCGGGTTGGGAGGCTGTATGGGCGAGGCGACCGCCGAGGCGCGGGTGATGGGGTTCGTACAGGCGCTGGAGGTGATGCTGCGCCACGCGCTCGGCGTGCGTGCGACCGGGCTGGAGCAGGTTGCGCTGACTGCTTCGGCGGGACGCGTGTTGGCCGCGGAGTTGAGGGCGGATCGCGATCAGCCGCCGTTCGACCGGTCGACGCGCGATGGGTTCGCGGTGCGGGCGGCGGAGTGGTCGGCGGGCAAACGGCTGCGCCTGGTGGGGCAGGTGCGGGCGGGTGAGGCCTGGACTGGCGGCGCGCTGGCGGTTGGATGCGCGGTCGAGATTATGACGGGCGCTCCGGTGCCGCAGGGTGTGGATGCGGTGGCGATGATCGAGCATGCGGAGCAGGCGGGCGGCGAAGTGTGGCCCGCGGCGGGGCGCTCATTGCGCGTGGGAGAGAATGTTGTTGCGCAAGGGAGCGAGGCGCTGCAGGGCGAGGTGGTGGTAGCTACGGGGACTGAGATCGGCGCGGCGGAGATTGCGCTGGCTGCCGGCTGCGGACGCGCGGAGTTGGCGGTGTTCATGCGACCTACCGTGACGATTGTGGCGACTGGGGATGAGCTGGTGGAGTTGGACGAGGCGCCTGGGACGCATCAGATTCGCAACTCGAACAGCTACGCGCTTGCGGCGATGGTGGGGGCTGCGGGTGGGCAGGCCAGGAGGTCGGCGATTGCGCGGGATACTCGGGAGGATCTGCGGGCGCGGATTGGCGAGGGAAGCGAGTCGCAATTGATGATCCTTTCGGGCGGGGTTTCGGCGGGTAAGTACGATCTGGTCGAAGAGGTGCTCGCGGAGTTTGGGGTTGAGTTCTTTTTTACCGGCGTGCGGATGCAGCCTGGTAAGCCGGTGGTGTTTGGGCGGATGCGCAGAAGCGAGTCGGCGGACGCGCACGAGTGGACCTACTTTTTTGGACTACCGGGAAATCCCGTTTCGACGCAGGTTACGTTTCATTGTTTCGTTGAGCCGCTGCTGCGGGCGATGTGCGGCGCGGGCGTTGGCGGGCCGAAGTTTGTGCAGGCCACGCTGGCGGAAGACGTACGCGGCAAGGCGGGACTAACGCGGATTCTTCCTGCGCACTTGGGCTACGATCTGACGCGGCCGGAGGTGACGCTGGTGGGGTGGCAAGGCTCGGGCGATCTGGCGGCGAACGCGCGCGCGAACTGTTATGCGGTGCTGCCGGATGGGGTGGATTTGCTGGCTGGGGATGTGATTACCGTGCTGCTGCGGTAGGCTTCCTGAATGAGCGAAAAGTTGAGCCATTACGACGACACGGGCCGGGCGCACATGGTGGACGTGAGCGCTAAGGCGGCGACTCGGCGGGAGGCCGTTGCGGAGGCGTTTGTTGAGCTGAATGACGCGGTGCTGAAGGCGTTGCCGGAGAATCCTAAGGGGAATCCGCTGGAGGTGGCGCGGTTTGCGGGAATCCAGGCGGCGAAGCGGACCAGCGATTTGATTCCGATGTGCCATCCGCTGGCGCTGAGTTTTGTGGATGTGGAGGCGGCGGTGGTTGCGGGCGGTGTGCGGATTCGGGCGACGGCGGCGACGACTGCGGGCACCGGGGTTGAGATGGAGGCTATGGTGGCGGCTTCGGTGGCGGCGCTGACAGTTTATGACATGACCAAGGCGCTGGATAAGGGGATCCGGATTCGCGAGGTGGCACTGGTGAGTAAGAGCGGGGGTAAGAGTGGGGAGTGGCGGCGGGGATAGTTCGTCCACATCGAAACCACAGAGCGAGCCTGCAGCCATTTTTTGCTTAGGGCGGCGCGGCAGATCCCTATGTTTCTTTCACCGGCATGCAAAAGCAAAGACTGTTCCCATCCGGATCAGTCACCGCAAATTCCCTGAGCCCCCAGGTCTGATCAACTGGCGCGGTGTGAATTGGAGATTCAGGTCGCAGGGTGGTGTCCAGACCCCGCCCGCGAAAGGTGTCAAAACGCTCGTCAACGTCGTCCACAAACACTCGGTTGACCGAACCGAAGACGCCGTCTCCCGAATGATGCGAAAGCTGTAGTTCAGCCCCGTCGCGAACCAGGTCAATGACTCCGTTGGCCGTCTCGCGCTGTTCCTCTCCAGGCCACTTGCGCTCAAAGTCGAGAACCCCAGTGTAGAAACGTATGGACCGATCCAGATCACCAGACCTGATCACGGGAATAATCTTCATGACATACTCGGACCTCTCAGGGCAACAGGATACTTTCTCGCATCCGCGTTGTCATGGGCTTGGGGTCAGGCTTCCATCAGGCCGTAGCGGCGCTGCCAGGTGTGTTTGAGGCGGTCCCAGACGGCGGTGATCTCGGCGGGCGGCAGGGCTGGGTCGGGAGCGGCGGCGAAGCGTTCGGCTTCGAGCTTGGCGAGTTCGAGAATGCGGCGGTCGCGGAGGAGGTTGGCGACGCGGAACTCGGGCAGGCCGGTTTGGCGGGTGCCGAAGAATTCGCCGGGACCGCGCTGCTGGAGGTCGAGTTCCGCGAGTTCGAAGCCGTTTTGCGTGGCGACCAGGGCGTTGAGGCGGGCTTCAGCCTGCTCGGTGACACGGTCGCCGGGCTGTCGGGATATCAGGATGCAATAGCTTTTGGCGGCGCCACGTCCGACGCGCCCGCGGAGCTGGTGGAGCTGGGCGAGGCCGAAGCGCTCGGCGTGGTCGACGACCATGACCGAGGCGTTGGCGACGTCGACGCCAACTTCGATGACGGTGGTGGCGACGAGGACGTCGATCTCGCCACGCTTGAAGCGGGCCATGGTGACCTCTTTGTCATCGGCGGAGAGGCGGCCGTGGAGCAGGCCGAGGCGGAGGCCGGCGAGCGAGCCGTGGCGGAGTTCGTCGTACATTTCGGTGGCGGAGCGGAGTTTCGGTTTTTCGTTGAAGAGTTTTGTGGATTTTGCGCGTTTGGCGGCGCGAGCATCGGGCATAGTTTTATGTGCCGGGCCTTCAGCCCTCGGGTTCTTCATCGTGGCTAACCTGGACCTGGGACCCAGGCTGGTCTGTTGTCGCGCCGTTGGCGCTTGGCTCTGAGGCTGGCTTACTGACTCGCCGGCTTGCTCAGCTGGGTCTTCGTCGTGGGCGAAGTCGAGTTCGGGTTGGTCGTCTTTGGTGCCTTCGATGACGGGGTAGACGAGATAGGCCTGGCGACCCTGAGCGACTTGTTTGCGGACGAAGTCCCAGACATCGGCGGCGCGCTCGTCGGTGGTGCGGCGGGTGACGATCGGAGTGCGACCCGGAGGCATCTCGTCGATGACGCTGACGTCGAGATCACCATAGAGAGTGAGGGCGAGGGTGCGCGGGATGGGGGTTGCGGTCATGGAGAGGACATCCGGCTCAGAGGCAACACCTTCGGCGTTGGGCTTGCGCATGAGCTTGAAGCGCTGCTGGACGCCGAAGCGGTGCTGCTCGTCGACGATGACGAGGCCGAGGTTGGCGAAGTCGGCTTTGTCTTCCTGCAGGGCGTGGGTGCCGATGACGAACTGGACTTCGCCACGCATGATGCGACCCTGCGTCTCGCGCTTGGTTGCGGGATCGAGCGAGCCGGTGAGGAGGGCGACTTTGTAGGGCTTGCCGGTGCTGGGGGAGATGGCTTCGCTGAGGAGCTTGCGCGCGGAGAGGTAGTGCTGGGTGGCGAGGATTTCGGTGGGAGCCATGAGGGCTACCTGGAAGCCGTTTTCGATGGCGACGAGGGCGGCTTGCATGGCGACGATGGTCTTGCCGGAGCCGACGTCTCCCTGGAGCAGGCGGCGCATGGGCTGGGGCATGCGCATGTCGGCGACGATTTCGGCTAATACTCTTTTCTGTGCTGAGGTCGGGTGAAAAGGAAGGACCTGCTTGATGGCTTCGCGGACCGCGGGGGTAGTGGCGAAGGCGGTGCCGAGGCGCTCGCGCAGGCGGCGGCGCTTGAGCTCGAGACCGAGTTCGAGGTAGAAGAGCTCCTCGAAGATAAGGCGCTGGTGGGCGGGTGTGGTGGAGGACATCAGCTCGAGCATGGGCGTGCCGGCTTCGGGGAAGTGGACGGCGCGGAGGGCTTCGAGGCGGGAGGGAAGTTTGAGGCGACGAAGCATCGCGGGGGGGAGGGTTTCGGGGACTGGCTCGCTGACCTGCTGACTCGCTGACTCGCTGCTCAGTTCTTCGAAGATGGACCAGAGGACGCGGCGCAGCCATTTGGAGCCGAGTTTGGCGCCCCAGGAGGTGGTGCCTCCGAGCGATTCGTATACGGGGACAATGCGGCCGATTTCGAGTATGGCGAGTTCGGCGTCGGGGCCGGTAGCGCTGGCTTCGGGGAGGATTTCGAATTGGGGCTGGATCATTTTAAAACGGCCGGTAGTTGGGATGCCGGAAGCCCCCGCGGCCATGGCGGAACGGGAGGGTTCGAGCTTGCCGTAGACGGCGACCATCTGGCCGAGCTTAAATTTGTCCTTGAGATAGCTGCCGTGGAACCAGATGCACTTCACGGTTCCCAAACCTTGCCCCAACGTCATCTCGAACATGGGGCCAGAGCGGGTGCGGAGCAGGACGGAGCCGCGGACTTCGCCGATGATGGAGGCCATGGCTCCGGGGGTGAGCGAGGCGATGGGTTGGGGGTTGACGCGATCTTCGTAGCGGAAGGGCAGGTGGTAGAGCAGGTCTTCTACGGTTTCGACGCCGCGGGTGGCGAGGGCGGCGCCGATGCGCTCGCCAATGCGTTTTACAAATTTGACCGGGGTGGTGAGTTCAAGCACAGAGATGATGGTACTTCGTACGGTTCTCGACGCGCTCGCGCGCGTTAATGATTGTCTGAGCGCGATTTGCAACGCTGGCTTTATTTGGCTGGCATCGCTATCTTGGTTGCCGTGTGGATTTGAGCGGGAGTGGGGCTGAGTGGAACGATTTGCCAGCGCACGACCAAAAACAGCAAGACCAGGACCACTACGGAGATTCTGACTCTTCAAGTCAGAATGACGCCTTGAGGGGTCAATACGCATGGGTCGAATGCATGAGGAGAGCGCATGGCAATTCGTTTGCATTTCTGGGGGGCGGATCAGACCGTCACCGGGTCGTCGCATCATTTGGAGTGTGCGGGGCAGAATATTCTGCTGGACTGCGGGCTGTTTCAGGGGCGGCGGCAGGATACGGCGAGCATCAACGCGCACCTGGCGCTGACGCCGGAGCAGTTGGCGGGAACGTCAACGCCCGGGTTGAACGCGGTGGTCCTATCGCACGCGCACATCGACCATAGCGGCGATCTGCCGCTGCTGGCGAAGCAGGGATACCGCGGGCCGATTTATACGACGCCGGCGACGATCGACCTGTGCGCGCCGATGTTGAAGGACGCTGCGCACATCCAGGAGAGCGATGCGGAGTTCATCAACAAGCGACATTGGCGCAGGCAGCAGATCAAAATGCCGGCGGGGCCGGACCCGATGGATCCTCTGTATGGCCAGGCGGACGCGGAGCAGGTGAACCAACTGTTCCGGCCGGTGAAGCTGCACGAGCCGCAGTTGCTGGCGGGGTCGACCAAGGACGCGGGGTTTACGATGACGTCGACGAATGCGGGGCACATGCTGGGGTCGACGAATGTGCTGATGGAGGCGACGGAGAAAGGGCAGACGGTAAGGCTGCTGTTTTCGGGCGATGTGGGGCGGAAGAATCTGCCGATTATCAAGGACCCGGACCCGGCTCCGGCGGCGGATTATTTGATTATGGAGAGCACGTATGGCGATCGGCTGCACTCCCCGATGGGGGATGTGAAGGCGAAGCTGGCGGTGCTGGTGAAGGCGGTGCTGGCGCGGGGCGGCCATATTATTGCGCCCGCATTTGCGGTGGAGCGGACGCAGCAGCTGATGCTGCTGCTGCACGAGATGATTGAGGCGGGTGAGATTCCGGAGTTTCCGATCTTCGTGGATAGCCCGTTGGCGAGCGCGGTTACGGAGGTGTTCAAGAAGCATTCGGAGGAGTGGGATGCGGAGGCCTGCGCCTTCTACACCAAGGGCGAGGATCCGTTTGGATGGAAGCGGCTGCGGTATATCCAGACCGTGGAGGAGAGCAAGGGATTGAATGGTCTGCATGTGCCGTTTATGGTGATGTCGGCTTCGGGGATGTGCGAGGCGGGAAGGATTCTGCATCATCTGAAGAATGGGATTGAGGACCCTCGCAACCTGGTGTTGATTACGGGCTACCAGGCGGCGAATACGCTGGGCTCGAAGCTGGTGGCGAAGGCTCAGGAGGTGAACATTTTTGGCGAGCCGATGCGGGTGCGGGCGCAAGTGGAGTCGATTGACTCGCTAAGCGGTCATGCAGACCAGCAGGAGTTGCTGGACTGGATGGCGCCGGTTGCGCCGACGCTGAAGAAGGTGTTTCTGGTGCATGGCGAGCTGTCCGCGATGACGGTGCTGAAGGGGAAGATTGAAGAGCGGTACAAGCTGGAGGTGGTTTGTCCGAAGCGGGGAGATCGGTTTGAGGTGGGGTAACGGAGGTAAGAATTTTGGGTCGGGCCTTCAGCCCTCGGATGTGGATGGGCTCCGTACCTAGGCCTTCGGCCGAGGCTGGTGTGTGCCGCCCCGTTGGCGCTTGTACCTGGGCTGTATGGGTCGCCCCGTTGGCGCTTGCGTTTGCGGCAACGTAAAACGGGTATGCTTTCCCTGTGACGTTTGAGGGGGAATGATGAAGATTGCGGCGAAGGTTACGGATCTGATTGGCGGCACTCCGCTGGTGGAGTTGAACCGGGTGACGGCGGGGTGCGGCGCGCGGGTAGTGGCGAAGCTGGAGAGCGCGAACCCGGCAGCGAGCGTGAAGGACCGCATCGGATTCGCGATGATCGAGGCGGCCGAGCGCGAGGGCAAGATCAAGCCGGGCGAGACGGTGCTGATTGAGCCGACCAGCGGCAATACAGGGATTGGGCTGGCGTTTGTCGCGGCGGTGAAGGGGTACAGCATCATCCTGACCATGCCGGAGACGATGAGCGTGGAGCGGCGGGTACTGCTGCTGGCGTTTGGCGCGAAGATTGTGCTGACTCCGGGGCCGAATGGGATGAAGGGTGCGATTGCGAAGGCGGAAGAGATACTGCGCGAGACGCCGAACGGGTACATGCTGCAGCAGTTCAACAACCCGGCGAATCCGGCGATTCACCTGGCGACGACGGGGCCGGAGATCTGGAACGATACCGATGGAACGGCGGACGTGCTGGTGTCGGGCGTGGGCACGGGCGGGACGCTGACCGGCGTAAGCGAGTACATCAAGGCGAAGAAGCCAGGCTTCTGGACGGTGGCGGTGGAGCCGGCGGACAGCCCGGTGCTGTCAGGCGGGGCTCCGGGGCCGCATAAGATCCAGGGGATCGGCCCGGGCTTTGTGCCGAGCGTGTTGAAGACGGAACTGATCGACGAGATCGTCCCCGTAACCAACGACGAGGCGTTCGCGATGGCGCGGCGGCTGGCGAAAGAGGAGGGCCTGCTGGTGGGCATCTCGTCTGGGGCGGCGGTGCATGCGGCGGTGAATGTGGCGAAGGAGCCGAAGCACGCGGGCAAGCTGATTGTCGTGATCGTGCCTGACTTTGGCGAGCGGTATATTTCCACGTTGCTGTTTGAAGAGCTCCGCCAGCAGGCGCTGCATACTCCGACGTCGACTCTACCTGCATGAATCTGTTTGCGTCGATTCGCGAAGACGTCCGCTCAGTCTTCGACCGCGACCCTGCGGCCTCGTCGAAGGCGACGGTGCTGCTGTGCTATCCGGGACTGCGCGCGGTGTGGGCGCATCGCATTCATCATCGGTTGTGGTGCAGGGATTGGAAACTGCTGGCGCGGATTCTGTCGCAGATCACACGCTTCTGGACCGGTGTGGAGATTCATCCGGGAGCACGCATCGGGCGGCGCGTGTTTATCGACCATGGGATGGGCGTGGTGATCGGGGAGACGGCGATCGTCGGGGATGATGTGACGCTGTACCAGGGCGTGACGCTGGGCGGGACGGGCAAGGAGGTCGGTAAACGGCATCCCACGCTGCGCGACGGCGTGTTTGTGGGGAACAACGCGAATATCCTGGGCAATATTACGATTGGGGAGAATTCGCGGGTGGGTGCTGGGTCGGTGGTGGTTCGGGATGTGCCTCCGGATTCGACCGTGGTGGGGGTGCCGGCGCACATTGTGTATCAGGCGGGCAAGCGGGTGCTGGTCACCGATCCGCACGAGGTGAGCGATCCGCTGTCGGATGTGATTATTGCGCTGGCGGATGAGGTGAAGCGGCTGAAGACCCGGCTGGAGAAGCTGGATGGGGATTTGCAGACGGCGAGGCTGGAGCCGGCTACTCCGTTTACGGTGGAGGAAGAGGAACGGGCGCAGTATCGGACGGAGCAGGCGAGCCGGGTGGATAGCGTGAGTATGGGGGAAGGGATCTGATTCAGTTGTCAGTTGTAAATGTTAGGCCGGCGTAGCTAGCGGGTGACGCGGCCGGTTACGTCGGTGCCGGCGGCCAGGGGCTTTTCGACGACGTGCCAGATGTCGCCAGCGTCGTCGAGGACGGCGAGGACGGGGACTTCGAGGCGTGTGCCGGTGCGGGAGACGGCGTGTAGAGTGCCAGTGTCGCCGGGGGCGAATTGGGTGTTGTCGAGGGTCATGCGCCAGCGGACGGCTGCAGCGTCGCGGGATTCGAGGCGGATGTCGGTGACTACGGCGGAGAATTCCGAATTTCCTGTCACGTTCATTTTGCGCGACCGTCGAGGAGGGCTTCGAGTTCGCGCTTGCTGCCCACGATGAAGGGCGTGCGCTGGTGGATTCCGTCGGGCTTGATGTCGAGGATGCGTTGCTGGCCGCTGGACGCCATGCCGCCGGCCTGTTCGGCGATGAAGGCCAGGGGGTTGGCTTCGTAAAGCAGGCGGAGTTTGCCGCCGGGCTGATCTTTGGTCGGCGGATAGAGGAAGACGCCGCCCTTGAGTAGGGTGCGGTGGAAGTCGGCGACGAGCGAGCCGATGTAGCGCGAGCTGTACTGTCGGCCGAGTGCGCCGGAGCGCAGCTTGCCGACGTACTCGCGGTACTCGTCGGGCCAGGTGGCGGCGTTGGCCTCGTTGACGCTGTAGTAGTTGCCCTGCTCGGGCATCTTCATGTGCTCCTTGGTGAGGACGAAGGCGCCGATGGTGGGGTCGAGGGTGAAGCCGTGAACGCCGTGGCCCGTGGTGTAGACGAGTACCGTCGACGGACCGTAGACGACGTAGCCGGCGGCGACCTGCGTGTATCCGGGCTGCAGGATGGAGGCCTGAAGATCGCCGCTATGGTCGGACTCAAGACGACGCAGGATGCTGAAGATGGTGCCGACGTTGACATTTACGTCGATGTTGGAGGAACCGTCGAGCGGATCAAAGACAATGATGTACCTGCCCGTATCGACTGAGCGGTTGAAGGTGACGGGCTCTTCGTCCTCTTCGCTGACCAGTGCGGCGACGGAATCTCGCAGCCCGAGGCAATGCAGCAGCGCCTGGTTGGCGTAGACGTCGAGCTTCTGTTGCTGCTCGCCCTGCACATTAGTCTGGCCGAAGGCGCCGAGGACGTCGCTAAGGCCGGCGATGCGGATTTTGGCCTCGACCATCTTGGTGGCGAGCGTAATGCCACTGAGCAGCCAACTGAAGCGGCCACTGGCCTCGCTGATCTCCTGCTGCTGCTGCAGGATGTGCTGCTGGACTGTCGTAATCATTCCGCTCACCTTGGCATTGCCCTCGGAACTACGTCAGGTCGTCTGTATCGAATGGCGTGACTTTGCGGCCGAGGGCGGAGATGTCGCGTCCGCTGCTGACAAGGCCTTCGACCACGGCGTTCAGTTCTTCTTCAGAGCCGGCGTCCGCGGTGGCGGCCATGTGGGCCAGCACCTCGGGGCCGGCGAGACTTTCGAGCAGCACCGTGCAGTGGGCCTGCGCGACGTGGTCGAGGTTGAGGCCTTCGGGCGTTTTAGCCTTGATGCCGACTTCGCCGGGCTTGATGCCGAGCAACTCGGCGACGCGCTCGCGGAGCTCGCCGGCGATGGGGACGATCTTCGGCCTGGCCATCACGAGGACGGTGTCGATGTTGACGATCTTGTAGCCGGCAGTGGCGACCTCTTCGAGCGCGGTCTGGAGGAAGACGCTGGATGCGGCGCCCTTCCAGCGCGGATCGCTGGGCGGGAAGAAGGTGCCAATGTCGCCGGCGGAGACTGCGCCGAGCAGGGCGTCCGTGATGGCGTGCAGCAGGACGTCGCCGTCGGAGTGACCGGCGAGGCCTTCGGGGTGCTCGATGACGAGGCCGCCGATGACCAGCGGCACGCCTGGCTTAAAAACGTGGGAGTCGAAGCCGTAGCCGATACGCATGCTCATGGGGCCACCTCAGCGTCGGCGAAAGGTCTAACACCGATCGACACCGATTCTTCTTTCAGTTTTTTCGAGGCGTTGTCCATAACCAACCGTTTGAACCTCGGAGTATGTCCAAAGTTCATGAGCAAGGCCAACTCGTTATAGACATCGTAGAAGACACCGATGATCTTTTGCGTAAGGTCATCATGTTTTCCCCGAACTTGCCTTTCATCAGTATTCATTCTTGCCTTTGATCGGTGCTCGTCGGTGTCAATCGGCGTTACGCCTTTGCATTGCCAAGGTAAAACTCAGCCAATTCAATGTCTCCGGGCTGGGTGATTTTAAAGTTCTTCGGTGAGCCGGGAACGACCGCGACGACGATGCCGGCGCGCTCGAGGACGCTGGCTTCGTCGGTGCCGGTGAACTCGTCGGCGATGGCCTCGGCGAAAGCTCGTTGCAGCAGTCCGCAGCGCGCTCCCTGCGGGGTCTGCGCCTGGACGATGCGCTCGCGGGGTATGGTTGCTGTGACGATGGCGCCGTGCGCGGTGCGCTCCACTTGCTTGATTGTATCCACAGCGGGCAGGCCGACGATGGCGGCGCCATGTTCGGCGATGGCGTCGATGGTGCGGTCGATGGTGGCGGCGTCGATGAGGGGACGGGCTGCATCGTGGACGAGGACGACATCGTCCTCGCCGCAGCCTCTCTCGACCAGCTTCGCCAGCGCGTTGGTGACCGTCTGCTGACGAATGTCGCCGCCTTCGACGACGTGGACCTTGGCGCCGAGGTCGAAGCTGGCTATCTGGGCCTGGACGCGGTCGATTTCAGTTTTGCGCACGGCGACGTAGATGGCTTCGACGCGCTCGACCGCGAGGAACGCGCGCAGGCAATAGACCAGCACGGGGACGCCCGCGATGGTTAGAAACTGCTTCGGTGTGGCTGGACTGCTGCCCACCCCTGAACCCACGGACATCCGTGTCCCAATCCCTGCTGCCGGAAGAATGACAAACACACGCATAGCCAACGAAGTATACAAGATGGGCGGGTTGCGGGCGGCCTATGGAGCCGGCTCGTCGAAGCGCAGCATCATCTCGTTGGAGATGGTGAAGCCATTCTGCTCGTACACGGGCTTGCCGAATTTGGAGGCGTGCAGGACGACGACTTTGATGCCACGGGCCTTGGCTTCAGCCACGGTAAGGGCGAGGAGTTCGCTGGCCAGGCCGCGGCGGCGCACTTCCGGCGCGACGTAGAAGTTGAGGAGGTAGGCGCGGCTGGGTTCGGGGTCGAGGAAGTGGGGCGGCCACTCCATAACCCAGAGGCCGGCGCCCGCGACGAGACGGCCCTCGTGCTCGACCAGCCAGCCGGCATACGTATTGTCGGCGAGTTTGGCGCGCACCCAGGGTATGAAGTTGTCGCGCATCTGCGGCATTGCTGCGTCGTGACCAACCTCTGCATCGGTGAACATGCGGAAGCGCTGTTCGGCGATGGCCTCGGCATCCGCCGGTGTCGCTCGTCTGATATCAGCCATTCCTTCAGCGTATCGCAGTAGGATGGAGTGTCGATGGCTAACCCAGCACCCATTTTGAACCGCGAACACATCCGGCCGGGAGATCGGGTGTGCGCGGCTGTCTCGGGCGGCGCGGATTCTGTGGCGCTACTGTTGCTGTTGCACGCGGCGAATGCGATGCCGCGCAATGGGTTGGGCGTTGGGCTGTCGGCGGTGCACGTGCACCATGGACTGCGGGGCGAAGAGGCGGACGCGGACCTGGAGTTTGTGCGGGCGCTTTGTTTGCGGCTGGCAGTGCGGCTGCATGTGCACCACGCCAGCGTGCCGGAGCGGGTCGCGCGCAGCCGCGAGATGGGCGAGCGGGAGACGATTGAAGAGGCGGCGCGGGAGCTGCGGTATGAGGTTTTTAGGGCGTTGATTGCAGAGGGACACGCGGACTCCGTGCTGACGGCCCACACTCTGAACGACCAGGCCGAGACGGTGCTGATGAAGCTGCTGCGGGGGGCGTGGACGGAGGGGCTAGGCGGAATCCATCCGGTGGTGCAGGTGGCGCGGGATGGGCGGACAGGGAAGATTCTGCGGCCATTGCTGGGGGTTCGAAGGGCCGAGCTGGAGGAGTTTTTGCGCGAGAGGAAACAGGCGTGGCGAACCGACTCGTCGAATGCGGACGAGGCGTTTACACGGAACCGGGTGCGGCATAATTTGCTGCCGTTGCTGCATGAGTACAATCCATCGCTGGACCAGGCGCTGGCGAACCTTGCGGAACTGGCTCGGGAGGACGAGGCCAGGTGGCAGGCGGAACTGGGGCGGATTCTGCCGCAGGTGGTGTTGCCGGGCAAGCCGGTTCGAGGGGGCGGGCGGGCGGTGAGCACAGCGCCTGGGGAGGAGTCAGTTGCCATCGAATTGGAGCGGCTGCGGGGGTTCGATCCCGCTCTGCGGCGGAGGGTGGTGCGGGCGGCGGCGCGGCAGCTAGGGGCGCGGCTGAGCTTCGACGACACGGCGCGGGTGCTGGCGCTCGCCGGGTTCGGAAAGGATGCGACAGTCGCGGCGCGGCCCGGCGGGAGCCTGAAATTGGCGGGCGGGTTGCGGGCGGAGAGGTCGGCGCGGGAGTTGAGGCTGGAGCGGGCCGAGCCAGGAGTAAGATCGGGGCGAAGTGAAATTGGACGAGGTGAGGACGGGCAATGAAGCCAATCGTCAACAAACGGGGATTTGGTTACTGGTGATCGGATGCGCGCTGTTGGTGCGTAACTATGTCAGCAATGGCGGGCCGAAGGAAGTGACGCCAAGCTACAGCGAGGTGATGACGAAGGCGCAGGCCGGGCAGGTGAAGGATGTGACCATCGAGGGGGCGACGATGGTGGGACATTTTGCGGGTGGCGAGCAGTTCCAGGCGACCATCCCAGGCCACCAGCCGGCGATGTTTACGACGTTCCGGGATCACGGGGTCAACGTCACAGTTCGGGAGCAGAACTCAAACGTCTGGTTGAATACGGTGATCTCGGTGATGCCGTTCGTGCTGGTGGCGACGCCGCTGACGGTGCTGGCGCTGCTGCTCTACGTGGTTCGGCGAAGCCGTTCGGCCCCTCCAACCGGCGCGTAAGTCCCTTTTTTCTGCGTCACCCAAAAGGTGCACTGCCGGTTCGCCGAGGGCTGGTAGATAATGGCGGCAGGTTGCTTCCACTTTGTTTCCCATTCCGTGCGTGTTATTTATGGGCCGGTCAGGGTAGAATTGGAGTACCTGGAATGCGCCCACTTGGGCCGGGATGGCGAATGGCGCCGAATACCCGGAACCTTTCAGCAACGGTGGAGCGTCTAATGCGGGATGGGCAGCTGCATCCAGGCACAGCTGTCTGGTTTCCGTCTCGCGACTGGTAGGCCTGCTGGTCGCATCATCTGGGTGCTTCACGCCGGGAAAATGAGGAAACGCGATTGAACTCTACAGTTAAGCAAGTTCTGATGTGGGTGTTGGTGATCGCTGGCGCCTTCGTTCTGTTCACCTACGTCAGCAAAGGCATGGGCGGTCCGCCGAGCCAGACCCCCAGCTTCACTGAGGTGATGAACCGGGCGGACAAGGGCGACGTCAAAGAGGTCACGATTGACGAACAGAACATGACTGGTCACTTCGCCAGCGGCGATAAGTTCACGACGACGATTCCGGCGAACTATCCGAATATGTATGACCGGTTCAATGCCAAGGGCGTGAACGTCTCGATCAAGAACCAGAACTCGAATGTCTGGCTGAACACTCTGATCTCGATTGCGCCGTTCGCGCTGCTGCTGGGGCTGTGGTTCTTCCTGCTACGGCAGATGCAGTCGGGCGGCAACAAGGCGATGAGCTTCGGCAAGAGCCGTGCACGCCTGCTCTCGATGCAGCAGAAGAAGATTACTTTCAAGGACGTGGCCGGCGTCGATGAGGCCAAGGAAGAACTGAAGGAGATCATCGAATTCCTGCGCGAGGCGCAGAAGTTCCAGCGACTGGGCGGGCGCATTCCCAAGGGCGTGCTGCTGGTTGGGCCTCCGGGAACCGGCAAGACCTTGCTCGCCCGCGCTGTAGCTGGCGAGGCGAATGTGCCATTCTTCTCGATTTCCGGTTCGGACTTCGTCGAGATGTTCGTCGGCGTGGGCGCGAGCCGCGTGCGCGACCTGTTTGAGCAGGGCAAGAAGAATGCTCCCTGCATCATCTTTATCGACGAGATCGACGCAGTCGGACGTCACCGTGGCGCAGGCCTCGGCGGTGGACACGACGAGCGCGAGCAGACTCTAAATCAGCTTCTGGTAGAGATGGACGGCTTTGAGTCCAACGACGGCGTGATCCTGATCGCGGCGACCAATCGCCCCGACGTGCTGGATCCGGCACTGCTGAGGCCGGGCCGTTTCGATCGCCGGGTTATCGTAGATCGCCCGGACATCCGCGGCCGCGAAGAGGTCTTGCGCGTGCATTCGCGCAAGGTGCCGATGGCGGAAGATGTCAACCTGAACATCCTGGCGCGCGGTACACCGGGCTTCTCCGGCGCCGACCTGGCCAACATGGTAAACGAGGCTGCGCTGACTGCCGCTCGGTACAACCGCAAGTCGGTGCACATGTACGACTTTGAAGTGGCCAAGGACAAGGTGCTGATGGGTGCTGAGCGAAAGTCGATGCTGCTGTCGGATGACGACAAGCGCGATACCGCCTACCACGAGGCCGGTCACGTGCTGGTCGCGGCCAAGCGCAATCATTCCGACCCGCTGCACAAGGTGACGATCATTCCGCGCGGCATGGCGCTGGGCGTAACCATGCACCTGCCCGAGGAAGACAAGCACACCGTGACCAAGGACTATCTGGACACGCAGCTTGCGATCCTGATGGGCGGACGCTGCGCCGAAGAGATCTTTATGCACCGCAAGACCACGGGCGCCGGCAACGACATCGTCCGAGCCACAGAACTCGCCCGCAAGATGGTCTGCGAGTACGGCATGAGCGACCTTGGACCGCTGACCTACGGCAAGAAGGAGCAGGAAGTGTTCCTGGGCCGCGACATTGCCCAGGCTCGCGACTACTCCGACGACACCGCCAAGCAGATCGACGTGGCTGTGCGTGCGTTCGTCGACGAGGGCTATCAGTCGGCTTACCAGATTCTGGAAGCCCACGCGGACATCATGCACCGCATGGCGGCTGCTCTGCTCGAGCGCGAGACTCTCGACAAAGTGGAGATCGACCTCATCATCGCCGGGCAGGAACTGCCTCCGTTCAAGTCGCCGCTGGCGTTTGCAGACCCCGGCCCAGGCGATGGGCAGAAGGTTGTCAAACCCGAAGCGAATGGCCGCAAGCCTGGCTTCCCCGAGGGACAGCCTTCACCGGCATAGATTCAGAACCCAACAGCAGAGGAGGCGGCCTTCGGGCCGCCTCTTCTATTTAATCCGAATTCAGCACGGAAGGTCGCCCGACTGTGCGCACCCGCCCAGCCCTGCTACTTCGCCTCGAGGAGGCTGGACTGAGTGCGCCATCCGTTTCCCGTTAGGTTTTCGAATGCTGGCTGGCCTACCGAAAAAGTGCGAGCAGGCTCAAGGCCTACTCGCGTTGGGACGACAGTTTTCGAGATTGCGATTAGCTTGCTTTTTTGGTCTTTTCCTTGGACTCCCTTGCCGGTTTGGCGGCCTTAAAGCTCCCGCTACTCTTCGCAGCGATCTTGCTGTCACCGGGCGAGGTGCTTGCCTTTTGCGCGTCATCCTGCTTACCGCGGTCCTCGCCATCGATCTTGCCGTCGACATCATCGACCGAGAGCCCCTTGCCGCCGGCCATCTGCGATTCCACAAGATGCAGCCCATGTGACGACGTCCACGGTCCGCGCATATCCGTGTCGCCTTCGCTGCCATCTCCAGTGGATGCGTTGAAGTATTGGTCCACAATTCCCGCCGTCGGCTTCAGCATGCCGATGGAGAATTGATTTTTCTCCAGGCTCTCCAGCGCTGCCGAAAACGCCTTCATGTGCGTGATCTCCCGCGTCATCAGGAACTGGAGCGTATCGATCGTTCCTGGATCGTCCGTGTGGTCGATCAGTCGCTCATACACGATCTTGGCCCGCGCTTCGGCGGCGATATTGCTGCGCAGGTCAACGTCCAGCTCTCCGGTTATCGTCAGGTAGTTTGCTGTCCAGGGGTTGCCCATGGAATCGAAGAGGGCGACGCCTCCGCCACCGGCAATGGTGACCAATGGATCGGCTTCGGCTGCCTCGCGATTCGTTTTCAAGGGCTTGAGATGCATTCGAATCAATGCCCCCACGATCTCGAGATGGCTCAACTCCTCGGTGCCGATATCCAGCAAAAGATCGCGCCTTCCCAGGTCGTCAATACAGTTCCACCCTTGGATGGTGTATTGCATTGCCGCGGCCAATTCGCCATTCGCGCCGCCAAACTGTTCCAGCAGCATATTGCCGAACTTCACGTCCGGCTCCCCTATATTGACGGTGTACATAAGCTTCTTGATGTGGTGATACATAGGTCCCGCCTTCTGCTCAAAAATTTTCTTCCATCTTACGTCTCCGTACGATGCAGGTTTCTGCT
>Ga0302314_10007264_pt1 | contig 19915 bp, 16 predicted proteins | sample III_Palsa_N2_3_FD_200533 | JGI IMG/M metagenome (GOLD analysis project Ga0302314, IMG submission 200533) | Peat permafrost microbial communities from Stordalen Mire near Abisko, Sweden - III_Palsa_N2_3 | ecosystem: Environmental > Terrestrial > Soil > Palsa > Peat permafrost | place: Sweden... | reverse complement strand
TGAACAGTCCGCTCGATTTCGCGCGCATCGATCCATGTATGCATGCGCTAAACAGTTCCGTGCCGCTGCCATCACACCCGATGCGTTCCACTGGCAACACGATATCCACTACCGGATTCACACGGAGCGCTTCAATGCAAAATGATCATGACATCAAGACCCTCAACGGCCTGATCGAAACCACGCTGGACAGCGCGGACGGTTATAGCGAAGCCGCCAAGGATGCCAAGAATCCACAGCTGGTCTCGCTGTTCACGGCACGGGCCACCGAGCGCCGCCAGAACGTTTCCACCCTGCAGCAATGCGTGCGTTCGCTGGGTGGCGATCCCAAGGACGACGGCACCGTGCTGGCCTCGGCTCACCGCATGTTCGTCAACCTGCGCACCAGCCTGACCAAGAACGACAACACCGCGGTAGTCGATGAAGTCGAACGCGGCGAAGATCACATCAAAGCCAAGTTCGAAGATGCCTTGAAGGACGACAAGTTGTCGCCGACGACCAAGTCAGTCATCGCCGATGCATTCAAGTCGGTTCGTGCCGGCCATGACCAGATGCGCGACATCAAGCACACCCTGCATCACACCCAGTAAGCAGTTCATTGCCGTAAGGCAACACGAAGAGCAGGCTTCTTGCCTGCTCTTCGTTTATCTGGATCCTGGTTTTGTTTCGCGAACCTGGAAGTTCGCCTCAACTTGCCTTGCGCACAGCGCGCTTCGCGACCTTCTTGGCGGCCGGCGCTTTTTTCTTCGCGGCTTTCTTCGCCGGCGCCTTGGCCTTGCGCGCGGAAGCCACCGCTTTCTTCGTCGCCGCCTTCTTCGCCGGCGTGCGCTTGTTTTCGGCCAGGCTCTTCTGCAGCAGGGCCATGAAGTCCACCACGTTGGTCGTGGCATCCTCGGCTGCGTCGGCCTCGTCCTCGTCGGGTGGTGGCGTTACCAAACCCTTCGACTTCAGCCGCTTCTCGATCACCTTGCGCAGGCGGTCGCGGAACTCGTCGCGATAACCGGTCGGCTTCCATTCGTCGCTCATCGAGTCGATCAGTTGCTCCGCCATCTGCATTTCCTTCGCGGAGATGCGGTACTTCGAAGCGACGCCTTCGGGAATCCGGTAGTCGCTGGTATCGATCAACTCCTGCGGGTAGCGCAGCAACAGCAACATCAGCGCATTGCCTCGCGGCATCACCGCCGACAGATATTCGCGCGTGCGGATCACCACGCGCGCGATGCCGATTTTTCCGGTGCGCTTGAGCGTCTCGCGAAAAAGCACATAGCCTTTGTCCGCCTTCTTGCCCGGCACGAGCACGTAGGGCTTCTCGAAATATTCCGGGCCGATCGAGTCGGCATCGACGAAGGCCTCGACCTCGACCGCCTCGCGCCCTTCCGATGAGGCCGACTTGATGTCTTCCGGCTCGAGCACGACATAGCTGCCCTTCTCGTACTCGAACGCCTTGACGATCTCTTTCCAGGGCACTTCTTCGCCCGTTTCCGCGTTCACGCGCTCGTAGCGCACCGGCGTGTTGTCACGGCTATCCAGCATGCGGAAATGCAGGTCGACGCTGCGCTCGGCCGACATCAGCGAGACCGGCACGTTGAGCAGGCCGAATGAAAGTGTTCCGGTCCAGATGGGGCGCGCCATGGCTTACGATCTCCGGCAGGATGCAGCGGTCAGGATTTCTTGGCGCGCGTCTTCGCTGCTTTCTTGGCGGCGGTGGAGCGACCCGTGACGCCCTTGGTCCGAGCCGCCTTCTTGGCTGCCGCCGAACGCGAGCTGGCGCCGCGCTTGGCGGCACTTTTCTTCGCGTGGGCGGACAGCGCCTTCTTCGATGCCGCCTGGTGGCCTTCCTTCTTCAAGGCGTTGCTCGTCGCCTTCGAGCGTTTCGCCGCCGGCTTGTGCTGGTGATGCGAAGCCGCCTCGTCCTGCGCGGCTTTTTTCTTGGTCGCCGCGCTGGCGCTCTTGCCGACCGGCGCCTTCACCCCGGCGCGGCGCGCCTTGGAGAGACCAATTGCAATCGCCTGCTTGGCCGATCGGGCGCCGTGCTTTCCCTCGCGCACATGCTCGATTTCCTCGTGCACGTATTCGCCGGCCTGCGTGCTGGCCGACTTCCCTTCTTTCTTGTCTTTCGCCGCGGCGTGACGTGTCTTTTTCTCGGGCATGATTGTGATCTCGTCGCCATCAAGTGCTGAAACTATTCGCCACGCGGTGTGGACAGGCCGTCAAAGCACCGCGCGCGTTTCACCCGGGGCGCACAACTCGCCGATTAGATTCCGTCAAAGCGAGCCTCGCCGGCGGGATCTCTGCATGCTCACCACGTCGTACCCAGCACGAGCCGTCGCGCCATGAACACCCTGCGCGACTATCGGCGCAAGCGCGATTTCAGCAAGACGCGCGAGCCGGCCGCCGAAGAAGTACCGGCGCGCGGTCGGCGGCCGATCTTCGTGGTGCAGCTGCACCATGCCAGCAGCCGGCATTTCGATTTCCGCCTGCAGGTCGGCGATGTGCTGAAGAGCTGGGCCGTGCCGAAGGGGCCGAGCTACGATCCGGCGGTGAAGCGGCTCGCGGTCGAGGTCGAAGATCACCCCGTGTCCTATGCCGACTTCGAAGGCGACATCGAACACGGCTACGGCAAGGGCCATGTGGATCAGTTCGACCACGGCGTGTGGAGCACGCAGGGCGATGCCGAGGCCCAGCTGCAGAAGGGCCACCTGCGTTTCGAACTGTTCGGCCAGCGGCTCAAGGGCGGCTGGCATCTGGTGCGCAGCGGCCGCAAGGAGCGCCAGCCCGCCTGGTTCCTGATCAAGGCCAAGGATGCGTTCGCGGGCGAGGTCGAGGCCGACGACCTGCTCGATGCCAAGATGATCCGCAGCACGCGCAAGGCCGCCAAGACGTCGACCGCCAAGGTCACGAAGAAGGCAGTGACCGCGCGCAAAAAGGCCGTACCCAAGCCGCGAAAAGTCGCGCGCGCGCGACTGGCCAAAACGGCGGCGACGCTCGCCGGGGCCAGGCCGGCGGCCATCGACGATACGTTCTTCAAGCCCGAGCTGGCGCGGCTGCGCGAGAGCCCACCGGATGGTACGAAGTGGCTGCACGAAGTGAAATGGGACGGCTACCGCATCGTCACCGCGATCGCCGGTGGCGAGGTGAAGCTGTGGTCGCGCAATGCGCTGCCGTGGAACGACCGCCTGCCCGACATCGTGCAGGCGCTGGAATCGCTCGGCCTGCAGGCGGCGCGCATGGACGGCGAACTCATCGCACTCGACGCGCACGGCCACAGCGACTTCAATGGCCTGCAGCAGACGCTCTCGGGCGACGCGCAGCTGCCGCTGGTCTACATGCTGTTCGACCTGCCCCACTTCGAAGGCAATGATCTGTCGCGGGTCCGTCTGATCGAACGCAAGCAGTTGCTGCAGAAGTTGCTGGCGCACGCGCCGAAACATCTGGCCTTCAGCACCCACGTGGTCGGCGATGGCGCCGGCACGTTTCGCATGGCGACCGAACAGCATCTCGAAGGCATCATCTCCAAGCGCATCGATGCGAGCTACCACGCGGGCCGCGGCGACGACTGGCTGAAGATCAAGCGCCTGGAAAGCGACGAGTTCGCGATCGTCGGCTATACGCCACCCAAAGGCAGCCGCAGCGGATTCGGCTCGCTGCTGCTGGCCCGATCCGATCCGCAAGTGAAATCCGGCTGGGTCTATGCGGGCCGCGTCGGCACCGGTTTTTCCAACGAACAATTGCTCGACCTGACCCGCAGCATCGCCAGCAAGGGCAGCCGCAAGCCGACGGTGAACCTGGTCGCGATCGACCCGCTGCTGCGCGATGCGCGCTGGATCAAACCCGCCGCGGTCGCCGAGGCCTACTACCGCGGCATCGGCAACAAGAACCTGTTGCGCCAACCGAGCCTGAAAACCATGCGTAGCGATAAAACTGCCGCCGACCTCGTCGATTCGGATCGCAGCCGGCCCGAGAAAAAATCACCCGCGCGCGGCAAGGCGACCCGTACGAAAGCCGCGAAGAAACCGGCCGGCATCACGATCACTCATCCCGACCGCGTGGTCTTCCCCGATCAGGGCTATACCAAGCAGGACGTCGCCGATTACTACGCGCAGGTGATGAAGTGGTTCCTGCCCGGCGTGATCGACCGCCCCACTTCGGTAATCCGCTGCCCCGAGGGCGCGGACAAAGCCTGCTTCTTCCAGAAGCACCTGATGCAAGGGCTGAAGCACGTCGGCAGCAAGCGCCTGAAAGAAGAGTCCGGCGCGCAGGCCACCTATATCTATCCACGCGATGCGGATTCGGTGATCGAACTGGTCCAGTTTGGCGCGCTGGAATTCCACCCCTGGGGCGCAACCATCGAGCAACCCGAGCGCGCCGACCGTGTGATCTTCGACCTGGATCCGGGCGACGACGTCGCCTGGGAACGTGTCGTCGCCGCCGCGCAGCTGGCACGCAAGCGACTCGCGCAGCTGGGCCTGAAATCCTTCGTGCGCACCACCGGCGGCAAGGGCCTGCACGTGGTGGTGCCGCTACGACCGAGCTGCGCCTGGCCGCAGGTGAAAAATTTCGCGCATGCCTTCGCCGCGACGCTGGCACAGTCACATCCGCTGGAGTTTCTCGCCACCGCAAGCAAGGCGCAGCGACACGGGCGGATCTATATCGACTACCTGCGCAACAGCCGCGGCGCCACCAGCGTGGCCTCCTACTCGCTGCGCGCGCGCGACGGCGCGCCGGTGGCGATGCCGCTGCGCTGGAACGAACTGGGCAAGTTGCGCAGCGGCCATGCGTTCGACCTGCGCTCGGCCCTGCAACGACTGAAGCGCATGCGCGCCGATCCCTGGGCCGGCATCGACGAGCTGCGCCAGAGTCTCGACGACGTCATGAAGAAGCTGGGCTGACGTCGCCGAGATGGGTTGCTTCAGTTCTGCGCCACCAGCGCGTCGGTCAGCGCCTGCGTGAACGCAGGGATGTCGGGCGGCTTGCGGCTGGTGATGAGCTGCCCATCTCGCACCACTTCGCTATCCTGCCAATGCGCGCCGGCGTTCTCCAGGTCCTTGCGCAGCGAAGGCCATGAGGTGATCTTCTTGTCGCGCACCAGGCCGGCATCGATCAGCGTCCACGGTCCGTGGCAGATCGCCGCGATCGGCTTGCCGTTGTCGTGGAAGGCCTTGATCAGGGCGATCGCCGCGGGCTCGAGACGCAGCTTGTCCGGATTCATCACGCCGCCCGGAAGCACCAGCGCATCGTAGTCGGCAACATTCGCTTCCTGCAGCGCCACGTCGACCTTTACCGAGTCGCCCCAATTCTTTTGGTTCCAGCCCTTGATCTCGCGCACGTTGCCGGGCGAGATCACTTCGGTTGTTGCGCCGGACTGTTCGAGCAGCCGTTTCGGCTCGGTGAGTTCCGATTGTTCGAAGCCATCCGTGGCGAGGATGGCGACACGAAAGCCTTGTAGTTGAGATGACGACATGGAGGACTCCTGCGGATGTAGGAACACAGTCTCGCCCGGCGCGAATGCAGCTGCCGTCACTGCACGGTGAGCGGATCGTGATTGCGCGATGTCGATTCTCGCGATGACTTTATTTTCATCGCCGCACCACAAATGGAGTTCTAGCGTGAGCGGACAGTCATCACACGAGAGCGGATCATGGCGCACGCGAAGACGATCAATCCCTTGTCGGCTTTCGGCTTGAACTGCACGCTCAAGTCGGGCGACGAAACCTCATCCACGCAGAAGCTGCTCGACCAGTTGCTGCATGCGCTGGCCGAGCACGGCGTCGAGACTTCGTCGGAGCGCGTCGCCAATCATGACGTGAAGCCCGGCGTGAAAACCGATGAAGGCCGTGGCGATGCCTGGCCGGCGCTGCGGAAGAAAGTGCTGGCGGCGAACATCCTAGTCTTCACCACGCCGATCTGGATGGGCCAGTCCTCGAGCATGGCGCAGCGCGTGCTCGAACGCATGGATGCCTTCCTCGGCGAGATCGACAAGCAAGGTCGCTATCCGACCTTCGGCCGGGTGGCGATCGTCGGCATCGTCGGCAACGAAGACGGCGCGCACCACATCACCGCCGAGCTTTACCAGGCGCTGGCCGATGTGGGCTTCACCATCCCCGGCGGCAGCTCGGCGTATTGGGTCGGCGAGGCGATGGGCAGCACCAACTATGTCGACCTCAAGCAGACGCCGCCGAAGCTGGCCAGCACGATCAAGACGCTGGCCAGCAATGCGGCGCATTTGGCCAAGTTGCTGCGCGACGCTCCGTATCCCGCGCCTTCCTGATCGAATATTCGATCGATCATGCCCGCGAGGAAAGGCTGGCCTTGCCGACGATGCTGGCAACGAGATCGCCATCGATGACCAACCGCTGATCGGCGATCGTCGCCACCTCGGCGCGATGCGATACGACGATCAGGATCGTATGCGGCAGGCGACGCCTGAGCGCCGAAAGCACGGCGATCTCGGCAGCGGCATCGAGCGCGCTGGTGGTCTCGTCCAGGATGGCCAGGAACGGTTGCCGCAGGATGACCTGGGCCAGCAAGAGCCGCTGCAGTTCGCCGCCGGAAAATCGGTTGGTCGCGCTGTGCAACGCGGTGTCGAGTCCCTGGCCTGATTCGGCCAGCCGCTTGTCGAGCCCGACATCCAGCAACGCGCTGCGCAGCATCTCGTCCGTGGCGTCATGCGCGGCCCAGCGCAGGCACTCGCGTACCGAATGCTGCCACGGCCGCACGCTCTGCCCCACATAGGCACCGCGGCGCACGAGCTCGGCGTACTCGTCAAAGCCGATGGCCCGCGCACCGATGCGCGCGGCAAACAGCTCGGGCGTGCTCATCCCGGCGAGCACATCGACCAGGCTGCTTTTGCCGATGCCGGAGTCGCCGGAAATCAGGGTCAGTTCGCCGGGCCGCAGCACCAGCCCATCGACGACGAGGCCGGGCTGCGGCGGATTCAGGCGCATGCGTTCGATGCACAACGTGCCGTCGGCCACCGCCGCATGCGACGGCACGACCGATGCTCGTGCCTCGCCCAGGCTGGTGTAACGCCGCCACAGGTCGTACGCCGGCGCGGCCGAACGCAGTTGCTGGAAGCTCTGCCGGGTGGACATCGCATACGGCAACAGCCGCGCGAACAGCAGGCCGACGGCGATCAGCGAGGACTGCTCGACGCGGTACCAGCGATGGGCGAGCACGAAGATCGTCGCGATACCGAACGCCGCCAGCAGCTCAAGCAGCAGGCGGCCGGAGGCGACGAGTTCCAGCTGGCGTCGATAGCCATCGCCGAGTCGATCGGAAATCAGGCCGTAGCTCGCCTTCTCGGCATCCTCGCGCTCGAACGAGCGCACGTGGCGCAGGCGTCGTGGGAAATCCTCGCTGTGCCAGAACAAGCTCGTCATGTCGGCCACGTACTGGCGGCTGACCCGCACCTGCTCATGGCTGCTGATCCGCGATGCCAGCAGGCCGAACACCAGCAGCAGCGGCGCCGCCAGCACCAGCTGCGGCGACAACCACAACGCGAACAGCAGGCTGACCGCGGTGGTCACGCCGGCAATCAACAACTGCTGCAAGGCGCCGAAACCCTGCACGACGATCTCGATGTTGTAGGTCAGCGCATTGGCGATTTCCGCCGAGGTTGAATCCGCCAGCGCGGCCAGCGGCGCATCGATCAGCTGCGCATGCACCTGGCGCCGGAGGTTCATCCCATAACGGGCGATCAGACGCGCGCCGAGGTACGCGGTCAGCCAGCGCAACAAGGCATAGCTGGCGGCGCTGCCGGCGAAGATCGCCGCCTGCCGCTCGATATTGCCGTGTACATCGAGCAGGCCGCCACCGACCGGCGAGGTGCGGCCCGGCTGGACCAGCGGCACCAGCAGCACCGCCGCCAGACTGCCCGCGAGCGCCACACCGACCGACAACACGACATAGGCCGCCGTCTCGATCCGGTCGCGGGTGCCGAGCATGCGCAGCAGCGAGCGCAACAGGCCCTGTGCTTGATCGGGCGTACGCGATTCATTCGGCTTCATCTCAACCGGACCGGCCTTCGGCGTCGATCCACCTTGCGGGTCCGAAAACGCGGTTCCTCGCTCGAGCGTCCCGTGTCCCACGCGTCACCTGAGCAACGGCTCGAGCGCATCGACGGAGCGCTGCGGATGAGCGCCGCGGCGCAATCGGTAGACACCCAGCCGCAGCAGCGCTTGCTCGAACTGGGGCCAGCCCGGCTGCACGGCGCCGTATGGTTGATCGGCAACCAACTGCGCGGCCGCTTCGTCGGCGGCAAGCGGGCTCAGTAATTCATCCGGATCGTTGGCCAGCTCGTTCGAAACGAGGATGGCACCGACCAGGGCCAACGGCGTCGCCGCGAGCCGGGCCGGACCGCGCCGAAGATCGACCTCGAATTTGGCGACGCCGCTGCGCCGATGGATAACCGGTGCCTGGGCGATCCAATCCCGCGCCGGCTCGTCATCGATGAAACGCAGGGCGTCGGCCTGCACATGCAGATAATTGGCGACGCCGGTGGCGAGCATGCTCTCGGCTTGCACGAACACCGCATCCTCAGCGAGGAAATCCAGGCCGCGCAGCAGACTGTGCAAGGCCAGAGTCGATTTGCCCGCCCCACTGGCGCCCAGCAACAAGATGCCGCGTCCATCGCGACCCACGCAGGCGCCGTGCAGCGGCACCAGGTTCGAGCCGCGCGCCGCCAGCACGAAGACGGCGAACTCGATGAATTCGTAGCGCACGTGATACGCGTGGCCGAGCATGTCCTCTGAGACCACCACCAGCGCGCGGTGCTGCATCGGCGCCAGCATCACGTAATTGCACTCGTCCATCACGCCGGCGATGAGGCCCGCGCCGGATTGCATGCGCAGCGGCGCGGGCTCGTCGATCTCCATCGCCCGCGGACGCTGCACCAGGCGCAGCTCGATATGGAACTCGGTCGCCGCCACCGGCAGGCGATGTTGCGGCAGCTCGCCAAAGGCGGCCTCGACCAGCTGCAGCAAGACCTCGCTATTGCTTTCGAAGCGGAAATAGCCGCCCAGAATCTGCTTGTGCTTGCCGAAGGCCCGACCGGCTCGTTCGCGAAAAGGGTCCGCGCCGATGTCGCTAACGTCGTTGTGGGAAACCAAGGCAAGCCTCGCGGGGAAACGTTCGGCGTTTCGATAGGGCTGGCCGTACCGAGTCGAACCGTGAGTGCGCTTCCGGGCGGCAAAGGTTGCCTGCAAACCAGTACTCGCGACGACGACCACATCCGCCGCGCTGCATTTTTCGGGCAACGCAACCGAAGGCCGGCGCCGTGGCACTCACGCCCATGCAGCCACAGGAAAGAGCCTGCATGCCGGTTGGACGTGCAGACGCCACGGCTCATTCCACGGCTACGATCGAGGCCTCATCGCGATGTTGAAAATCCAGGTCGCCCACACCTACTTCCTGCGGTACGACCGCAAGCAGTGGGAGCGCGGCAAGCCATACCCGCCGCTCGCCACCATCCACATCGCCGCGCTGCTGCGGCGGATGGAACACGAAGTGAGCCTGTTCGACGCGATGCTGGCCGACGGTGTCGAGGACTACGCCGGCACGCTGCAGGATGACCGGCCAGAACTACAGCCCGAGCTGGTCGTCTTCTACGAAGACAACTTCAACTACCTGACCAAGATGTGTCTTGGCCGCATGCGCGAGGCGGCCTGCACGATGATCGCCGAAGCGCGCGCGCACGGCGCACGGGTGCTGGTCGCCGGCTCGGATGCTTCCGATCATCCCGACGCATTCCTCGCCGCGGGCGCCGATGCCGTGCTAATCGGCGAAGGCATCGCCGCGCTGCTGCAGCTGGTCGAACGCTTGAATCGCCAGCCGACGATTGACACGCAGGCCTGGGTCGCCGGCGTCGGCGGCATCGCCACCGCGGCGAGCGAACAGAACCAGCTCGCGCGCGTCGGCGTGATGCCACCGGACCCACGACTGTTCGGCCGCCCCGCCTGGGACCTGCTCGACATCGAACGCTACCGCGCGATCTGGCAGCGGCAGCACGGCTATTTCAGCCTCAACATGGCGGCCTCGCGCGGCTGCCCGTTCCACTGCAACTGGTGCGCCAAACCGATCTGGGGCAACCACTACAAGCAGCGCGGCGCGCAAGACGTGGCCGCGGAAATGAGTTACCTGAAACAGACCTTCCGGCCCGACCACATCTGGATGGTGGACGATATTTTCGGCTTCCACGTCGACTGGGTCAGCGAGTTCGGCAAGCAGTTGGAAGCGCTCGACGGCGCCGTGCCGTTCACCATCCAGACGCGTGCCGACCTGTGCGGTGAGCGCATGGCCGAGGCGCTGGCACGAGCCGGCTGCGCGGAGGCATGGATCGGTGCGGAAAGCGGCAGCCAGCAAGTGCTGGATCGCATGACCAAGGGGACCAAGGTCGTCGACCTGGTCGCGGCGCGCAAGCGGCTGGGCCAGCATGGCATCCGCGTCGGCTTCTTCATCCAGCTCGGTTATCTGGGCGAACAACTGGCCGATCTGCTGGCCACGCGCGAACTGGTTGCGCAGGCGCTGCCGGACGATATCGGCGTCAGCGTTTCCTATCCGCTGCCGGGTACGAAATTCTACGAGCAGGTCAAGGCGCAACTCGGCGCGAAGACGCATTGGCAGGACAGCGCGGACCTGGCCATGATGTTCCGCGGCGCCTACGACTCGGACTTCTATCGCAGCGTGCGCGACCTGCTGCACGAACAGGTCACGCTGCAACAAGCTACCGCTGGCGAAACTGCGGAACATGACGCGGCCAAGGCCGCGCTCGATGCGCGCTGGCAGGCCCTGATCGCCAGCGAACACGCGCACCGCAACGAGCACGCGACGCCACTGACCCTCGACCCCATGGAACCTGCCCGCCATGTTGCCGCCGCTCAAAATCGTTAGGCACGGCCTGCGCAACACCACCGAGGCGCTGGCGCTGGAACTGGCCAGCCCCGGCCAGGCCATGCCCGCCTGGAGCGACCTCGAATGGCGGCTCGCCTCGGCCGCCGCCGCCGCGCATGGCGTGGGCCCATTGCTCGGCCAATGTTCCGCCTGGCCCAAGCCGGCGTGGCGACAGTTTCTTTCGAGCCAGCGCGAACACGTCGAGCAGCGGCATCGGCGCATCGCCGCACTGTTGGAACGCATCGACACCGCCGCGCGCGCCGCCGAGCTGCCCATCATTCCACTGAAGGGTTCTGCGCTGCATGCGCTGGGACTCTACGTGCCGGGCGACCGGCCGATGGCCGACATCGATCTGTTGGTGCGCGAAAGCGACGCGGAGGCGGTGACCGACCTGCTCCAGCACCTCGGTTATGTCGCCTCGTTCGTGCAGTGGAAGCATCGGGTGTTCAAGCCGGCCACCGGCTCGCCCGTGGCCGGCCTGGGCGAGCATCGCGATACACCGATCAATATCGAGCTGCACACGCGCATCCAGGAACGGCTGCCGATCCGCGCCGTCGACATCACCGATCGCATCTACCTGCGCTATCCGCGCGCGCCGCAGCCCGGCCTGAATCCCTACCCGTCGCTGGGCGCGTTGATGAGCCATCTGCTGCTGCACGTGGCCGGCAATATCTGCGGCCGCAGCCTGCGCCTGCTGCATCTCAACGACATCGCGCTGCTCGCGCAGCGCATGAGCACCGCCGACTGGAACGCGCTTTGGGACGGGCGCGCAAACAACTCGCCGTGGTGGGCACTGCCGCCGCTGCGACTGGTCGCACGTTATTACCCGCAGGCGATTCCCGCCGACGTGCTCGCCCGACTCGAACCCGCCTGCCCCGCATGGCTGCGCGCGGTCTCGCGGCGGCAGACCTTGACCGAGGTTTCCTGCTCGGAGCTGTGGCTGCATGGGCTGGCCGGCATCGAATGGTCACGCTCGCTGCGCGATATCCGTCGTTATCTGCGCCATCGCGTCCGGCCTTCGGACGAGGCGATCCGCGAACGCGCCGACATGGTGCGCACGCAGTTCTGGCTGCAGGGGCAGGGGTGGGTGCGGTTGCCGCTTCATCGGCGTATTTTGACTTGGCTTACGCAGCCGGTGCCGCGCATGGATACTTTGTATGTGGTGCGCGCGGCGCTCGAAGTTGACGCCTCGGCGGGCTGATGCCGCGCCAGTTTGCGGCGTGCTTGAGATCGCTGACTTTCAAGGTTTTTGGCAGATGCCATAGGTGAGTATTCGCGACTTGGCTCGCCTGCGGCGGGCTTTCGGCCGCCTGCCGGCGCCCGAGTCACTTCTCTTTGCTGGCCCAAAGAGAAGTAACCCAGAGAAATGGCCTGACGCAACTCGATGAGGGTACAAGCAGGCGAGGTCACGCCTTATCTGCCGGGGCGCTACTCAAAGAGGAGCTGCCGCCGCTATGCCGCGAGCGCTCGTTGGCCGCGGCGAGAAAGCCTGGCTCGCTGCGCATCGCCAGGCTGAGGCTCCGAAGAAGTACATGTGTCATTGCAACTTCAAGTTGCCCTTTTATCTCTCTTGCCGCGGCTCCCGCGCGGTCGCGGCATAGCGGCGGCAAGGACTCTGTGAGTAGCGAACTTTGTCGGCAAGGTGTAATCGCACACGCTCTTGGCCCCGGCGGGCTCGCTAGGCCATTTCTTTGGGTTACTTTTCTTTGGGCCAGCAAAGAAAAGTGACTCGCCCTCCGCAGGAGGACGAAACCTCTCTTCCAGCGACCGCCAAAGCATCAACGAGCCGCACTCAAGATCCGCGCGTACAGCGCCTCAAAAGCCCGCGCAGTCGCGTCAGCGTCTTCGTGCAAAGCGCGATATTGCGCCTCCCCAGCAAGCCGCAAACGCAACGCCTCGTCCGCCAGAACCCGCCCGATCGCGTCGGCAAGCCCGGCCGCATCGCCCACCGGCACAGCCAGCGCCGCCGAAGGCGCCCACTCCACGAGATGACCAACGGCGGTACCAACCGTCGGTACACCAAGCACCGCTGCCTCAAGCAGCACCAGCGGCCCGGCCTCATGCAACGACGACATCACCAGCAGATCGGCCGCCGCCATGAGCGGACGCAGCTCGCGCTGAGTCCTGAAGCCGAGGAAGCGCACATGGTCTTGCAGCCCGAGCTGGGCCGCCAGTCGCTGGATCGCTCCGTCCAGCGTATCCACGCCGACGATGTCGATTTCGAACGGCAGTCCGGCATCGGCCAGGATCGCCAGCGCATGTAGCAGCGTGCGCTGATCCTTGACGCGATTGAGGCTGGCGACGTGGATCAGCCGGAGTCTTCCCTCGCCGCGTCGGCGCGGCGCCAGTGGCGGCCAGACTTGCAGGTCGACGCCGAGCGGCACGCGTTGCGCCTGCACGCCGAGCGCGCGCAGCGAATCGATGATCGGCGCGCTGGCGGCGGTGACGATGTTCGCGCCGCGCAGCACCAGCGCCTCGCGCCATCGCCCTCGCCAGGTCTGGCGTCCGCCGTAACCGATCTCGGGCATGGCGACGAGTTCGCCACCGGCAATGTGCACCAGGCTCGGTAATCGCAGCAGCTTTGCTACCCCGACGGCGAGCAGGCCGCAGGAACCGGAGAAGATCGCCTGGACCAGATCGAACGGCGCACGGCGATGTTCGGCGCGGATCGCCGCGACCGCGCGCCGACGCGTCGCACCGTCGCCGATATTGTGGATCGTCGCGCCGCATAGTTCCCAGCGGCCTGCGGCCGCTTCCTGCCGCAACACGAAGACGTGTACTTCATGCGTGCGTGCGAGGCGTTCGATCAGGGCCAGCAAGGCCGGGATCACCCGATATTCGCCGGATCGGTCCACGCCGCCGGGCACTATCAGGGCGAGCTTCATGCCGCGTTCTGCCGCCGATCGTCGAGCACCTGCGCGTAAGCCTCCGCCCATTGGCGTCCGACCGCCGCGAACGACAGCGTCGCATCGAAATGTGCGCGCACCTGCTGCCGCGAAGGAGAGTTAGTCGCCACCTGCAACAGCGACTCGGTCAGGCGCGCGGCATCGCCGCAAGGCCACAAACTCCCCACGCGACCGTCGGCGGTCAGCGCACGAAAAGATGGGATGTCGGTGACCACCGGCGCGACCCCGCAGGCGAGTGCTTCCATCAGCGCATAGCCGCAGCTTTCGGCGTGGCTGCCGGCGACGAACAGATCGGCAGCTTGCATCGACAACTCGATCTTCGCGTGCGGCAGCCTGCCCAGCAGATGCACGCGTCCGGCGAGGCGTGGATCGCGCGCGATGCGTTGCTGCACTTCCGCAAGCAGGGGCGCATCGCCGAAGGCGCACCAGAGTTGCAGCCCGGGCAAACGCTCGACCGCACCGGCCACGCCTTCGAGCACGGTCAGCGGATCTTTGCCATCGTTCAAATGGCCGACCCACAAAACGCAGGGCTCGCCGTGCATGCCGGTGGCGGCACGCGCACGCTCACGATCGCCGGGCACGAAGCGGTTGCTCGATTCCGGAATCGCGAACAGCCGCGTCGCCGGCCCGAACATGCGCCGATCGATAAACGGTTGCGCCAGCGCGCGCGCGGTGAACACCACACCGGCCATCGGCGCGTAGCAGTTGCGCCAGCGCGTGCGTCGCCACCAGCGCGGCGGCCGGTCGGCGTGGTCCTGCAGCAACATCGGCAGCTGCGGCATGCGTTGCGAAACGGCATAGGCATCTTCGGCGAAGCCCAGGCCATGCGCGTGCAAGACGTCGGGCTGGATGTCGCGCAACACTTTGGCATAGTGCTGGCTGCGACTAGCCGGCGTATCCGCGCCAGCGACATCGACGAAGTAATAGTCGACCTCGTTGCGCCTCACGTGCGCCGTGCGCCCCGCCGCCAGCACTACCGACACACGCGTTCCCGCGCTCGCGATCAACTCGGAGATATTCGCCAGCGACGGCCAGTGTTCGAATACTTCGGCCGGAGCAAGCTGCGTCGGCGCGGGGAAGAAGTTGAGCTGCGCGACATGCAAGGCCATCTCAAAGGCCAGAGACCTGCGGCATGCGCAAGCGCACCAGTCGGTTGGCCAGATTCAGTTCCCACGGCTTGTCGTAGCGGCGGTGACGATAACGCCAGCTGGCGATCGCGCTCAGGCTGCGCTTGGCCCACGTCGGCGAGCGCAGATCCTGCACGGTGGGAAAACGACAGCGCAGCACGGTGACGAAATCCTGGATGTGTTGGCGCAGCTTGTCGTCGAGCCATGGCGCGTCGGCATGGCAGGCATAGTCGACCCAGCGCGGCTCCATCCATTCTTCGGGCGTGCTCGGAAACACCACCGGCTCGCCGTTGAGATCAAGCAGCGGCATGGAAGCTCGCTTGCCGCGATCCTTCTCGTGCTTGCTGCTCTCGGGCAGCGGCGTGTAGATGTACACGATGATTTCGGAGGCGGGATTGATCCGCTTGAGTTCGCGGATGAACTCGAAAGTGTGCTCGGTTTCCTGCACGGTGTTTACTGGCGGCGCCACCATGAAGGACAGCTCGGGGATCACGCCGTTGCGCCGGCACAGCTCGGCAACTTCCAGGGTCTGGTCGGGCCGCGTGCCTTTGCGAATTTCCTTGAGCATCTGGCCGCTGGGCGATTCCGCGCCGATATAGGCCATGCGCAGCCGGCTCTTGCGCACCAGCTTCCACGTGCTCTCGGACAGATTCAGCAGCGCGTCGGAACGCGCGTAGCACCACCATGGCATTTCCAGCTTGGCCATGATCTCGAGCAAGGGGATCATCTCTTCTTCGCGATCGAAGAAGTTGTGATCGAAGAACTGGATCGAGTCGGCGCCGATCTCATACTTGAGATGATGCAGGTCGCGTTCCAGCCGCGAGACCGCGGGCAGGATAGTGGTGCCGCCGAACATCGCCGCCACGCCGCAGAAGGTGCAGCGGAAACGACAGCCGATGGCCGCCTGATGCGCGGCGGTGCGCTTACCGAGGAAGGTGCGCGCGAGGTAGCGCCGCGGGTCGCCCAGCTTGTCGTACGGCAGCACCAGGCCGGAGTCGGCCATGGTGAAGCGGCGATTCGGGTTGTGCACGACGGCGCCGTCCTGCTTCCACGACAGCCCGCCGATCTTCGCCAGTGCGGCTTCGCCGCCACGGGTCAGCGCGGCGATCAGCTCCGGCAGGCTTTCCTCGGCCTGGCCGCGGACCGCGTAGTCGACGTACGGCGCGACCAGCGCGGTGTCGGTATACAGCGTCGGGAAATAGCCGCCCCAGATGATCGGCAAGCTCGGAAAACGTTCGCGGATCGCCTTCGACACGGCGATCGATGGCGCGATCTGCGGGCCGCCCATGACGCTGATGCCGACCGCGTCGAACGAGCCGCTTTCGATCGCGCGCAGGCTCTCGCCGACCACATCGCGATCCACGTTGCCGTCGATGATCTGGCTGCTGCCGTGGCGGTCCAGTGCGGCCGACAGGTGCAGCAGCGAGAGCGGAAAGCGCGCGCTGGAACGCGAGGTGATGGTCGGATTAACCAGCAGCGTGTGCGGCGGTCGAGTGCTGGGGAAGGAGCGCGCGAGCATGCTCATGCCTTGCGCCTCAGCTGCAGCACCAGCACGACCGGCACTTCGAGTGCGATGCGATCGAAGTGTGCATCGTCGGGAATGTCGGCCGGATCGAGCATCGGCTCCAGCACCTGTTCGATCTCCAGTCCGAGCGCCGCGCAGGCGGCATGCCAATGACTGTAGAGATGCTGGGTGTGGCGCACCGCATAGCGCTGGCCACCGGCTTTGAAGTCACGCAGCCAGCCGAGCGCGTGGCCGATCGGATGTGGGTCGCTGCACAGGATGCGGCCGCCGGGCCGGGTCGCCCGATGCAACTCGGATAGCGCCTGGCGCAGGTCCGGGAGATGTCCGACGACCAGGCCGCACACGGTCAGGTCCGCCCAGGCATCGGGCACTGGCAATGCGGCGAGGCTGCCTTCGGCGAGGGTGATCTCGGCGGCGTGCGCATAGGTCGCCAGCTCCGTTTCGGCGCGGGCGAGCATCGGCGGCGAAAGATCCACGCCACGCACCTGGGTCGCACCGCGTTGCAGGGCATGCAGCAGATAGCGCCCGCTGCCGCAGCCGGCATCGAGCACGCGCTGCCCACGCAGCGTGGATGGCATCAGGCCGAGCATTGCGCGTTCTTCGGCCTGCATCAGCGGGTTGTGCGCATGCGCGGGATAGCTGGTTGCCCACAGCGCGTAGGCCTGCACGGGTTCGAGCATCGCGGGTTCGGCTATCACCGTCTGGGTCATCAGTGATGCCTCGCGCTGATGGCCTGCATAGGGCGATAGGTCTGCCGGTCGATGATCTGTTCGAGCCCGGGTTCGAGTTCGAGCAGTTCCGCTTCGGCCAGCGCGGCAGCCAGCAGTTTCGGTTTGCCGTCGAGCAGCACCGGCACCGTTGCCACGCCGGCAGCAGCGAACCACTCGGCAAAATCCGGATCGGCGATCTGCGGCACGCCATGCCGCAGCACGGCGCGAATGCGGCTGCGTTCGATACCGATCAGGCTGCTCGCCTCGTCGCCGCCGCGATCCTCGACGATCACCAGGTCGGCCGGCGCGCCGTGCGCAAGCGTGCCCGCTGGCAGATGCAGGATGCGCGCGGCCTGCGTGGTGACCAGGGCCAGTAGTTGCCGCGGGCTGAGCGCGCCGCGTTCGGCGGCGTCCTGCAATTCCACTAGCAGATCGCGTGCGCCGCTGAGCCGTGAGTCGCTGCCCAGCAGCAATCGTCCGGCGGCACACAGACGCCTGGGATCGAGCGTGCGGCCGAGCAGGCGGCGATTGCTGCCCGGACACCACACCACCGCCGCGCCGCGCGCGATCACGCGATCGATGTCCTGCTCGCGCAGTCCCACGCCATGCACCAGCACGCTGTTCGACGCCAGGCAACCGAGCCGGTCGAGCTGTTCCAGTTCCGCTTGCGCGATGGCGTCGGTACCTTCGGCCAGATGGATCATCCATGGCCGATCGGGCAGCGTGGCGGCAAAGCTCTGTCGCACCGGCGGCCCGTAGTCGGGGCCGGCCAGCGTGTAGCTCCAGCCGAAATCGCGTAGCAGCGTCACCGGAAAATCGTCCGCATCAAGCGCGGGATGCCAGGGATCGTGATGCACCACGCAGGTGGTGCCGGCGAGCAGGTTTTTCAGCGCGCCGTGACGCAGCCGCAAGGCCTTGGGCACGCGCAGCGCGGCAACCACGGCGGGCTCCTCGAAATGCTGCTGGAAGGCGGCGATCCAGGCGTAGCTGTTCGGGAACGGCGTGTCGCTGCGCAGCGGCGGCACGGCATTGTTGTGCAGGTGCTCGTGCGCGTTGATCAGGCCCGGAAAAATCAGGTGGTCGCGCAGATCGATCCGATACGCCGGCGCAGCCAGGGACGCATCGATGCGTCCCGCGCGGATCGACAGCGGCGCGCGCGATACGCCGCTGGGCGTGATCGCCGCCGCGCCATGCAGGCCAACCTCCGGGATGGCGTCGAACGCGTTCACTCAACTAGCGCCGACGCATCACGATCAGGAAATGATCGCCCATGTCGCGCAATCCGGGCAGCGCGCCGAAGCGGTCATCGAGCCGACCCAGGCGCTCGTACCAGTGAGGACGACGGCGGTAGTGATCCACCAGATAGGGCGGCGGCATGAACAGGCTCAGCGCGCGATAGCCGGTCAGCGAGAAATGTTCGGCGAAGGCGCGATAGAACTCGCGCGGCAGGTAGTAGTACGTCCAGATCGTGTGGCGATTCATGCCGACTGCGGTGGCGCCGCGCGCGGCGCGAACCGCGGCGCGCTTGAAGCGCCCGCGCAATGCGTAATGGCCCAGCTCCCACGGACAGATGCGCCCCATCACCGAGAAGACTAGGCGGCCGCCGGGGCGCAACAGGCGCGCGCATTCAGCCGCAACGGCGCCGAGATCCGGCGCGCAATTCAGCGGGCCGAAATTGGAATAGATGCCGTCGAACGTGCCGCCCAGCCGATCGAGCTGCTGTACGCCGAGATGCATGGCGCTCACCCGCGACTGCAGCCCCGCATCAGCGATGCGCGCACGCGTGCGCTCGACCATCTGCGGCGACCAGTCGGTGGCGACCACCCGGAAACCGCGCTGCGCGAATTCGAGCGCATCGATGCCGGTGCCGCAACCCAGGTCGAGCAGGCGCGCCTCGGCGGGCAGTTCGCTGTGCACGGTGTCCCACAGCGTGATCCGCATGCGCTGGATCAGTTCGTTGTTGCCGCGCGGGCCGTCGTAGTCGGCGGCCACGCTGTCGAAGGCGTGCTGGGTGTCCAGCAGCTGTGCGTCGTCCAGCGCGGCGTGCTTGGGGCGCTGGCGCGCGCTTGGTGTGGGGGCGATGCCCAGGTGTTGTTGTTCACTCATGCACGGTGAGTGCTGTTATGGGTTGTTTTGGTTGAATAGGTAGATTTTCGCGACCTGGTTTGCCTGCGATCGCAGAGAGTTGCTGTGGGGCGAACGAGTTTTGGTCGCCTGTTGGCGCTTGAGTCACTTCTCCCAGCGGGAAGTGCGTGGCGACCGGGCTCGCTCGCAGCGGGCTTTCGGACTGCTGCCGCAGCCCGAGTCACTTTTCTTTGCTGGCCCAAAGAAAAGTAACCCGAAGAAATGGCCTGGCGAGCCCGTCGTGGCCAAGAGCGTGTGCGAATACGCCTTGCCGACAGGGTTTGCTACTCACAGAGTCGTTGCCGCCGCTACGCCGCGACCGCTCGGGAGCCACGGCAAGGGAGGAATCGTGGCATGGGTGATGAAATGACAACTTTGAGTTGCAATTCACAAGCAACTCTCTTGAGGCCATAGCCTGGCGATGCGCAGCGAGCCAGGCTTTCCTTGCCTCGGCCAACGAGCGCTCGCGGCATGGCGGCGGCAGCTCCTCTTGAGTAGGGTCCTGGTAAACAAGGCGTGGGCTTGCCTGCTTGTAACCCCATCGAGTTGCGTCAGGCCATTTCTCTTGGTTACTTTTCTTGACTCCGGGCATCCTGCCCTCCGCCCTTCGGGCCAGCTTCGCTGTTCGTTCGCGCT
>Ga0302314_10007263_pt1 | contig 19915 bp, 16 predicted proteins | sample III_Palsa_N2_3_FD_200533 | JGI IMG/M metagenome (GOLD analysis project Ga0302314, IMG submission 200533) | Peat permafrost microbial communities from Stordalen Mire near Abisko, Sweden - III_Palsa_N2_3 | ecosystem: Environmental > Terrestrial > Soil > Palsa > Peat permafrost | place: Sweden... | reverse complement strand
TGGCATCGTTCTGGATGTCATACACATACAGCAGGGCTTCGAAGGGCACGTAGTCGTGCACGAACCCGGCCTCCTCGAAGTAGTACAGACCGGCGACCCAGTCCAGCGCATCGTTGAAGGATTTGCCATTCAGCTGGAATTCCTGGGAGACCTGCCACTGATGCTGATGGTCGGTCACTTCCTGGAGAGTTTCCGGTGTGCCATCCAGGTCGGTGCCGGTCGTCCAGGAGATCTGGCGGTAACCGGTGATCGACTTGAAGGACATGTTGTCATTGATCTCGTGGTTCCCGGTGAGCGAGAAACCGAAGTAATTGTTGTTCGCGAAGTCCGGGCCGCTGCCGTAGGTGGTGTCGATGTTGCCGGTCTGGTTCGCCGCCGCGTCGTCATACAGGCGCGGGCTGTTCGAACCGAGGTAAGTCAGGCCGGCGGCGGTGTTGGCGGCGTTGAACGCTCCCGCCGGGCCGCCGACGTAGCCGGCGCCCAGCAACGGCGCACCGCCGGTCGACAGACCCACGATGTGGGCGCGGGGCTGGTTGCAGATACTGACCAGGCCGGCATTGCCTGCCGACCCGACCGGAAATGCGTAGATGCCCGGTCCTACGGCCGAGGCCGCCTGAATGTTCTGCGCAATGTTGCCCGCGTTGCTGCTGATACAGGTGTTGTAGAGGGTCGAGAAGGTCGAAGTCGTCAGGTTGCCCTGGAAGGTTCCCAGGATGGTGTAAGGCAGGGCCTCCTGCGCCTGGCGATTCACGTCGGCCGCGAGCGTAAAGGTGGTCTTGTCCGACATGTTCCACAGCAACTTGCCGCGGATCGTCTGCACGTCATAGCCGCCAAAGGCGGTGCCGGTCTGGTAACCCGACTTCGGGTACGCGGTCTGAGGGTCGACGACGAAGGCCGTCTGGCCATCCGGTACGTCGGAGGGGTATGGGATCACCTTCTGGTAGCCATCGCGATTCTGCGTGGACACGGTGATCGTGGACAGCAGCGTGTTGCTGATGATGGGCATGTCGGCGGTGAAGCCGAAGTCGCGCCGGTTGAAGCTGCCGGCGGTGACCTGACCGGTGAACTTCTCTTCGTTACCGGGCGTGTGAGTGATGATGCTGATCGCGCCACCCTCGGTGTTGGCACCGAACAGGGTGCCCTGCGGTCCTTTCAGGATTTCGACGCGGTCCACGTCCAGCAGGTCCTGGTTGGCGCCGATGGTGCGTGCCAGGTACACGCCGTCCAGGTACACGCCGACGGCGGGGTTCAGGTTGAAGGCGAAGTCGTCCTGACCGACGCCACGGATGGAGGCGGAAAGCACCGAGCGGTCGCCCGAGAACGGCGCGCCCTGGTCCAGATTCACGCTCGGCGTCATGTCGCCCAAGGCGTGGACGTTGGTGAGATTGCGCTCCTGCAGCGACTCGGCGGTGAACGCCGTAATCGCGATCGGCACGTTCTGCACGTTCTCGGAGCGGCGTTCGGCCGTCACCACGACCTCCTGCAGGGAGTCCGAGCTGGCGGCCGGCGCGGCAGGCGCTGCCGGTGCGGCGGTCTGCGCGAAGGCGCCTCCCGCACCCGTAGCGAGTCCGGCGATCGTCCAGAAAGCGAGCCGCCGGCTGCGCCGAGTCCCTGATGCACTGTTCATTAGTCTGCGTCCCCCCAAAACAACATCGTGGTGCTGATCGGGAGGAGCTGCCGTCGCCAAGCGGCATGCCTCATGCATGTGGCCCGCAACTGCTGTTGCGAATCCAACCCCCTCCCTGCGCCGCTGGAGCGTAGCGCGGCTCTCCCGCCTGTTGCGCGGCTCACAGTGCAAACACAAGCTCACAGTGCACCGTAATCCGTAATACTGTTGCTACGAACTTACATCGCTCTGACACGCGTATGATCGCGTGCCGGTCAGCCGCTGCGGGGATGCCGGGGCGCTTGACGGATCAACCGGCGATTGCCGGCGCCGGATAATGTTCCCGTATTGCACGCTGCGGACCACATTGTTGCCTATGGGCGACGGAGCTGTTGATTGCTCAATTGTGTATTGCATCCATTTCGGGCTCTGTGCCACATTCAAGGGCACGAGGGACCGGGCAATGCTGGAGCCCGAGATGGGGGGAAGGGTGGACTTCGAGCGTCCGGGACACTTTTCGACGGATGGCGTCGAACAAAGAAAGGCGCTGGCGTTCTGGGTGGACACGGTGTGCGACCGGTTCCTGGAACTGGACATTGACACTCCCGTGCGCGGCAACTTCCGGGCCTGGATGGATCAGCTGGATTTCGGCCCCACCACCTTGAGTTTCGTCGGCGCGGCCAGCCAGCGCATTCATCGCACCCCGGCCCGCATCGCCCGCACGCGCTATCCGACCTTCTTTCTGCTGCAGTTCCGGATCGGCCATGGCTTGTTGCGACAACGCGGCAAGGAACTGCGCATCCACGCCGGCGAATGCGTCCTCATCAATGGCACCGAGCCCTACGATCTGGAGTGCCCGCAGGCCTCCTCCGCCGCAATTCTGCGCATGCCCGAGGACTGGCTGCGGCGCTGGCTGCCCTATCCGGAGCGCTCGGCGGCGACCGTGTTTTCACAAGGCGACTGGAGTGCGGCCCTGTGCGCCGCCATGGCCAGTCTGCGCCTGGAGACCTGCGCCGACCTGGCGCTCCCCCGCAGCACCGTCGCCGAACAGATCGCCTCGCTGCTGGCGCTCGCCGTGGGCAAGGGCGATGAAGCCCAAAGCCCGCGCTCGCTGCTGAATGATCTCATTGCCACCCTGCGCGATCGGCTCGAGGAAACCGAGCTTTCGCCCGTCATGGTTGCGGCGCAGCATGATATTTCGAAGCGCACGCTGCACTACGCGTTCGCAGCGGCCGGCACGACCTTCATCGAACAGCTGATGAAACTGCGCCTGGAGCGCGCCCGTGAAATCCTCAGCGATGTACGCCAGGCAGCGCCGCGGATCGAGGAAGTGGCCACGCGCTGCGGGTTCACTGATCCCAGCCATTTTGCGCGGCGTTTCCGCCAGAAATACGGCCACGCCCCGCTGCAGTACCGGCGCGCGATCCTCTAGCCATTTGACAAATGGCGGGCCCGATTGCGCGCTCAGACGCGCGGGCCGCAGCTCGGGTATCGCATACTTCGCGTCCCGAACGCGTACGGAAACCACGATGGACATGCCTGCCAAGGCCAAGCAGTTCCCGCTTCCCAGCTCACTCAAAGTCGTGCCAGGCACCGAGGCGGCGCAGGCGGCATATCCCTACTACACCCAGTTCGAGCCCGGCGACGATGAGCGCTTCTGGTTCTACAACTCCATGCACTTCCCGGAGCCGATGTCGGCCTTCGACATGGTCACGGCCGAGGCCGCCTACTGCGCGCTCGGGTCCGCGAATACGCGCGTGCACTGCCTGCCGACGACCTTGGGCATCGATCACCGGATCATCAATGGCCGGGTTTACATCGGCGGCAATGCGGTCACCGAGCCTGCCGAAATCGCCCGCCGGCTCGGGGAGTTCAAGCAGCGGGCATTCTATTACTACGCCAACTGGGAGCGGCTGTACGAGCAGTGGCGCGTGAAGATGATGGCCCTGATCAATGCGGCCCAGGCATTGCCCAAGCCGCATCTGCCGGAGTTCGAGCCGCTGGCCAACGTGCATGCGGGTCTGGGAGTCGCCGCCAATCACACGCTGCTGGATACCTACCAGAAGACCCTCGAAGGGTACTTCCGGATGTGGCATCACCATTTCGAATTCCTGCTGCTGGGCTACGGTGCCTACCTGACCTTCTTCGACTTCTGCAAGAAAGCGTTCCCCGAGATCACCGACCAGACCATCGCCCGCATGGTCGCGGGCATCGAAGCGGAGATCTTCCGCCCGGATGATGAGCTGCGGCGCCTCGCGCGGTGCGCCGTGGAGCTCGGTGTCGATGCGCATTTCGGACAGCAGCTGTCGGCGACCGAACTCATGGACACCCTGCGAACCGACGGCGAAGCGGGACGGGCGTGGCTGGCGGAGCTCGAGGTTTCCCGGCATCCCTGGTTCAACATCAACGTCGGGGACGGCTTCTATCACTATCACCGCGCCTGGAACGACGACCTGTCGATGCCCTTCGCGAGCCTGCCGGACTACATCACGCGGGTGAAGGACGGTGAGTCGCTGAAGCGGCCCGTCGAGAAACTGCTCGAGGAGCGCAAGCAACTGATCGAGGATTACCGGGAGCTCCTGGCGACGGAGGAGGAGCGCGCGGCCTACGATCAGATGATCACACTGGCGCACCGGGTGTTCCCCTATGTCGAGGGACACAAGTTCTACTGCGAGCACTGGTACACCAACCTGTTTTTCAACAAGATCCGCGAGTTCGGTGCGCTGTTGGCCGAACACAAGTTCTTTGCAAGCGCCGAAGATGTGTTTCAGCTTACCCACTACGAGCTGAAGTCCGCGATCATCGATCTGATGACCGCCTGGTCAAATGGCTCACCGCCGCGCGGTCCCGCACGCTGGCCCCAGATCGTTGCGGAACGACGCGCCGCGATCGCCGAGTGGGCGAAGCACGAGACGCCTCCGGCGCTCGGTGTCGTTCCGGATGTGATAGATGATCCGGCCATCGTGATGCTGTGGGGCATCACGCGCGAGTCTCTCGATGCGTGGCTGGATACCGGGGAGGATTCGGATCCGAACGAACTGAAGGGCTTTGCGGCATGTCGCGGGGTCGTCGAAGGCCCCGCGCGCATCGTCAAGAGCGTCGATGAAATCTCGCGACTGCAGAAGGGTGACATCCTGGTCTGCCAGGTCACCAATCCCACCTGGGCACCGATCTTCGGCAAGATTGCGGCGGCCGTATCGGACATCGGCGGTTCGATGAGCCATGCGGCCATCGTCGCGCGCGAATACGGCCTGCCCGCCGTGGTTGGCACGGGCAATGGCACCTCGCGCATCAAGGACGGCCAACGCATCCGGGTCGATGGCGGTCGCGGCATCGTCACGCTGCTGTAGTCGTGGATGATTCGAGCATGATCGGCTGGTTCGCCGAGCTGGGTCTTGCCGATCGGCCGCAGGTCGGGGGCAAGGGTGGCAGCCTTGGCGAACTGGCACGTGCCGGCATCGCGGTGCCGCCGGGTTTCGTCGTCAAGACCGCAGCTTTCGAGCGCTTCCTCGCCGCGACCGAAGCTGAGGCGCCGCTGCGGGCGCTCGTGGCTGCCGTGGATTCGGAGGATCTCGCCGCGGTCACGACGCTATCCCGGCAACTGCGCGCGCGGCTCGAGGCTGCGCCGTTGCCGGAGGATCTGGCCGAGGCGATCGGGCGCGCTTACGGCACGCTCAACGGGACGCGCCAGGCCGCGGTCGCGGTGCGTTCCTCGGCGACCACCGAGGATGCCGCCGATGCGAGTTTTGCCGGGCTACAGGACACCTATCTGTGGGTGCAGAGCCTCGCGCAGACCCTCGACAAGGTGCGCAGCTGCTGGGGCAGTCTGTATTCGGTCGAATCGATCACCTATCGGCGCCGTCACGGCTTCGCCGAACGCGACGTGGCGATGGCGGTGGTCGTGCAGACGATGGTCGACGCACGCACGGCCGGGGTCATGTTCACACGCAGTCCCTTGACGGGCGACCGCTCGGTGATGGCGATCGAAGGCTCCTGGGGTCTGGGCTCCGCCGTCGTCGGTGGGGAGGTCACACCCGACCGCTGGGTCATCGGCAAGATCACCGGCGAGATCTCGGTGCGCGAAATTTCCGACAAGCAGATCCTCCATGTACCGCGCAGTGAGGGGGGCATCGAAAGCATCGCCGTCGGCGAGGCCGAGCGGCGGCTTGCCTGCATGAGCGATGCGGAACTCGATGCGCTGCGGCTGATCGGCCGCAAGGTCGAGCGCCACTACGGTCGTCCGCAGGACATCGAATGGGCGGTGGAGCGGCACAGCGGCGCGATCCTGTTGCTGCAGAGCCGTCCGGAAACCGTCTGGTCGAGCCGCGAGGCAACGCCCGTTGACCGACCCGCGGCCGACCCTTCCTTGCATGTATTGAAAATATTCGGGGGCCAGAATCGATGAGTCTGACGGCCGCGGACGTTGCCGAAATCATGCGGCTGGTGGAGCAGTCCGGCTTCGATGAGATCCAGCTCGAGATCGACGGCACCAAGATCAGCCTGCGCCGCGGTGGCGCCGCGAGCGCGCCGACGCCGGGCCCGCTGCCGGCGGCGGCGACCGCCCTGACGGCGGCAGCACCGGTACCGGTATTGGCACCGGTAAGGCCGGCGCCTGCCGCCGCCGCCGATCCCACTCTTCAGGACCTGCCATCACCGCTCCTCGGCACGTTCTATCGCGCCCCCAAGCCCGGCGCGCCGCCGTTCGTGGAAGTCGGTGGCCAGGTCGAAGAGGACAGCATCGTCGGCATCATCGAGGTCATGAAGCTCATGAACACGGTGCGGGCCGGCGTTCGCGGCACCGTGGCGCAGATCCTCGTGACGGACGGCGCCCTCGCCGAATACGGCGAGACCCTGATGCGCATTCGCAAGTCGGGCTGACCGCAACTCCCGTGCGCCGCATACTGATCGCCAATCGCGGGGAGATCGCGGTGCGCATCATCCGCACCTGTCGCGACCTCGGCATCGAGACGGTGCTGGCCGCATCGAGCGCGGACCTCGACAGCGTGCCGGCGCGCCAGGCACAGCGCACGGTGTGCCTGGGGCCGGCGCGGCCCGCAGACAGTTACCTCAAGGTCGAGACCGTGGTGCATGCGGCCCGCGCCACCGGCTGCGATGCCATTCATCCGGGCTACGGCTTTCTGTCCGAGCGGGCTGCGCTCGCCAGCCTCTGTGAAGCCTCGGGAATCGTGTTCATCGGCCCCACGGCGGCGCAGATCGCGGCGGTCGGCGACAAGCTGCGCGCCCGGGCCGAGGCGGAGGCGGCGCAGGTGCCGGTGGTGCCGGGCTGTGCGGTCACGCAGGTGAGCGAAGCGCTGGTCGCGGCGCGCGAAATCGGCGTGCCGCTGCTGGTCAAGGCGGTCGGCGGCGGCGGCGGCCGCGGCATGAAGCGGGTCGATCGGCTCGAGGAACTGCCTGCGACCCTGGAACTTGCGGCCGCGGAGGCCGGTGCGGCCTTCGGCGACGCACGCGTATACCTGGAGCGTTACGTCGCGAGCGGTCGCCATGTCGAAGTGCAGGTGCTCGGCGATGGCGCCGGTACTGTGATTCACTTAGGTGAGCGCGATTGCTCGACCCAGCGCCGCTATCAGAAGCTCATCGAGGAGACGCCTGCCCCCGGACTCGCCCCGGCTTTGCGCGCCGCGCTGCACGCCGCCGCCGTCCGCTTTGCGCAGCGTCTGCAATACCGCGGCGCCGGCACCGTGGAGTTCCTGGTCGACAAGGAACGCGACGCCTTCTATTTCCTCGAAATGAACGCGCGCATCCAGGTGGAGCATCCCGTGACCGAAGCGGTGACGGGCGTGGATCTCATCGCCGAACAGATCGCGATTGCCAGCGGTGCGGGCCTGCGCCGGACGCAGACGCAAATCCGCATGCAGGGCTGCGCCATCGAATGTCGGATCAACGCCGAAGATCCCGCGCAAGATTTTCGTCCCAGTCCCGGGCTGATCCTGGAGGCTGTGTGGCCGGTACAGGAGGGCATTCGGGTGGATACCCATATCGCGACCGGTTCGCGCGTGCCGCCGTACTATGATTCACTCATGGCCAAGATCATTGCCCACGCCCCGGACCGCGCCGGTGCCGTGCAGCGCCTGCGCCAGGCGCTCGAGACGACCCGGATCCGCGGTGTGCACTCGAACCTGGGCTTTCAGCTCAAGGTGCTGAGCGATCCGGAGTTCGCGGCCGGCGGTTTCGATACCGGATTCGTGGCGAGATTCCTGGAGCGCACCACATGACTTCACTGCAACTGGTCGAGACCTCACTGCGCGACGGCAACCAGTCGCTGTGGGCCGCCCTGGGTGTCGACACCGCGAACACCCTCACCATCGCGCCGGTGATGGACCGGGTCGGCTTCAAGGCGATCGATTTCACGACCTCCACGCACATGGGGGTGGCGGTCCGCTTCAAGAAGGAAGATCCCTGGGAGCGGATCCGGCTGATGGCCGCGGCTACACCGAACACGCCGCTGCAGTTCATGTCGACGGGCTTTCGCTTCATCTCCTGGGAGACCGCGCATCCGCAGTTCATGGCACTCGTGTTCGAGGTGCTGGCGCGCAATGGCATCCGCCGCTTCTGTCTCGCCGACCCGATGAACGATGCCGATTCGAACGTCGCCTGCGCGCGGCTGGTGAAGCAGGGCGGCGGCGAGTACGTCATCGCGGCGCTGGTGTTCACCCTGAGCCCGGTTCACGACGACGCGCACTATGCCGCCGCCGCCCGCAAGCTCGCGGCCTGTGCGGACATCGATGCGCTCTACATCAAGGATCCCGGCGGACTGCTGTCGCCGAAGCGCGCCCAGACGCTGATTCCGGCCGTGAAGGCGGTGATCGGCAACAAGCCCCTGGAACTGCATGCCCACTGCACCATCGGCCTCGCCGAACACACCTACATGGACGCACCCGACTACGGCGTGAGCGTCCTGCAGTGTGCCTCCGGCGCTGCCGCCGACGGTACCTCCAATCCGCCTGCCGAGCGCATCGTCGCGAACCTGCGGGCGCTGGGTCACGCGGTCAGTGTCGATGACGAGGCGCTGCGCACGGTCAGCCGCTATTTCACGCGGCTCGCGCAGGCCGAGGGCCTGCCGGTCGGCCAACCGCAGGGTTTCGATGCCGCCTATCTGCAGCACCAGCTGCCGGGGGGCATGGTCGGGACCATGCGCCGCCAGCTCGCCGAGAGCCGACTCTCGCACCTGGAGAGCGCGGTGATCGAGGAGATCGGTCGCGTGCGCGAGGAACTCGGCTGGCCGATCGTCATGACTCCGTTTGCGCAGATCGTCATGACGCAGGCGGTGATGAATGTGAGTGCGAAGGAGCGCTACAAGGTGATTCCGGATGAAGCCATCCGCTATGCCATCGGCCGTTTCGGCCGGCCCAACGTGCCGATCGCCGGTAACGTGATGGATCGCATCGATTCGTTGCCGCGAACGCGCGAGCTGCGGGCGGAGCCCGGCATGCCCCCGATCGAGGAGCTGCGCCGGCGGCTCGGCGCACGCTTGAGTGACGAGGAGTTCCTGCTGCGCGCGACGATGCCGGCAGGGCAGGTGGATGCGATGCTCGCCGCCGGCCCCGCGCCACGTCATTACAATCCCGAACTGAAGCCGGTCATGAACCTGATTCGCCAGCTCGCCGGGCGCACCGACGTATCCGAAGTGTCCATCGCCAAACCCGGATTCAAACTGGAACTGCGTCGCCATGCGCGCTGAGGCGATGCCGGCCATCAGGGGTTTCATGTTCGATCTGGACGGCACCCTGCTGCTCAGCGATCGCTCTCTGGGTGGCTACGAGGTCCTGCCGGGCGCGGTCGAAGTGCTGGCGGAGCTGGCCGCGAAATCCATTCCATATCTGGTGCTCACCAACGGCAGCGCCTACCCGCCACCGGAGCAGGCGCAGCGGCTGCGCAAACTCGGACTGGCGGTGGCGGATGACCGCATGTTCACGCCCTCGAGCGTTGCGGCGGACGTGATGTCGCGTCAGGGCGTGCGGCGGGCGCTGGTACTGGGCAGTCGCGGCGTCGGCTTTGCGCTGAATCAGGCCGGCATCGAAACCGCGTTCACCGGCGAGCCGCGCGCCACCGAGGTGGATGCGGTTTACGTGGGCTGGCACCCCGAATGCCACATGAAGGATATCGAGGCGGCCTGTCAGGCCATCTGGGCCGGCGCCAAACTGTACGTCGCCTCCGATGTGCCGTTCTTCGCCACACGGCAGGGTCGTACCATGGGCTATTCGTATGCAATCGTCGGCGCGGTACGACGCATGACCAGGGCGCCGATGATCCTCACCGGCAAGCCTTCACAGCATGCGATGCGCTTCGTCGCAAGAAAGCTCGGTGTGCCGGTGCGCAACGTCGGGGTGGTGGGTGATGATCCGGCGGTCGAGATCATCATGGCCCAGCGCGGCGGCGCGACGGCTTTCGGCGTCACCACCGGTGTCATGAAACACGAAGACTGGGAGCGCGAGACCGGCAAGCGCCGGCCGCACTACCTGCTCGATGATCTGCGCGACCTGCTCAGCAACGACGCCATCCGGGCGACGCCTCACCAGGCCTCCGGCACCCCGTCATAACGCAGGAACTTGCCGGTGTCGGCAGGCGTCAGCTTGCCGATCGTCGTGATCATGTTCTTCACGGTGAAGGAGGTCTTGAGCATGCCTTCGTACTTGCCCTCGAGGTACGCCTGGTGCTCGGTCAGCGTGGGTCCCGGATTGAACATGACGACGGTCACGCCGTCCTTCTGGGTCTCCGCTGCCACGACCTGCATCTCCCGGTTCAGCGCGGCCTTGCTCATCCGATAGAACATCGCACCCGGGCGCGGATGGGCCTCGCCCGTCAGGGTGCCGTTGCTGGAGCTGATGGCAATGATCCGCTTCTGATTGCCCGCCAGCACGTTCCTGTAGAACGCCTCCGAGACGATCAGCGGGCCCTTGATGTTCACCGCCATGATCGTGTCCAGCAGTGAGTACTTGAGCTTGCCGAAGCTCTCCACGCTCCAGTCCCCCGGGCAGCTCTCATCCTCCGCCGCGCACTTGGCGCGATCGTTGTAGACCCCGGCGTTGTTGATCAGCACATCGATGGCTACGCCGGCGAGCTTGGTGGCGAGCTGCTGCGCCTGCTCCTGGTTCGTCACATCCAGGCTCTCGATGCGTACCCTGGGATACTTCGCGGCAAGATCGGTGAGGCTCTTCGGCGCTGCGGCGCGCCGCTGGGTGGCGATGACCGTCCAGCCCTCCGCGGCATACTGCCGGGCGAATTCCAGGCCGATGCCGGAGTTTGCGCCCGTGATCATGACGGTGTCGGCCCTGGCCGCCAGCGGTACGAAACCCGCCGCGAGCAGCAGCAGCATACGAATCCCGGTCAGCATCGTTGAACTCCGGTCGGATGTGGTTACCTGATGATCAAGGACAGGTCGATCGCATCCGCCATCGCCTTGTAACCGGCGTCATTGGGATGCAGATTATCGGTATCGTTGTAGCGCCGGTCGAAGGCCAGGGGATTGTTCGGATCGGCAACCACCGGTGCGAAGTCGACGACGGCATCGAACGCGCCGCTGCTGCGGATCCAATGGTTCAGTGCCTCGCGCACGATCTCGCCCGGCGAAGACGAGTAGCCGGCACCCTGGTAGGGCGTCAGGGTCGCGCCGATGATCCGCACGCCGTGTTCGTGGGCGCGATCGATGAGCTGGCGGTCGGCCGCCTCCAGTGCCTCGGCGGTTACCGGATCCGGGGAATTCATGTTCCCGAGACCCACGCCGATATCGTTGATGCCTTCCATCAGGATGATGGTCTTGAGTCCGGGAACGCTGAGGACGTCGCGGTCGAAGCGCGCGAGCGCGCTGGGGCCGAGCCCATAACGCAGCAATCGATTGCCACCGATGCCGGCGTTCACGACCGCCCAGTGCGCACCGGCGAGGCGTTCCGCCAAGCGATCGGGCCAGCCACGAAAGGCGTTGGCGGTGGAGGCCGTGCCCTGCGTGATCGAATCGCCAAGCGTCACGACGACGCCGGTGGGCGCGCCCGCCTGCACCTCGACCAGCGTCACATAGGGAGGAATGCGCATCAGCCGCGCACCCGGCAAAGTGGCTGCCGCGGTGAAATCGCCGGGTTTGCCGGCGACGTATTCAAACAAGGTGCGCGGCGCCCGCGCCGGCACCGTACCGGGCAGCTGCGAGGAGATGTAGAGCTTCTCCAGCGCCCGGGTGGGCAGTTCGATGGGATCGCTCAGCAGTGGTGCGCCGGCGGGTACCACGACGGAGGTCTGGGCAGCGAAGGTCACGATGTGATCGCTGCCCGGAACTACGGCGCCATCCGGTCCGGCTTCGCCCACGTGTACAGCGCCCAGCGCCAGGGCCTCCGCGCCGTTCTCGTTCGAAAATCGCAGCCGCAGCCGCGTCCCGCCCTGGGAGACCCGCACCACCTGGCGCACGGTGACATTGGCGAGATCGGTGGTCGTGGTGTCCACCGGCACATTGCCCGGATTGTCGATCGGCGGCAGCGCGGCGGGGCGCGCCGGCGGCGGCGGCGATGAGACCATCCCCAGCGGCACCGGTGTCGGTCCCGGTGGCGCGGCGGTCACCGGTATCGGAATTCCGGGTGGCGGTGGCAGCGCGACGTAGCCCCACGTTGCGACCCAGTTGTCGGACGGCGCGCGCGGCGCGGCGTGGACCGTCAGCCCGTACAGGCCGGTCAAACCCAAACCGATCAGAACCTGCCTGAAGCTGCGCATGACCCAAGACTACCTCGACCGTGGCCTTGGTGTTGACTCGACAATCAGCGCAGTACCCAGAACTCCGGTCCGAGGCGTGCCTCGAGCTTGCCGAGCTGCTCGCGATGGATGGCGCGCACGCGCGCCGGCGTGATGGCATCGCGGCGGTCGATTTCCTCAATTTTGAGGCTGGTCTTGTCTTCGTACAGGTGTTCGCCGGCGAGTCGGGCGCGGGCGTCATAGGGCCAGATGAATGCCTGGCGGCTGGAAACGTGGTACATCCGGTCGGCATGATCGACTGAATAACCCAGCTGCCTGAGAATGGCCCCTTCGGCGAGCTGGTGGAAGGTGATCTCGTCGCAGATCCCCCAGTCCGCCACCGCAAGGCGGTCATCCGAGTGCCACAACACCGCTTCGCCGACGCTATTGTAAAAGGCGAGCACGCCAGCCTTGCCTTCGATGACTCCCGGTTTGGTGCCCCAGGACACCCGGTATACCGGATGCTCCACTTCCATGTCGGGGCTGAGAATTTTTTCGTATTCACCCGCACCTTCGAGGTGCACGTGACGCCAGAAGTTCAGCAGAATGGCGCGATGCAGGGGGTTGGTGGTCTGATCCAGCAGTTTTTCGGTCGGATACATGCATTCGTACACCTGCTTTTCGAAGCGGTTCATCGCGATCCCCCTAAGTGACGTGCGTTCTGCCAGCATATCAGGCATATACCAGGGGAATTGTCGGAGGAAACGTGGCAACGACATTTGATCTGTCGGGCAAATCCATTCTGATCACCGGCGCCGGACGGGGTCTTGGCCGAGCGTTGGCCCTCGGCGCCGTGCAGGCCGGTGCGCGGGTGACCGCGTTCGACGTGGACGAGGGCTCGCTCGAGGAACTGCGCAAGGCGCAGCCAGCGATCTCGACACATGTGGTCGATGTCGCGGACCGCGCGGCGTTCATGGCCGCGGCCGGGCGCATCGGTCGGATCGATGGCGTGGTCAACAATGCCATGCTGATCCGCTACGATCCCATCGAGGTCGTCGACGATGCGATCCTGGACCGGATGCTGGGAATCGGCATCAAGGGTGCCGTGTGGGGCGTGCAGGCCCTGCTGCGTCACATGGATCCGCAGGTGGGCGGCGTCATTCTGAATCTGGCCTCGCCGGTCGCCGAGCGCGGGTTCCCCAAGACGGCCATCTACAGCATGGTCAAAGGTGCGATGGGAACCTTCACCCGTACCCTCGCGGCCGAACTCGGCCCACGCAAGATCCGCGTGAATGCACTGGCGCCTGGTTCGATTCCGACTCCCGGGGCCGTTGCGATCACGCCGCAGGCCGAATACGAGCGACGCGCGGTGCACATTCCGCTGCGCCGGCTCGGACGCGACGAGGATGCGACGCAGGCGTCGCTGTTCCTGCTGAGCGATGCGGCATCCTTCATCAGCGGCGACATCCTGCATGTGGATGGCGGTTTCCTGGCCTCGGCCTGAAGCCTGCCGTCGTGACAAACCGTATCTACGCCGTGCGCTACGGCCACCTTTCACGGCTTAGCGATCTGAACTTCCTGGGCGGCGATGATCACGCGCAGCCGATGCCCCTCGACTACTACGTCTGGGTGATCCGCAACGATGATCGCACCATCGTGGTCGATACCGGCTTCGATGCGGCCGCGGCGGCCCGTCGCGGGCGCACACTGCTGCGGCCGGTTGCCGCCGGGCTCGCGGCCATCGGCGTGGATCCGCAGACCGTGCGCGATGTCGTGATCACTCACATGCATTACGATCATGCCGGCAACGTGCCACTGTTTCCGCTGGCACGCTTCCACGTCCAGGACAGTGAAATGTCCTATTGCACGGGACGGGCCATGAGTCACGCGCATCTGTCCGCGCCGTTCGATGCGGAAAATGTCGTCGACATGGTCCGGCGCATTTTTGCCGGTCGGGTGGTGTTCCATGCCGGCGAGGCTGAGCTGTGCCCGGGCGTGACGCTGCATCATCTGCCCGGTCACACGCTGGGACTGCAGGCCGTACGCGTGCAGACCGCGCGCGGTCCGGTGGTGCTCGCATCGGATGCGATTCATTTCTGGGCGAACCTGACGCGCGCAACGCCATTTCCGATCGTTGCGGATGTGGTCGGCTATCTCGAAGCGCTGCGCCGGCTGCGCGCGCTCGCGCCCTCGATCGATCACATCATTCCGGGTCATGATCCCGGGGTACTGGAGCGTTTTCCCGCGGAGCCGGGCGCGCCGGATGTCGTGCGCCTGGATCTGGCCCCCACCGAGCGAGGAGTGTCATGAGCGAGTGTGGATTCATCGGACTCGGCCGGATGGGCGGCGCGATGGCGCAGCGACTCATCGCCGCCGGCCACCAGGTAGTTGTGTATGACCCCAGTGAAGCGGCAAGTGCCGCGCTGGCCGCAGCCGGCGCCCAGGTCGCGGCAAGCGTCCGGGCCGTCGCAGATGCCGCGCCGGTGGTGTTCCTGAGCCTGCCGAATCCGCCCATCGTGGTCGAAGTGGTGCTGGGCGCGCAGGGCATCGTTCAGGGCAAGCGCCTGAAGGTGTGCGTCGATCTGTCGACCTCCGGGCCCGAAACGGCGGTGAAGCTGGCCCAGGGACTGGCGGAGCGTGGCATCGACTCGCTGGAAGCGCCGGTATCGGGCGGCATCAAGGGCGCGCGCGAGGGGACCCTGGCACTGATGGTCTCCGGCCCGCAGGCGACCTGGGAGCAGGTACGGCCGCTGCTGGAGATCTTCGGCCGGCCGTTCTTCATGGGGGCCAATCCGGGCGCCGGACAGACCATGAAACTGGTCAACAACCTGCTCGGCGCCTGCGCCATCGCCATCACCGCCGAGGGTATGACCCTGGGCGTGAAGGCCGGTCTGGATCCGGGACGCATGATCGAGGTCCTGAACGTTTCCAGTGGCCGCAGCAGCGCGACGCAGGACAAGTGGCCGCGTTCGGTGCTGCCGCGGACCTTCGATTTCGGTTTCGCGGCGGGGTTATGTCTCAAGGACGTGCGCCTGTGCCTGGGCGCCGCTGAGAGCCTGGGTGTGCCGCTGGGAGTCGGGTCGGCCGTCTGCGATCTGCTGCAGCGCACCGTCAGCACGCTCGGCGCGGACTCGGACTTCACCGCGATGGCTAAAATCGTCGAAGCCGATTCCGGCCTGGATCCGAACCGGCCCCGTTGAGCTAACTCGTTTTTTCCCGAGGTGACTATGAGCAGTGAACTTTTCGACAAGGGTCTGAAGATCCGGACCGAAGTACTGGGAGAGGCCTACGTCAAGAAGGCGCTTGCCAGCATGGATGATTTCAACAAGCCGCTGCAGGAGCTCGTGACCGAGTACTGCTGGGGTGCCGTGTGGGGCCGCGACGGGCTGAAGCGCAGTGAGCGCAGCATGCTCAATCTCTCGATGATCAGCATCCTCAACCGTCCGCACGAGCTCAAGGCGCATATCCGCGGGGCGCTGACCAATGGCGTGACCCGTGCGCAGATCTGCGAGGTGTTCCTGCAGGTGGCTATTTACGCAGGCGTACCGGCGGCGGTGGACAGCTTCCGCATCGCGCGGGAGACCTTCGCGGAAATCGACGCCACCAGATGAAGCCCGACCGTGTTGCATTGGTAAAGGGCCGGGCATAGGCTCGTTGGTCGATGTGAGAGGGGATATCGTGACAGCTCATTCCGGATTTGACTCGAAGCGTCTTGAATTTCTGACCGCGGCGGTCGAGCGCGACATTGCAGACGGTCTGTACTTCGGCGGCGTGATCAGCGTGAAGCGCGGCGGCGAGCGCGCGTATCACCAGGTCTTCGGTCACAGCGCTGAGAGCAAGGAGCGTGCGGTCGCCGACGATTCGGTGTTCAGCCTGTTCTCGGTGACCAAGGCCTTCACCAACGTGCTGGTGTTTCAGGCCATCGAGCGCGGCCTGATGACGCTCACCACGCCGCTGTGCAAGATCATTCCGGAGTTCTCCGGCGGCTTGCGCGAGCGGATCACGATCTTCCATCTGCTGACCCACAGCACCGGTCTGCCGACGATGTTCGAGGCGCGGCCCGGCATGTACATCGACGTACTCGCCGACACCATCGCCGCCATCATGGAGGTCGCCCTGCCGATCGAAGCGGCGGGCCAGAGCGTCGGTTATGCGCCGCTGTTCAATCACGCGCTGCTCGGCGAGGCCGTGCGGCGCGTGGACCCGAAGCAGCGCTCCTACAAGCAGATCCTGCACCAGGATCTGTTCGACGCGCTGCACATGAAGGATACCGCCATGGGAGTGCGCCGCGACCTCAAGCCGCGGCACCTGGTGCCGGAGTTCCGAAATAATTATCCGATCAAGCATCTCGGCCACAGCAATCTCGGGCCCAACGGCGCCTTCGAGGAGGAAAACGTGGAGATGCCGTGGGTGGGCGGGGTATCGACCGCCAACGACATGATGCGTTTCGCGGAGATGCTGCGCTGTGGCGGCACCCTGGAGGGCAGCACGATCGTGTCGCGCGCGATGGTGAAGGCCGCGAGCACCATCTGGACCGGAGACAAGCCGAACGAGTTCTATGCGAACGGGATCCGTGCGGCGGGCGGCATCGCGCCGCCGGCGAACATCGGCCTGGGCTTCTCGATCCGCGGTCCGCAGATGGGTACCACCATGTTCGGCACCCTGGCGTCGCCCGGCACCTTCGGCGCACACGGCGCCGGCACCACGATCTTCTGGGTGGATCCGGAACGCGACATCAGCTTCGTGGGTCTCATGACGGGCCTGATGAAGACCATCGACAATGTCTGGCGCTGGCAGAAACTGTCGGACATCCTGTTCGCGGCCGCGCTGTAAACATGACTGCGTCCGCCGCTGCCGCGTTTGACTACGTCATCGTGGGCGCCGGCACGGCCGGATGCGCGCTGGCCGGCCGGCTCGCCGAGGATCCTGCCACCCGCGTGTGCGTGATCGAGGCGGGCGGCAGCGACCGGCATCCCTTCATCAGCACGCCGGCACTGGTGGCGGCGGCGATCGGTACCGCGCGTTTCAACTGGCGCTTCGAGACGGTACCGCAGGCGCACCTGAACGGCCGTCGCATCCCGCAACCGCGCGGCCGCGTGGTGGGCGGCTCGGGTTCCATCAACGGCATGGTGTATTCGCGCGGCAATCCCCGCGACTACGATGACTGGGCGGCCGCCGGTGCGGCCGGCTGGAGTTACGCGGAAGTCCTGCCTTATTTCCTGCGCAGCGAAAACAACGAGGATCTGCCACCGTCCCCGTACCACGGTCAGGGCGGGCCGATGAACGTCAGGTGGCCGCGGGGCCCGAATCAGCTCAACAGCGATTTCATCGCGGCGACCCAGAGCCTGGGATTTGCACGCACGTCCGACTTCGCCGGGATCACCAACGAAGGCGTCGGCTTTCGCCAGGGGGTGATCCGCAACGGTCAGCGCGAGACCACCGCGCGGGCCTTTCTGCGCCCCGCGCTGGCCCGCGGCAACGTCACGCTCTACACCGAGGCGCTGGTACTGCGGGTGCTGGTGGAAGCGGGCCGGGCGGTGGGCGTGGTCTACGAGCAGGCGGGTGAGCAGCGCGAAGTGCGCGCCGGGCGCGAGGTGATCCTGAGCGCCGGCACCATCCAGTCGCCGCAGATTCTGCTGCTGTCCGGTATCGGTCCTTCGGTGCAGCTGCAGGGGCACGGCATCCAACCGGTGCACAACCTGCCGGGCGTCGGCCGCAATCTGCAGGATCACCTGGCCTGTCCGGTGCTGATGAAGACCGCGGACAGCACCTCCTACGGGCTGTCTGCCCGGGCCTTCCCCCGCGGTGTCTGGAACGTTCTGCAGTACCTGTTCACGCGCTCCGGGCCCTTCGCCAGCAACGTGTTCGAGTCGGTGGGATTTCTCAAGACGCAACCGACGCTCGATCGGCCGGACGTACAGTTCGTGTTTCAGCCGGCGGCACGTCCGCGGCCCTCATTTCCGCTGCCGATCGGCCATGGCTTTGCGATCAGCCCGGTGTCGCTGTACCCCAAGAGCCGCGGCAGCATCACTTTGCTCAGTACCGATCCGCATGTGCCGCCGGCGATCGATCCGGCGCTGCTCAGCGTGGAGGAAGACCTCCAGCCGCTGATCCGCGCCATCAAGCTCGCGCGCCGGATACTCGGCGCCGAGAGTTTCGCGCGCTATCATGCGAGCGAGATGGCGCCCGGCGCAGCCGTACGCAGCGACGCCGAAATCACAGAGTTCATCCGCGCCACTTCCTACACGGTGCATCACCAGGTGGGTACCTGCCGCATGGGCGAACATCCGGATGCCGTCGTCGATTCGCAGCTGCGGCTGCGGGGTCTGGATGGCCTGCGGGTCGTGGATGCTTCGGTGATGCCGCTCATCATCGGCGGCAACACCAATGCCGTGGCGGTGATGATCGCGGAAAAAGCAGCCGACATGATCCGCCGCCGGCCGCCGCTGGCACTCGTCAAGGAGCCTTAGATGGCAATCGAACACATGAAGACCTGGCGCGTGGGCCGGGTCGAGATCACCCGCCTGGTCGAAGTCTGGAAATGGGAGGACGACATCTGGATGGCGCTGGAGGATGCGAAACCGGAAGTGGTGAAGACCCAGCCCTGGTTGCTGCCCGACCATGTCACGCCCGAGGGCCGGATGTTCATCAACTTCCAGGCCTTCGTGGTGAAGGCCGGCAACCGGCGCATCATGATCGACACCTGCATCGGCGCCGATCGCGAACGGCAGTTCCCGGTCTTCACGAAAATGCAGACCACCTTCATGGAGGATCTGGGTTCGCTCGGCATCGCGCCGACCGATGTCGACACCGTCCTGTGCACCCATCTGCACTTCGATCATGTGGGCTGGAACACGCATCTCATCCATGGCCGCTGGGTGCCGACCTTCCCGAACGCCCGCTATCTCTTCAGCCGCAAGGAATACGATCACTGGCTGATGCTGCGTGACACCGGCGGCTATCACGGCATCAATCACCTCAAAGACGCGGTGGACCCCGTGATCGAGGCGGGACTGGTGGATTTCATTCCCCACGACCACGCGATCAGCGAGGAGATCCGGCTGTTTCCGACGCCCGGCCACACGCCGGGGCACGTCAGCGTGCACATCAGCTCCGAGGGCGCAGAAGCGGTGATCACGGGCGACATGATGCATCATCCCATCCAGGTCGCCATGCCCGAGCATGCGGCGACCTTCGACATGGACAAGCCCGCGGGCGCCCGAACCCGGGTCGATTTCGTGAACCGTTTTCAGGAAAAGCCCGTGCTGATCATCGGCAGCCATTTTGCAGATCCGGGCGCCGGCTACATCGTGCGCAACGGCGCCGCCTGTAAACTTACGTCCTAAGACTGAGGGATGTTCAATGGGCCAGCCGATTCCCGAATACACCGTCGATCTCTTCAGCCACGAAGCGGTACGCAACGCCCGGGCGGTGGATGACACGCTGCGTGAGTTCTCACCGGTGGTGCGGCTGCCCGATGGCACGGTGATGATCACGCGTCACGCTGATGTCGCGGCGGGCCTTGCGGACTGGCAGACCTTCTCCTCGAAGTCGCGGCCCTGGCACGACCCGACCTCGCTGCGTCCCGAGATCCTGCTGACCGACGACCCGCCGCGCCACACCCATGTGCGCCAGGCG
>Ga0302314_10007261_pt1 | contig 19917 bp, 21 predicted proteins | sample III_Palsa_N2_3_FD_200533 | JGI IMG/M metagenome (GOLD analysis project Ga0302314, IMG submission 200533) | Peat permafrost microbial communities from Stordalen Mire near Abisko, Sweden - III_Palsa_N2_3 | ecosystem: Environmental > Terrestrial > Soil > Palsa > Peat permafrost | place: Sweden... | reverse complement strand
CGATTCGCGAGGGCAGGGCGCAAGCCGCGGTTTCGGCCGGCAACACTGGCGCGCTGATGGCTGTCGGCCTGCTGATCCTGCGCATGATGGCGGATCTGGAGCGGCCGGCCCTGGTCGCGGCCTGGCCGTCGGCGAAGGGCGTCAAGACGGTGCTCGACGTCGGGGCGAATATCGACTGCGACGCGCAGCGTCTGGTGGAGTTCGCCATCGTCGGCGAGGCTTTCCATCGCGCGGTGCACGGGGCGGCCAAACCCAGCGTTGGCCTGCTCAACGTCGGTTCGGAAGAGCAGAAGGGCCATGACGAGGTCCGCGAGGCCCACCGGATCCTGCGCGAAGGAAACTTCGATCTGAACTATTACGGCTTCGTCGAAGGCGACGACATCACCAAGGGCACGGTCGATGTGGTGGTCACCGACGGGTTTACGGGCAATGTGGCGCTGAAGGCCACCGAAGGCGCCGCGCGGTTTATTCTCAATGAGTTGCGGGCCGCGCTGAAGTCATCTCCGCTCGCTTGGCTTGGCGCTTTCCTCGCCCAGGCCGGGTTGCGGCAATTGCGTCGCCGACTCGATCCGCCGGACGGCGCGCCCTTGTTGGGCTTGAATGGCATCGTCGTAAAATGTCATGGAAGCGCCGAAGCCAAGGGGTTCGCCAGCGCGATCCGGGTCGCCGTAAATCTGGCGCAAAGCCAGTATGCAACCGATATCGAGCGAAATCTCGAACACCTGACCAAGGCCTTGGCCGACCAGGGCGCGGCCAAGGCTAACAATGGCGCGCCGGAGAAGATCGGGTGAGCAGTGCTGCGTAGCATCGTAACGGGCGTCGGCGGGTATCTGCCCGACGAGGTGGTGACCAACAATGATCTGGCCAAGTTCGTCGACACCACGGACGAATGGATCGTCGAGCGCACCGGCATTCGTCAACGCTATCGCGCCGCGCCGGACCAGGCGGTCTCGGACCTGGCGGTCGAGGCGGCAAAAAAGGCGCTGATCGCCGCCGGCCGGACGGCCGAGGATCTCGACCTGATCATCGTGGCCACCACCACGCCCGACCTGACCTTTCCCGCCACCGCCGCCATCGTCCAGCGCAAGCTGGGGGCGCCGACCGGGATCGCGTTTGACATCCAGGCGGTCTGCTCCGGCTTTGTCTACGCCATGAGCGTGGCGGATGGCTTCGTGGCCCGGGGTCTTTCCAAATGCGCCCTGGTGATTGGCGCGGAGACCATGACCCGGCTGATGGACTGGACCGATCGCGGCACCTGCGTGCTGTTCGGCGACGGCGCCGGCGCCGTGGTGCTGGAAGCCAAGGAGGGCCGGGGAGACTCCCGCGACCAGGGCCTGCTGGGGTTCGCCCTGCGCTGCGACGGGACCAAGCAGGATCTGCTCTATGTCGACGGCGGCGTCTCCAGCACCGGCACGGTCGGCCACCTGCGCATGCTGGGCAACCAGGTCTTTCGCCACGCCGTCATCAATATCTCCGAGGCGGTTGAAGCGGCGGCCGAACGTTCCGGCATCGCCATCGACGAGGTCGACTGGTTCATTCCGCACCAGGCCAACCAGCGGATTCTCGAGGGCGTCGCCAAGCGCCTGGGCATTCGCGAGGAGCGCGTCATCTCCACGGTGGCGATCCATGCCAACACCTCCGCAGCCTCCATCCCCCTGGCCTGGGCCAAGGGCGTGGAGGACGGCCGGATCAAGCCGGGCCAGCTGCTGCTGGTCGAGGCCATGGGCGGCGGCCTTACCTGGGGTGCGTGTGTCGTGCGCCTATAGACCGCGCAACGGTTGCGAAACCTGTGAAAAACCTGCGAACCCTTTGACTCATAGCTGACTTCGCGTCATGCACGAGAAGGTCGGAGCAATCTTGGGCGGGTACGGATTTCATGGCTGGCGAAACGCTGACGCGAGCGGATTTGTGTGAGGCGGTGCACGAGGAAGTCGGTCTTACGCGTCAGGATTGCGCCGGATTGGTGGAACGGACCCTCGATCTGGTCGCCGAGGCGCTGGAAGCGGGCAAGACCGTCAAATTGTCCGGCTTTGGCGTCTTCCAGGTCCGTTCCAAGCGCGAGCGCATGGGCCGCAATCCGAAGACCGGCAAGCCGGCCGCTATCGAGCCCCGCCGCGTGGTCGGGTTTCGCGCGTCTCAGGTCATGAAGGCGCGGGTCGACAAGGGACTGGGCGGCTAGCCCATTTCCCGGAGCCGGCCTTGACCAAGGGACCAGACGCATTTCGCACGATTTCGGAGGCCGCCGACGAATTGGGCGCGCCCCAGCATGTGTTGCGGTTCTGGGAGACCAAATTCTCCTTCATCCGACCCATGAAGCGCGCCGGCGGCCGCCGCTTCTACCGGCCTCAGGACATCGAAATCCTGCGCGGGGTGCAGCGCCTGCTGCATAGCGAGGGCTACACCATCAAGGGCGTGCAGAAGCTGCACCGCGACCATGGCCTGCGCCGCCTCATCGATCTGGCCGGGGGCGGGATGCAGATCGAGCCCGCCCAAGACGACGGCCCGGCCGGGCCGCTGGCGCCGATCGGGCGCAACCGTCTTGCGGCGGCGCTGAACGATCTTGAATCCGCCAAGGCGCTGCTGGACGGCCTTTTACAGACCCATTGAAGGCCCCGTGAAAACGGCTGAACTTGCGCATTGCAGCGGCGCGGGCGCCTGCCTATAAGAGCCCTCCCTTGCGGCGGAGCGTGGCGCAGCCTGGTAGCGCACTTGACTGGGGGTCAAGGGGTCGCAGGTTCGAATCCTGTCGCTCCGACCACACCTGGATGAGACGGGCCTTTATCGGCCCCGGTTCATCCAGGTCAAAAGAGGGATCAACGGCGCTCCCCACGCCGTGCCGACAACGGCATAATAGACCAGCCGGACGAGGGTGTGATCGGGCAGGAATGTGCCGATCCAGCCGGCCAGGCAGACATAGAAAAACAGAAAGACCAGGATGGCCGCGCTGCCGATGGCCTTGCGGGTGCGCGGTCCCATGATGTGTCCTTCAACTGCTCTTGCTCCAGGCAGCCTTACCAGCCTTAGGTCCCGCGACGAAAGAGGCGCAGCAGGCTGAGCAGCAAGACGGCGCCCAGCGTCGAGATCAGCAGACTGGTGGCAAGGCCGGGCAACACCCGAAGGCCCAGCCGACTCGCGCTCAAGGCGCCGAGGAATGAGCCGACGATTCCCACCATCACATCAACCAGCAGCCCATGGCGCTGTTTGACCAGCAGGCTGGCGATCCAGCCCGCCAAGCCGCCAATTATGATCGTTCCCAGAAGCCCGATTCCCGTCATCGTCATTCCCCGAATAAGCCCGGGCGCTTCCTGACGTTGGCCACATGAATGGAACCTGACATTCCTCCATCCAGAATGCCGCACGATGTGGACCCACGCGCGTTTGAGGTTTAGCGCTGCGTCGGACGATCAGTTCCAGCCTAGTGTCCGGCGCTCATGACCTCTTTTTTGCGTTCCGATCGATCCAGACCCGTGGCGATCTGGTTGTTCGCGGTTGCGTTCGTCGTACTCTGTATGATTGTAATTGGTGGAGCAACCCGCTTAACGGGTTCCGGTCTGTCGATCACGGAGTGGAAGCCGGTCTCCGGGGTGATCCCGCCGCTGTCCCAGAAGGCGTGGATGGCCGAGTTCGCCAACTATCAGCGGATTCCTCAATACCAGCTGATCAACCGCGGCATGAGCCTGGCCGCTTTCAAGGGCATCTATTGGTGGGAATGGACCCACCGGCTACTTGGGCGGCTGCTGGGGGTGGTCTTCTTTGCGCCCTTCGTGGTCTTCCTGGCCATGCGCCGGCTACCGACCCGACTGATCTGGCGCTGCGTGGTGCTGTTCGCCCTGGGCGGGCTGCAGGGACTGGTCGGCTGGTGGATGGTGGCCAGCGGACTTGAGGGGAGGGTGACCGTCGCCCCCGAGCGGCTGGCGACCCACCTGGGTCTGGCGCTGATTCTCTATGTCGCCCTGATCTGGACCGCCTGCGAGGCTTGGGAGGGCGCGCCCCGGCCGAGCTATCAGCCGCGATGGGCCTTGGCCGCCCTGGGTCTTGCGGTGCTGGTCTATGTGCAGAGCCTGCTGGGCGCCCTGGTCGCCGGCAACCAGGCCGGGCTGATCTACAACGACTGGCCGCTGATGGCCGGGCAGGTCTTCCCCCGGGCCTACATCAGCGGCGGAGGCCTGTTCCACAGCCTGCTGCATAGCCAGGCCGCGGTGCAGTTCAATCACCGGCTCGTGGCCTACATCCTGTTCGCCAGCGCCCTGGGTCTTGCAGTCGGCGCTTTCCGGGCGCCGGACCTGGCCCTGCGCACCCGCGACCTGTTTGTGGCCACGGCGGTGCTGGTGACGCTGCAGGCCAGCCTGGGGATCATCACCCTGATCAGCCACGCGCCTCTGGGCTTGAGCGCCCTGCATCAGACCGGGGCGGCGATCGTCCTGGCCTGTGCGACGGTGCTGGCCTGGCGCAGCCAACGGGCCTAAAAGTCAGCTGCGGGATTCGTTGCGGTATTATATTACCGTTGTGGAAAATCTCTTGCGACATAAAGGCTTGCGTGGGTGTTTGCGGCGGAATTTCGCGTTGACACCGGCGCGGGTCGCCTGTATCGCCCCGCCCTCATGCCGCGTGGAGCCAGATCGCTTCGCGCAAGATAACAGGTCCAATACACGCCATGACGACCAAGACCACAGTCGCGCTGAAGCCGGCGGACGTCGAAAAGAAATGGATCGTGATTGACGCCCAGGACGCCATCGTTGGCCGTCTGGCGTCCTTCATTGCGATGCGCCTGCGCGGCAAGCACCGCGCGGACTACACCCCGAACGTCGACTGCGGTGACTATGTCGTCGTGATCAATGCCGCCGAGGTGAAGTTCACCGGCCGCAAGCTGGAAAAGAAGATCTACTATCACCACACCGGTTATCCGGGCGGGGTGAAGGAACGCACCGCCGGCCAGATCCTGGACGGTCGCTTTCCCGAACGGATCCTTGAAAAGGCCGTCGAGCGCATGTTGCCCAAGGAAAGCCCCTTGGCCCGCGCCCAAATGACCCATCTGCGCATCTTCAACGGCGCCGACCACACCCACCAAGCTCAAAGCCCGGAAGTCATCGACTTCAAGGCCGTGAACACCAAGAACGTCCGGAGCGTCTGAGTATGGCCGAAGGTCTCGAGGCTCTGCAGAGCCTGTCTTCCAATCCCGGCGCCGAAGCCATCGTCCGCGAACAGCAGATCGACGCCCAGGGCCGCGCCTATGCCACCGGCAAGCGTAAGAACGCTATCGCCCGCGTCTGGATCAAGCCGGGCAAGGGCGTGATCACGGTCAACGGCCGCGACCAGGAAATCTATTTCGCCCGCCCCGTGCTGCGCATGATGATCGCCCAGCCGCTGCAGGTTGCTGGTCGCGAAGGCCAGTTCGACGTGATCGTCTCCGTGCAAGGCTCCGGCCTGTCCGGCCAGGCCGGCGCGGTGCGCCACGGCCTGTCCAAGGCCCTGACCTATTATGAGCCCGGCCTGCGCGCCCTGCTGAAGCCGCATGGCTTCCTGACCCGCGACAGCCGCGTTGTTGAGCGTAAGAAGTACGGCAAGGCCAAGGCCCGTCGGAGCTTCCAGTTCTCGAAGCGCTAAACGCGTCTCAAACACGTGTTTTCAAGGAGCGCTTCGGGCAACCGGAGCGCTCTTTTGTTTTGGGTCAGGGCTTGGCCCAGAAATTCGATTCGGAGGCGGACATGAACGCCAAGGTTTTCATCGACGGCGAGGCGGGCACCACGGGCCTGCAGATCAACGCGCGGCTGAAGGATCGGCGCGACATCGCGCTCGTCTCGATCGATCCGGCGCGCCGCAAGGACCCGGCGGCGCGGGCTGAGCTGTTGAACGGCGCGGATCTGGTGATCCTGTGCCTGCCGGACGACGCCGCGCGGGAGGCGGTCAGCCTGATCACCAATCCGGCGGTAAAGGTGATCGACGCCTCCACCGCCCACCGGACTGCGCCGAATTGGGTGTTCGGCTTTCCCGAGAGCGAACCCGGTCAGCGCGCTGCAATCGCCGCGGCGACGCGCGTGAGCAATCCCGGCTGCTGGTCCACCGGCGCCATCGCCCTGCTGCGGCCCCTGGTGCGCGAAGGCCTGCTGCCCGCCGACTGGCCGATCTCGATCCATGGCGTCTCCGGCTATTCCGGCGGCGGCAAGGCGATGATCGCGGAGTTCGAGAACAAGGACGACCCCACCTACACCCAGGTTCCCTACCGGCTCTACGCCACCAGCCTTGAGCACAAACATGTGCCGGAAATCACGGCCCGCGTCGGCCTGACCCGCCGGCCGATCTTCTCGCCGGCGGTGGGCCGCTATCTGAAGGGCATGATCGTCGAGGTTCCCCTGGCGCTGGAGGCGCTGCCTGGCGCGCCGTCGCTGGCCCAGGTGCATGAGGCGCTGGCTGACGCCTATGCGGGCCAGCGGTTCGTCGAGGTCGCATCATCCGCCGAAGCCGCGGTAATCAAGACCCTGGATCCGGAAGGTCTGAACGGGACCAACCAGATGCGGCTCCATGTGTTCGGCAACCCGGCCCATGGCCAGGCCCGCCTGGTGGCCCTGCTGGACAACCTGGGCAAGGGCGCCTCCGGGGCGGCGGTGCAGAACATGAACCTGATGCTGGGCCTGCCTGAAGAAGCGGGCCTGTAACAAGGCTTGAAACCAACGGCATTGGTGGTGCGTAGTAGGGTTCATGACCCAGACCTCACACACCGCCCATCGCCGGTCCTTCCTGTTCATGGGCGCCGCCCTCGGCCTCGTCGCCGCCGCACCGGCCCTGGCCGACGAGCACGGCTTCGCCGGCGCGCCACAGCGCAAGGTCACCGACGCGCAATGGCGCAAGATGCTGCCCCCCGCATCCTATGGCGTCCTGCGCCAGGAAGACACCGAACAGCCCTTCACCAGCCCGCTGCTGAACGAGCACCGTCACGGGACCTTCGCCTGCATCGCCTGCGGCCTGCCGCTGTTCAAGTCGGAATGGAAGTACGATTCCGGCACCGGCTGGCCCAGCTTCTTCACCGCCATCGACGCCAATCTCGGCAGAAAGTCGGACTTCAAGATCATCGAAGAGCGCACCGAATATCACTGCGCCCGCTGCCTGGGCCACCAGGGCCACGTCTTCAACGACGGCCCCAAGCCCACCGGCCTGCGCTACTGCAACAACGGCGTGGCGCTGAAGTTCATCCCTGCCTGATTTGCTGGTTCAGGCCGGCCACACTTCACGATTCAGTGCATTCAGCATCCTCGGTTTGGTCTTGTCCCAAAGGCCAAATGGGAAGATCGTTGCGCGTGAACCGGGCGTGTCGCGGAAAATCCCCGATAAAGTGTGTGTCGATTAACTGAGAGCCCTCAGCTTGAGGACTTTCCGACACGCACGCGGGGAAGCACGCTGGCTCGGGCAGACGCGTCAACCAGTGAGGGTCCAAGATGATTCCCGTGGCCGTGGAGCTCACCCAACTCAACCGCCGTATCGCCGCGGGGGGAACCGAGGATGGTTCGGAGTCGGTCTACCTCTGGTCGATCATGTTCGCGATTGACGGAACCAACATAAAGCAAAGCGGCCTGGGCCTGACCGGCTCGCCGCAGTGGTTCCTCGGCCCAGGCGGCGTCGGCGATCTGAACCAGGATATCAGCCAGGGTCAGGGGATCCCGATTCCCGCCTCGGTCGGAGCCTGGACCTTGAACCTGTCGCCGATCGTCCTCACCGACCCTACGACCAGTCCTCCCACCACAACCGACGTCCCCGGGACGATCGTCGTGGTCGCCGTCCTGATGGACCACGGCCTCACCCCCACCGCCGACATGGAGGCGGGTCATCAGGCGCTGAACACCTACGTCCAGACCCAGATCAACACCTTCATCTCCGGCATCAACCTGGAGACCGTCAACCAATCGGTTCAAACCTTGGTCATGGGCGGCCAGTCCGCCGAGGCGGCGACCACGGCGACGATCCAGAATCTGATCATGCCGGTGATCAAATCCATTGAAAACAATGCGCCATCGATCGTCACCAGCGCCGTCAAGAACGCCGTGGGCGTGGGAGGCGCGATCGCATCCATCATAGATAGCGATACGTCGATCGGACCCGGCTATGCGACGATCACTCAGGATCAGTTGATGACCCTGAATCCCCTGGGCGGGACGGACTATGTGGCCTGCCCGTTCGAGATTACGGTCCCGACCTCCAATGACAGCTATATCGTCTATGGGTTTGCCCAGAACCTGAACCGGGTCGTCGCCATCGCGCCCGGTGTCCCGGCTGGGAAGTGGCAGGTGACCGGGGTCAACAAGGGCTTCAGCAACGCCTATCGCAGCAGCTACATCAAGGAAATCGGCGGCCAGCATTCCGATGGCAGCCAATGGTATCTGGAACGGGCGGCGGCGGTGTCGCTCATCCAGAGTGGCGTCAATTCCTTCTATGTCGTCGGCGCCGATGGGTCGCGCTCGACGGTGCTCGTGTCGGATAAGCCAATCGACGGGCAGGGCGGGCTCGACACCTATTTAACGACGACGCCGGACGGAAGCGTTGAAGATAATCTGGACTCGCTTCCGCCTTTCAGCCTGACCCAGTTTGTACCTGGCCCGCCGTCGCCTTGACCGGCTTGGGTGGGTCGGCTGGCGACAGCCTAACGCCCCTCGTAGGCCGCGTCTGACGCATAGCCGATCGGAACTTCGTTCATGGCGTTGCGCACCGCATTGGTGACGCAGTCGCTATCGCCGGCGTCCAGCACGTCATAGTGGCGGTCGAGGCTGTCGCAGGCGTCATGGGCGGCGCGGAGCACCCGATGGTGCAGTTCGCTCACGCCCCAGCCCGAGGTCAGGTCGAGGTCGTCGTAGCGAACGGTGCGCGACGCGTAAACCCGCTCGATCGGTGCGCCCGTGGCCGGGTCGCGCTCGGAGCGGCGATGATGATAAGGGGCCTCGACGATCACCTCGCCCACGGTCGTTCCGGGGCGGGCATAGCCGGGGGCGGGGGCATAATAGCCCCCTGGAGGCGGCGGCGCGTACTGATCGTCGGCGGCCGGCGCATAGGTCTGAGCGGGGGGATAATATCCGGGCGCAGGCTGGCTATAGTTGTTCGGCGGGTCATCGGCGTACTGGGCCTGGGCCGGGGCGCTTCCAAGCACCATGGACAGGCCGGCGGCGGCGACGGCCGAAAGCGACAGGCGGGCAAGGGTCATGAGGGTCTCTCCTCGGCGCCATCGCGGAAGTTGTCCGCCCGGCGCATCGCATGGTTGAGCAGTGCACGGAGAGAACGTTAACGCTCTGAGCCAGTTCCTAGCGTGAAGGTGGCGAGCCCTAGGACCGCACCTGCACGAAGCTCCCGGGCGCGTCCTCCAGCGGCTTCAACGGGCCCTTGGCCGGATCACGCGCCGGAACCATGCCGCCGGACCGCTCCCTTAGCCAGGCCGCCCAGTTCTCCCACCAGGAGCCGGGATGTTCCACCGCTCCGGCGATCCATTCCTCGACGGTGGCGGGCAGGGCGGTGTTGGTCCAGTGCTGGTATTTCTTGGCTGCCGGGGCGTTGATCACCCCGGCGATATGGCCGGAGCCGGACATCATGAAGGTGGTCGGGCCGCCGAACAGCTGGGCGCCCTTATAGACCGAGCGGAACGGGGCGATGTGGTCTTCCTTGCTCGACTGGACATAGACCGGGATCTTAATCTTCCCCAGGTCCAGGGTCTCGCCGCCCAGCTTCAGCTGCTTCAGGGCGAGTTTGTTTTCCTTGTAGAATTCCCGCAGGTAGAACAGGTGCAGCGTCTTCGGCATGCGGGTCTGATCGCCGTTCCAGAACAGCAGGTCGAACGGCTTGGGCTCCTTGCCGATCAGGTAGTTGTTCACGAAGAACGACCAGATCAGGTCATTGGCGCGCAGGGCGTTGAAGGTGTCGGCCATGGCCTTGCCGGACAGCACCCCGCCCTCGGCGTCCATCTGCTTTTCCACATCGTCCAGCCAGGCGTCGTCGGTGAACAGCAGCAGGTCCCCCGCCTCGCTGAAATCCTGCTGGGCGGCGAAGAAGGTGGCCGAGGCGATCTGTTTCTCGCCCTTGGCCGCCATATAGGCCAGGGCGCAGGACAGCAGGGTGCCGCCGATGCAGTAGCCTACGGTGTTCACCCGATCGACCCCGCACTGGACCATCGCCGCCTGGCTCGCCGCATAGACCCCGTCGATCATGTAGTCTTCGAAGGTGCGGCTCGACAGGGTCTGGTCAGGATTGACCCAGGAGGTGACGAAGACGGTGAAGCCCTGGGCGGTGAGCCAGCGGATCATCGAATTCTCGGGCCGCAGGTCCAGGATGTAGAATTTGTTGATCCAGGGCGGGAAGATCAGCAGCGGAATCTCATGCACCTGTTCGGTGGTCGGCGAGAACTGCAGCAGCTGAATAAGCTCGTTCTGGAAGATCACCTTGCCCGGGGCGGTCGCGACGTTCTCGCCGACCTTGAACTGGGCGGTGTCGGTCTGGCTGATCGACAGCTGGCCTGCGCCGCGCTCCAGGTCGGCGGCGAAATTCTGCATCCCCTTGACCAGGCTTTCGCCATTGCTCTCGGTGATGGCCCGCAGGGCCTCGGGGTTGGAGATCAGGAAGTTGGACGGCGAGAAGGCGTCGGTGAGCATCTTCATGAAGAACTCGACCCGCCGCTTGGTCAGCGGCTCGACCCCCTCAACCTCGCCCACAAGGTCGTTCAGCCAGTTTGCGGTAAGCAGATAGGACTGCTTCATGACGTCGAACATCGGATTGGTCGACCAGGCCGGATCCAGGAATCTTTTGTCGCCCTTGGTGGGCTGTACAACAGGTTCCTGCGCGGCCCCGCTCATGCGCTTGGTGGTGGCCTGCCACAGGTCCATGTAGCGGCTGAACAGATCGGCCTGGGCCCGCATCATCCGGTCAGGCTGGGCCACCAGCCGGCTCATGACCTCGGTCAGCGCCGGAGCGACGTGGAAGGGATCGGGCGACAGGGCCGCCGGCCGGTCGGCCTGCCGCAGCGCTGCTTCCGCCAGCGCACCCTGGGCGGTCATGGCCGCGCGCGCCAGATTGACCGAAAGCGTCTCCAGCATCTCGCGCTGGGTGGCGGAGAGCTGGCTCAGACCGTCAAAGGGACTGGCCGCCGACGGGTGAGACGCCGGCGGGGGCGACGCCGGCGGGGGCGACGCCGCCTCGGCCGCTGACGGGGAGGGCGAAGGCTCTGCCTTGGCTTTCGATTTCGTCTTGGCGGCCGATTTGGCGTTGGCGGCCTTGGGAGCAGGAGCCACGTCCGCTGCGGCCGCTTTTTTGCGGCGCTTCGGCGGCGCTGGGACCTGGTCGATGCTCATCGTCATCTCTCCCATATGGGGCTGGCCGGCGCTCCGCCGCAATCCGCGCCCTTTTGTTGACTCTCATCATCGCATAAGACGGGGTCTGATTTGAATGGTGAGCTTTCAAGTCCCCATGACTAAGCGAACGATCATCCCGGGCGTCCGATCCCGCCTCTGCGCCGGCCTTGCCCTGGCCGCCCTGCTGGGCGGCTGCGCGGCCCCGCGCCACAACCCGTTCGCCCTGGGCGAGGTCGACTCGAACTCAACGGTCGCCGCCGAGGTTCGCGCCGCCTCCGCCAGCCCCGGCCCCTATCCCCGTTTCGCCAATATTCCGGCGACCCCCAAGGACGTCCGCACCTACCAGGCCTGGAAGGCGGCTGTCCTCGACGAGAAGACGCTGAAGCGGGATACCGACGCCGAGGCCGCCGCCATCCCCTTCACCCTGAACAACACCGAAACCTTTGCGGCTGCCACCCGCGCGCGGGTGCTGGCGCAATATTCGCAACAGGCGCCCGCCGACGAGCGCGCCCAGGCCGAGGCCTTCGCCGCCCAACAAGCCGCGCGAGCTACGCCGCCTCCGGCCCCGAAATAAGGGCGTCGGGGGCGAAAATTCACAATCCGCTCGCTGGATTGGCCGCCCGCCGGGCGCTATCCATGCGCCCGCCCACATCTTTCGAAAGCGGCCCCCATCCATCGGGCCTTGGCCATGACTCCAGATTTCCACCGTATCCGCCGCCTTCCTCCCTATGTTTTTGAGGAGGTCAATCGCATCAAGGCCCGCCTTCGCGCCGAAGGCGTCGACATTATCGATTTCGGCATGGGCAACCCCGACATGCCGACGCCCAAACACATCGTCGACAAGCTGGTCGAGACCGCCCGCGATCCCAAGTCCGGCCGCTATTCCGCCTCCAAGGGCATCGGCGGCCTGCGCCGGGCCATGGCCGGCTATTACGACCGCCGCTTCGGCGTGAAACTCGATCCCGACACCGAGGTGATCGCCACCCTGGGGTCCAAGGAAGGCTTCGCCAACCTGGCCCAGGCCCTGACCGCGCCGGGCGACGTCATCATCTGCCCCAACCCCGCCTACCCGATCCACGCCTATGGCTTCATCATCGCCGGCGGGGTGATCCGCCACGTGCCGGCCCTGTCGCCGGAGGAATATCTGTCCGGCATCAGCCGCGCGGTGCGCAACTCCGCCCCGCCGCCCAGCGTCCTGATCGTCAGCTATCCGTCCAATCCCATGGCCCAGTCGGTGGACCTGGATTTCTATAAGGACATCATCGCCCTGGCGAAGAAGCACGACATGCTGGTGCTGTCGGACATCGCCTATTCGGAAATCTACTTCGACAACAACCCGCCGCCGTCGATCCTGCAGGTGGACGGCGCCAAGGACATCGCCGTCGAGGTCAATTCCCTGTCCAAGACCTACGCAATGGCCGGCTGGCGCGTGGGCATGGTGGTGGGCAACGCCCGCATGTGCGCGGCCCTGGCGCGGGTGAAGTCCTATCTGGACTATGGCGCCTTCACGCCTATTCAAGTCGCCGCTACCGCGGCGCTCAATGGGCCCCAAGACTGCGTCGACGAGATCAGGGCCATCTACAAATCCCGCCGCGACGTCCTGGTCAGCTCCATGGCGCGGGCCGGGTGGGACATTCCCGCCCCGCCAGCCTCCATGTTCGCCTGGGCGCCGATCCCCGAGCAGTTCCGCGAAGCCGGCTCGATGCTGTTCGCCAAGCTGCTGATCGAGGAGGCCGGCGTCGCCGTCTCCCCCGGCGTGGCGTTCGGCGAACACGGCGAAGGCTATGTCCGCATTGGCCTGGTCGAGAACGAACACCGTATCCGCCAGGCCGCCCGCAATGTGAAGAAGTTCCTGGCCCAGTCGGGGCAGATCCTCAGCCGCGCGCGCGAACCTGAGTTGGCGGAGTAGGGCGGCATGACTGAGAAAGTCTGGCGGGTCGGCGTCGCCGGCCTGGGCACCGTCGGCGGCGGCCTGGTCAAGTTCCTGGCCGACCGGCCCGGGTTCGCGCCGGCCGGCGGCAAGGCGGTGATCACGGCCGTCTGCGCCCGCTCGCGCGCTGCCAATCGCGGGTTCGACATCGCCGGCTATCGCTGGTTCGACGACCCCGTCGCCCTGGCCAACGAACCTGATGTCGACATCTTCGTCGAACTGATCGGCGGCTCGGAAGGTCCCGCCAAGACGGCGGTGGAGGCGGCGCTCGCCAAAGGCAAGCCGGTGGTCACCGCCAACAAGGCGCTGATCGCCGTCCATGGCGCGGCGCTGGCCGCGCTCGCCGAGGCGCACGATGCGCCGCTGCTGTTCGAAGCCGCCGTCATGGGCGGCACGCCGGCCGTGAAGATGCTGCGCGAGGCCATGGTCGGCGACGACGTCAAGGGGGTGGCCGGCATCCTCAACGGCACTTGCAACTATATCCTGACGGAGATGGAAGCCGGCTCGCGGCCCTTCGCGGAGGTGCTGCGCGAGGCGCAACAGCTGGGCTATGCCGAATCCGATCCGACCACGGACGTCGGCGGGTTTGACGCGGGCCACAAGATCACCATCCTGGCCGCCCTGGCCTTCAACCGTGCGCCCAACTTCGCCGCCGCGGAGATCGAGGGGATCGAGCAGGTCGAGCTCTTAGACATCAAGCTGGCCCGCGACCTGGGCTACCGCATCCGCCTGGTCGCCTCGGCGGCTCTGGCCGATGGCGGCGTGTCGGTGCGGGTGCATCCGGCGCTCGCGCCTCTGGGCCATCCGCTGGCCGAGACCAAGGGCTCGCTCAACGCCCTGTTCATCGAGGGCCAGCGGATGGGCCGCATCTTCATCCAGGGACCGGGCGCCGGCGAAGGCCCGACCGCGGCCGCGGTGGCCGCCGACATCGCCGACGTCATGACCGGCGCCAAACGCCCGGTGTTCCAGTCTCCCGCCGCCGGCCTGACGCCCTTTACCGGGGTCGACGCGGCCCAGATGACCGGCAAGGCCTATCTGAGGCTGCTGGTGAAGGACGAGCCGGGCGTCATTGCCGCGGTGTCCGAAACCCTGGCCGAGGTCGGCGTGTCCATTGAGAGCTTCCTGCAAAAGCCCGTGGAAGATGCAGGCGGCGTTCCGATCGTGCTCATCACCCACGCCACGCCAGAGTCTTCCCTCAGCGAAGCTGTCGCCCGTATCGCCCGGCTTCCCGTCGTGCTTGAACACCCCCGAATGCTGCGCATCGCGCGCGTATGAGAATCCCTCGATAATAAGACCAATAGGGCAGGAGAGCCTGGATGAGTTCGACAGATCTGGATCGCAGCTTGGTGCTGGAAGCGGTCCGCGTGACCGAGGCCGCCGCGATCGCCGCCTGGGCGCTGGCGGGACGCGGCGACGAAAAGGCCGCCGACCAGGCCGCCGTCGATGGCATGCGTACGGCGCTGAACACCCTCAACATCGATGGCGAGATCGTCATCGGCGAGGGCGAGCGCGACGAAGCGCCGATGCTCTACATCGGCGAGAAGGTGGGCAAGGGCAAAGGCCCGGCCATCGACATCGCGCTGGATCCCCTGGAAGGCACCACCCTGACCGCCAAGGCCATGGCAAACGCCCTGGCGGTAATGGCCTGGGCGCCCAAGGGCACCCTGCTCAACGCCCCCGACACCTATATGGACAAGATCGCCTGCGGGCCGGGCTTTCCGGAAGGGGTGATCGACCTGGACGCCTCCCCCGCCGACAACGTCAAGGCCCTGGCCAAGGCCAAGGGCGTCAAGCCCGAGGATATCACCGTCTGCGTGCTCGACCGTCCCCGGCATGAGAAGATCATCGCCAGCGTTCGCGGCGTCGGCGCCAAGGTCTATCTGATCACCGATGGCGACGTGGCCGGGGTGATGAACACCGCCGAACCGGCCACCGGCGTGGACCTCTACATCGGCCAGGGCGGCGCCCCCGAGGGCGTGCTGGCCTGCGCGGCGCTGAAATGCGTCGGCGGCCAGTTCCAGGGCCGGCTGGTGTTCCGCAACGCCGACGAAAAGGCGCGAGCGACCCGGATCGGCATCACCGACTTCGACCGCAAATACACCCTGCATGAGATCGTCCGCGCCGACGCCATCTTCGCGGCCACCGGGGTCACCTCCGGCGCCCTGCTGGACGGCGTGGTGCAACGGGACGGCTTCGTCCACACCCACTCGCTGGTGATGAATTCCGCCAGCCGCACGGTGCGCGAAGTGCGGATGAAGCGGCCGCTCTAGATGGCCGACGGCTCGGGCTCCGCCGCCTTCCTGGGTGTCTCGCGGTCCCTGAGCGGCCGCGCCTGGCGCCAACGGACGGCGGATGTCCAGACCGCTCGCGATCTGGCCCTGCGGCTCGGCCTGTCAGAGCCCATGGCCCGCGCCCTGGCCGCTCGGGGCGTGAAGGTGGAGACGGCCCAGGACTATCTGGAGCCGACGCTGAAGGCGCTGTTTCCAAACCCGTCCAGCTTCATGGACATGGACCTGGCGGTGAGCGTCCTGCTGGACGCGCTTGAGGCCGACAAGCGCGTGGTGGTCTTCGCCGACTATGACGTGGATGGCGCCTCCAGCGCCGCCCAGCTGATCCGCTGGTTCCGCGCCATGGGCAAGGAATTGGCCATCTACGTCCCCGACCGGATGACCGAGGGCTATGGCCCCAGCCGGGCGGCGTTCGAGCGCCTGCGCGCCGAGGGCGCCGACCTGGTGGTCACTGTCGACTGCGGCGCGGCGGCCTATGACGCCGTCAACGCCGCCACGGAGATCGGCCTGAAGGTGGTGGTGATCGACCACCACCTGATGCGCGAGGATCCGCCGGCGGCCGAAGCCGTGGTCAATCCCAACCGGCCTGGCTGTGAGTCAGGGCAGGGGGTCCTGGCGGCTGCGGGGGTGACCTTCGTGCTGCTGGCGGCCCTGAACCGCGAGGCCCGGCGACGGGGCCTGTTCGCGGACCGCAAGGAGCCGGATATCCGCCAGTGGCTGGACCTGGCCGCCATGGGCGCGATCTGCGACGTGACCCAGCTGATCGGCTTCAACCGCGCCCTGGCGTCCCAGGGCCTGAAGGTGATGTCGGGCTGGAACAACCCCGGCCTGAAGGCCCTGCTTGAGGTCGCCAAGTCCAAGGGCCCGGCGACCACCTTTCACGCGGGCTTTATCCTCGGTCCACGCATCAACGCCGGCGGCCGTATCGGCCGCTCCGACCTGGGCACGCGCCTGCTCTCCACCGACGATCCGGAGGAGGCGAGGGCGCTGGCCGAAGAACTCGACGCCCTCAACGCCGCCCGCAAGGATGTGGAAGCGGCCGTGCAGGACGAGGCGGTCAGCTTCATCGAGCGACAGACCAACCAGGATCCGGACGCCCCCGTGCTGGTCGTGTCTGGCGAGGGCTGGCATCCGGGGGTGATCGGCATCGTCGCCGGCCGGCTGCGGCAGCGGTATCGCAAGCCCACCCTGGTCATCGGCATCGACACCATTTCGGGCGTCGGCAAGGGATCCGGCCGGTCGCAACCTGGGGTCAATCTGGGCCGCGCGATCCAGGCGGCGTTCGAGAGCGGCCTTCTCATGTCCGGCGGCGGCCACGCCATGGCGGCTGGTCTGAGCATGCGCGCGGACGCGGTGCCGGAACTGCGGGCCTTCCTGTGCGAGCGGCTGGCCCAGGAGAGCCTTGATGCGGCGGCGCTGGACGCCGTCGAGATCGACGCCTTGATCACCCCTGGCGGCGCCGACCGCGCCCTGTTCGACGACTTCCAGCGCCTGCAACCCTTCGGCCCGGGCAATCCCGAACCCCTGTTCGCCCTGGCCGATGTGCGGGCCGAACAGATCATCCAGATGAAGGGCGGCCATATCCGCTGTCAGCTGACGGACGCCGCCGGCCGACGCCTGCGCGCCATCGCCTGGCGGGCCGGCGAGACCGAACTCGGCAAGCGTTTGATGGCCGGCGGCGCCCTTCATGTGGTCGGACGATTGAAGCCGGACGACTGGAATGGACGGGGTGGCGTGGAGCTGGAAATCGAAGACGCCGGCGACCCGCGCATGGCGGGTTGAAATCTATGCTGTTGAACGGCTTGCACCCCCCGGCGAAGGCGGATATATCGCCCTTCCTCGCCGTCGCGGTCCCTTCGTCTATCGGTTAGGACACCAGATTTTCATTCTGGGAAGAGCGGTTCGATTCCGCTAGGGACTGCCAACGGTGCGACAGAATGACGCACATTTTGTCGCCTATAAGGCGAATCAATCGTTGACCCTCTGTTTCCGCGAGAACAGTGTTATTCTCGCGTACCCGTCCCTCTGCAATATAGGACGGGCCAGAGGGGCTCTATGTCTAGTTTTGGGTATGAGAACGCCGACGACGGGGGGGAGTCGGTACGGATTAGTGGACGCGTCAAATGGTTCGACGCCGGGAAGGGCTACGGCTTTATCGTTCCCGACGATCCGAGCCAGACCAGTCTCAAGGATGTGCTGTTGCACGTCACCAGTCTGCGACAGTTCGGTCGTGAGAACGCCCCCGAAGGCTCGGCGATTATCTGCGGCGTGATCAAGCGGCCCAAGGGCTGGCAGGTCGCCGAAATTCTCGAGATCGATGAGTCCTGCGCCGCCCCGCCGAGCGAGCGTCCCCAAAGCGCGCGTCCGTTTGAGCGGGACAGCGGCTTTCGGCGCGACCGCGACGGCTATGACAGCCCCCGTGGCGGCTTCGACGGGCCGCGCAGCGCCGGCTTTCGCGACCGTCCGCCACCGCGCCGGCCGTCCTCACCTCCGGGTCCGTTGGAGCGGGCGAAGGTCAAATGGTTTAACCGCACCAAGGGCTATGGCTTTGTTGTGCGGGACGGGGAGCCGGGCGATATATTCGTCCATATCGAGACCCTGCGTCGCAGCGGCCTGGAAGATCTCCAGCCTGGTGAAGACGTCATGGTCCGGTTCGCCGAAGGGCCCAAGGGCCTGGTTGTGGCGGAGATCGCAACCGACGCCTGACCCGCGTTCTGGAGTATCGTCGTTGAGCTCTTTCCGGACCGTCCTTCTGGGTGTGGCCGCGGCCCTTGCTGGCTTGTCCTTCTCCGCGCCCGCAAACGCGCAGGACTGCGGCATGCTGCCGTCCCTGCATCGGCTCAAGGTCGAGCCGATGACCTTTGTGACCAGCCATGGCCCGGTGAAGCTGAAGGCGGAGATCGCCCTGAGTGGCGCCGAACAGGAGCGCGGCCTGATGTGCCGTAAAAGCGTCCCGGACGATCACGCCATGCTGTTCGTCTTCACCCCGGCCCAGCCGGTGGCCTTCTGGATGAAGAACACCCTGATCCCGCTGGACATGCTGTTCGTCGGCCCCGACGGCCATGTGTTCAAGATCGTCCGCAAGGCGCCGGCCCTGTCGCTCGATCCCATTCCGTCCGACGGCCAGACCGTCGGCGTGATCGAGATCGCCGGCGGCCGCGCCGACGCCATGGGCATCGAACCAGGCGACAAGGTCGAGGCCAAATCCCTGCCGCATGGCTAAGGCGCCGGTCTGAGTCCAAAGCGCCTTCGCGGCGACCGCCGTCCAATGCTAAGCAGATGGCCTAAGCAGTAGAGACGAGACGCCGTCGGTCATGATTTTGCGAACCCTGTCCGCCGCCGGCCTTGCCCTGCTGATCGCCCTGTCGATCACCCCGTCGGCTTCCGCGGCGGTCCCGGTCTACGGGTATCAGATCGTCCATACCTATCCGCACGACCGAAAGGCATTCACCGAAGGCCTGTTCTACCTGAACGGCTATCTCTACGAGAGCACCGGCCCATATCCGCGCTCCCAGATCCGCAAGGAAGAGCTCACCACGGCCAAGGTGGTGCAGTCGCGGGACCTGACTCCCGCCACCCTGTTCGGAGAGGGCATCGTCAACTGGAAGGGCCATCTGATTCAGCTGACCTGGCAGACCCGGATTGGCTTCGTCTACGATCTTGCGACGCTCAAACCCAGACGGCGGTTCACCTATCCCGGCGAGGGCTGGGCGCTGACCCAGAACGACCATGAGCTGATCATGAGCGATGGGACCCCGGACATCCGCTTTCTGAACCCGGAAAGCCTGAAGGAAACCCACCGCATCACCGTGACGCTTAACGGCCGGCCGGTCGATCGGCTCAACGAGCTGGAGTGGGTCAAGGGCGAGATTCTCGCCAATGTGTGGATGAGCAACGACATCGTCCGAATCAACCCAACCACCGGCGTTATTGACGGGGTGATCGACTTGACCGGACTGCTCCCGGCAAGCGACCAAAGCGGCGTGACGGACGACGTGCTCAATGGCATCGCCTATGATTCAAAAGCGGACCGTCTGTTCGTGACGGGAAAGCGATGGCCGAAGCTTTTTGAAATACGATTGGTGAAGACGGACAGGGTCGCGGAGGTCTCCGGTGGCTGATGTGGATGATGAGGCGATTCCCCAGCCCCCGGATGGGTTCGTCATTCAGGCATTACGGGGTCCCTTCTCGCTGCACAACGGACCCTATTTCGAGCGAAACAGCGAAGGCCTCGCCGAACAGGCGTTTTTCGTCCTGTCGCGCCACTGCAACCAGATGGGCTTCGCCCACGGGGGCATGCTGTCGGCCTTCGTCGACGGGTTGCTGGCCACATCGGTGGGCAGGGCGACCAGGTCCAGCGGCGTGACCATCCACCTGTCGATCG
>Ga0302314_10007260_pt1 | contig 19920 bp, 11 predicted proteins | sample III_Palsa_N2_3_FD_200533 | JGI IMG/M metagenome (GOLD analysis project Ga0302314, IMG submission 200533) | Peat permafrost microbial communities from Stordalen Mire near Abisko, Sweden - III_Palsa_N2_3 | ecosystem: Environmental > Terrestrial > Soil > Palsa > Peat permafrost | place: Sweden... | reverse complement strand
GGACCCGCTGGACCGCCTGTTCATGGCCATGATTGTGGATCGGTACGATGCCGACATCGCTTTCAGCTTCGCGCATTCGATACGGCGCAACATCGGCCGCGGCCTCTGGAGACCGGTCGCCTACTCCTTCCCTCAGCCCAGCGAGTTGCGCGCCGACTCGATGGCATCGGTGCACCGCCGGTTGCCGGTGCAAGGCCGTGTCGGCACGGAACTGTTGTGCGCCGCGCTGCGCGTCCCCCACTTCTCGGTTCCGTTCAGGGATCTGAAGGGCGACGCCGAAAAAATTCGCGAACGGGCCGAGTCCTTGCTGTACGGCACGCCCGACGCGCCGCCGCCGCTGGCGCTCGACGTCGTCGATGCCGGCTTCTTCCGCGACCGGAGCGCCTTCATCGTCGGCCGCTGGATACTGGCTGACGAGGGCATCGTGCCGTTCGTCATCGCCCTGCTGAACAGCGCCGATGGGATCTATGCCGATGCCGTGCTTCATCGCGTCTCCGACATTCACGACTTGTTCAGTTCCGCGCTCGCGAATTTTCATGTGACCACCCGGCTGTACTACCAGACGTGCGTATTCCTCTTCAGCCTGATGCCGCGCCGGCCATTCGGCCATCACTATTCCACCATCGGTTTCAATCACGTCGGCAAGGTCGCCATATTGAACGAGATCACCGAGCAGGTCCGCGGCGGCCACAGATTGCAGAGATCCCCCGGGGTGCCGGGAACCGTCGCGCTCGGATTCACGTTCGACGCCTGCGCGTATCATTTGAAAGTCATCCGCGACCAGCCGACCAGTTCCTACAAGTGGGGCGCCTTCCCGGGAGTGGCGGCGGTTTCCGACAAATACCGCGTGGTGCACGAGATCAATCGGGCCGGCAGCATGCTGGACAACGTCATGTACTTCAACCTGCGCCTGGACCGCGGCATGTTCGAGCCAGCGTTGCTGGACGAGATCTGCCGCCAGGCCGCCGGCAGCGTGCAGGTAGATCAGGACGGCGTTTATTTTCGCGTGCTCATCGTCCAGTTGAAAATCGTACCGCTGCCGGTTTTCCTGGAGACCGCGGACGACAATGCGACCCGCGCCGTCATGGTCAGTCTGGGGCAATGCATTCGCAACAATGCCGCCACCAATATATTCAACAAGGATCTGGATTCCCGCAATTACGGAGTAGGGCGCTATGGACGGGTGTTCCTCTTCGATTATGACGCCGTCGAGAAATTCACCGACGTGAAGATTCGCACCAATGCCGACCGGGAGCCGGGCGAGGAAGCGGTGCCGGATTGGTTTTTCGAGGAGGGTGTGATCTTCCTGCCCGAAGAGCTCGAGTACGGCCTGCAGCTCAAGAGTTCGCATGCGCGCCGTTGCTTTCGCGAGGAGAATCTCGATCTGCTGGGTGTCGAGTACTGGCGCGACGTGCAGCAAAAGCTGCTGCGCGACGAAGTCCCCGAATTGCGAATGTATCCTGAGAGCACCAGACTTGCGTTGCATGGTGGGTAGTACCCCGTATCAGGGTCTCTAGCCACCGGGCAAACGCAAGTTTGTTGTTCGCAGGATTCAGCGGCGGACGTGAGCTTCGAGCTTGCTGTGGGTGCGCGCGGCGTCGTCGTCGGTGAAATCGCCGTCCGGGCGCGCCTCGCGCATGAGCCGTTCGAAATCCGCGGCGGGCAGGGGACGGCTGAAATGATAGCCTTGATATTCATCGCAGCCGGCGGTCTTCAGGAAATCGAGCTGCGCCGGTGTCTCCACGCCTTCGGCGACGACTTTGAGGCGCAGGCTGTGGGCCAGCGAGACGATGGCGCGGACGATCGAGGCATCCTCGGGACGGCTCACGATTTCATCGATGAACACGCGGTCTATTTTCAGCTTGTCGATGGGGAAGCGGCGCAAGTAGCTCATGCTCGAATAGCCGGTGCCGAAATCGTCCACCGAAACGAGCACTCCCATGGCGCTCAGGTGCTCGAGAATGTCGATGGATTTCTCAGGATCGCTCATCACGGCACTTTCCGTGAGTTCGACCTCGAGATAGCGGGGCTCGAGGCCGGCGTCGTCGAGCGCGCTTCGAATGAGATCGAGCAGCCCGCTGTCGCGGAACTGCGATGCCGACAAATTCACCGACACTCGCAGCGCGGGGACGCCGTCGATCTGCCAGACTCGCGTCTGCCTGCATGCCTCCCGGATCACCCATCCGCCGATTTCGCCTATCAGGCCGCATTCTTCGGCCAGCGGAATGAACTCTGCGGGCGAAACGATCCCGCGCATGGGATGTATCCAGCGTATCAATGCCTCGGCGCTGCGTACCTCGCCGGTTTGCGTATCGACCTTGGGTTGGTAGTAGAGCTCGAACTGATTGAGGGCTACCGCGTGGTGCAGGTCGCTTTCGAGCTGCACGCGATCTTCGATTCCGGCATCCATTCCCGGCGCATAGCGCCGAAAGTTGCCGCGGCCGTGTTGCTTGGCAGAATGCATGGCGGCATCCGCACGCGTGAGCAGGGCTTGCATGGTAACGCCATCGTCCGGATACATGGCGATCCCGATGCTGGGTGAGACGTATATGTCGATGGCGGCGATTCGCACCGGAGCCTGCAGCACGTCCATCACCCTGGCCGCCAGGCCGGCGGCGTCGTCGGCGTCGCCGATGGAGGTGCCGATGAGAACGAACTCATTGCCCCCGAGGCGCGCCAGCGTGTCGGCGGCGCGAGTCACGGTTGCCAGCCGGCGCGCAACCTCTTGAAGCAACTCATCCCCGGCGCGGTGCCCCAGGGATTCGTTGATGAGCTTGAAGCGGTCGAGGTCGCATACCAGGAGCGCGAAGGAGCGCATGTCGCGGTCGGCATGCACGATGGCTTGCTGCAACCGATCGTCCAACAAGACGCGATTCGGCAGGCCGGTCAGCGGATCGTGGGTGGCGAGGTGCCGCAGTTTCTGGTTCGCGGCTTCCAATCCTTGAGTGCGCGTCGTGATCGCTTCTTCGAGGCGCAGCACGTGTTCTCTAACCAGCCTGTCGTTTTCCCACTTGCGGCTGAGCGCGGTCGCGCACTGCAGGACCTCGATCGGTTCGGCGGGCTTGCGCAGCACCAGCAGCTTGTCGGAGTGGCCGAGCCGCTGCACGACCTCGGTCCAATCATAGTCGGTGTGAGCCGAACATATGACGACCTGCACGTCGGGATCGGTTATCCACAGGCGCTCGATGGTCTTGAGGCCGTCCCACCCCGGGGGCATGCGCATGTCGACGAAGGCCATCGAGTAAGGCCGGCCTTCGGACAGCGCTTGATGCACCATGGCCACGCCTTCCTGCCCCTGATGAGCGGAGTCGACTTCGAAGTTCGGTCGAGCGTCGGCGACCACCGAGTCGCCGAATAGATTCGCTTCCAGTACATCGAGGGCCGCCTGCGCGGAGTGCTCGGTCTGAGTGCCCAGGACCTTGCGGAAATCCTGATGAATGGCGGCATTGTCGTCAATGACCAAAATGCGCCGGTTGGCGAGCGGAGCGGAGCTAGACACGGGCGCGCTCCGCCGGAGTGCAAGGGAGTTCGAGAATGAAGGTCGCGCCGCATCCCAGTCCGTCGCTCATCACGCGCAACGTCCCGCCGAGTTCCTGCGCCGCGAGCGCCCCGCTATGCAGACCGAAGCCGTGCCCGGACGCGCGGGTCGTGAAGCCGTGGGTGAAGAGCCGGGGAATATTCTCCGCAGGGATGCCCACCCCATTGTCGATGACGCTGATGAGCACGCCTGCCGGTGCGCTCTCGATGCGCAGTGTGAGAAGCTTGTCGGCCCTGCCCGACTCATCGCATGCGTACTTGGCGTTGCGCACCAGATTGACCAGAATCTGCAGCACTTTGTGCTTGTCCACGGTGATGGGTGGCACGTCGCCGAATTCGCGGCGCAGCGTGACTCCGTGGCGCACGAAGGCGCCGGCGTTCAAGCGCAGGCTGTCCTCCACCAGATCGGCCACCGCGATGGTTTCGGTGACGCCGCACAGCTTCGCATAGCTCTGTTGCATCGCCACCGTGTCTTTGATGTGTTCCAGGTTGTCGCGCAGCGAGGCGAGTTCCTCGAGCGCCATTTTCTGATCGTTCGCCAGCTGCTCGCCGAGCGAACTCAGGTACTCCGGTATGCGCTTGCCGCGCTCGTCGTGGGTGAGGAACTCCCCGGCGGCGGAACCTTTCTCCTGCAGCAGCGCGGCGAGGCGGGACACGCCGGAGCCCTTGGATTGCTTGACGCGTTCGATCACGAGACTTGCCGAGATGTTGACGCTGTTGAGAATATTGCCGACGTTGTGCAACACATTGGTCGCGACCTCCGCCATGCCTGCTTGGCGCGAGGCGGTCATGAGCTGCTTGTGCACTCTTTCCAATTCCTGCTCGGTGTCCTTGCGGGCGCTGATGTCGCGCAGGAATTCGACCGAGTACTCTGGCGGAGCGCCATCTTCCCGCACCAGCGCGGTCGTCGTGCGCACCCAGAGCGTGCTGCCGTCCTTGCGGAGGTAGCGCTTCTCGAGATCCACGAGCTGCACGTCGCCGCTCCACAAACGCAGAAGTCCGGCCGTGACGCGTGCGGTGTCCTCCGCACACATGAAATCGCCGATGTTTCCGCCCGCCAGCTCGGCGGAACTGAAGCCCATCATCGCGCAGAAGGCTGCGTTGAAACGCAAAAATCTGCCGTCGCGGTCGGCGTAGACGATGCCCAGGGGCGCCTGATCGAAAGTATTGCGGAACAAGGTTTCCGCTTTGCGCAGATTGTCGCGCGTCGTGACCAGATCGGTGAAGTCGGTGATGGTGCCGACCCAGCCGCCTCCGCCGTCGGGTACCACTTGTTCCGAGAAATGGCGGATCGCGCCGTCGTCCTCTCGGGTGCGATAGGCGAATCGGCTAGGAGCGGCTTCGAGGCAGAACTCCGCCCACGCCTGCTCCATGCGTTCGCGATCGTCGGGATGGACGCGCCGCACCCAGGCATCGGGACCGTGTCCGAGCTCCAGTCCGAACATACGCCGGTATTCCGGATTGCTGTAGGTCAGGTTGCCGACTGCATCCGTCCGATAGATGGCTACCGGCGCGCTTTCGAGCAAGGCTAGAGGCGAAGCGGCGGCCCACGCGAGCCCGCTCGATGCGGGGTCCAGGCTTCCTGCCGGCGGTACGTCGGCTGCCCCCTGCGCGGAGAGCGTTCGACCGATAGATTGCGAAGTCATTGGCCTGGATTCCCCGTCGCGGTCTTGTCAACTGGGCGTCCCGGCCCGAATGTCGATTTATCGGTATATTTTGTTAGTTGAACACCCGTACGGGTGGCGAACGCGTCACATGTTGCGGAGCAAGATAGGGAATTGTGTCGCAACTATGGGCTTCCATCCATTGCCCGCGGGATGGGTATGATCCATACCATGGACAGAGGATGCGAACCCATAGCGGCCGTGACCGGCCCCGCCGCCGCGCCGCCGCAAGGACCCTGGAACCCCGGCATTCAGTCGCGGGTACCCAAGGAATTACTGCATCTGTCGACGATCTTTCGGTCGGAGAATGTCTTCACCACTCTGGCTGCGGCTGCCGAGATGCAAGGTCTCACCGGGTTCTCGCCCAGCGAACTCGTGGCGTTCCGGCCGCAAAGGCTGGCGCTGCACGAGCTGCTGATACGGGTCACCGCCGACTTCGCGGTGCCTGACGGTTCCCGCATCGGCGATCTCGGGATCAACTTTCGTGAAATGGCGAGCCGTTTGTTCGAGCGTCATCTGCTTCCGGAGATGGATGCCATCAACACTGCCTACGATCGCGCCCGATTCGAGCTGCGCGATGCCGTCGATGCCGCGTTGGCAACCGTGGCGCCGGAGCAGACGCCGGCCGCGCGGGCGAAGCGATGGCCTGCATTGCGCCGGTTCGCGCGGCGCCGCGGGGCGGCCGCGGTTCCGGCCGGCGGCGGCTGGGGACCCGGCCACATCGCCGAGTGTGAGCGTCTGGCGTCGACGGGCGAAGACTCGCGGCAGAGAATCGCGTACCGAGCGCTGGCGCGGGTGATGTCGGCTCTATTTACCACCCACGGCCACGCGTGGGGCACGCGGGAGCTCATCGCTTCGGCGGCGATCGACCTGGCATGCAACGAGTATGGCAGCGATTCGATCGGCCGCGCGATCGAGCCTGTGCTATGGCGCGCCGCGAGCAGCGAGGGCTACCGCCGGCTGCCGCGGCAGGAGCGGCCGATCGTCATCAATACCAAGGGGCCCTCGGCTTCGGGCAAAAGCACACTGCGGCCACTGCAGAAGACGCTGGCGGGCGACATCGGCGCGCAATGGCGCGATTTTGCGCTGATCAGCCCGGACATCTGGCGCAAGCAATTGCTCGACTACGGCAAGCTCGGCGCCGCCTACAAATATGCCGGTGCGTTCACCGCCGACGAATTGCAGATAGTGGACCAGAAGCTCGACCGCTACATGGCGCGCAAGCATCGGCGGGGCGACATGACTCATCTGTTGATCGACCGCTTTCGATTCGACAGCTTCGCGCCGGATTCGGACGAGGCGGGCAGCAATTTATTGACGCGCTTCGGCCAGACGGTCTACTTGTTCTTCATGATCACGCCGCCCGAGCTGTTGGTCGAGCGGGCCTGGAAGCGCGGGCTCGAGTTCGGCCGCTACAAAGCCGTGGACGACACTCTGGCGCACGCGGTGGAAGCCTACACGGGGATTCCCGATGTTTTCTTCACGTGGGTCCGGCGCAGCGATAAGCGCATTCGTTTCGAGTTCCTGGACAATACGGTGCGGCTCGGCGAGCGTCCGCGGACCGTGGCTTTCGGCGGCGATGACACCTTCAATGTGCTGAGCGTCAAGGGAACGCTGGATATCGAACGCTATGGGCGCGTCGATGTCGACGCCGCGAATCCGGAACTGCTGTATGCAGACCGGCGGCTGCTCGGCGCCGAGCACAACACAGGATTTCTGCGGCGATGCGTGCAGGGGTTTCGCACGATCAATTTCGCCGATCAGGCGACAGGGCGCATCTATCTTCGCATCGAGTCGGGTGTGCCCGTATCGGTGGACGGAGCTGGGTTTCAAGCCGCGATTTCCGATCCCGATACCTTGAGCGGAGTACGGGCGGTCGCCCCGGGCGCGTTACGCGGCGAAGTCGCGGACGCGGGCAGCCCACAATATCTGCCGAGCGAAGGCATGGCCGGCGCCTCGCCTACGCTCGGTCAGTGGGGAGATGCGGCGCGGGATCGAACCTAGCGCGCCGCTAATCCAGGAAGTCGCAGTGGCGATCGACGTGTGCAGCGAGGTCGAGGGTGTGCTGCCGGGTCAGCCGTTCGGCCAACTCGGTGTCGCGCCGCTCCAAAGCCTCGATTATCTTCAGGTGATCGATGATGGACCGGGCGGCCCGATCGCTTTGGGTAATGGTCGCGCGGCGAATGGCGCGCACATGAATCAGCAGGTTGCGCGTGGCGTCGACGATGGTCTGCGAACCGCCGAGCGCGATGACTGCCGTATGGAAGGCGATATTGGCGTCGGAATATTCGTCCAGATGCTCCGAAGGCGGCGAGTTCTGGAACTCGTCGAACAAATGCCGCAGCGTCGCGATTTCCGCGTCGGTGGCGTACAGCGTCGCAAGCCGGGCGGCCATCGATTCGAGCGCGGCCCACATCTGGATCATCTCTATCATTTCGCGCTTGGACTTGCGGATGATATAGATGCCGCGTCGTGGAATGGTGCGAATGAAGCCTTCTTGTTCGAGAAGCGACAACGCCTCGCGAATCGGCGTCCGGCTGACGCCCAGCGCCGTGGTGAGCTGCCGCTCATCGAGCCGTAACTCTTGATTCGGATCGTAGATATCGGTGTCCGCGATCGCATTCTTCAGGAGCGCATAGGCCTGATCACGCAAACTCGTGGAATTCAGGGGTGCGAGCGCCAGGGGAGCCGCGGAGGATGTGCGCTGTACCAGCGTTGCAATAGTGTTCATTGGCTCCCTCGATGCGTTGGTCGATGCATCGGCCGCGCCGGCCGGTGCATCCTTGTCTGCCCTAGGCTGATTGCCCTTGTAGGGGCTCATAATCGCTCACCGGCAGCATGCCGGCCCGCGGTCGATCCGTTCTTCCAGGCGCGCCCAGGACGGCATATCGCCCATGGCGCGCGCCGCAGTCGAGCACGGACTGTGGGAGCACCATGTAGAGAGTCATGGAAAGACCGGCAAATAATGCCACAGCGATTGCCGCAAATATTACAAGAGCGATGATTTGCATTGCTTATTCCTGGCGGCACGCCCATTGGTAGCGCATCGCAATATTCCTGAAAACACGGGGTTAAATGTACTCGCGTGTCCTGAAGCTTCCGGTCTCGCGATGCAGATATATTATATTGCACGTGTTTTTTTCCTAATGAATTAATCTAACCGTCCCGGTTATTCCGCTCATGTATCCCCGCTCCGATGGGCGATATCTCAAAAGAGCAGTATTTTGCGATTCTTTGAAGCAAGACTGCGCTGATTCGAGACTTCGATGCTTCGACGATCGGCGCCCAATGCACCCGTGAGCCCTTGCTTGACAGCCTAAAACTTGTTCGTATATGGTATATCACACTAAGAATGCAGGCTGTAAACGTTCGAACCTCCGGTTCGAACCAAGTGAGGGGGGCAAAGGTGCGTCAATTTCGGCGAGCGGGCTCAATTTACCTAGTACAAGCATCGATCATCAACGGCCCGCCGCGCTCATTGCCACCTGATCCTTCGCCGGTATTTTTGTGCGTGGGAGATCTCAGGAGAACAACATGAATGCGAGTTCGAAGCAATCCGCGGCCTCCTCATTGGCGAATCCGTGGGTGCAACTCATTCTCGGCGTCATCTGCATGGCCAGCGTGGCCAATTTGCAGTATGGCTGGACGCTGTTCGTCAATCCCATCGATGCCAAATACCACTGGGGCCGCAGTGCAATTCAAGTGGCGTTCACCATCTTCGTCTTGATCGAGACCTGGCTGGTTCCGGTGGAGGGCTACCTGGTCGATAAATTCGGGCCGAAATGGGTGGTGCTCGGCGGCGGCATTCTCGTCGCGCTCGCCTGGATACTCAATTCGACCGCAAGCTCTTTGACCGTCCTGTATTTTGCCGCCGCAATCGGCGGTGTCGGTACCGGCTGCGTTTATGGCACTTGTGTCGGCAATGCGCTCAAATGGTTTCCCGGCCGCCGCGGGCTCGCCGCCGGCATCACCGCCTCGGGTTTCGGCGCCGGCGCGGCCCTGACCATCGTACCCATTTTGAAGATGATCAATTCTTCCGGCTACGAACAGGCATTCCTGTTCTTCGGCCTGTTGCAGGGCGGAATCGTCTTCGTGGTCGCCTGGATGCTGGTGGCGCCGCCCGCGCAACTGGTAGCGGCGAAGGTCAAACCCAATCAGACGGCGCGCGGATATACGCCCGCCGAGGTGCTGCGCAGCCCGTGTTTCTACGTGCTTTATCTGATGTTCGTGCTGATCGCCTCCGGCGGCCTCACCATGGCCGCGTCCGTGGCGCCGATCGCCAAGGACTTCAAGATCGACAAGGTTTCGGTCGATCTGTTCGGCTTCACGATGGCCACGCTGGCTTTCGCACTGTCGCTGCAACGGATATTCGACGGCGTAGGCCGGCCGTTCTTCGGCTGGCTGTCGGATCAGATCGGCCGCGAGTACACCATGGCCATTGCATTCCTGATCGGAGCCGCCGCGCTATACACGCTCAGCCAGTCGGGATCGAACCCGGTCGTGTTCGTGCTCGTCACCGCGCTGTATTTCGGCGTGTACGGCGAAATCTTCAGCCTGTTTCCGGCAACTCAGGGCGACACCTTCGGCTCCAAGTACGCCGCCGCGAATGCCGGCATGCTGTACACCGCCAAGGGTGCGGGGGCGCTGCTCGTTCCCGTCGCGGCCGGTCTCTCGAAAGCCCACGGCTGGTCGACCGTGTTCACTCTGGCGATGACGTTCAACGTGATCGCGGCGATTCTCGCCCTGTTCGTACTGAAGCCCATGCGGGCACGGCACTTCGCCAGGAGCGCCGATGCTTATGCACCGGCTGCCCGGGAGTCCGGCGGCGTGGCGAGTACGCGCTCCACATGATGGCGCACAAATACAGAATCAGATGATTTTCGGAAATCGCTGGACCGTGCGGCAGCGCCAGCCGGCGATCAGATTCACGAATTTGGAGGCAACATGGCAACCGTAGATCCCGCGTCGATTCAGTCCAAAACCACGACCGCCGAAGATACTCTGCAGCGCAAAAGCCGCGATGCCGGCGTGATTTCAGGCGGCCACCTGGTCGCCAAAGCGCTGAAGAACGAGGGCGTCGACACGATCTTTACGCTGTGCGGCGGGCACATCATCGACATCTATGACGGCTGCGTCGATGAGGGTATTCGTATCATCGACGTGCGTCACGAACAAGTCGCCGCACACGCCGCCGACGGCTATGCCCGTCAAACCGGCAAGCTCGGCTGCGTCGTCACGACGGCGGGGCCGGGATGCACCAATGCGGTGACCGGTGTCGCCACCGCCTTCCGCTCCGAGAGCCCGATTCTGCACATCGGCGGCCAGGGCGCGCTGACGCAGCACAAGATGGGTTCTCTGCAGGATCTGCCCCATGTCGAGCTGATGACTCCCATCACCAAATTTGCCGCAACGGTATCCAGCACGGAACGCGTTGCGGACATGATTTCCATGGCCGCGCGCGAGGCCTTCAACGGCGCCACGGGGCCTGTGTACCTGGAAATTCCCCGCGACGTTCTCGACCGCGAGGTCGACGTCAACAAGGCCGTCATTCCCCAGCCCGGCAAGTACCGCGCGTCGACGCGCTCGGTCGGTGACCCGCGCGACATCGAGAAGCTCGCCGACATCCTGGTCAATGCGGAGCGGCCGGCCATCCTTTACGGGCAGCAGGTCTGGACCGCGCGCGGTCACAAGGAGGCCATTGCCCTGTTGCGCGGCCTCGATATCCCGGGTTACTTCAACGGCGCGAGCCGCGGCCTGCTGCCGCCGGGCGACCCGCATCATTTCGACCGGACGCGGACCCAGGCGTTTGCCAACGCCGACGTGCTGTTGATCGTGGGCACGCCCTTCGACTTCCGGATGGGCTACGGCAAGCGCATCAGCAAGGATCTGACGCTGGTGCAGATCGACATGGATTACCGCACGGTCGGCAAGAATCGCGACATCAGCCTGGGATTGGTCGGCGATCCCGGCGCCATTTTGGGCGCGGTGCTGCAGGCGGCCACCGGCCGCATCAAGAACGACAAGCGCCAGGCGCGCCAACAGTGGCTGAAGCAGCTGAGCGGCGCGGAAACCACCGCCGCCGAGAAGCTCATGCCGCTGTTCAAGTCGAACAGCGTGCCCATCCATCCCTACCGCGTCGCCTGGGAGCTCAACGAATTCCTGCGCGACGACACCATTTATATCGGCGACGGCGGCGATGTGGTGACCATCTCGGCGCAGGCGGTGCGCCCGCGAAATCCGGGCCAATGGATGGATCCGGGTGCTCTCGGCTCGCTCGGCGTGGGCACCGGATTTGCGATCGCGGCGGGGCTTGCGAACCCTGCCAAGGAAGTCCTGTGCTATTACGGCGACGGCTCCTTCGGCATGACGGCCTTCGACATGGAGACGGCCAACCGCTTCGGCGTGCCCTATCTCGCGGTCATCGGCAACAATTCCGCGATGAACCAGATCCGCTACGGTCAGCTGGCGAAATACGGCGAGCAGCGGGGCAGCGTGGGCAATCTGCTCGGCGACGTTCCGTTCGGCAAGTTTGCCGAAATGCTCGGCGGCTACGGCGAGGAGGTGCGCGACCCCGCGCAGATAGCGCCGGCATTGCAGCGAGCGCGCGAGTCCATACAGAAGACGCGCCGTTCGGCGGTGGTCAATATCTGGGTCGATCCGCGCGAGTACGCGCCGGGCACCAAGAATCAGACGATGTACAAGTGAACGGGGGCCGGAGTTTCGCATGAGTAAGGCATTGGACGGAGTCCGAATTCTAGACTTCACGCACGTGCAGTCGGGTCCCACCTGCACGCAACTGCTCGCCTGGTTCGGCGCCGACGTGATCAAAGTCGAAAAGGCCGGCGGCGGCGACATCACGCGCGAGCAGCTGCGTGATATCCCGGACGTCGACAGCTTGTATTTCACCATGCTGAATCACAACAAGCGTTCGGTGACGCTCGACACCAAAAGCGAGAGCGGCAAGCAGGTGCTCGAGAAGCTGGTGAAGCACTGCGACGTGCTGGTGGAAAATTTCGCACCCGGCGCGCTCGACCGCATGGGCTTCACCTGGGAGCGGATTCAAGCACTCAATCCGAGCATGATAGTCGCCTCGGTGAAGGGCTTCGGCCCCGGCCCCTACGAGGACTGCAAGGTCTACGAGAACGTCGCCCAGTGCGCCGGCGGTTCTGCATCGACCACTGGTTTCGATGACGGGCCGCCGCTCGTGACCGGCGCGCAGATCGGAGACAGCGGCACAGGCCTGCACTTGGCGCTCGGCATCGTCGCGGCGCTGTACCAGCGGAAAACCACCGGCCGCGGCCAGAAAGTATTGGCGGCGATGCAGGACGGCGTCTTGAATCTCTGCCGCGTCAAGCTGCGCGACCAACAGCGCCTCGATCGCACGCATGTCATGAAGGAATATCCGCAGTATCCGAACGGCAAGTTCGGCGCCGCCGTGCCGCGCGCCGCCAATGCGTCGGGCGGGGGGCAGCCGGGAACCATCGTCAAGTGCAAGGGTTGGGAGACGGATCCCAATGCCTATCTGTACTTCATAGCGCAGGCGCCCGTTTGGAAGGACATTTGCAAAGTGATCGGCAAGGAGGACTGGCTCACCGATACGGACTACGCCACGCCGGAGGCGCGCCTGCCCAGGCTCAAGGAGGTATTTGCGGCGGTGGAAGCATGGACGGTGACGAAGACCAAGTTCGAAGCCATGGCGCTGCTCAATGAGCACGACATTCCCTGCGGTCCGATCCTGTCCATGGAAGAGCTGGCCAACGAGCCTTCGCTGCGCAAGACCGGCACCATCGTCGAGGTGGATCATCCGCAGCGCGGCAAGTACCTCACGGTGGGCAACCCCATCAAGATGAGCGACAGCCCGACCGTGGTCACGCGCTCGCCACTATTGGGCGAGCACACCGACGAGGTTCTGGCGGAACTCGGCTATGCCGCCGCCGATGTCGCCGCGCTCAGATCGAAGAAAGTAATTTGACATACCTGACTCACATGCGAGTCGCAGCGGGGCGAATGTACGCCCACGGCCGTCGAGGAAATCGATGATGACGCATGACAAGAACGCCGTTCGCAGGATTCTAGAGCAGGCCAAGGCCGCCAAGCGCGAAGCCCTGACCGCCCCCGAGGCGCGGGGCGTCTGCGAGGCGTACGGAATCACCATTCCCAAGGAAGGCGTGGCAAGGACCGCCGAGGAGGCGGTCAAGCTGGCCTCCGACATCGGATTTCCCGTCGTCATGAAAATCGTCTCGCCGCAGATTCTGCACAAGACCGAGGCGGGCGGGGTCATCGTCGGAGTCAAATCGGCGGAGGCGGCCAAGGATGCCTACGCCTCGATCGTCGGCAACGCCAAAAAGTACGACCCCAAAGCCGAGATTCTCGGCGTGCAAGTTCAGCAGATGCTGGCCGGCGGGCAGGAGGTCATCATCGGCGCGGTGACCGACCCGGCGTTCGGCAAGTTGGTGGCCTTCGGGTTGGGCGGCATCCTGGTCGAAGTGTTGAAGGACATCACCTTCCGGCTGGCGCCCGCCAGCAATGAAGAGGCGCTGTCCATGTTGGACGGCATCGCGGCGGCGGAGATTTTGCGCGGCGTGCGCGGCGCCAAGCCCGTGCACCGTGCGGCGCTCGCGGGAATGATCGAGAAGGTGTCGGCATTGGTCGCCGATTTTCCCGAAATATCGGAAATGGACCTGAATCCGGTATTTGCCACGGAACACGGCGCAACAGCGGCCGATGTGCGCATCGTGCTCGACTTCAATCCAGCCCCTGCGCGCGATCGTCCGAGCCAGGCGGCCATCGTCGAGAAGATGACCCGCATCATGAAGCCCAAAGCCTTGGCGGTGATCGGCGCCTCGGCCGAGAACGGCAAGATCGGCAATTCCGTGATGAAGAATCTGATCAACGGCGGCTACAAGGGCGAGATCTATCCCATCCACCCCAATGCCGACAGCATCATGGGAAAGAAGGCCTACAAGAGCGTCAAGGATGTGCCGGGCGACATCGATGTCGCGGTGTTCGCCATTCCGGCGAAATTCGTCGCGCAGGCACTGACCGAAGTGGGCGAGAAGAAAATCGCCGGCGCCATCTTGATTCCCTCGGGATTCGCCGAGACCGGCAACGTGGCCGGACAGAACGAATTGATCGAGATCGGCCGCAAGTACGGCGTGCGCCTGATGGGGCCGAATATTTACGGCTTCTATTACACGCCCAGCAATTTGTGCGCGACTTTCTGCACGGCATACGACGTCAAGGGCCACGCGGCGCTGTCCTCGCAGTCGGGCGGCATCGGCATGGCCATCATCGGTTTCTCGCGCTCCGCCAAGATGGGCGTCTCGGCCATCGTCGGACTCGGCAACAAGTCCGATATCGATGAAGACGATTTGCTCACGTACTTCGAGCAGGACGAGAACACCACCATCATCGCGCAGCACTTGGAGGATTTGAAGGACGGCCGCTCCTTCGCGGAAGTGGCGAAGCGGGTATCCAAGAAGAAGCCCATCGTGGTCTTGAAGGCCGGCCGCACCAGCATGGGCGCACGGGCCGCGAGCTCACACACGGGCGCGCTCGCCGGCAACGACAAGATCTACGAGGATGTGTTCAAGCAGTCCGGAGTCATCCGCGCGAGAAGTTTGCGCGACCTGCTCGATTTCGCGCGCGGCATTCCTATCTTGCCGACCCCGAAGGGCAACAATGTGGTCATCATCACTGGCGCCGGCGGATCGGGCGTGCTGCTCTCGGATGCCTGCGTGGACAATGGCTTGTCGCTGATGACGATGCCCGCCGACCTCGATGCCGCGTTCCGCAAGTTCATTCCACCGTTCGGTGCCGCGGGCAATCCGGTGGATATCACCGGCGGTGAGCCGCCGAGCACCTATCAGAACACGGTGCGGCTGGGACTCGAGGATCCGCGCATCCACGCGCTGATTCTCGGCTACTGGCACACCATCATCACGCCGCCCATGGTGTTCGCGAAATTGATGGTCGAGGTGGTGGCCGAAATGCGCGCGAAAGGCATCGAGAAGCCGGTGGTGGCCTCGTTGGCCGGCGACGTGGAGGTGGAAGAAGCGGCGGAATATCTTTATCAGCACGGCATTCCCGCCTACGCCTATTCCACCGAGATCCCGGTGGCCGTTCTCGGTGCGAAGTATCGATGGGCGCGCGGCGCCGGTCTGATTCCCGAAGCATAGAGGTAGGAATTTTCGAGGGAGATTTCTCAGGTTTGCAGAAGGTGCGCGAAATTCCGCGGATAGGCCAGGCGCACCAGCTTTGTGATAGAGAGTGTTCGGTCCGCACGGTAGTTGCGGGCCATGAATCGACAAGGGAGATTGCACACGCTGTAGGGGGGTGAGTAATCGCATCCAGGGGAGGGGGACGGCCGGATCAACCTCACGAGTCCGGCCGGTGAGAGGTGAGGGTGGGCAGCAACGACGAGAATGATTCGAACAAACGCGTTTCATGAGGATTTACACAATGTTTAAACTAAATTTGGCAAGGCCTATGTTGGTGGCGCTTGCGGCATGCGCCGCCGGTGTCGCCTTCAATGGAGTCGTCCTCGCGGACGATGCCCAAGACGCGCAAGCGCTCAAGGATCAGATGCGCGTCATGCAGCAGCAGATGCAGGAGTTGCAGAAGAAAGTTCAAACTCTGTCGTCGAAGCAGCAAGCCGGGCCGCCCGCATCGGCCGCGACGGGACCCGTAGCAGCACCCCAGGAAAAGGAGGTTCTGCTGCATCAGATCATCAAGGGATTCTACGGCACGCTCGACGTCTCCGTGGATGAGGTATCGAAGGGCATCACCGGTCCTGCGTGGGGCTTCGGCTGCACCGACCCGTACGTCAATACGACCTGTACGCGCAATCCGAACCCGAAAAACAACGGGGCAGGCCCGGTGGGCCAGGTGGGCTACCAGCCTGAACTGGGAACGAACAAATCGGTTCTCGGGTACCACGGCGCGATCCAGATCGGGCACAGCAACACCGATTTCATTTTCCAGATCGAGACGCAGCCGTCCCTCACCGCATCCCCGGGCCTGTACACCTCGTACACTCAGCAATCGAACGTGGTCAAGGCCGCGCTAGGTTACGGCGATAACTTCGTCGGCATCGGCTCGGCCGACCCGCAGGGTTGGGGCAAGCTGAAGTTCGGTGATACGTATTCGCCCTATAAGAAGTCCACGGACCGGATGAATCCCTTCTCCGGCATGCTCGGCGACTACGCCGTCATCATGGGCAACACCGGCGGGGACAACCGAGTCGAATTCGGCACCCGCCTGGGCCAATCGATCTGGTACGAATCGCCGCAATTCTTCCATGTGGTCAGTTTCGACGTTCTGTTCGCACCGGGCCAGAACCGCACCTTCGACAATGTGGTGCAGTCGGCCGGGTCGCCGGATTGCAACGGCGGCAACGTGCCGGGCAGCGGCAATCTGCCCCTCGCTTGCGACGACGGATCGTTCGGCACCGCCTGGAGCGCCGACATCAAGGTCGAGGCCGGAGGCTTCTACGGCACGGTCGCGTACGAACTGCACAAGGACGTGAACCGCAACAGCGACGGCATCGGCTCGAACAGCCCGGTCTATGGGGCCCAGTTCGCCGCCACCGGCACCGCCGCCAATGGCGCCGGCTGCGCCAACCCAGCTTCCGCTCCGTTGCTCGACTGCGGCGGTTACAATGCGTTAGTTGCGGAATATGGGGCAAACTACATTCTCACCAACGGGTTTACCCCCGAGTTCGCCACCGACATCGCAAACGAATCGGCATTCAAGACCGGGCTCGAGTACACCTTCGATTTCGGACTGTCCTTCGGCTCGATCTACGAGTACTTGAAGAGATTCGTGCCGGCCGATCTGCAATTCCAGAACGAGCGGACGAGAGACGGCTGGTGGTTCTTCCTGACGCAGGATCTGGGAGCTGCCGACAATGTCAGCCTCGGATATGCGCACGCCGGCGCGACGCCGGGCGATCCGGCCGGCCAGCACAACTACGATCCGAGGGTGACGCTTGACACCGCGGACTTGTACACCATCGCCTGGAAGCATCGTTTCGACAAGCACTTTTACGCCTACGCCGATTTTGCAGAGACGCAGAACCACGGCAATTCCCACTACGATCTGGGCGCCGGCGGCCGGTCCCTGACCACCGACTGCCACGACGGCACGAGCAGCTTGGTCAATGACTACAGCAGCGCCGGTCCGACCACGTGGGGTGGAAACCAGTGCAAACCCATTGGTTTTTCCGTGGGAATGAACTACAAGTTCTAAGTGCGAAGATAATTTCCGCCGGAGTTGCGGGCTAGGACCCGCTCCGGGGAGGGCCGAAGGCCACGGACGCGCAGGCGTCCGTGGCCGCACATAGTTAAGCGCGGGGTACAATGAAGATTGCGATCGTCGGCGTCGGCGCCATCGGCGGCTATGTGGGTCACTGTCTCGCGCAGTCCGGCGAGGACGTGACCTTCATTGCGCGCGGCAAGAACCTGGAGGCTCTGCGATCCGGCGGCATCCGGCTGCTGCGGGCCGATGGCAGCGAGCAGGTCATCGCCAAGGTCAAGGCGACCGCCGATTACGCCGCGACCGGCCCGCAGGACCTCGTCATCCTGGCATTGAAGGCTCACCAGCTCGAATCCGTCGCGCTGGATGTGCCGAAACTCTTCGGTCCCGACACCATTGTGGTGCCGATGCAGAACGGCATTCCCTATTGGTACTTCCATGGGCATCCCAGCCGATTCGCGGGCACCCGGATGCAAAGCGTCGATCCGAGCGGCGTGATCGGCAGCCACATCCCGGCGCAGCGCGTCATCGGCTGCGTGGTGTATCCGGCAACCGAACTGATCGCTCCCGGGGTCGTGAGGCATGTCGAAGGCAATCGATTCCCGGTCGGCGAGCCGGACGGCACGACGAGCGCAAGAGTGACGCGGGTCGCGGACTGCCTCGTCAGGGCCGGCCTGCAGGCGCCGGTGCTCGGCGATATCCGTTCGGAAATCTGGCTGAAACTGTGGGGCAACATGACCTTCAACCCCATCAGTGCCCTGTCGCGGGCAACTCTCGCGGGCATCTGCCAATATCCGCCCAGCCGCGCGCTCGCGGCTGAAATGATGACCGAGGCACAAAACATCGCCGCCAAGCTCGGCGTCACCTTCCGTGTTTCCATCGATAAGCGCATCGCCGGTGCGGAGCGCGTCGGGCATCACAAGACCTCCATGCTTCAGGATGTCGAGGCGGCCCGTACGCTCGAAATCGATGCGCTGCTGGGTTCGGTGATCGAGCTGGCGAGACTGACGGATACGCCGGCTCCGCATCTGGACGCCGTTTACGCATTGACCAAGCTCCTGGCGAGGAGCTTGGAGGAAGGGAAATCGCCGGGCAGCCCAGGGTAGCTCGCGCGCGACGGTGCCGGTCGGCCACCATATGTTTCTCACATCAGAGGCAGCAGGCATGTACGCAATCGCAATTCGAGGTTGGCTGGTATGAACGTTCACGAGTATCAGGGCAAGGAAATCCTGCGCAAATACGGGGTGGAGACACCGCAAGGTGTGCCGTGCTTTTCCGTGGCCGAAGCGGATGCGGCGTCGCGCCGGCTCGGCGGCAAGGTGTGGGTCGTCAAGGCGCAGATCCATGCGGGTGGCCGAGGCAAGGGAGGCGGCGTCAAGGTGGCGAAATCGCTCGAGGAAGTGCACGACCATGCCTCGAAAATCCTGGGTATGACGCTCGTTACCCATCAGACCGGTCCCGAAGGACGGATCGTGAAGCGGCTGCTCGTGGAAGAGGGCGCGGATATCCGCAAGGAGCTGTACGTGGGCATGGTCGTCGACCGCGTCACGCAGCGCGTTACGCTGATGGCAAGCTCGGAGGGCGGGATGGAAATCGAAGAGGTGGCCGCCCGCTCGCCCGAGCGCATCCACAAGGTCGCCATCGATCCGGTCCTCGGCTTGACCGACGTGCAGGCCGACGACGTCGCACGAAAGATCGGGGTGCCCGAGGCTTCGCTCGCGCAGGCGCGAAACTTCATGCACGGTTTGTACCGAGCCTTCGACGAATGCGATGCGTCGCTGGCTGAGATCAATCCCTTGATCCTCACAGGCGACGGCAAGGTGCTCGCCCTCGACGCCAAGCTGAACTTCGATTCCAACGCGCTGTTCCGGCACCCTGAGATAGTCGCCATGCGCGACTTGGACGAGGAGGATCCGGCTGAAATCGAAGCTTCCAAGTTCGATCTGTCCTATATCTCGCTCAACGGCAACATCGGTTGTCTCGTCAACGGAGCGGGGCTTGCCATGGCGACGATGGACACCATCAAGCTATTCGGCGCGGAGCCCGCGAATTTTCTCGACGTCGGCGGCGGCGCCACGGCGCAGAAGGTGACCGAGGCGTTCAAGCTCATGCTGAAGAATCCCGCGGTCAAGGGGATTCTGGTGAATATATTCGGCGGAATCATGCGCTGCGACACCATCGCCGAAGGGGTGATCGCCGCCGCCAAGGAGGTGAAGCTCGGCGTTCCGTTGGTGGTCCGCATGAAGGGCACGAATGAGGAGCTGGGCCGGCAGATACTCGAAGCTTCGGGACTGCCGATCATTTCCGCCGACAACATGGCGGACGCGGCGCAGAAAATCGTCGCCGCGGTCGCCGGAAAGTAAGTGAGGAGCCGATTTACGTGAGCATCTTGATCAATCGGAATACCAAGGTGATGACCCAGGGCATCACCGGAAAGACCGGCGCTTTCCATACGCGGCTATGC
>Ga0302314_10007259_pt1 | contig 19920 bp, 16 predicted proteins | sample III_Palsa_N2_3_FD_200533 | JGI IMG/M metagenome (GOLD analysis project Ga0302314, IMG submission 200533) | Peat permafrost microbial communities from Stordalen Mire near Abisko, Sweden - III_Palsa_N2_3 | ecosystem: Environmental > Terrestrial > Soil > Palsa > Peat permafrost | place: Sweden... | reverse complement strand
GACATCAGCTCCGCGCCGCTCCTGGCCGCGTCGATCTTCCTCGACATCCTGAACGTCTTCCTGTTCTTCCTGGCCATCTTCTCCGGCCAGGAAGAGAGGTGACCGGCTATGAGCGGTATCGACGAGATCCCGGCCGGCTACCAGGGCCTCCGGACCTCCGGACCCGCCAGGAGGCCCTTTCTATAAGGATCTGCACAAACATCCCGAACTGTCCCATCAGGGTTACCGCACCGCCCGGCGCCTCGCCGATCAGCTGCACAGCGATGGCTTCACCGTCCAAATCGGCGGACCGGGTCGTGGGAGACGTCCGCTGCGCTGAGTGCACAGGATGCGCCCATCGATACCTCAGTACGGTCACACAGGGTAACGCGCGGTCGGCGGTTACCGGGTGTGGCGTCCGCGAGAGTAAGAGCCGACGGCCTGCCCGGCTGTTGCCGGACCGGCTCGCCTGCCAGATTGTCCGCGTCGGACGTGCTCAGCGGGAACCTCCGCAGGGTGCAGTTCATGGCTCGTATCCAGCACAAGCGTGCCACGGAGCGCCACGGCTCGAAGATGCGGGATGAGCTTTCCTGCGAACGCTGTCGCGAGGTCGTGATCGGCGAGCAGGCCGCCGAGCACCGGCCCGCAGCCCAGGCCCAGGGTGACGACGGCACTCCAGATGCCGAGGGCAATCCCGAACCCATGGCCCTCGAAGGTCTGGGCGAGCAGTGCCAGTGAGGTGGCGAACACCGCGGCCCCGCCGATGCCCTGCAGCGCGCGGAAACCGATGAGCGCCAGGCCCGACCCGGCGACGCCACACAGCAGCGAGCCGACGGTGAACGCGGCCAGCCCGACGGCGAACACCCGCCGGCGGCCGAGGACGTCGGCAAGCGATCCGGCGGGCAGCAGCAGCGCGGCCAGCGACCCACCTGATGGGCGAGGCTGCCCTCGCCGGCACCCCCCTGACGGTGGCCGCAAGCAGCATGCTGATCGCCGTGCTCGAAGATCCGGGGATGACCGTGGCCGAGATCTCGCGTCGCATCCCCAAGGCCCAGCAGTCGATCTCGTCGGTGGTGGCCCGCTTGGAGAAGCTCGGCCTGATCGAGCGGCGGCTCGGCTCCGGGCGCGGTGTCGGGCTCCACGTGACCAAATCCGGGCGGGAGATGGCGCAGGTCGCCGTCACCCACGAGCAGGAACTCAACGCGCGACTGCGCGAGCTGCTCGGCGAGGAGCGCAGCACGGCGCTCACCGAGCTGCTGCGCGAGAGCCGTGCGATCCTCCGAGAGGCCCGCTGATGCCCCGCCCCGAGCGCCCGGCCCCCACGATCCTGATCATCGGCGCCGCACGGGGCCTTGGCCACGCCTTGGCCACGCCATGGCCGCGGAGTTCCTCGGGCACGGCTGGAACGTCGTCGGCACCGTCCGAGGGAGGGACACGTACGGACCTGGGCGGCCCGGACGGGCATCTCACCATCGAGGAGAGCATCCCCGACCTGGTGAACGTGCTCCTGGCGAAACGAGAAAGACCCAGCCTCGAGTACCTCGACTATCTCGGTCGGACTGTGCCCTGGTGACGGTCGGAAGCTGCGGCCGGTTCGAGACGCCAGCAGCGCCCTGTGGGCCATCCATCGCCGTGCGCGCATGGCCCGACCGCCGGATCGGGCTGCCCCAGCTGCGATACTCGAGGTCATGAGACGCGGCCTAGCCGTCGAACCGATCCGGGCGCTACTGGACCCTGACACGCTGGAGGAACTGCGGGAACGGCTCGGCCGCGGCCGGCTGCTCCCGGCCGACGCCGAGGGATGGGACCGGGGCATGCCACGGCCCTGGCTCGCGGAACTGCTTGCCGACTGGACAGCCTTCGACGCCGCCGGGTTCCAGGCCCGGCTGGACGAGCTGACCCACCTGCGTGCGCACGTCGGCGGGCTGTCGGTGCACCTGGTGCACGCGCCGGGGCGGGGCCCGGACCCGCTGCCGCTACTGCTGACGCACGGCTGGCCCGGCTCCTTCTGCGAGTACCTGCGGCTGCTGCCACTGCTGACCGACCCGGCCGCGCATGGCGGCGACCCGGCCGACGCCTTCACGGTCGTCGTGCCGTCGCTGCCGGGGTTCGGCTTCTCGGCGCCGCCCCCGCCCGGCGGCTTGACCGCCGAGGCGGTCGCCGGGCTGTGGCACCAGATCATGACCGAGGGCCTGGGGTATCCGCGCTACGCCGCGCACGGCAGCGACCTGGGGGCGGGCGTCACCGCGCGCCTGGCCCGCGGCTGGCCCGACGCGGTCGCCGGCGTCCACCTGGCCACGCCGGGACTGCCCGCGCCCCCGCTGCCCTGGACGCCCGCCGAGCAGGCGTACGTCGCCGAGGCGGAGGCGTGGACAGCTGAGGAGGGCGGATACGCTCACGAACAGGCCACCAAGCCAGCCACCCTGGGCGCGGCCCTGCACGACTCGCCGGTCGCGCTCGCGGCCTGGATCGGCGAGAAGGTCGTGGCCTGGAGCAGCACCACCGGCCGCGGGCAGCCCGCCTTCGACCGGGACCTGCTGCTGGGCACGCTGACCCTCTACTGGGCCACCGGGACCGCCGCGTCCTCGCTGCTGCCCTACTGGGCGGCCCGCCATACGCCCGGAAGCGCGCTGCCTGCCGGGGACCCGCCGCCGGTGCCCACGGCGGTCAGCGTCTTCGGCGGCGAGCGCGTCCCGTTCCCCAAGCCACCCAGGGAACTCGCCGAACGCTTCTTCACGCTGACCGGCTGGCAGCAGCACGACCGGGGAGGCCACTTCCCAGCGGTCGCCGAGCCTCGCTTGCTGGCCGAGATCCTCCGCGACACCCTCCGGCCCCTGCGCGAGTCATGCCAAGGGGCGTCTCGTTACGCCGGGTGAGGATATTCCCGATGACCGCCCCCCCCGAAGGGCCGGCTCGGCAACGGCCAGCCTGCTGAACCGGGCTCGTGCCGTGCTCGCTGCCGATGATCGACGCGACCAGGCCGCCGGCCTACCTGCCGTGCCCGGCTCCGTTTCCCGCCGCCGCCGCTGAGCAGGCCCAGCCAGGCCCTGACGGTGGTCACCGGGAAGTACGCGGCCAATGAGGCGACGGCCGGGTCTGTCCGCGCGGTGAGCGAACGGGCCGGTCTTCCCTTCGAGCGCATCCTCACCTGCGTGGGGGTCGGCTGGCGGGCAGGGCGAGAGGAGGCGGCGGATGAGCCTGGCCAGGCGGCTCGGTGATGCCCAGGTGGGCGAGGGCGAAGACCAGTGCGGCGCACCCCGTGCTGAGGGCGGCCAGCACCCGGCCGACCCGGCCACCTCCCTGCTCATGTCAGCAGGCGCGTCCGCCACCGGCCGAAGCTGCCGGCCAGCCGGTGGCGGTCGATCTCGTTCAGTCGCGTGACGTGGTCGTCGATGTAGTGCACATAGAGCGGGATCAGCTCTCGGCTCAGCAGGCCGGCCGCCTCGTCGTCGGCCGGCGGTTCGAGTCGCCAGGAAAGGGCTGCGGCGACCAGCTCGGCGGCGGGCGCGTCCGCGCTGGCAAGGTAGTGCTCGGCTGCGAGGGTGTTGGTGCCCACCTGGCCGGTGGCAGCGGTGTACAGGAAGCGGACCGGGAAGAGCACGACCTTGGTCAGCCGCCGGGGCCCGCGGGAGACCAGCAGCGAAGGGGTACGGATTTCGGGCTGGACAGCGTCGCCGTGCAGGCCGGACCGGGCCCAGCCCCGGAGGCGGTCCGGGATCCTTCGGACTCCGCCCAGGTAGCCGAGAGCGAACTCGGCACCTGCTACCAGCAGTTCAGCCTGCGTCGGCCGGGCCAAGCCGCGCCGGGCGTCCGTTCCGGTCAGCAGGCGGCCGTAGTCGAGCAAGTCCAGCCGGTCGAGCGGAGGGAACCGGCCGCCACGGGCCCGGCCCCGCAAGGTTGACGGCGTTCCCCAGAACACCGACAGCCGCTGGTGCAGCGGCGATCCGCTGTCTCTCACCGCGCGGGCCACTGCCCGGATGGTTGCGCGGTCTGACATCCTCAGCGGGTCCTGCAGGATGAGCCCGAGATCGACGTCGCTGACCAGCGGACTGAAGCCACCGTGGGCGAGACTGCCCAGCGCATAGCCGGCGACCAGGCGCGAGCCCAGAGCTGCCTGGTAGGCGGAGACCGCCAGAGCCAGCACGGCTTCGCCGTCGTCAGTGCCTGCTTGCTGGCCAGGCACCAGACGAAGGTCCCGCCCGGCCGCCCGCTCCGGCGAGTGGCCGCTCCGCCGATTGCGCCCAGACGCCTCGGTGTCAGGCAACAGCAATCTCCCTCGCTCCTTCGGCCCGCTCCACGATCTCAGGGCGTCGCGCGGGAATGGTGGGCGCGCTCGGCCGGCAGCGGTACCGGGAATCAGCTCCGTCAACCCCGCCGACACGGCGGGGGAACGCCGGCCGCGGACCCCGCCGGCCGCGGACCGCGGACCGCGGACCCAAGGTACCAGTGAGCGTCACGGGCTGCCAGGAGCCGGCCGTGGTGAGCCGGCTACGCCCGTCCGCTCCTAACATGGTGTCCGTGCCAGCTGAGCTCGCCTCCCCGGGCGCGCCCGCCGCCAGCCCCGCGGCCGGTGCGCGCCGCCTGAACTGGGCACGGAAAGCGGACTCGGTACTGCTCGCGCCCTCGCCGGCCGTCCTGCGGCGGTGGGCGCTGGCAGGAGTGATCACCTCGGCCGCCATCATCCTCACCGGCGCCGCAGTCAGGCTCAGCCAGTCCGGCCTCGGCTGCCCGGACTGGCCGGCCTGCACCGCGCACAGCGCCGTCGCCTCCGGTGCGACTGGCGACCCGCTGGTCCACCGCTGGATCGAGTTCGGCAACAGGCTGGTGACCGTGGCAATCTTCGTGGTCGCCGTGGGCGTCTTCCTCGTGGCGTGGCGGTTCCGCCCGGCGGGCGGCCAGCGCCGCCGCGACCTGCTCTGGCTCGCCGCGGCGCAGCCGGCGGCGATCCTGGTCCAGGCGGGGCTTGGCGGCCTTGTCGTACTTACCCTGCTCAACCCCGCGCTGGTGTCCGTGCACTTCCTGGCCTCTTCAGCGCTGGTGGCAGCCACGGTGGCGCTCTACGTCCGCTGCCAGGAAGGGGCCGGCCCGGCTAGGCCGCTCGTCCCCCGGCTGGTCCAGCTTGCCGCACTGGGCGTCCTCGCCGTGGTCGCGCTCATGCTCGCCGCGGGGACCGTGGTCACCGGCACGGGGCCACTCGCCGGTGCCAGGCTGGCCGATGGCCGGCCGGTGCCCCGCTACCATCTGCCGCTGGCCGGCGTAACCCAGCTGCACGCCGACGTCGGCTGGCTGCTCGGCGGACTGGTCGTGGCCCTGCTGATCGCGCTGCGGCTGTCGTCGGCGCCCGCGAGGGCTGTCCGGCTGGGCTGGCTGCTGGCCGGCCTGATAGCGGCCCAGGGCGTGGTCGGGTACGTACAGTACTTCAGCGGGCTGCCGGCGGGCCTGGTCTGGGTGCACGTGGCCGGCTCGGTCGCGATCTGGGTCACGGCGCTGCTGCTGCCTTACTCGCTGCGCGACCGCGGCGCCATGACCGAGCCCGCAGCGGCGGGTGCGGCCTGGCCAGCTGCCTGAAGCACCACCTCAGCGGGGTTTGCTCGCCGTTCCGGGAGCGTCCTGGCAGCGGCGGCTGGCTGGGTCTACAGTCGCGACCATGTCACCCATGGGGCCTACCGCGACCGGCGGGCGGCTCAGGTCCGGCCAGCTCGGCACCGGGGACCTGACCGTCTCCACGGTCGCGAACATCGGCCCGGGGATCGACTTCTACTTCGCGTTCGGGGTGATCGCGGTGACCGCGGGCGTCGCCGCCCCGCTGACGATCATCGCCGCCGGGATCGCGGTCGCCTTCCTGGCGACGACGGTGGCCGAGTTCACCCGGGCGGAGCCGTCGGCCGGCAGCTTCATCACCTACGTCGAGACCAGCCTGGGGGCCAGGGCCGGCGCGGTCACCGCCCTGCTGGTCACCGTCGGCTACACCGTCGCGATGACCGGCGTGTTCACCATGTCGGGCGGGTTGCTGGCGATGACGCTCGCGCACTACACCTCCCTGGACGTGCCCTGGGGGCCGCTGAGCGTGGCGGCGACGGTCGCCGCGATCTGGGTGACCGCCAGGGGCGTCAAGCTGTCCACCTCGGCGGTCGGCGTGGCGCTCGTCCTCCAGCTCGCGGTCATGATCGCGGTCTGCGCGGTCGCCCTCGTCGACGGCCGCGGCCAGCTCTCCGCCGCGCCGTTCTCCTGGGCTCATCTCCACGGCGGCCTGACTGGCCTGTCCAGGGGCTTCCCGCTGGCGCTGTACATGTTCATCGGCTGGGAGAACGGGCCGGCCCTCGCGGAGGAAGTCCGCGACCCGAAGCGGACCGTACCGCGCGCGCTGTACATCTCGATCGCGATCGGCGTCGCGCTGTTCATCCTCTTCGCGTACGCCACCATCACCGGCTTCGGCTACGACGTGTCGTCGATCGGGCGGTCCTCGGTGCCGTTCCTCACCGTGGCCGACCGCGACCTGGGCGGCTGGGCCGTCCTCGCCTGGGTCGCCGGGATCGCGTCGGTGCTCGCCGCGCTGGTGGCCGGCGCCTCCTCCCAGGCGCAGATGCTGTACGACGGGGGACGGACCGGGCTGCTGCCCGCGCGGCTCGGGCGGCTGCGCGCGAACACCGGGACGCCGGTCAACGCGCTCGTCGTGATGGCCGCGGTCGGCCTCGCCGTCATCGGCGCCTGGTGGATCACCCACCTGGTCACCGGGCACACCGGGGCGATGAACCCGGTCGGCCTCTACGCCGAGTGCTCGACGATGGGCACGATCGTGATCCTGGTCGTGTACCTGCTGACCAACATCTCGCTTCCGGTGTTCATGTGGCGCCGCCACCGCGCGACGTTCTCCCCCGTCCGTCACGTGGTCGTGCCGGCCCTGGGTTCGGCCGTCCTGGTGGTGCCGTTCGTGGAGCTGTGCCAGCCGGGCCAGCCGTCGCCCTACGGCTACTTCCCGTACATCGCGCTCGCGCTGCTCGCGGTGGCGGCCGCGGTCGGCGTCCTCGTCGTGCACCGCCACCCGTCCACCGGTTCGGGTGAAGCCACCCCGGCACCGGGGAGCGGATCGCCCGGCCCGGCCGGCCCGGCAGTCAGCCGAACGCGCCCACCCCCGTGATGTCCCGCCCGACGATGAGCGTCTGGATCGTTTCCGTGCCCTCGAAGGTGTGGATGGACTCGACGTCGGCCATGTGCCGGATCACGTGGAAGTCCAGCAGGATGCCGTTGCCGCCGAGCAGGTCGCGGGCGTCCGCCAGGACCACCCGGGCCTTGCTCGTGTTGTGCAGCTTCGCCAGCCCTGCCAGCGTCGGGGCCAGCCGGCCGTCCGCCTCCAGCTTGGCGATCTGCATGCAGTACAGCTGCATGGCGGTGACGTCGGCGAGCATCCGCACCAGCCGCTGCTGGACGATCTGGAAGCTGGCCAGCGACTTGCCGAACTGCTTGCGGCGCTTGGCGTAGGTCAGCGCGGCGTCGAAACCGGCGACCGCGTGACCGAGGGCCATCCACGCGCAGGCGCCGCGGGTCCCGGTCAGCACCGCGGCGCAGTCCCTGAACGAGTCCGCGCCCGGCAGCCGGTCCTCCGCCGGGACGCGCACGCCGTCGAGCTCGATCTCGGCCTGCCAGACCGCCCGCAGCGACGCCTTGCCCTCGATCACCCTGGCGCGCAAGCCGGGGGTGCCCTGCTCGACCAGGAACCCCTTCACCGCGCCGTCGGAGGTGTCCCGCGCCCACACCACGAGCACGTCGGCGATGCTGCCGTTGCCGATCCACTTCTTGTTCCCGCTGATGACGTAGGACTCCCCGTCGGGGCGAGCCGTGGTCTCCAGCGAGACCGAGTCGGACCCGTGCTCGGGCTCGGTCAGGGCGAACGCGCCGATCTTCTCCAGCCGGGCCATCGGCCCCAGCCAGCGCTGCTTCTGCTGCTCCGAGCCGCACTTCGCGATCGCCTTCATCGCCAGCCCGCCCTGTACCGCCAGGAAGGTGCCCAGGCTGCCGTCGCCCCGGTTCAGCTCCATGTGGATCAGGCCGGCCGACAGCGGATCTATCGGCGGGCAGCCGTAGCCGTCGATCCCGTCGCCGACGATGCCCAGTGGGGACATCTTCTCGACCAGCGGCCAGGGGAACTCCGCCCGCTCCCAGTAGCCGTTGATCACCGGGAGGACCTCGGCGTCGACGAACTCGCGGGTCCGCACCAGATAACCCTCCTGCTGCGCGGTGAACGGCTCGCGCAGCCCGAAGTAGTCGGTCCCCAGCGCCTCACCGATGCCGTCGAGCAGATCCATGACCGGGCCCTCCTGGCTTCCGCGGGCGGCCACCGGGCACGAACGTGCCGGCGATCTGTCGCCAGCCTCGCACTGCGCGGCGCACTGGCCAAGTGGCTGGCTCGCTGCCCTCCGTTATCCTCTGTCGTGTCAGCCGCGCGAATAAGGACGAAAATCATCAATCTGGCCGAAAACCTGACCGACTCCGCCAGTGACAGCACATCAGGCCGCACGCCGCGGGCCGGCCCTGTCGGCGGCGCCCATATCGGGGCATGATGCAAGTGAGGCGGCATCGGCGCGGTGCCCGGCTGGAGGGCGTGATGGCGAACCTGAGTTCCATGCTCGCGCGGGCGGCGGCCCAGCACGCCGATCGCCCGGCGGTGCGGCTGGACGACCTGGTGCTGACCTACGCGGAGCTGAGCGACGCCGCGGGCCGGATGACCGCGCTGCTGGCCGCGCTCGGCGTGGCACCGGGAGACCGGGTCGCCATCATGCTGCCCAACGTGCCGGCCTTCCCGATCGCCTTCTACGGCGCGCTCGGCGCCGGCGGGATCGCGGTGCCGATGAACCCGCTGCTGAAGAGCCGGGAGGTCGCCTACTACCTCGGCGACTCTGGCGCGAAGGTACTGTTCGCCTGGCACACCGCGGCGGGCGAGGCCGCCAAGGGCGCCGCGGATACCGGCGCGCAGGTGATCGAGGTGACCGAGCCCGACCTCGCCACGCTGCTGGCCGGCCTCGCCCCGGTGACCCCGATCACGGACCAGGCCGGTGACGACGACGCGGTGATCCTCTACACCTCGGGAACCACCGGCAGGCCCAAGGGCGCCGAGCTCACCCATGCCAGCCTCAGCCGCAACGCGGAGCTCACGACCAGCACGCTGCTGCTGGCCGGCCCCGAGGACGTGGTGATGGGCTGCCTGCCGCTGTTCCACGTATTCGGCCTGACCTGCGGGCTGAACGCGACCGTCGTGGCCGGCGCGAGCCTGACTCTGCTGCCCAGGTTCGACCCCGGCAAGGCGCTGGAGATCATCGGGCGCGACCGGGTAACGATCTTCGAGGGGGTGCCGACGATGTACGCGGCGATGCTGCACCACCCGGACCGCGCCGACGCCGAGGTGTCGTCGCTGCGGACCTGCATCTCCGGCGGCGCCGCGATGCCGCTGGAGATCATGCGCGGGTTCGAGCAGGTCTTCGGGTGCATGATCCTGGAGGGCTACGGGCTGTCGGAGACCTCCCCGGTCGCCTCCTTCAACCACCCGCACAAGCAGCGCAAGCCCGGCACCATCGGAACGCCGTTCGAGGGCGTGCAGATGCGCGTCGTGGACGCCGACGGCGCCGCGCTGCCGGTCGGCGAGGTCGGCGAGATCGTCATCCGCGGGCACAACGTCATGAAGGGGTACTGGGGCAAGCCCGAGGCCACGGCCGAGGCGATCCCGGACGGCTGGTTCCGCACCGGAGACCTCGCCACGGTGGACGGCGACGGCTACTTCACCGTCGTCGGCCGCAAGAAGGACCTGATCATCCGCGGCGGCTACAACGTGTACCCGCGCGAGGTCGAGGAGGTGCTGCACGAGCACCCGGCCGTCGCCGAGGTCGCCGTGGTCGGCATCCCGCACGCCGAGCTTGGCGAGGAGGTCGGCGCCGCCGTGCAGCTCAAGCCGGGAGCGGAAGCCGGGCCGGCCGAGCTCCGCGCGTTCGCCAGGGAGCGGGTGGCCGCGTACAAGTACCCGCGGCACGTCTGGCTCGTCCGGGAGCTCCCGAAAGGCCCCACCGGCAAGATCCTGCACCGCGAAGTGCAGCTTCCCCGGGAACTACTTCCGTGACCGATAACGCAGCCGTCCCGGCGGATGACCCGGCCGAGCCGGCCGGGTCCGGGTCCGCCGGGGGCGCCGGGGGCGCCGATGCAGCAGGCCCCCCCGACGCCGCCGAGGCAGCGGGAGCGCTGGACCTGCTGCTGTCCGACGCGGCCCTCGGCGCGGCGCGCAGGTTCCTTCCTGATGCCGCCACGCTGCGCCTTGCCGTGCGGCTCGCCCGCCGTCCGCGGACCGTGGCCACCCGCGCCGCGTCGCTGGCCGCGGAACTCGGCAGGGTCGCGGCCGGCCGCTCGCAGATCGCTGCCGGGGAGCGCGACCGGCGGTTCGCCGATCCCGCCTGGCGCGACAACCCGCTGCTGCGCCGCGCCGTCCAGGCGTACCTGGCCGCCGGGCAGAGCGCCGACGCACTGCTCGCCGAAGCCGAGCTCGACTGGCGGGACGACGAGCGGCTGAAGTTCCTGCTGATGAACCTGATCGCCGCCGCCGCCCCCAGCAACAACCCGCTGATCAGCCCGGTGGCCTGGAAGGCGCTCGTCGACACCGGGGGCCTCAGCGCCGTCCGGGGCGTCCGGGCGCTGCTCGGCGACCTGGCCACCGCCCCGCGCACCCCGGCGATGGTGCCGCCGGGCGCGTTCGAGGTTGGCCGGGACCTCGCGATGACGCCCGGAGCCGTGGTGGCCTCCTGGGAGGTCTGCGAGCTCATCCAGTACCAGCCGGTGACCGACGCGGTGCACCGCTTTCCGCTGCTGATCGTGCCGCCGACGATCAACAAGTTCTACGTCACCGACCTGGCGCCCGGCCGCAGCATGATCGAGTTCCTGGTCGGCCAGGGCCACCAGGTGTTCGCCATCTCCTGGCGCAACCCCGACGCCCGGCACGCGGACTGGGACCTGAGCACCTACGGCGGCGCCGTGGCGGATGCGCTGGACGCCGTGCGGAGCATCGCCGCAGCGGCCAGCGCAAGCATCTGCGCGCTCTGCTCCGGCGGCCTCATCTCCTCGATGGTGGCCGCGCACCTCACCGCGACCGGCCGCTCGGGCCAGCTCGCCAGCTTGTGCCTCGGCGTGACGGTGCTGGACCAGGCACGAGCGGGCACGGCCGCCGCGATGATCGACCGGCGCACCGCAGCGGCGGCGATCCTGGCCTCCCGCCGCCGCGGCTACCTGGACGGCCGGGCGCTCGCCGAGGTGTTCGCCTGGCTCCGCCCCGACGACCTGATCTGGAACTACTGGGTCAACAACTACCTGCAGGGCCGCCCGCCCGCGCCGTTCGACATCCTGTACTGGAACGCCGACACCACCAGGATGCCCGCGGCGCTGCACCGCGATTTCATCGAGCTCGCGCTGTCCAACGCGCTGACCAAGCCGGGGGAGGCCACCATGCTCGGTTCCCCCGTCGACCTGTCCAAGGTCGACGTCGACAGCTACGTGGTGGCGGGCATCGCCGACCACCTGTGCCCCTGGCAGTCGTGCTACCGCAACACCCAGCTGCTCGGCGGCAGCGTCCGGTTCGTGCTGTCCACCAGCGGTCACATCGCCTCGATGGTCAACCCGCCGTCGAACCCGAAGGCGACCTTCCGTTCCGCGCCGGACAACCCGGACGACCAGGACAACCCGAGCGGCCTGAACAACCCGGGCAGCCCGAGCGGCCAGGACAACCCGAGCGGCCCGGACAACCCGAGCGGCCCGGACAACCCGAGCGGCCTGAGCGGCCAGGACAACCCGAGCGGCCCGGACAACCCGGGCGGCCTGAGCGGCCCGAATTACCCGGCTGACCCGGCCGAGTGGCTGGCCCGGGCTGCGACCACCCGCGGCAGCTGGTGGCCGGACTACTCGGCCTGGCTGGCAGCGCGCAGCGGCGGCCAGCGGGACCGCCCGGCAGGGCTGGGCAGCAGACGGTTCCGGCCGGCCGCTAAGGCCCCTGGCAGCTACGTCCTCGACCGGTGAGCGGCAGGCCGGTACCGGCGAGCCAGCAGACGGTGCGCAGCGTGAGCGTCGACGGCCAGCAGCTCAGGGTCGCCGAGCGCCGTGGGCAGCCTGGCCGGGTCCCGCTGCTGGTGATCAACGGCATCGGGGCCAGCCTGGAGCTGCTGCAGCCGTTCGTGGACGCGCTTGATCCCGCCCTTGGCGTGATCCGGTTCGACGTTCCCGGTATCGGCGGCTCGCCGGCGCCGGCTGCCCCGTACCGCTTCACCGGGCTGTGCAGGGTGATCGCCCGGATGCTCGCCGTCCTCGGCCACGACTCCGTGGACGTGCTCGGCATCTCCTGGGGCGGCGGGGTCGCCCAGCACTTCGCGGCCTTCCAGCGGGCGCGGTGCCGTCGTCTCGTGCTGGTAAGCACCGCGACCGGCGCGATCATGGTGCCGGCCGGCCCGGGCGTCCTGCTCCGGCTGGCCACCCCGCGGCGTTACCTGGACCCCGGCTACCTGGAACGGATCGCGCCCGGCCTGTACGGCGGGTCCGCGCGGACCGACCCGGCGCGGGTGAGCGCGGCGATGCACGCGAACAACCGGGTCGGCCCGGACCGCGGCTACCTCTACCAGCTGACCGCCGGGCTGGGCTGGACGAGCCTGCCGTTCCTGCCGCTGCTGCGGCAGCAGACGCTGATCATGTCCGGTGACGACGACCCGATCATCCCGCTGGCGAACGGGTACCTGATGCGGCGGCTCATCCCGCACTCGCGGCTGCACGTCTACCACGGCGGCCATCTCGGCCTGGTCACCGAGGCGGCGCAGCTCGCGCCCGTGGTGGACGGCTTCCTCGCGGCTGGGCCGGCCGACGCGGCCGCGCCGGGCGTCTTACCCGCCACGCCGGGTGGCTTGCCCGCTGCGCCGGGTGGCTTGCCCGCTGCGCCGGGTGGCTTGCCCGCCGCGCCGCAGGCCGGGGCTAGAGTTCACCGGGATGGGCAGCTGCGAGATCGTCATGCTGCACGGGCAGCCGGGCTCCGCCGCGGACTGGCAGCAGCTGGCCGCCGCGCTGCCGCCCGAGTTGCACGTCACCGCGCTGGACCGGCCCGGCTACGGGGCCAGCCGCCAGGCCGCGGGTGGCCTCGCCGTCAACGCGCGCGCGGTGCTGGCCGAGCTTGACGCGCGGCGGATCGAGCGGGCGGTGCTGGCCGGTCACTCCTACGGCGGCGGTGTCGCGCTGGCGGTGGCCCGGCTGGCACCGGAGCGGGTCGAGGCGCTGGTGCTGCTGGCCAGCGTCGGCCCTGGCTGCCTGACCAGCTGGGACCGGCTGCTGGCCGCGCCGGTGGCCGGCGAGGTGTGCGCACTCGCGGCCTGGTGGCTGACTCCGTGGCTGGCCCGCGCCCGGCTGGCCGGCATCGCCAGGCGGCGGCGGGCGCCGATCGCCGCGGACGAGCACGTGAACTGGCAGATCTGGGGGAACGCCCACCACGAGAACGGGCAGCTGTGGCGCACCTTCCTCACCGAGCAGCGCGCACTGGTCCGCGAGCTCGGCGACCTTACCGCTTCGCTGGCCGGCCTCCGGCAGCCGGTGCTGCTGCTCGCCGACCCCCGCGACACGCTCGTCCCGGTCGAGGTGACCCGTCAGCTCGCGGCGGCGCTGCCCGATTCCCGCGTCCAGTTCGTCCACCAGATCGGCCACCACCTGCCCCGCCGCGGTGCGCCCGAGACCGCCGCCGCGATCGTCGCGTTCCTGGCCGCGCTGGACGACCGGCGCTTGCCAGGGTGACCTGCCACCATCAATCCGTTACCAGTGAACCTGGTCGCCTGCTGCCCGGGTCGGCCGCCCACGTCGCGAGCCGGGCGAGCGCTTCCCGCAGCACCGCTGGCTTCTTGCAGAACGCGAACCGCACCTGGGTCCGCCCTGCCTGCACGTCGTCGTAGAAGACGGCGCTGGGAATGGCGACCACCCCCGCCCGGCGCGGCAGGTCGCGGCAGAACTCGATCCCGTCAGCCTCGGTGAGCTGCCGTATGTCGGTGGTCACGAAGTAGGTGCCGGCCGGCGGGTAAACCTGCAAGCCGGCCGCCGACAGGCCCGCGCAGAGCAGGTCACGCTTGCCCCGCAGGTCCTCGCTTATCCCGGCGAAGTAGGCGTCGTCCATCCGCAGCGCCTCGGCGACGGCGTACTGGAACGGGCCGCCGCTGACGTAGGTGAGGAACTGCTTGACCGTGCGCACCGCCGTGACGAGCTCGGCCGACGCCGTCACCCAGCCGATCTTCCAGCCGGTGAAGGAGAACGTCTTGCCCGCCGAGCTGACCGACACGGTGCGTTCGGCCATGCCGGGCAGCGACCCGATCGGCACGTGCTCGCCGGTGAACACGATGTGCTCGTAGACCTCGTCGGAGATCACCAGCAAGTCGTGCTCGCGCGCCAGCGCGGCGATCGCGGCGAGCTCGCCGCGGCTGAAGACCGACCCGGTCGGGTTGTGCGGCGAGTTCAGCAGGATCAGCCGGGTGCGCGGGGTTATCGCGGCGCGCAACGCGCCGATGTCGGGCCGGAAGTCCGGCGGCCGCAGCGTGACGGGGACGCGGATGCCGCCGGCCAGCGCCACGCAGGCCGCGTACGAGTCGTAGTACGGCTCGAAGGCGACGACCTCGTCGCCGGGCTCGACCAGCGCGAGCAGCGCCGCGGCCACCGCCTCGGTCGCGCCCGCGGTGACCAGCACCTCGCTGTCCGGGTCGAAGCCCAGGCCGTAGAACCGCCGCTGGTGCTCGGCGATCGCCTGCCGCAGCTCCGGGATGCCGGGTCCGGGCGGGTACTGGTTGCCGCGGCCGCCGAGTATCGCCGCCGCGGCGGCCCGGGCGACCTGCGGCGGCCCGTCGGTGTCCGGAAAGCCCTGGCCGAGGTTGACCGATCCGGTCGCGGTCGCGAGCGCCGACATCTCCGCGAAGATCGTCGTGCCCATCCCGGCCATCCGGCTGTTGAGCAGTGGTCGTTTCACCCCGCCATGAGATCACGCCGGGCGGCGTGCGCGGGCCGGCCGGCGCCACCGCGGCCGGAACTTTCCTACGATGGGGCCATGCGTTCGTCCCTTGCGCACAGACGAGATGACCGGGGTCCCCGATGACGGGACCCGAAGGCGCGGCGGGCCCGGCGGCCACGACGGGTGCGGCGCGTACCGCGATCATGACCGTCGACGACGACCCGGGCGTGTCCCGCGCGGTGGCCCGCGACCTGCGCCGCCGCTACGGCGAGAGCCACCGGATCGTGCGGGCCGAGTCCGGCGCGGCGGCGCTGGACGCGCTGTCCGAGCTGAAGCTGCGCGGCGACCTGGTCGCGATGATCCTGGCCGACTACCGGATGCCGCAGATGAACGGCATCGAGTTCCTCGAACGGGCGATGGACCTCTACCCGGGGGCGCGGCGAGTGCTGCTCACCGCCTACGCCGACACCGAGGCGGCGATCGAGGCGATCAACGTCGTCGACCTCGACCACTACCTGCTCAAGCCGTGGGACCCGCCGGAGGAGAAGCTCTACCCGGTGGTGGACGCGCTGCTGGAGACCTGGCTGGCGTCCGACCACCGGCCGGTGCCGGAGACCAAGGTGGTCGGGCACCGCTGGTCGGCGCGCTCGTCCGAGGTCCGCGAGTTCCTCGCCCGCAACCAGGTGCCGTACCGCTGGTACGCCGCCGACGAGCCGGAGGGCCAGCGGCTGCTCGCGGCGGCGGGCGCGGACGGGCTGGCCCTGCCGGTGGTGGTCACGGCCGACGGCGAGGTGCTGATCGAGCCCGCCGACGCGGAGCTGGCCGGCCGGGTCGGGCTCGCCACAACGCCGTCGGAGGACTTCTACGACCTGGTCGTCATCGGCGGCGGGCCGGCCGGCCTCGGCGCGGCCGTGTACGGCGCCTCCGAGGGGCTGCGGACCGTGCTGGTGGAGCGTACGGCCACCGGCGGCCAGGCGGGCCAGAGCTCGCGGATCGAGAACTACCTGGGCTTCCCCGACGGGGTGTCCGGGGCGCAGCTGACCACCCGGGCCAGCCGGCAGGCGGCCAAGTTCGGCGCCGAGGTGCTCACCGCGCGCGACGTGGTGGCGCTGGAGGTGAACGGCCCGGCCCGCGGGGTCCGGTTCGCCGACGGCACCGCGGTCAGCGCGCAGGCGGTCATCCTGGCCACCGGGGTCTCCTACCGGCAGCTGGCCGCTCCCGGCGTGGCACGGCTGACCGGCCGCGGCGTCTACTACGGCGCCACGCTGACCGAGGCGGCGGCCTGCGCCGGGCAGGACGTGTTCATCGTCGGCGGCGCCAACTCGGCCGGCCAGGCGGCCGTCTACCTGGCCAGCCATGCCCGGTCGGTGACGCTGCTCGTCCGCGGGCCCTCGCTGGAAGGGTCGATGTCCTACTACCTCATCCAGCAGATCGCCGGCATCGGCTCGATCAAGGTCCGCACCTGCACCGAGGTGGTGGGCGCGGCCGGGGACGACCACCTGGAGAGCCTGACGCTGGCCGACAGCGCGGCCGGCACGACCCAGACGGTCAAGGCGCAGCTGCTGTTCGTGTTCATCGGCGCCGCACCGCTCACCGGCTGGCTGGACGGGGTGGTGGCCCGGGACTCGCGCGGCTTCGTGCTGGCCGGCCCCGACCTGTCCGCCGACGGGCACCGGCCCCCGGGCTGGGAGCCCGAGCGCGCCCCCTATCACCTGGAGACCAGCGTCCCCGGCGTATTCGTGGCCGGCGACGCACGGGCGGAGTCGGCCAAGCGCGTCGCGTCCGCCGTCGGCGAGGGCGCGATGGCCGTCATGCTCGTGCACCGGTATCTGGAGAAACAATGACAAACACAGGAATAACGCAGTCCTGCACCGCCGACGAGCTGAGAACGCTGTTCCTGTTCGAGGCGCTGACCGACGAGCAGCTGGCGTGGCTGTGCCGGGAGGGGCACGTCGAGCAGTTCGAGCCGGGGCTGGTCTTCACCGAGAACGAGCCGGCCGAGCGCTTCTACATCCTGCTGGACGGCGTCATGGTGCTGTCCCACCGGGTGGGCGCGGACGACGTCGAGCTGGTCCGGACGGCGCAGCGCGGCGCCTACGCGGGCGCGTTCCGGGCTTTCCTCGGTGACCAGGTGCCCCAGCTGTACACGGCGTCGCTGCGGCTCCCCGAGCCGTCCCGGCTGTTCGTGCTCAGCGCGGTCAAGTACACCCAGATGATCCATCAGTGGTTCCCGATGGCGCTGCACCTGCTGGAAGGGCTGTTCTTCAACCTGCAGAACAGCCAGCAGATCATCGGCCAGCGGGAGCGGCTGCTCGCGCTCGGCTCGCTGTCGGCCGGCCTGACGCACGAGCTCAACAACCCGGCCGCCGCCGCCGTCAGCGCCACCTCCGCGCTGCGCGAGCGGGTCGCCGGGATGCGGCACAAGCTCGGCCTGATCGCGGCCGGGCCGTACGACCGGGTGGCCCTGGAGAGCCTGATGCGGCTGCAGGAAGAGGCCGCTGACCAGGTCCCGAAGGCGCCGGCCCTTGACCCGATGCAGGCGTCCGACCTCGAGGACGCGCTCAGCGACTGGCTGGACCGCCACGGGGTGGCCGACGGCTGGGACCTCGCCCCGGTCTTCGTCCAGGCGGGCCTGGACGCCACCTGGCTGGAGCACGTCGCGGCCACCGTCGACGAGGCGTACCTCGACGTGGCGCTGCGCTGGCTGGGCTACACGGTCGAGACCGAGCTGCTGATGAACGAGATCGAGGACTCCACCACGCGCATCTCGACCCTGGTCGGCGCGGCGAAGCAGTACTCGCAGCTGGACCGGGCGCCCTACCAGGTCGTCGATGTGCACGAGCTGCTGGACAGCACCCTGCTGATGCTCGGCGCCAAGATCGGCAAGGGCGTCACCGTGGTCCGGGACTACGACCGCTCGCTGCCCCAGGTCCCCGCCTACGCGGCCGAGCTCAACCAGGTCTGGACCAACCTGATCGACAACGCGGTGTCGGCGATGGGCGGGAAGGGGACGCTGACCGTCCGCACCAGGCTGGACCGCGACCGGGTGCTGGTCGAGTTCGGCGACACCGGCCCTGGCGTGCCGCCGGAGATCCGCCAGCGGATCTTCGAGCAGTTCTTCACCACCAAGCCGGTCGGCGAGGGCACCGGGCTCGGGCTCGACATCTCCTGGCGCATCGTGGTGAACAAGCACCACGGCGACCTCCGGGTCGAGTCGGTCCCCGGCGACACCCGGTTCCAGGTCTGGCTACCGCTGGCCGCGTAGCCGCCCCGGCCACGGCACGCCGGGCCGCGTCACCACGGCTCGTCCTGCCGCCCGATGGTGAGCACGTGGTAGCAGGTGGCCGTCGCCAGCACGGCGATCGTGGTGACGACAAGGATCTCCAGGGCGTGCACGCTGGCGGTGACCAGCGCGGTCGCGCCGGCCAGCAGCGCGATCGTGCCGAGCACGGTCGTGATCCACCTGCAGACCTGCCCGGACCGCGGCTGAGGCTTCGTGTACAGGTCTTCGGCCGCGATCACCGCGACGCCGGCGCCGAGGACAAGGACCAGGGCGGACGTGGCCCACGTGCTGGAGACCAGCAACAGGCTCGTTCCGCTCAGATCCGCGGCATAAGCGATGGCGATCAGCCCGATGGCGCCGGCTGAAAGGGCGTCTCTCCAGGTCAGGCCCATCGTCAGCGCATCCCTTCGCGTGTGGCGCAAGGCGGATGTATCAAGTGTGCGCTCCGCCGCCCGGCGCGGGTACCGCAGGCCGGACGTCAGCATTACTTGGCCATCGGCATACCGGTAGCCGGCCTGCTCGTGGGTTATCGCCGCAAAGCGGGATCGGCCGCGTTAGCGTTTGCGCCGTGGATGCGACAGAGGTCTTCCCAGACGCCAGTGCCCAGACCGTCGGCGCGAAGGCCGGCCGACAGCCGGGCGACCGGGTCAGGCTGGCCTTCGCCAGCTTCCTGATGCTGTTCGTCGAGCTGGCGCTGATCCGGTGGACGGCCGCGAACAACGTCTTCGTGTCTACTGCCACGAACTTCGTGCTGCTGGCCAGCTTCCTCGGGATCGGGCTTGGCTTCCTGAACGCCAGAACCCGCCGGGACTTCCTGCGCTGGGCACCGCTGACGTTCGCCGCGCTGGTGGGCTTCGTGCTGGCCTTCCCGGTGATCCTGGCGACCCTGAACGTCGGCGCGAGTCCCTATCGGGGCCTTCGCGGCATGCTGGCCCTGCCGCGGCCGGTCAGCCTTGGCATCATCTTCGTGCTGAGCGTGGCGGTCATGGCCGGCTTCGGCCAGGCGGTCAGCCGGCTGTTCGTCCGCTTCGAGCCGCTGGCCGCCTACCGGCTGGACATCGCCGGGAGCATTGCCGGCATTGCCGTGTTCTCCACCTTGTCCTTCCTTGACATGCCACCGCTCGCCTGGGGGGTCATCGCGGCCGGCGGCCTCGCGGTGCTGCTCGGCAGGGGCTCCCGGTGGTGGCAGTGGACGGCAATCGCGGTGGTGGTCCTGCTGCTCGGCATGGATTCGTTCGCGCCGCATGAGCAGTGGTCGCCGTACTACAAGCTCTCTGTCGTGAAGATGGGCACCAAGACGCCGGCGGTCTACGTCACTGCCAACAACGTGCCTTACCAGGCGGCCCGCTCGCTGGCTGTGCTGCACGAGCAGAAGAAGTTCTACTTCTACCCTTACAGCCACGTGACCAGGGCCTCGCTGAAGGACGAGCTCATCATCGGCGCCGGCACAGGAAACGACGTGGCGGTAGCCCTGTCGGAGGGCGCCCGGCACATCGACGCGGTGGAGATCGACCCGTCGCTGATCCAGATCGGCCGCGAGCTGCACCCGGACCACCCTTACCAGAACCCCCGGGTGACCGCGCACGTCGCTGACGGCCGCGAATACCTGCAGGACAGCTCGCAGCACTACAACCTGATCCTGTTCGCGCTGCCCGACTCCCTGACGGCAATTGCC
>Ga0302314_10007258_pt1 | contig 19920 bp, 14 predicted proteins | sample III_Palsa_N2_3_FD_200533 | JGI IMG/M metagenome (GOLD analysis project Ga0302314, IMG submission 200533) | Peat permafrost microbial communities from Stordalen Mire near Abisko, Sweden - III_Palsa_N2_3 | ecosystem: Environmental > Terrestrial > Soil > Palsa > Peat permafrost | place: Sweden... | reverse complement strand
TGAGAGTCCCGTGCTGCTCCGCCTGCTGCGTACCTATCTGCGCCCGTACCGTAAGCCGCTCGCGTTCCTCCTGGTACTCCAGCTGGCGCAGACGCTCGCCACGCTGTACCTGCCGACGCTGAACGCGAACATCATCGACAACGGCGTGATCCGCCACAACACGCACTACATCCTGACGACCGGCGGCGTGATGCTCGCGATCACCCTCGCGCAGATCGTCTGCGCGATCGGCGCGATCTACTTCGGCGCCCAGGTCGCCATGGCCCTCGGCCGCGACGTCCGGCAGTCGATCTTCCGCCGCGTGCTGATGTTCTCCGACCGGGAGGTGAACCACCTCGGCACCTCCTCGCTGATCACCAGGACCACCAATGACGTCCAGCAGGTCCAGATGCTGGCGCTCATGACGTTCACCCTGCTGCTGTCCGCGCCGATCATGTGCGTGGGCGGAATCATCCTCGCGCTGAACCAGAACGTGCCGCTGTCATCGCTGCTGCTCGTCGCGGTGCCGCTGCTCGCCATCATCCTGGCGCTGATCATCCGCCGGATGCGGCCGCTGTTCCGGCAGATGCAGGAGCGGCTGGACAACATCAACCGGGTGCTGCGCGAGCAGATCACCGGCGTCCGGGTCATCCGCGCGTTCGTGCGCGACCCGCAGGAGCGGGACCGGTTCGCCGTCGCGAGCAACCAGCTCTTCGACGTCTCGCTGGGCGCCGGCAAGCTCATGGCGCTGATGTTCCCGTCCGTGCTGCTCGTGCTGAACCTGTCCACCACCGCGGTGGTGTGGTTCGGCGGGCACCTGGTAGCGGAGGGCACGCTGCAGATCGGGTCGCTGACCGCGTTCATCACCTACCTGGCCCAGATCCTGACCGCGGTGATGATGGCGACGTTCATGTTCATGCTCGTGCCGCGGGCCGAGGTGAGCGCGGAACGGATCATGGAGGTCGTCGACACCGAGCCGGACATCGCCGCGCCGGCCAGCCCGCGGCCCGCGGGCCCGGAGCCCGGCCGGCTTGAACTGCGGAATGTGGAATTCCGCTTCCCGGGGGCCGAGCAGCCGGTGCTGCACGACATCAGCCTGACCGCGCTGCCCGGCCGGACCACGGCGATCATCGGCGGTACCGGCAGCGGCAAGACCACGCTCGTCAACCTCATACCGCGGCTGCTTGACGTCACGGCCGGGTCGCTGCTTGTGGGCGGCGTCGACGTGCGGGAACTCGACCCGGCTCAGCTGTCGGCGGCCATCGGGCTCGTGCCGCAGAAGCCGTACCTGTTCTCCGGCACCGTGGCGACGAACCTGCGGTACGGCAGCCAGCAGGCCACGGACGAGGACCTGTGGCACGCGCTGGAGATCGCCCAGGCCCGCGACTTCGTCGAGCGGATGCCGGACGGGCTGGACTCGCGAATCGCCCAGGGCGGCACGAACGTGTCCGGCGGCCAGCGGCAGCGCCTGGCCATCGCCCGGGCGCTGGTGCACCAGCCGCGGATCTACCTGTTCGACGACTCGTTCTCGGCGCTCGACTACGCGACCGATTCGCGGTTGCGAGCGGCCCTGGCGGCCCAGGTGACCGGCGCGACCATGATCATCGTCGCCCAGCGCGTCGCCACGATCAGGCACGCCGACCAGATCCTGGTGCTGGACGCGGGCCGGATCGTGGCCCGCGGCACCCATGCCGAGCTGATGGATTCGAGTGAAACCTACCGGGAGATCGTGCTCTCCCAGCTGACCGAGCAGGAGGCCGCAGCGTGAGCACCGGAGCCGACGAGGAGCGGGCGACGCCCGAGCGCGGGCCGGGCCCGGCCGCCCCCATGCGGGGCCCCGCCCGCTTCATGAGCGGCATGTCCACCGAGAAGGCCCTGGACTTCAAGGGCTCGGGCATGCGGCTGCTGCGGCTGCTGCGCCCGTACCGCCTGTTCACGATCTTGGCGCTGACCCTCGCGGTCGCCAGCGTGACGCTGTCCGTGCTCGCCCCCCGGCTGATCGGCGAGGCGATCAACCTCGTGTTCGACGGCTACGAGTCGCATCGCGGCGTGGACTTCGGCCACGTGGAGCAGATCGTGCTCCTCGTGGTCGGGCTCAACGTCGGCGCGTCGGTCTGCGCGCTGTTCCAGGGCAGGCTGACCGCGACCATGGTCCAGCGGGCGGTGTTCGGGCTGCGCGAGCAGGTGCAGGCCAAGCTGTCCCGGCTGCCGCTGAGCTACTTCGACAAGCAGTCCCGCGGCGAGATCCTGAGTCGGGTCACCAACGACATCGACAACCTGCAGCAGTCCGTGCAGCAGACGCTGAGCCAGCTGGTGACCTCGCTGCTGACGATCGTCGGCGTGCTGGCGCTGATGTTCATCGTGTCCTGGCAGCTGGCCCTGATCGCCCTGGTCACCGTGCCCGCCTCGGTGGTGGCGATGCGCAAGCTGGCCAAACGGGCGCAGCCGCAGTTCATCAGCCAGTGGAAGTTCACCGGCCGGCTGAACGGCCACATCGAGGAGATGTACACCGGGCACGCGCTGGTGACCGCGTTCGGCCAGCGGGAGGAGGCCATGGCGACCTTCACCGAGCAGAATGAGGCGCTCTACCAGGCTAGCTCCCGGGCGCAGTTCATCTCCGGCACGATCCAGCCGCTGATGATGTTCATGTCGAACCTGAACTACGTGCTGGTGGCCGTCGTCGGCGGCCTGCTGATCGCGGGCGGTACCCTCACCATCGGCGCGGTGACGGCCTTCATCCAGTACTCGCGGCAGTTCAGCCAGCCGCTGACTCAGGTCGCCAGCATGGCGAACCTGCTGCAGTCGAGCGTGGCCTCGGCCGAGCGCGTGTTCGCGCTGCTCGACGCGTCGGAGCAGGCACCGGACGCGGCCGAGCCGAGCAGGCCGGCCGATGTCCGGGGCCGGGTCGAGTTCGACGACGTGTCATTCCGGTACGTGGCCGACCGGCCGCTGATCGAGCACGTCTCGCTCACCGTGGAGCCCGGGCAGACCGTCGCGATCGTCGGGCCGACCGGCGCGGGCAAGACGACGCTGGTCAACCTGCTGATGCGGTTCTACGAGATCGACTCGGGCGCGATCTTGCTCGACGGCGTCAACATCGCGCGGATGAGCCGGGAGGAACTGCGCGGCCTGACCGGCATGGTGCTGCAGGACGCCTGGCTGTTCGGCGGCACCATCGAGGAAAACATCGCCTACGGCTCGCTCGGCGCCCCCCACGAGCAGGTCGTCGAGGCGGCGAAGGCGACGTACGTCGACCGGTTCGTGCGGACGCTGCCCGACGGCTACGACACCGTGCTCGACGACGAGGGCACCAACGTCAGCGCGGGCGAGCGCCAGCTGATCACGATCGCCCGGGCCTTCCTCGCCCGGCCCGCCGTCCTCATCCTGGACGAGGCGACCAGCTCGGTCGACACCAGAACCGAGGTGCTCATCCAGCACGCGATGGCGTCGCTGCGACAGGGCCGGACGAGCTTCGTGATCGCCCACCGGCTGTCCACCATCCGCGACGCCGACGTGATCTTGGTGATGGAAGGCGGGCACATCGTCGAGCAGGGAACCCACGCGGAACTGCTGGCGGCGGGCGGCGCGTACGCGCGGCTGTACCAGGCGCAGTTCGCCCAGGCCATGGAGGAAGTCGCCTGACTTCACCGGTCGCTGAGCGCGCCGGCCACCGCGGCGGCGACCCGCGCGTTGTTCTCGGCGAGCGCCAGGTTGGCCGGGATGCTCGCCCCCGCGGTCTGCCGCTCGATCCGGCCCAGCACGAACGGGGTGACGGCGGCACCGGTGATGCCCGCCGCCGCGCACTCGGCCAGCGCGGCCTCCAGGGCGCGGTTCAGCGGTCCCGGGTCGAGCTCGTCGGCGGCCGGGATCGGCACGGTGAGCAGCACGCCAGTACGCTCGCGCACCCGGCTGAGCAGCACGTCGGCGGCGACCCGGGCGGTCTCCACCCGGTGCGGCACCGAGAGCCCGCTGGAGCGCAGGTAGAACGCGGGAAACCAGTCATGCTGCCAGCCAAGCACCGGAACGCCCGCGGTCTCCAGGTACTCCAAAGTGCGGGCGAGGTCGAGGAACGCCTTCGCCCCGGCGCACACGGTGATGACGGGATGGTTGGCCAGCGCGTCGAGGTCGGCTGAGATGTCGCCGGTCAGCTCGGCGCCCCGGTGCACGCCGCCGATGCCGCCGGTGGCGAAGACCTGGATGCCGACCGCGTGGGACAGGGCCACCGACGCGGACACGGTCGTCACGCCGACGTCGAGGCCTTGCGCGACGGCGACGGCGATGTCCCGCTCGGCGATCTTCGCGCTGCCGGCCAGCACCCGGTCTTCTTCGCCGGGTTCGAGGCCAACCCGCGCCTTGCCGTCGAGGATCGCCGTGACGGCGGGCTCGGCGCCGCCCGCGCGCACGGCGGCCAGGCAGCGCCGCAGCGCCTCGCGGTTGGCCGGAGCCGGCAGCCCGAGCTGGGAGAAAATCGTGGACTCCAGCGCGACCACGGGGCGCCCGGCCGCGAGTGCCGCGGAGACCGCGCCTGAGACACTGACCGTGGCCTGCTGGTGTGCGGCCTGGCCAGAGGATGTGCTGGTCATACGCTGCTGCTCCTCGAAAGTGGGGGTCAGTGGATGTCGGTGACGGTGACGGGAACCGGACCCGGCGCGGTGGCCCCGGGTGAGAACAGCACGGAACGGGCGAGCTGGTGGCCGGCGTTCGCCGCTTCCACCGGGTCGGCGCCGAGCGCCCGGGCGGCGAGAAATCCAGCGGCGAACGCGTCACCCGCGCCCGTCGAGTCGCGGGCCGGGGGCGACGGCGGCACCGGCACGGTTTGCGGGGTACCGCCGGGCACGGTCACCGTGGTGGAGTCGGCGCCGTTCTTGACGACTGTCAGCGTCGCGGCGAACTGCGGGCCGGTGACGTCCACCAGCCGGGCCTCATGCGCGTTGGCGAAGAACACCGCCGGCCTGATCGACTCCACCAGGTCCAAGTAGCGGGCGAGACCGTAGGTATCGATCATGCCCGTGGATGAGGCGTCCAGCGACACCGGGATGCCGACCTGGCCGGCGTACCTGATCATCGCGAGCACGGCGGACGCGGCGGGTTCGGCGGCGAAGCAGTAGGACGGCGCGTGCAGCAGCGCGGCGGACTCCAGCCACGCCTCGGGCACCGTGGTGAGCTGGCCCGCGGCCGCCCGGTCGGGGTACATCGTGCGCTCGCCGTCGGCGGCGACGAGCACGACGACAGTGCCGGTCCGGCCGCGGCGCTGCACCCGCACGTCGACCCCGTGCCCGGCGAGCTCGCTGGTCAGCACGTCCGCGGCCGGGTCGTCGCCGACGCAGCCGATAAAGCGCGTGGGCAGCAGCGGGCTGGCGAACACGGCGACGTTCGCCGCGCTGCCTCCGCGCGAGCGGTGCACCACGCACGGGTTGTCGGTCGCGTACCGGGTCGGTGCGTTCGGCCACACAATTACGTCCTCGACTAGGTCACCGACCACGACGAGCGTGCTGCGGTCGGAGGCCTCGGGAGCGTCACGCACGTGCGATACCAATCTGTCGGGTGAAACGGATCGATTTAGGTTAAGCGCTTGACGATGGTGGTGCAAGATGATGCTCGCGCAAGGTGGGGATGATCGCGCACGGTCGGCTGGAGGGCGTGCCCGAGCCCGGCTCGCCGGTCAGGCCGCAGCCGGCCCGGTGGAACCGCGGATGGTCAGCCGGGTGGGCAGCACCACGCTGCGGCGAGCCCGGTTGCCCCGCTCGATGATGTCCTCGAGCAGGGTCGCGGCCTCGAAGCCGAGATCGAAGGCGGGCAGGCTGATCGCGGTGAGCGGCGGCGACACGATCGCGGCGAACGGGAGGTCGTCGAAGGAGGCCACGGACACCCGCCCGGGCACGTCCACCCCGAGCTGGGCCAGCGCGCCGAGGACGCCGTAGGCCTGGACATCGGAGGCCGCGACGATCGCGGTCACCCCCGCCTCCGCCCAGGCGGGCCAGCTGGCCAGCACCTTCGCCCGGGCCGCGGCGATGTCGATGTCCGAGTGCACCCGCAGCAGCCGCACGTCCTTGTGCAGCCGGCGGAGCTGATCGGTGAGGTAGCGCCTGCGGTCGGCGAAGGTGGCGGCCGGCCGCGGCGAGTCCAGGTACCCGATGGTCCGGTGCCCGAGGGTGACCAGGTGGTCGGCGAGCTGGCTGGCCCCCGCCTGGAGGTCGAAGCACACGCTGGAGGCGCCGTCCGGGATCCTCGGGTCGTCCATGATCACGATGGGCCGCTGGGCGTCGAGCACGTCGGGCGGCACCGTGACCGGGTAGTCGAGCAGCACGCCGTCGACGTCGGTACCGAAGACGTACCGCATGTCCGGCTCCTGGCTGCCGGCCCCGCTGACCGCGAGCAGCAGCTGGGTCTGCCCGCCGAGCGCCTCGGCCACGCCGGCCGCGATGGCCGAGATGAACGGGTTGGTCATGTCCTGGGCCACCAGCGCCACGCACTGCCGCCGGCCGGTGGCCAGGCTGCGCGCGGCCTGGTTGACGACGTAGCCGAGCTCGTCGATCGCCTGCCTGACCCGGTGGACGGTACTCTCCGACACCCGCCCGGCCGCCTTGTCGTTGGCGACCAGCGATACCGTGGCCACGGAGACACGCGCCCGGGCGGCGACATCGGTCGCCTTAACCCGGGGACGCTGAGCGGCGTCGCTCGCCGCTGCTGGGCTCACCCGCGTTCCCTCCAGCCAACCGTCGGCCACAACCGTCTGTCACAACCGTGGGCTCCCCCATTGTCCGGCCGGCGGTCACCACACCGCCAGCCCCGCGGGGTTCAGTGCCGGAATGATATCGCCGCCGTAGGCGGCCAGGGTCTGATCCTTGCCGTCGTGTTGCAGGTAAACGGCGAACTGGTCGACGCCGAGGTCGCGGAGTTCCTCGAGCCGCTCGATGTGCCGCGCGGCCGGCCCGATGAGGCAGAAGCGGTCGACGATCTCGTCCGGCACGAAGGCGGCGTGGGTGTTGCCCGCCTGACCGTGCTGGTTATAGTCGTAGCCCGGCCGCCCGGCGATGTAGTCGGTCAGCGCCCGCGGCACCCGCCCGCTGGTCCCGTACCTGGTCACCAGGTCAGCGACGTGATTGCCGACCATGCCGCCGAACCAGCGGCACTGCTCGCGCATGTGCGCGAGGTCCGTCCCGACATAGGCGGGCGCGGCGACGCAGATCCTGACCGAGGCAGGATCCCGGCCGGCGCCGGCCGCCGCCTCGCGCACCGCGGCGACCGTCCAGCGCACGATGTCCGGGTCGGCCAGCTGCAGGATGAACCCGTCCCCGACCTCGCCCGCCAGGGCCAGCGCCTTCGGCCCGTAGCCCGCGACCCACACGTCGAGGCGGCTGCCGGACGCCCACGGGAGGCGGACGGTGGTGCCGGAGTGGGTCACCGGCCGGCCGTTGGCCAGCTCGCGGATGACGTGCACGCAGTCGCGCAGCGCGGCCAGGGTGGCCGGGCGCTCGGAGAGCACCCGCACGGCCGAGTCACCGCGTCCGATCCCGCAGATGGTCCGGTTGCCGAACATCTCGTTCAGGGTGGCGAACAGCGACGCGGTCACCGTCCAGTCCCGGGTACTGGGATTGGTGACCATGGGCCCGACGATAAGCTTGCGGGTCTGGGCCAGGATCTGGCTGTAGATGACGTACGGCTCCTGCCAGAGCACGTGCGAATCGAAGGTCCAGGCGTAGCCGAATCCGTTCAGCTCCGCCTGGCGCGCGTACTCCACCACCTTGGCGGCCGGCGGGATGGTCTGCAGGACGACGCCGAATTCCATTGCTGGTCCCTCCTAAGCGGGCATGGGCTTGGTCAGCGCAGGTACGAAGACAGGCCGCGCCGCAGGTACTGGCCGTGCCCGGCCCGGCCGAGGAAGCGCCCGGTGTCGATCACCCGCGTGCCCCGGGACAGCACGGTGCGCACCGCCCCGGCCACCGGCGTGCCCTCATAGGCCGAGTAGTCCATGTTCATGTGGTGGGTGGCCACGCCGAGGACGGTCGTGCCGGCCGGGTCGTAGAGCACGATGTCGGCGTCGGAGCCCGGGGCGATGACCCCCTTGCGCGGGTACAGCCCGAACATCCGGGCCGGCGTGGTCGCGCACGTCTCCACCCAGCGCGCCAGGGACAGCTGCCGGTCCGCGACACCCTGGTAGATCAGCTGCATGCGGTGCTCGACGCCGCCGATCCCGTTCGGGATCTTGGTGAAGTCGCCGATCCCGAGCTCCTTCTGGTCCTTCATGCAGAACGGGCAGTGGTCGGTCGACACCACCGCCAGGTCGTCGGTGCGCAGCCCGCGCCACAGGTCGCGGGCGTGTGACTGGTGCCCGCTGCGCAGCGGCGTCGAGCAGACCCACTTGGCCCCCTCGAAGCCCGGCGCGCCGAGCTGGTCCTCGAGCGTCAGGTACAGGTACTGCGGGCAGGTCTCGGCGAACACGTTAGCTCCCCGCGAGCGGGCCGCGCTGACCTCGGCCAGCGCCTCGGAGGCGGACATGTGCACGATGTAGAGCGGCGTGCCGCCGGCCGCCTCGGCCAACGCGATGGCCCGGTGGGTGGCCTCGGCTTCCAGCACGGCCGGACGGGTGAGCCCGTGGTAGAGCGGACCGGTGTCGCCGCGCGCTACCGCCTGCGCGGCGAGCACGTCGATGGCGATCCCGTTCTCGGCGTGCATCATGATCATCGCGCCGTTGCCCGACGCCCGCTGCATCGCCCGGAGGATCTGCCCGTCGTCGCTGTAGTAGACGCCGGGGTAGGCCATGAACAGCTTGAAGCTGGTCACGCCCTCGTGATCGACCAGGTGATCCATGGCCTTGAGCGAGTCGTCGCCGACGCCGCCGAGGATCATGTGGAACCCGTAGTCGACCGCGCAGTTGCCCGCGGCCTTCTCGTGCCAGCGGTCCAGGCACTCGGGCACCGCCTGGCCGGGGGTCTGGATGGCGAAGTCGATGATCGTCGTGGTGCCGCCCCAGGCGGCCGCGGCCGTGCCGGTCGCGAACGTGTCGCTCGCCGTCGTGCCGCCGAAGGGCATTTCCATGTGCGTGTGCGCGTCGATCCCGCCGGGGATCACGTAGCAGCCGGCCGCGTCGATGATCTCGTCGGCGGCGATCTCGGCCGACAGCTCCGGCGTCAGCACGGCGGCGATCGTCTCGCCGTCGACGAGCACGTCGGCGGGCTGCGGGCCGGTCGCGTTCACGACCGTTCCGCCCGTGATCAGCGTGCGCATCGGGCACCTCCCTTCAGGAGCGGGCGGATGTTACGGCCGGGTCAGGTCGGCGTAGGCGTCGGGGCGGCGGTCCCGGTAGAACGCCCACGTGCTGCGCACCTCGTCGATCAGGCTGAGGTCGAGGTCCCTGATGATGAGGTCGCCCCGATCGCGGGGGCCAGCCTCGCCGACCAACTGCCCGCGCGGGTCGACGAAATAGGAGGTGCCGTAGAAGTCGTCGTCACCGAGTTCTTCGACGCCAACCCGGTTGATGGCGCCGATGAAGTACTCGTTGGCGACCGCCGCGGCCGGCTGCTCGAGCTGCCACAGGTGGTTCGACAGGCCCGCGCTGGTCGCGCTCGGGTTGAACACGATCTGCGCGCCGTTGAGGCCGAGCGCGCGCCAGCCTTCGGGAAAGTGCCGGTCGTAGCAGATGTACACGCCGATCTTGCCGACCGCGGTGTCGAACACCGGGTAGCCACAGTTGCCGGGCCGGAAGTAGAACTTCTCCCAGAACCCGGGCAGCTGAGGGATGTGGTGCTTGCGGTACTTGCCGAGGTAGGTCCCGTCGGCGTCGATCACCGCGGCCGTGTTGTAGAGCACCCCCGGCCGCTCCTGCTCGTACACCGGCAGCACGATGACCAGGCCAAGTTCGGCCGCCAGGCGGGCGAACCGCTCGGTGGCGGGACCCGGCACCGACTCGGCGTACTCGTAGAACTTCGTGTCCTGCACCTGGCAGAAGTACGGGCCGTAGAAGAGCTCCTGGAAGCAGATCACCTGGGCACCCTCGGCGGCGGCGAGCCGCGCTTGCTCCTCATGGTGCTTGATCATGGTCTCCTTGTCGCCGGTCCAGACAGCCTGGACGAGCGCTGCGCGCACGATGGTCATTTCTCGCCTTCCGGGCAGTCGCGAAGTTATGCGCTTGATGTTATGAGGTACTTCTGCCGGGACACAAGCCCGACCTTCGGATTCACCGCCAGCATGGAACGGGCATGTAAACCCCCGGTTTCACATGTGTTATATCTTCTTGACCTGGACAAATAGGCGGTAGAAGAAGCGACGGAGAGCCAGATCGGACTGGCCAGACCCTTGCGCGGCGGCCCTCATCTCGTTTAACTTCTCCGTTATGCGTCTAACAACGTAACTTCTAGCTTCTGTCTTCATGGAAGTGAGCCCCGGTGAACGGCAATAGATCTGTGCTACCCAACCTCCTCCGCCCCCGCTACCGCCGGCCCTTGGCGGCCGTTGGGGCCACCTTCGCGGTCGCCGCGGTCGTGGCCGCCTGCGGCAGCCCGTCAAGCAGCTCGTCAAGCAGCTCGAGCAGCTCGAGCAGCTCGCCGAGCAGCAGCGCGGCCGCCACGAGCAGTGGCTCCGCCAGCAGCAGTTCCGCCTCGGATTCCTCGTTCACCGCCTGCATTCTGATCAGCAACGAGGGTCTTGACGACCATTCGTTCAACCAGGCGGCCTGGGCCGCCGAGAATGAGGCGAAGAGCAACCTGGGTATCAGCATCAAGTACCTGGAGGAGTCCGGCTCGATCTCCGACATGACCCTCGGCGAGCAGGAGGTGACGGACGGCTGCAAACTCATCACCGGCGTCGGCTTCGACTTCGAGACCACGATCGACACGCTGGCCAAGGAGGACCCGTCGGTCAAGTTCGCGATCATCGACGACACGCTGACCACGCCCGAATCCAACGCGACCTCGCTGACCTACGAGACCAACCAGGCGAGCTTCCTCGGCGGTTACCTGGCCGCTGGGATGAGCAAGACCGGCACGGTCGGCGTCTACGGCAACGAGGCGATCGCCCCGGTAGAGCTCTACATGACCGGCTACGTCGACGGCGTGGAGTACTACGACAAGGTGCACAAGGCCAGCGTCAAGGCCATCGGCTGGAACCCCAGTTCGAGCACGGGGCAGTTCGTCGGCAGCTTCACTGACGTCAACAAGGGCAAGCAGATCAGCGAGGCGGAGATCCAGCAGGGCGCGGACATCATCTTCGGCGTGGCCGGCGACATCGACCAGGGCACCGTGGAGGCGATGAACGCGGCCGGCGGCGCGGCCAAGGGTTACTACACCGAGTGGGTCGACTCCGACGGGTGCGCGAGCGACCCGAGCGACTGCGACGAGCTGCTGACGACGGTGCAGAAGAACATCCAGCCCTCGCTGTACGACGTCATCAAGGAGACCGCGAGCGGCTCCTTCCCGAAGGGTGTGTACTACGGCACGCTCGACAACGACGGCGTCGGCCTGGCCCCGTACCACGACTTCGCCAAGACGGTGCCGTCGGCGCTGCAGAGCGAGATCACCGCGCTGGAGAAGCAGGTCGCGGCGGGCACGGTCAAGGTGACGTCCTACTAACGGCCGCGGGCACGGCCGGCCGGGACCACCCCTCCCGGCCGGCCGTGCCCCCAGGCTGAGGAAGGAATATCGGTGGACGTGAGCACTGGGCTGGCTGACACCGAGTCGGCCGACACCGCGACGGCGGCGGTAGAACTGCGCTCGGTGTCAAAGCGGTACGGGACGCTGGCCGCCAACGACGACATCTCGCTGACGGTACGCAGCGGCGAGATCCACGTGCTCGTCGGGGAGAACGGCGCGGGCAAGAGCACCCTGATGGGCATCCTGTCGGGCACGGTCAAGCCCGACGCGGGACAGGTGCTGATCAGCGGCGAGGACGTCACCGGGTACAGCCCGCGGGCCGCCATCGTCAAGGGCATCGGCATGGTGCACCAGCACTTCCGGCTGGCCGGCGCGTTCACCGTGGCCCAGAACATCGCGCTCGGGTTCGAGCCCCGCGGCCGCTTCGGCCTGCTCGACACCAACGCGTCCCGCGTCTCCGCCCGCACGGTCTCCGACCAGTTCGGGCTCTCCCTCGACCCGGACGCGGTGGTCGGTGACCTGCCGGTCGGCCTGCAGCAGCGGGTGGAGATCGTCAAGACGCTGATGCGCGACGCCCACGTGCTGATCTTCGACGAGCCCACCGCGGTGCTCACGGAGGAGGAGTCGGCCGCCCTGTTCACGATCTTGCGCAAGCTGCGCGAGGACGGCCGGGCGATCATCTTCATCACTCACAAGCTGCGCGAGGCGCTCGCCCTGGCCGACATGATCTCCGTGCTGCGCCGGGGCAGGCTCATCGCGACCCTTGACCCGAGCCAGACGTCGGTGGCCGAGCTCGGCACGCTGATGGTGGGCCGCGCGGTGAACACCGTGAGCCAGGAGGCAGTCGGCCTCGACCCAGTCGGCTCCGTGACCACTGGCAGCGGGACCACTGGCACCGCGACCACTGCTACCGGGACCACTGCCACCGGGTTCAGCGGCCCGCGGGAGGCCCCTCCGCTGCTCGCCGTGCGGGACGCCGCGCTGCGGCCCCGGACCCTGCACGCGGTGCCGGTCAGCGGGCTGAACCTGACCGCGCGGGCCGGGGAAGTGGTCAGCCTCCTCGGGGTCGACGGCAACGGCCAGCAGGAGATCATGTCCCTGCTCACCGGGATCCAGCGGCCAGATGAGGGCACGGTCTCGATCGGCGGCGCCGACCTCACCGGGCGGGGGACCCGCGCCTTCCTGGCCGCGGGCCTTGGCGTCGTCCCGGCTGACCGGCACCGCGAGGGCCTGGTGCTGCGCATGTCCATCGCGCGCAACCTGGTGCTCGACCGCAGGCACGAGCGGCGCTTCCTGCGGTTCGGCGGCCTGCTGCTGAACGAGCGGGCGCTGAACGCCTACGCCCGGGAGATGATCGCCAAGTACGACATCCGGGCCCAGCGGCCCGACCAGCCGGTGGCCAGCCTGTCCGGCGGCAACCAGCAGAAGGTCATCCTCGCCCGCGAGCTCGAGCGGGACATCCGCGTGCTGGTCGCGGCGCATCCCACCCGCGGCCTCGACGTGGGCTCGATCGAGTACGTGCACCGCAAGCTGCTCGAACTGCGGGAGCAGGACCGGGCGGTCGTCGTCGTCACGTCCGACCTGGACGAGGCCACGGCCCTCAGCGACGTCATCTGCGTGCTGTACCGGGGGGCCGTCGCCGGCGTGGTCCGGCCGCCGTTCTCCCGGCACGAGCTCGGCATCCTGATGGGAGGAACGTGATGGAGGCGTCCGCGGGAATGGCGCCGGTCACGCCGCCGGACCAGGCCGCCGGGCCGCCCGGCTCTGGGCGCGGGCCCGCGCTGCGCCGGACCCTGGCCGGGCTCAACTGGCTGCGCACGGCGCACCCGGCCGTGCTCTTCGCGGGCTCGCTGATCTGCGGCCTGTTCGTGTCGTCGGTGGTGATCGTGCTGTCCACGCCCCAGGTGCGGGGCGACTGGGGCTACCTGTTCAGCTACCCCGGCTATACCCTCAGCCAGACCTTCGACCTGCTCGGCAGCGCGTACGGCGCGCTGCTCAAGGGCTCGATCGCCGCTCCGTCCGCCTTCCGGGCGGCTTTCGATCACCCGTCGTCGGCCACCTGGACGACGGCGTTCACCCCGCTCAGCAACACGATTGTGGCCGCCGTCCCGCTGATCATCTGCGGCGTCGGGCTGTCGCTGGCCTTCCGGTCCGGTGCCTTCAACGTGGGCGGCCAGTCCCAGCTGATCATGGGCGCGGTCGGGGCGAGCTGGGTCGGCTTCAGCTTTTCGGGCATGCCCTGGCTGCCGCACGTGCTCCTCGGCTTCGTCGCGGCGGCGGTCGGCGGCGCGATCGCGGGCCTCATCCCGGGCGTGCTCAAGGCGCTGACCGGGGCCAGCGAGGTCATCGTCACGATCATGCTGAACTACGTCGCCGCCAATTTCCTCACCTACCTGCTGACCAACACGTTCTTCCGGGTCCCGGGCGCCGGCGACAACCCCGTCGGCCGGCTCACGGTCGCGTCGGCCACGCTCGGCCCGATTTTCGGCTCCGGCCTGGAGGTCAACAGCGGGCTGATCGTGACGATCATCGTGGTGATCTTCGTGGCCGTGCTGCTCAACCGGAGCAAGCTCGGCTTCGAGTTCCAGATCGCCGGCTCTAGCCGGGCCGCCGCCAAGGTCGCCGGGATCAGGCAGGCTTGGGTCTACGTCGGGGCGTTCGCGCTGTCCGGCGCGATTATCGGGCTCGCGGGCGGCGTCCAGATCCTCGGCGTCTCCCAGCAGCTGGAAACCGGGTTCGGCGGCGACATCGGCTACCTGGCCATCCTGGTCGCCTTCGTCGGTGCTAACAAGCCGGTCGGCATCGCGCTGGCCGGCCTGCTCTACGGGGCGCTGGAGGCCGGCGGCCTCAGCATGCAGTTCGACGCGGGGATCTCGGCCGAGATGACCACCGTGATCCAGTCGCTCATTGTCTTGTTCATCACCGCGCCGGCCCTGGTCATCGGCATCTTCCGGCTGCGCCAACGAGGAGGGCTGACCTCATGACCGCCCAGCCAAGCGCCTCGGCGATGCTCGCCGGGCGCAGCCGCCGCCGGGCGCTCGCGCTCACCGCCGTGCTCGGCGTGCTGCTCGTGCTGCTCGCCGTTAACGCGGGCGGCGACCAGGTCACCCTCGACCTGGGCTCCGGCCTGACCCACGGCCCCGACGCCACCGGGCCGGTCTGGGTGTTCTGCGGGGTGACGGCGCTCCTGTGCCTGGCCGGGGCGGCGCTCATCGCCGTCACGCCGGGCGCCGAGCGGCTCCAGCGCCGGGTCAGCGCGGCCGTGGTGGTGGCCCTGCTCGCCTTCGTATTCGGGCTGCTCGCCTGGGCGGCCCGCACGACCCACGTCAGCGTGGGCGGAGTGCTCGACGTGACCGTGGGCAGTTCGATCGCGATCATGCTGGGCTCCACCTCGGGCGTGCTGTCCGAGCAGAGCGGCGTGTTCAACATCGCGATCGAGGCCGAGTTCCTGGCCGGCGCCTTCACCGCCGCCATCGTCGGCTCGGCCGCCCAGAACACCCTGGCCGGACTCCTCGCGGGCATCGCCGCGGGCCTCTTCACCGGGTGGCTGCTGGCCGTGCTGACGATCCGCTACCAGGTTGACCAGGTGGTGGCGGGCATCGTGCTGGTCACGCTGATGACCGGCCTGACCGGCTACCTGAGCCAGCAGATCCTCAGCCCCGACGCCAACACGCTGAACTCGCCGCCGGTGATCAACTCGTGGGGGATCCCGCTGCTCGACAAGATCCCGGTGGTCGGCGAGGCCCTGTTCGGCCAGAGCCCGCTGTTCTACCTGGCCGTCGTGGTCGTCGTCGCGGTCGAGTTCCTGCTGCGGAAAACCAGGACCGGGCTGCGGATCCGGGCCGCGGGGGAGAGCCCGGAGGCGGCCGAGAGCTCCGGGCTCAACGTCCGGCGGCTCCGCTACCTGGCTGTCTGCCTGGCCGGGGCGATCGCCGGGGCGGGCGGCGCCTACTTCACCGTCGGCTCATCCGGCAGCTTCGTCGAGGAAATCAGCTCCGGCCTCGGCTACGTCGCGCTGGCCGCGGTGATCCTCGGCGGGTGGCGCACGACCCAGGCCGCCGCCGCCGCGCTCCTGTTCGGCTTCGCCAGCTCGATCTCGACCTCCTTCAGCCTGCTCAAAGTCAACGTCCCGCCGTCGCTGCTGCTGATGATCCCGTACGTGGTGACCATCGTGGTGGTGTGCGGCATGAACACGGTCGGCCGAGCGCCCGCCGCGGCCGGCGGCCGGCTGGACGGCTGAGAAACACCGAAAGGAAGTACCAGTGCCCTACGTTCCGATCATCGACATCTCCCGGGACCCCGACGTGGTGGGCGCGGAACTCGATGCGGTCTGCCGCACCGTCGGCTTCTTCCAGATCACCGGGCACGGCCTCGCGGACGGCGTGGCCGACCGGGCCTGGGCCGCCGCCACCAGCTTCTTCGATCTCCCGCTTGACGACAAGCTCAGCGTGCGGGTCCCGGATGACGGCACCCCCTACGGCTACATCCCGGTGGCGGGCGAGTCGCTGAGCCGCTCGGTGGCCGGCAGCGCCCCGCCCGACCTCAAGGAGGTGTTCAATATCGGCCCGGTCACCGCCCCCGACCACGCGATGACCGATCCCGACGAGAGGTCCGTCTACGCGCCGAACCTGTGGCCCGCGGCCCTGCCCGAGCTGCGGGCGGCCTGGACCGCCTACTACACCGGCATGAGCGCCCTCGGCGCCCGGCTGATGTCGCTGTTCGCGCGGGGCCTCGGCTTGGCGCCGGAGTTCTTCGCCGACAAGATCGACCAGCAGCCGAACGCGCTGCGGGCCATCAACTACCCGGAGCGGGACGCGGCCCCGCTGCCCGGGCAGCTGCGGGCGGGCGCGCACACCGACTACGGGACGCTCACCGTCCTGCGCCAGGACGCGGTCGGCGGCCTGGAGGTGCTGGACACCGGCGGTCACTGGGCCGGCGTGGAGGCCGTCCCCGGCGCGTTCGTGATCAACATCGGCGACCTGATGGCCCGGTGGACCAACGACCAGTGGCGGTCGACCCTGCACCGGGTGGTGGACCCACCGGACGCGGAGGCCAGCCGGGCCCGGCGGCAGAGCATGCCTTATTTCCAGAACGCCAACTGGTCGGCCGAGGTCACCTGCCTGCCGACCTGCCTGGCCGCGGGCGAGGCGCCCCGCTACGAGCCGGTGCTGGCCGGACCGCACCTGATGGCCAAGTTCCGCAAGGCGGTGCAGGTCTGATGGGGCCGGCCCCGGTCAAGCTGATCCTTGACGTCGACACCGGTACCGACGACGCGGTCGCGCTGATGCTCGCCGCCCTGCACCCGGCGCTCGACCTGGTCGGCGCGACCACGGTCAACGGCAACGTCCCGGTGACCATGACGACGGAGAACACGCTGCGGGTCTTCGACCACATCGGCCAGCGGGTGCCGGTCTACCGGGGAATGGCCGCTCCGCTGGTCCGGCCGGACTTCCCGGTGCCGCGCGACACGCCCGTGCCCGGCACGACCCGGGTGCACGGCGACTACCTGGACATCCCGCCGGCCACCACGGCGCCCGCGGACGGCTCGGCGGTCGAGTTCCTGATCGAGACGTACCGGAACGCCACCGAGGAGATCATCCTGGTGCCGACCGGCCCGCTCACCAACGTGGCGGCGGCGCTGAAACTGGAACCGCGCCTCACCGAGCTCATTCCCGAGATCATCCTGATGGGGGGCGGCCACTACTGCGGCAACATCACCCCCACCGCGGAGTTCAACGTCTGGGCCGACCCGGAGGCGGCGAAGGTCGTCTTCACCTGCGGGATCCCCCGGCTGACGATCGTGCCCCTGGACGCCACCCACCGCGCGCTGCTGACGCTGGCGGACTGCGACGCGCTGGACGCGCTCGGCACCCCGGCGTCGACCGCGTGCGCCTCGTTCACCCGGCGGCGGATCATCGGCTATGACCGCGACCAGCCGATGGAGCGCCCCGGCACCGCACCCGTGCACGACGCGCTGTGCGTCGCCGCGGTCATCGACCGGTCGGTGATCACCACGCGGCGGGTACACGCCGATGTGGAGGTGCACGGCGAGCTGACCGTCGGGCAGACCGTGTTCGACGTGGCCGCCCGCGGTGGCCAGCCGCCCAACGCCGACGTGGCGTTCGACGCCGACGAGCGCGCGTTCGTCCAGCTCCTGCTGGACACGTTCGCCCCCAAGCCGTCCATCCTCACCGGAAGTGGCAGTTGAAAGGAAAAACAGTGCACGAGATCCCAGTCATCGACATCGAGGCGTTCCTCGCCGGGACGGACCTGACCACCGCACCGCGGGCGGTGGAGGCGGCCGCCTCCTCTATCGGCTTCCTCCAGATCGTCGGCCATGGCGTCCCCGCGGCTCCCATGAACGCCGTCTACGACGCGATGGCCCGGCTGCACGGGCTGCCCGAGTCGGTCAAGCAGGGGTACGTGAGCGAGGGGCATCCCTACCGCGGCTTCCACATGAACCGGGACAGCCAGGGACGCGTCCGCCAGGAGCGGTTCCTCGTCAGCCGGTTCGAGGACCGCGCCGACGCGATCGCCGGCGGCGTGCCCGCCGAGCTGTCCGACTTCTTCTACCCGAACATCTGGCCCGCGGTGGACGGCTTCCGGGACGCCGTCAGCGGGCTGTTCACCATCACCAACGCGCTCGCGGGCCGACTGATGGGGCTGGTCGCGGTGGCCCTGGGACTCGAGGCCGACTGGTTCGACGACATGCTGGAGCCGAATGCCTCCACCTTCGCGATCAACCATTACCCGCCCCGGGCCGAGGCGGCCAGAGACGGCGAGCCGGAGCTGCTGTTCGCCGAGCACGCCGACGGCAACACGCTCACCGTGCTGCACCAGCGGGGCACCTACAACGGCCTCCAGGTTCAGCCGCTTGACGAACCGGGCGTGTGGATCGACATCCCCGTGGTGGACAACGCGTTCGTGATCAACGTGGGCGAGCTGATGACCCGCTGGACCAACGACCACTGGCCCTCCACCAGGCACCGCGTGCTCCCGGCCGCGGGGTCCGGTGACAGCCGTACGACCCTCACCACCTTCCACATGCCCGCGCTCGACGCCGTGGTCGCGCCGCTTGAGACCTGGGGAGGCAAGGAAGACCCCCACTACGACCCGGTCACGCCGCATGAGTGGGAGCGGGCGTTCATGGCCCGTCAGCGCGACCGGCAGGCCCTGAAAGTCGACCCCAAGGTCCAGGATTTCCTGAGCGCGCTCCGCCCCTGACCCCGGCCTGGCCAGCCGATCCCGGAACTGGCTCCGGTAAAGAGCGCCCCGCGTCCGTTCGCCTCGATTCTCACGGCACTTCCGCTCTCTCGCCCGCGCGGGCGAAGACCATCGAGCATCAGGCGAACGGTCCCGTGGATTCTCCGGTCCAGTTCCGCTGGCGCCGGTCACGCCGCCTTGAGCCGGGCCCGCTCCGTGGCCACGATGGTGTTCCGCAGGTCGGTCTCCGATTCGGCGCCGACCGCGTCCGGTGTCGCGCTGGCCATGTCGCTGCGGCGGGCGTACTCGTCGAACGCCTCGCGCTTGGCCGCGAGCAGTTCGAGTACCCGCTGGTCCACGCTGTCCTCGCACAGCAGCCGGTGGACGTCCACCGGGCGGACCTGGCCCATCCGGTGGGCGCGGGCGATCGCCTGCTCCTCGATCGACGGCGTCAGCTGCGGCTCGGCGATGACGACCACGGACGCGGCCTGGATGTTGAGGCCCACGCCGCCCGCCTGGATCTGGGCGACCAGCACCGCCGGGCCGCTGGCGCTGGTCAGCTGGTCCACCATCGCCTGGCGGTCAGCGGGCGGAATGTCTCCGGTCAGCGGGCCGATGACGGCCATGCCGGGGACGCCGTCCCGCCCTTTCAGGACCTCGGTCACCGTCTCGAGCACGTCGCGGAAGTAGGAGAACACGATGACCTTGCGCCCGCCGTCGGCCGCCTCGCCGGTGATCTCCACCAGGCGCCGGAGCTTCTGCGATCCCTTCACCGTTCCCGGGTCGAACGCGGCCCGGCGCATCGCCATGAAGTTCCCGTCGACGACCGCCTTCCGGTACGTGCGCATCGCCGCTCCCTCGAGCGCCACCCACTCGTGGGTCTCCAGCCGGTCGGGCAGCTCGCTGAGCACGTCTTCGGTGTTCCGCCGCAGGTAGACCGGCGCTACCCGCTCCCGGAACCTGGTGCCGTCCAGCGTCTCGTCCGTGAGGTCCAGGTTCTCGGCGACATCCGGGCGCAGGTGCCCGACCAGGACCCGGAACTCCTCGACCTTGTTCTCCATCGGCGTCCCGGTCATGAACAGGGCCCGCCTGCTCCGGCTCGCCCACTCGCTGACCGCCTGGGTGCGCAGCGCGTTCGGGTTCTTCGCGT
>Ga0302314_10007257_pt1 | contig 19921 bp, 16 predicted proteins | sample III_Palsa_N2_3_FD_200533 | JGI IMG/M metagenome (GOLD analysis project Ga0302314, IMG submission 200533) | Peat permafrost microbial communities from Stordalen Mire near Abisko, Sweden - III_Palsa_N2_3 | ecosystem: Environmental > Terrestrial > Soil > Palsa > Peat permafrost | place: Sweden... | reverse complement strand
ACGAACAGCCCGAACTCGAGGGCGCTCGAGATGGTGGCCTCGAAAATCTCGCCCACCTTGGGCTGCATGTAGAGGCACTTGAGATAACTCATGACGTCGCGTGCCGCTTCGTCCGCGCGCCGCTCGCGCTGCGAGCTCTCGGTGCCCAGGGTCTGCAGCTCGGCCGCGGAGTAGCGATACCCCGAGGCCGATTCCGGCACCACCGCGCCCTTGATGGCGCGATGGACCAACAGGTCCGGATAGCGGCGGATGGGCGAGGTGAAATGCGCATACTCATCGAGTGCGAGCCCGAAGTGACCGATATTCGTCTGTTGATAGACCGCCTGAGCGAGAGCGCGGATGACCAGCCCCTCGAGCAGCGCACCGTCCGGCCGAGCGGCCAGCCGCTCGACCAGCTGGCGAAACTCGCGCGGCGTCGGCTGCTCGGAGAAGTTCGCGCCAATCTGCATGGCGTTCATCACCTTCTGCAGCTCGGTCACCCGCTTCTCCTCCGGCTGGCCGTGTACGCGGTACAAGCTCTTCGCCTTGGCCAGACGCAGCGCCACCGCCGCCTGCACGTTCGCCGCGATCATGCATTCCTCGATCAGGCGGTGCGCGTCGTTGCGGACCACCGCATAGAAACCCTCGATCTTGCCGTCCTCGCCGATGCGCGCCTTGACCTCGCCGCCGCGAAAGTCGAGCGCACCGCGCGCATCGCGCGCGGTTTTCAGCACACCGTACACGGTATAGAGCTCGCGCAACGAGGTGCGCACGGGCTCCGTCAGGAGCGGATCGGTCGAGGTGTCGGGATGCTCGAGATAGCGCCACGCTTGGGCGTAGGTGAGCCGGGCGTGGGAGCGGATCACCGCCTCGTAGAAATGGGCACGGCCGGGCTGGCCGGTCTTGCTCACGCGCATGTCGCACACGAATGCGAGACGCTCGACGTTCGGCATGAGCGAGCACAAGTGATTGGACAGATGCTCCGGCAACATCGGCAAAACGCGGTCCGGAAAGTACACGGAAGTCGCGCGCGCGCGCGCCTCGGCGTCGAGGCTCGTGCCGACGCGCACGTAATGGCTGACATCGGCGATCGCCACCACCAGCCGCCAGCCCCCGCCGCGCAGCCGTTCGGCGTACACCGCATCGTCGAAGTCCCGAGCATCCTCGCCGTCGATGGTCACCAGCGGCAGATCGCGCAGGTCCTCGCGGCCTGCCCGGTCGTCGGGCAGCACCTCCGGATCGAACTGGTTCGCTTGGTGCAGCACCTCGGGCGGGAATTCCTGGGGCAAGTCGTGCCGCAGGATGGCAAAGCGTGCGGCAAGATCCGAGGGGCGCACATCGGTGAGCACCTCGACGATGCGCCCATGCGCCGGCTCCTCGCCTTGAGGCCGCCGGGTGATCTCGACGATGACGTTATCACCGTCGCGCGCACCCTGCGCGAGCCGCTCAGGCACTTGCACCGTATACCAATGCCCCGGATCTTCCGGCTGCACCTGGCCGAGGTGAGGGTGATACACGCCGCCAATGCGGTTCGGCGCATCGGTGGTGCGGCGGATCAGCCGCGCGACCCTGCGCCCGCGCTCGTTGACGCCGACCGCCAGTACCTCGGCCGTATCGTTGTGCATCAACGTCGCCGTGTCGGCGCGCGCGAGCACCAGAGGGGCCGAGCCGTCGATCGGCATCACGAGCACATCGCCGTTGGCACGGCCGCGCACGCGCCCGGTCAACCGCTCGCCCTCCCCGGCCGTGGCAAATCCGTTGGGGCCCGCGATCGCTTGCCCGTCGCGCACCATCGCCGCCAGTCGCTTGGCGAGGGCGTCGCGTTCGGTATCGGTGTGCAACCCCAAGCGCTTGGCCAGCCGGGTCACGGTGAGCGGCTCGTTCGCCTCCGAGAGGTGCCGAAGAATGAGCTCACGGCTGGCAATCGGATGCGTATAGCGCATCTGCTCGAGCGCGAGGTTCGGATCCTCCTCGCGCCATTCGCGGCCTTTCTTCGGCCGCGAGCCTTTCGGATCCGTCATCGGCTCACCGCCAGCGACTCATGGCCGCGGTAGCGTTTGGCGAGCCAGTAATAGGCCGGCGCGGTGACCGCGAGGCCGATGATCCACGACAGATCGATGCCGCCGAGCGCGCGTGCCACGGGCCCCGTGTAGAGGGGTGAAGAAATAAAAGGAAGTTGAATCAGGATGCCGACTCCATAGCAGGTGACCGCGGCGCCGTTGATGCGCCCATAGATCCCGCCGTCGCTGCGGAAGAACGAGTCGACATCGTACCGGCCTTTGCGCAGCAGGTAGTAATCGACCAAATTGATGGCGGTCCAGGGGACCAGAACATAGAGCAGCAGCAGGATGAAACTTTCGTAGTTGACCAGGAAGGATTCTTTGCCGAGCAGCGCTCCCAGGAGCGACAGCGCGCATAACACGAGAGAGACCGCGGTACGCGAGCGTGGCCCGGGGGACCACCGAGGCAAAATCGTCTGGCCGAACGTGAGAGTAGACAATGCTCCGCAGTAAAGGTTCATGGCACTCGCCGCCGTGATGCTGACGGTAAAGACGATGAGCACCGCGGGCGCGATGCTCCCGGTCAGCAGCGCGAGTCCGTCGACGAGACTTCCTTTCGGCGCCGCAAGACCCACCATGGCGCCCAGCACCATGGGAAAGAACGAGCCCAGGGTGCAGCCCCAGTAGCTCGCCCAGAACGCCTGCCGGGCACCCGTGTCGCGCGGCATGTAGCGCGAATAATCCGACACGTACGGGGCGTAGGCGATCTGCCACAGCGCGCCGAGCGAGATCACACCCAGAAAGCCCGGCAGGTTGAGCCGATTGCGGACGAGGAAATCGGCAGGCACGCCGTGCACCCAAACGATCCAACCCGCGGCGATGACGAGCGCGGCGCCGCACACATAGCTCATGAGTCGGGTATAGGCATGGATGAGGTCGTAGCCATAAACGGCGGCGATCAAGCTGAGAGCTCCCACGAGCACCATGCCGCCCGCCTCCGGCAGGCCGGTCACCCGCTTGAGCGCCTCGCCGCAGAGCACCAGGTTCGAGGACACGAATCCCACGTACATCACCATGACGATGCCGATCACGAGCAGCGAGCCGAGCGACCCGAACTGGCCTCGCGTTTGCACCATCTGCGGAACGCCGAGGGTCGGGCCTTGTGCCGCGTGCAGCGCCATGAAAACGGCGCCGACGAGATTGCCGATCGCCAGGGCCGCGATCGCCCAGCCGAAGGGCAGCGCGAACACCGTCACCGACAGCCCGCCCGTGACGATGGTGAGCAGCATCAGGTTCGCGCCGAACCAGACCGTGAAGAGATCGCCGTAGGTGCCGTGGCGCCTATCGAGAGGGATCGGCTGTATGGTAGCGATCTCGATGCGCCCGGCGCGTTCGCGGGTTTTATTCATTTTCGATGCGATGGCGGCATCTTCCCATGCGAGGCCCCAATACTCCACTCTAAAGCGCCGAATTGACAAGGATTCCGCGGGTGCGTAGATTCCTGCGCCTCACATTCGGCGGCCCCCTCTTGCCCAGGTGGCGGAACTGGTAGACGCGCTGGTTTCAGGTACCAGTGGAGCAATTCGTGGAGGTTCGAGTCCTCTCCTGGGCACCACCGCTTGCCGCCATGAGTCCGAGTCGGCATTTCCTTCCAACCGATTGATTGAATTAGGCTTGTCGCTAGCACCCGCGCGCGATCGGGTGGGCGATGCTTGGCTGTTCCTCTGCGCCTTCATCGCGCTCGGCTATTCGAGTGCTTTGCTTGCGGCCGATGTCGCCTCCTTCGCCACGGGGGGCTGCGCGCGCGGAATCCGCTCGGAAGAATTGCTGGGGAAGATGAGCAATGGCACGGGCAAGCTCACGAAAGAGGAATGGATCGATTTCACGAAAAGATATTTGCCATGCTCGATGAGAAGAGACCGGCTTCATCGATGCGGGCGAATACGTCAGCGCCGGCGGTGGCGACGTCGTGACGTTCGCCACGGGAGGCTACGCAAGGAGGAAGTCATGTTCGCGCCGGGCGGCTGCAACGGGAAATCAAGCCTCGGTAGACTGAGCTACCGGCGGGACGATGCACCCGTCGTGCGCCTGAATACTCGCGTAGACGCCAAAACGGCGGGCGGCCTGTTAGAGTACAGCCCGAAAATACTCCTTGTCCTGGGTGATTCGATGAAATTGCCGCGCATGGCGGTGGCCGCGCTCGCGAGCGCCATGATCGCGGGAGCCGCGACCGCGGCGAGCCAAACCCCGACTGAATCCCAAGCGCCGGCCGAATTGGCGCTTCTCCACGGCCGTATTCACACCGAAGACGGGCAGCGCAGTGTCGCGCAGGCGATTGCGCTGCGCGGAAACACCATCGTCGCGGTCGGCAACGACGAGGCGATCGGCGCATTCATCGGTCCCCGAACTCGCATCCTCGATCTGCAGGGCCGTGTGGTACTGCCCGGCATCATCGACGCTCACACTCACCCCGCCGAAAGTGCGCAAGATCAGGGCAAGTGCGACCTCGGCGACCGCATGCTGAGCACGGCAGCCGTCAAAGCCAAGGTGGCTGCGTGTCTTCGGAAAAGCAGCGGCGACTCGTCGTCGTGGTTCGAGGCCGTGCAAGTCAATCCTTCCGGCCTTACCCTCACGCTCGCGGATCTCGACTCGCTCGCCGCAACCCGCCCTCTCATTCTGAACGGCTCGGACGGCCACACCGTCTGGGCGAACTCCGCGGCGCTGACAGCAGCGCACATCACCGCCGCGACCAAGGAGCCTAGAGGCGGGCGAATCGAGCGCGATGCGGCCGGCAATCCAACAGGCACGCTGCGGGACGACGCGACGGATCTCGTGCTGGACGCCCTCCCAGGGACGGATCTGGAACACGAAGCCGCACAACTCGCTCGCGCCCTCGACGCCATGCGTGCGACGGGTATCACCTCAGTACAGGACGCCTCGGTCGACGAACACTTGATGCAGATCTACAAGCGGCTCTACGACCAGCACCGTCTCGACATGCGAGTGCGCGGCTGCTTTCACTTGCAAGATCTGCACGAGCCGGCCCAATCACTGATCGATCGAGCCATCGCCTTTCGCTCACGCTGGGCGATCGACCCGGACTTCCTGCGTGCGGACGCCGTCAAGATCTTTGCAGACGGCGTCATCGAATACCCCTCGCAGACCGCGGCGCTCCTCGAGCCCTACCTCGACGGCCACGGGCGCCCGACGAGCAATCGCGGCCCCTCCTATTTCACCCAGGACAATCTGAACCGCATCGTGAGCGGCGCCGACGCGGCGGGCCTCACGGTTCACGTGCACGCGATCGGCGACCGGGCCGTACGCGGCGCACTCGATGCCTTCGCGTACTCGCGGCAGCACAACGGCGCGGTGGATGGCCGCGACCAGATCGCGCATCTCGAGCTCATAGACCCGGCCGACTTTGCGCGCTTCAAGGAACTCGGCGTCATCGCCAACTTCCAGTTGTTATGGGCCGAGCGCGAGGACTACATCGTCAAGTCGACGCTCCCGTACATCGGTCCCGAGCGGGCGCGTTACCTCTACCCGGCGCGCTCGCTGCGCGAGGCCGGCGCTCGCATCGCCGGCGGAAGCGATTGGGACGTGAGCAGCTTCGATGCATTCGAGGCGATGGAGCATGCGATCACCCGCGCACAAGCGCGGGGGAAACCACCCTTGCTCCCCGAGCAAAGCATCACCATCCAGGATGCGGTCGACGCTTACACGATCAATGCGGCGTTCGCGCTCAAGCAGGAACGGACGACCGGCAGTCTCGAGCCCGGCAAGCGTGCGGACTTGATCGTACTCGACCGCGATGTGTTCACGATCGACCCGCGGGATCTGCACGAGACGCGCGTGCTCCAGACCTATCTCGACGGGCGCCTGGTCTACGGCAACCCTGGGGCGCCCTAGTCGGCCAATCCCATCACGAACGCCAAAGCTACGTTCAGGCGGGCGATATCCGCATCGTCCAACTGACCGATCTTGCCGCCAACGCGTGAACGCCGGACCGTAACGGGCTTATCAGCCATTACCTGGGACCGCGTGCGTAGGCCATTCCGTCGCGTGGGTTCCACGGCCACACGGAAGTCCGGAGCGTCCTCACCACCCGAGGTCATCTGGCAAACCACTACAGACGCATGTTCCAGCGGCAACGCATCGGTCTGCACGATCACCGCCGGTCGCGGCTTTCCGTAGTCTCCGGCGGCCGCCACGGTCACGACATCGCCCCGCCTCATCGGTCATCGAACTCTGAGACCGCCTCAATCCAATTCAGCGCGTCGATCTCACGCGATCGGTCCAGAGCCGCTACTTCTCGAGCCACCCGTCGACGAACCGACTTGGAGCGCGCGTCTGGAACGATCAACCGCAACTCGCGCAATCCGCGGGCTCGGCGCCGCTCGCGCATAGCCTTCATTCGGTCGGCCGCTTCCGCCATCTTGAGCACTCCTCGTGAGTAACGCGTTACAGCGTAACGCGTTACGGTGGCCGCGGCAAGTAAATATGGCGCTCGAGTCCTCTCCCGCCCGGCTGCCCCGCTAACTCGTGAGCCGCAGGGCGCGCCGCGCGCCCGTGCTCATGAAATCGGCCTCGCACAGCCGGATGAGGTCGCGGCCCTCGTTCTTCGCGCGGTATAGAGCGGCGTCGGCGCGCGCGACCAGATCCTCGAAGGACTTCACTGATTCGTCGTACATGGCCAGACCCGCGCTCAAGGAGACTTGCAAATCGCTGCCGGAGGCAGGCAGCCGGATGCCGAACACGAGCGCGCGCAGACGCTCGAGGCTCGCCACCGCGAGCTCGACGGGCGTCTCGGGCATCAACAGGAGGAACTCCTCGCCGCCCCAGCGCCCGAGAATATCGGTCTCACGCAGTGCCTCGCGCCCCGCGCGCGCGAACTCCTGCAGCACATGATCGCCCGCGGCATGCCCGCAGGTGTCGTTGATGTCCTTGAAATGATCCATGTCGATCAGTGCGAGCGTGAGGGGCTTGCGCGTCGTCCTGGCGGCCTCGAGCGCCGCGAGCGCGAGCTCCTGCGTGCGCCGCCGGTTCGGCAGTCCCGTCAGGGCATCCTGGCTTGCAAGCTGCAAGAGCTGCGCTCGATAGCTGCGGTTTGCGATCAGGAAGTAAATGAGCAGCGCAATGATCGAGGCGGCCGCGACCGCGACCACGGTATTCCAGCGCAGCTGCGTTGCCTGGCGATTCGACTGCTCCTGAGTGTTCTCGAGCTCGCGCTTGAGCGAGAAGTTGCGCTCGATTTCGCGGTCGGTCTCGAACCGGGCGCGCAGCGCGCCGGCCTGGCGGATGCGCTCGGCTTCGTTCGCCGCCGTGTAGCGATGCACGTACTCCTGCAAGTCGGCATAGGCGTCCTTGTAGTTGTGAAGCTCGGCATTCGCGCGCGCGCGCCACTGGAACATCGGGCCGACGATGCGCGGAGCGAGGTCCTCGCCGCCGTGATCGAGCACCTCGTTCATCGTGGCGAGCGCGAGCTCCGGGTGTCCGAAGCCCAAAAAAATGCGCGCTTGCAGGACCTGGGTCTCCTTGAGCGAATCGGTCGATCGCGACAGGTTGAAAATCCGCAAGGCGTTCGAGCACTCGCGCTGCGCGGGCGCGAGCTGTCCGAGCTCGATGTGCGCCTCGCAGATGCGTTGATCCGCGAACGCGATGCCTTGCTGATCGCCGAGAGAGGCGCTGAACGTGCGGGCCTTTTCGAACTCTCCGATCGCGCCATTGTAGTTGCCCATCACTTTCAGGATCTGGCCGCGCATGAAACGCGACACGGACAGCGCCATGGCAGCGCCGTGTTCGTTATCCCAGTCGATCTTCTCCTGATTCAGGGCGAGCGCCTCGGTGTAATCGCCCATGCTGCGCATGACGATCGACAGCATGTCCGCCGCCATGATGTGCGTCTCCTCGAGCGTTTCGCCGCCGACGCTCGCGCGGTAGGCCTGCGCGAGCGTCACGATGGCGAGATCCTCGCGCCCCAGGCGATGCTCGAGCAAACCGCGGTTGATGAGCAGGCACGTATCGGCCCGCGAGCCGGGCGGTTGCGCGGCGCGCGCGGCCTCGATGGTCTGCAGAGCCGCCGCGATGCCGGCGCTGTCGGAGATGGAGCTCGCGTAGGCCATGAGCAGCTCGAGATGGACCGGGTCGTGCTCGTTCGGCAGCAGCGCGAGACCTTTCTCGGCCATCGAGCGGGCATTCGCGTCGAGCTCCAGTATGTTGTACGCCTCGGCCTGCACCGCGTAGAGCGCGGCGATTCGCGCAGCGGCATGCAAGGCATCCGCCGAACTCCCGTTCTGCGACTCGCGCTGCAGAGTGTCCAGCATACTTTGCGCCTGGCGCACGGCCTTGTTGGCATCCTTGGAGATGAGGTTCTGCAGCTTGAGGATGTCGGGGTCAGCGTCCGGCAAGCAGCTCGCCGATGCAAAAATCGGAAAAAACGCGGCCGCGAGCAGCAGCCAAGGCCACCACCCATGTCTCGCCGAAATCGAGGCGTGTCGGCCATTGTGCCAAGGCGTTTGCATGTCGCCTCAAGTTACTTATTTGGGCGCCCGCAAGCGACCCCGGATGTCACGGTTTTCCAACCTCAAGAGAGCCGCCGCGAAACGGTATCGTGGGCCGGGCCGCGGCCGGCCGAATCGTGACGTACGTCTCAGTGGCAACTTTGCAGGCGGTGGCGCATATTCTGCATGGCAACAACAAGAGCTTGAGGGGGCCTTTCAATGGCTGGATCGTTCTTGAGTCGCGAAAGCACTATCGCGCCGCCCGGCTACCCGCGGATATTAGTGCCGCCGGCGGCCCTCGCCGTGCACTTGTCCATCGGCCAGGCTTATGCCTTCTCCGTGTTCAACTTGCCGCTCACCAAGCTGATCGGAATCGACCATTCGGCGCCCGGTGACTGGAACATCAAGGAGGTGGTGTGGACGTTCTCCATCGCCATCGCCATTCTCGGCCTCGCCGCCGCCGTGTTCGGCCGGTGGGTGGAGCGGGTGGGACCGCGCAAGGCCATGTTCGTGGCGGCGCTGTGCTTCGGCAGCGGCTTCATCGTGGCCGCGCTCGGGGTGCACTATCACACGCTGCTCTTGATCTATTTTGGCTATGGTGTACTCGGCGGCTGCGGTCTCGGTATCGGCTACATCTCGCCGGTGTCGACGCTCATCAAGTGGTTCCCGGACCGCCCCGGCCTCGCGACGGGGCTCGCCATCATGGGGTTCGGCGGCGGAGCACTGATCGCCGCGCCCCTCTCTGTCAAGCTCATGGATCACTTCAAGACCGCCACCTCGAACGGCGTTCTCGAGACATTCGTGACCTTGGGGGTCATCTACTTCATGTTCATGATGATCGGGGTTTATTCCGCGCGGGTGCCGGCGCCCGGCTGGAAGCCGGCCGGGTGGACGCCGTCCGCCACCACAGCGAAGCTCGTGACGAGCGCCCAAGTGGCGGTCGATCAGGCCTGGCGCACGCCGCAGTTCTGGCTTCTTTGGGTGATTCTCTGCATGAACGTGACCGCCGGCATCGGCGTCATAGGCCAGGCCTCCCCGATGATCCAGGAGATCTTCGCCGGCCGCGTGAACGCGCAGACGGCCGCGGCCTTCGTGGGCCTGTTGAGCTTGTTCAACATGATCGGGCGCTTCTTCTGGGCGAGCACTTCGGATTACATAGGCCGCCGCAACACCTACATGGTGTTCTTCACGCTCGGCATCTTGCTGTACTTCAGCGTGCCCTCCCTCGGCCGGTCGGGCTCACTGCCGCTGTTTGTCGCGGCCTTCGTGATCATCCTCTCCATGTACGGCGGCGGATTCGCGACCATCCCGGCGTATCTGCGCGATATCTTCGGCACCCTGCACGTCGGCGCCATTCATGGCCGGCTGCTGACCGCCTGGTCGGTCGCGGGCGTGCTCGGCCCCACCCTCATTACCTACATCCGCGATTACCAGCTGAAAAACGGTGTGCCCAAGGCGCAGGTCTACTCGCTCACCATGTACATCATGTGCGCGTTCCTGCTCATTGGACTGATTTGTAATATTTGCATGCGACCGGTCAAGGAGAAGTATCACCACACCGGCGCGGAGTCCTCTTCATGAAAGCGAAAGCGGTCTTGCTGTGGCTCGCTGTAGGAATTCCTCTCTTGTGGGGCGTGTACAAGACCTTGCAGAATGCGATGGCCCTATTTTGAGCAAGGAGAAAATAATTTGAACATGAACATGAGCCTGAGCATCGGACCGCTCGTTGCGCTGATCGCCGGTGTGCTGATCTTGATCGTGCCCCGACTCTTGAACTACATCGTCGCGATTTATCTCATCGTGACCGGCATTCTCGGTCTGTTTCCGCACTTGAGATATTGACGATTCGGCGCCCCCAACTGGGCGCCCCGGCTCGGCGCCCCGGCTCGGCCCGCGGCCGGGGACGCCTGCTACAGAGCACCGGCCAGCAACTCGCCGTTCGGGCTGCCGAGGCCCGTGCACGCATCCCACCCGGCCTGGGCGGCGAAACCGCCGTTATTACCCTGGGTGATGTCGCGCAGATCCTTCGGGTTTTGATAAAGCAGCGGATTGACGAAGCCCGCGGCGCGGGCGCTGGATGAATTGATGAGCGCAATGAGCGCCGCCCACAGCGGCGCGACCGCGCTCGTGCCGCCGATCACCGTATCCGTGCCGTCGACGCGCACGTCGTAGCCGGTCTCGGGATCGGCATCCCCCGACACATCCGGCACCCCACGCATGGTCAACGCCACCTGGCTTCCTGCCGCGGTGAGCGCGCTCAGACCCTTCTGCCAGGCCGGCAGGGGAAAGAAGCTGCTGATACCGCCGCCGGTGGCGCCGCCCTCTGCGCCGTCGTTCCATACCGTCTCGCTCGAGATGGCGCTGCGCGCTGCCCTGAGGCTCGTGCCGCCGCAGGCGAGCACGTGCGGGCTGGAGGCGGGAAAATCCACGTGATTGGCATCATCGCTCACGCCGTCGGATGAGCCGCTGTCGCCGGCGGCAACGCATACAGTGATGCCCATGACGGCGGCCGCCTGGAACGCCTCGTCCATGGCGGTCATGGACTGCGAGGTCCAAGTCGATTCCGCTCCGCCCCAACTGATGGAGATGACCGAGGGATTGTGAGTCGTATCGTGGATCGCCGTGGTGATGGCATCGAGAAAGCCCGCGTCGGTGTTCGGACTGAAATACACGGCAATTCGCGCCTCCGGCGCGATCGAGCCCGCCACCTCGATGTCGAGCATCACCTCGCCGTCGGGGCCATCCGCATCGCCGGTCGGGCTATTGGTCGCGTGATCGACGGACACCGCAGTGACCGACGGCGCCGACACGTCCAGGCCGCTGAAATAGGTGCTGAGATCCGTGGGCCGATAACCCCCGCCGAGCTCGATGAGCGCGATGCATTGGCCGGCGCCGCCCGCGTTCGGATAACCGTAGAAGGCCGCCACCTGCGGGGGGGTATAGGACACGGCCGCCGTGCGGCTCCGGCGGTGGATGTTGCCCGGAGCGGTGCGGCTTCGAAAGCGAGGCCTGGCCTGCGGGCGGTTGTCGAGCCCCAAGATGGCCTCGACCACGCCGTCCCACTCGGTGGGCAAGTAGATTCCACCCGTGCGCCCGCGGTAGGTGCCGCCGGCGTAAGACATCTGATGCAGCTGCACGCCGAAGGCGGCAGAGAACTGCGCCACCGTGCCCGATAGGATCACAGTGCGGCGCGCCGCGTGCTCCTGCAGCACCTTGAGCCCGTGTGCCTCCGCAAAGGTGCGCACCTTGGCGAAGTCGGAAGGGTCGGCACCGTGCTCCCGCGCGAACTCGTCCTTGGTGAGGTGCGGGATTTCTTTGCCGGCGACGATCGAGGCGACTCGCGATTGCATTGCCTGCGCGCCGCGGCGGCGCACCAGCACACTCACCTCGAGCCGCTCGGCCGGATTCGCGGGGGCTACTACCCGTGCACCCGCCACTGCGGAACGCTCGCTGCCGTTTAACAGTATTTTCGACATCGGCGGCTCCTGATGTTCCGGGTGCGAGTCTACCTCGCTCACAGCGGGCCGTGCCCCCGTCGCCGATTGGCGAATCGAGTGCGCGCAGTCTTACAGCAGTCCTACCTCAGGTTTGAGCGCGCGAGCCACGGCGGCCCGCGGTGCGCCGGCCGGCTGCGCCCGCCGCCGCGCCCGCGAGGCGATCGAGCTCGCCGCGCAGCTGGGCTTGGGAGCCGGTGGAAATCGAGCCGAGCTTGGCTTCGATGGTCGCGAGGTCGGGCTTGGGGCCCGGCACATGCGCTTCGAGCGCCGCGCGCATGTAGCGCAAGTGCTCCGGCGTGGTACCGCAGCAACCGCCGATGATGCGCGCCCCCGCATCGAGCGCGAGCCCGGCGTAGACGGCCATCAACTCGGGCGTCCCGTCGAAACGGATTGCGCCATCGACGTATTGCGGGATGCCGCAATTGGACTTCGCCACGAGTACCGCCGCAGACTCCGATGCGGCGGCCAGGTTCACGATCGTAGCCACGAGCTCGGAGGGGCTCACGCCGCAGTTGCTGCCGCAGCCCGCGAGACTATGCTTGCGGTGCAAGCCCGCGAGCTCCGACGGGGTGATCCCCATCATGGTGCGCCCATTGGTGTCGAAGCTTAGGGTGGCGATGACCGGCAGATCTGCCGTGCGGGCACCGGCGATGGCCGCCTCGGTCTCCTCGACGGAGGACATGGTTTCGATCCACAACAGATCCGCCCCGCCCCGCGCCAACGCGGCGGCCTGCTCGGCAAACGCCGCGCTCGCCTCCTCGGGGCTCAACGCGCCGAGCGGCTGCATCAACTCGCCCGTCGGTCCGATGCTGCCGCCGACGAGCACCGGGCGTCCGGCGCGATCCGCCTCGCGTCGCGCGATGCCGGCGGCAACCTCGTTGAGCTCCGCCACGCGAGCACCGGCTTGATGGAGCTGCAGGCGGTAGCGAGTGCCACCGAAGGTGTTCGTCAAGATGATATCGGCGCCGGCCTCGATGAAGGCGCGCTCGAGCTCCGCAATGCGTTGCGGATGATCGATGTTCCAGAGCTCCGGAGCATCGCCCGACTGCAAGCCGCGATTGAACAGATTGCTGCCGGTCGCTCCGTCGGCGAGCAGCCAGGGTCGCGTCGCAAGCAGCGGTGTCAAACGATCGGGCATACGGACGAGTCTACGCGAACGGATGTCGGCGAACGATGGTCTGCTGTCGGTCGGGCCCCGTGGAGATGAGGTCGATGGGCACGCCCAGCAACTCCTGCAGCCGCTCGAGATAGCTCCGGGCGTTGTCGGGCAGCTCCTCGTAGCGGGTCGCACCCACGCTCGATTCTTTCCATCCCGGCAGCTCCTCGTACACCGCGACGCAGTCGACGAATTGTTGCGAGAGCAAGGGCGGAGTGTCCACGACGGCTCCGTCGATCCGATAGCCCACGCATACGCGAATGGTGTCGAGCCCGTCGAGCACGTCGAGTTTGGTGACGCAGAGCGATGAGCAGCTCGAGTGCACGATGGACCGGCGCAGCGCCACCGCATCGAACCAGCCGCAGCGCCGCTGTCGCCCGGTCACCGATCCGAACTCGTGACCCACGCGGCAGAGGTGCTCGCCGAGCTCATCGAAGAGCTCGGTGGGAAAGGGACCGCCGCCGACGCGAGTGGCGTAGGCCTTGACGATGCCGAGCACCGCGTCGAACCGCAGCGGCCCCAAGCCCGTGCCGGCAGCCGCGCCGCCCGCGGTGGTGGTCGAGGATGTCACATAGGGATAAGTGCCGAGATCGACGTCGAGCATCGCGCCCTGCGCACCCTCGAACAACACGTTGTGTCCGGCCGCACCGAGCCGATCGAGGATGCCGGTAACGTCCGCGACCAAGGGCTTCAAACGCTCGCCGAGCTCGAGGCTCGCCTCGAGCACCGGCTGAAACTCGATCGCCGGCTCCTGGAAATAACGCTGCAGAACGAAGTTGTGATAGTCGAGGATTTCGCCGAGCTTGGCCGCGAAACGCTCGCGATGAAATAGGTCCTCGACCCGCAGCGCACGCCTCGCCACCTTGTCCTCGTAGGCGGGGCCGATGCCGCGTCCGGTCGTGCCGATGGCATTCGCGCCCTGGGATTTCTCCCGCGCCCGATCGAGCGCGACGTGCGAGGCGAGAATGAGGGGACAGGCGGGGCTCACGCGCAACCGCTCGAATACCGCTACCCCCTGATCGATCAGCATTTGCGCCTCTTTGAAGAGCGCCTCGAGCGAGAGCACGACGCCATTGCCGATCAGACACTGCACGTGAGGATGCAGGATGCCGGACGGGATGAGGGAGAGCACGGTTTTCTTCCCGCCGATGACCAGCGTATGCCCGGCGTTGTGCCCACCCTGGAAGCGGGCGACCGCATGGGCCTGATTGGTGAGCAGATCGACGACTTTGCCTTTGCCTTCGTCGCCCCACTGCAGGCCGATCACGATAAGGTTCCTACCCATTACGGGCCATCCACAACAGCGCGAGTCCGATCACGATACTGATCAACCCGCCCCAGCGCAGCTGCGTGGGCTCGGTCTGCGACAGCCTCGTCATGAGCTTCTTCGCGACTCCCGGATTGATGAAGGGCAGCAGCCCCTCGAGCACCAAGTACAGAGCAAAAGCACCCCCGAGATAGCGCCCAAGTTCAGCCCAAGCCATACCCATGTCGTCAGCGCTGCGCCAGAGGTTGAGGTTGAGGTTTGTTGAAGTACTTGAAGTAGGCACTGTCGGGCGGAATCACCAACAGGTCGCCCGGCGTGCCCACCGCGTCGCGATAGGACTGCATGCTTCGATAGAAACTGTAGAACTCCGCGTTCTTGGAGTACGACTTCGCGTAGACCTCGCTCGCCGAGGCATCGCCCTGCCCGCGAGTCTCGCTCGCCTGGCGGGAGGCGTTGGCGAGGATCTCGGTCTGCTGCTTGTTCGCCTCGGCGCGAATGCGGTCAGAGGCTTCCACGCCCTCGGCGCGCAGCTTCACCGCCTGCGCCTTGAAGGTCGCGCGCATGCGCTCGAACACCGAGTCCTGCACCTGCTGCGGCAGATCGATCTTGGTGATGCGCACGTCCACGAGCTCGATACCCAGCTGGCCGGCGGAACTGCGCGCGGTCTTCATCATGGCATCGGTGAACTCGGTGCGCTCGGCGGTGACCACCTGCTGCAAGGTGCGCTGCGTGACCACGCTCTTGATGCTGTCGCGGATGGTCTCGCGCAGGCGGGCGTTGGCGACGTCCTCGCTGCCGCCGGTGGTCTCGTAGTAGCGCCGCAAGTTGTCGATGCGCCACTTCACGTAGAAGTCGATCGTCAGCTGCTCCTGTTCGCGCGTGAGGAAGTGTTCCGACTGATACAGGTCGGTGAGAATACGGCCGTCGAACTTGGTCACCTCGTTCACCAGCGGAATCTTGAAATGTAACCCCGGCGTATAATTCGCGTCGACGATCTCGCCGCCCGTCGATTTGATCGCGAGCTGCCCCTCGTTCACCGTGAACACGCTTGCCCGCGCGATCAGGATGAACGCCACCAGCGCGATCATGAAATACAGAATCTTGGTCTGCATCAGCGCACACCCCGCGCGCGCGCCGGATCCTCGGGGGGCGAGACCTGCACCTCGGGAATACGGGTGGGAGGCAGGGTGAGCGTATCGCCTGGGCTCGCACCACCGGCGGCGGGAAAGACCAGCTTGTCGAGGGGCAGGTACAGCATGTTGCCCGAGCCCTTGGTGTCGACGATCACCTTGCGCGAATTCTTGTAGACCTCCTGCATGGTATCGAGGTACATGCGCTCACGGGTCACCGCGGGCGCATGCTCGTATTGCTCGAGCACTTGATCGAACCGCGAGGTCTCGCCCTGGGCGAGCGCGAGCACCTGCTGCCGGTAGGCCTCCGCATCGAGCAGCTGCTTCGAGGCCTCGCCGCGCGCGCGCGGCACGACGTCGTTCTTGTAGCTCTCGGCGTCCTGCTGATAGCGCTGGCGGTCCTTGTCCGCTTTGATCGCATCGCGCTGGGCGTCCTGCACCGGTTCGGGCACCACGACCTCCTGGAGGGTCACGCTGATGATGCGCACGCCCATATCGTAAGTATCGAGCGTGCGCTGCAGCGTCCCGCGCGCGTGGTCGGTGATGGCGGGGTCGAAGGCGAGCGCCCGGTCAAGCGCGGCCTGGCCGACCGCCTCGCGCAGCGCGCTCTCGCTGATCTGCCGTAGCGTGTCCTCGACATCCTTGACCTTGAATAGATACTTGCGCGGGTCCGGCTGGGTGTACTGAACCGCGGAGCGCACCTCGACGAGATTGGTATCGGCCGTGAGCATGCGCGCGTCGTCCGGGATGCTGTATTGCTGGGAGACGTTCACGATGACCTTGCGCTCGATGGGCCAGGGCAGATGCCAGTTGTAACCCGGCCCCACCGTGCCCTCGTACTTGCCGAAGCGCAGCACCACGGCCCGTTCCTGTGCATCGACCCGGTACATGCCGCTCGCGATCCACACCACGCCGATCAGCACCAGTACGGTGGCCAACCCGCGGCCGAAGCTCGGCGAGCCGGGCGTGCCGCCGCCGCTGGCGCCGCGGCCGAACAATGCGGACAGGCGCCGTTGCAGGTTGCGCAACACGTCGTCCAGGTCATTTTGCGACTGTTGCGGACGGTTCCAGGGATTGCGCTTCTCGCCGCCGGGTTCGTTCCAAGCCATGGGTTTACTCAGTTGCGGACGTAGAGTCTCATTCAGCAGCCGCGCATTCTAGCAGCCGACCCGTCGCCCACAAGCGCGGGCGCCGGGCGGGCGGGGCTCGCGACGGCCGCGAATCCTCAGGCGACGCGCTGTTCGCGGGCGTTCTCGGGCGGCGCCACCAGCACGATGCCGGGACTACCGAGGATTTTGGCCATTTCGGATGGGTCGAGCTCGACGTCGAGCTCCCAGCTGCCGTCATCGCACTGGCGCTCAGCGCGCACCGCCTCGCGCCGGTAGAGGTCGGAGCGCACGGCTGCCGCCAGCATGGCGAGATGCAGGGTGTGCCGCACCTGATTAGGCCTCACGGCCTGCGCAATGGCCTCGCGCAACTCGGTGAGTCCCGCCCCGCTCTGCGCCGAGACCCAGGCCTGGGCGGGAACGCCATCCGGGCCGGTTACGACGCGCGGTCCCTCCGCGCCCATCAGGTCGATCTTGTTGAACACTTTGAGCTCGCGGATCTCCCCGGCGCCGATGCCCGCGAGCACTTCGCGCACTTGCACGATGCGCTCATCGCGCTGCGGGTCGCTGGCATCGACGACATGCAGCAAGAGGTCCGCCTCGCGCGCTTCTTGCAAGGTAGAACGAAAGGCCGCGATGAGCTCGTGCGGCAACGCGCGCACGAATCCGACCGTATCCGCGAGCACCACCTCGCCCACCCCGGCGAGCTTGATGCGCCGGACGGTGGGATCCAGGGTCGCGAACAGCTGGTCGGCCACATAGGTCTCGCTGCCCGTCAGCCGGTTGAACAAGGTGGATTTGCCCGCGTTGGTGTAGCCGACGAGCGCCACCGTCGGCACCGGCACTTCACGGCGTACGTGCCGCCCGGTGTCGCGCTGGCGCGCGAGCTTCTCGAGGCGCCCACGGAGCGTGCGGATGCGCTTGGCGATCAAGCGGCGATCGGTCTCGAGCTGCGTCTCGCCCGGACCGCGCAGCCCGATACCGCCCTTCTGGCGCTCGAGGTGAGTCCAGCCTCGCACCAAGCGGGTCGACAGATGCGACAGCTGCGCGAGCTCCACCTGGAGCTTTCCTTCGAAGCTACGCGCTCGCTGAGAAAAAATATCAAGAATCAGACCGTTACGATCTAAAACTCGACATGATGTGAGTTTCTCGAGATTTCGCTCTTGGCTCGGGCTGAGCGTTCGATCGACGAGGATCACCTCGGCCTTCAACTCGTGCGCGCGATCACGGATTTCCTCCGCCTTGCCCACGCCCACGAAGTACTTGGGGTCCGGGCGCGGGCGGGATGCGGTGATGAGCCCCACGGGCAACGCACCCGCGGATGTCGCGAGCGCATCGAACTCCGCGGTGTCATGAGGATCGACCGGCTGTCCAATACCGACGCCGACCAACAGCGCGCGCTCTCCGCCCCGCGGACGCTCAAACAAAGAAGCGCTCGTCACTAACCCTCATTCGACAATGGCTGGTTCCGTGACCTCACCGTCTTCGCCCGTCGGCAAGCGCACATTGCGCGCCGGCACCACCGTCGAAATGGCGTGCTTGTACACCATTTGGCTGACGCTGTTACGAAGCAATACGACGAATTGATCGAAGGAATCGATCTGTCCTTGCAGCTTGATGCCGTTCACCAGATAAATTGACACGGGCACGCGCTCCTTGCGGAGGGCATTCAAAAAGGGATCCTGCAGAGACTGGCCACGGGCCATGGGAAAGCTCCTTATTTTTTGTGTCTTGAACAGTGCCTCGTCGCTTCCCTGCGCCAGGCGAACACGGTTCAATCCTAGCACAGCAAAGTCAGCTTACGCGTAAGACCATCCGGCAAAACCGGCCTCGGACAGTGCCCGCACTAACGCGTATGTAGGATCGATTTTCGCGGAATCAACCCATGTCGCCCGCTCGCGACGCCGAAGCCACGTCAACTGCCGCTTGGCGAGTTGTCGCGTCGCCGCAAGCGCTTGTTTTTTAGACTCTTCCAAGCCGCACTGTCCTGCGAGGAACTTCCATAACTGTCGATATCCGACCGCACGCATCGACGGATGTTCCGCGCTGAGCGTGCCTCTTTCGCGCAATCGGCGCACCTCGTCCAAGAAGCCCGCCTGCCACATGGCGGCAAAGCGCGCCTCGATTCTCGCGTGCAGCACGGCGCGATCCTCGGGCGAAACCGCGAATTCCAGGATGTCGAGGCCTGCGAACGCCGGAGCACGCAATTGTTGCAAGCGGGTGATGGGCTCGCCGGTGACGCGGTAGACCTCGAGCGCCCGCTGAATGCGCTGCGGATCATTCACATGGATGCGCGCCGCGGCAGCGGGGTCGACGCGCCGGAGCTCCTCGTGCAGCGCCGCCCAGCCGCCGGCGGCGGCGCGGGCTTCGATCTCCCAGCGCACTTTCGGGTCCGCCGTGGGGAGCTGGGCGAGTCCGCCGAGGAGGGCGTGGAAGTAGAGCATCGTGCCGCCGACCAGGAGCGGCTGTCGTCCGCGGGCCCAGATATCGCGCATCACCGCACTCGCATCGCGCACGAATTCGCCCGCCGAATAATTCGCTTCCGGTTCGCGGATGTCGAGTAGGTGGTGCGCAGTGCGCGCGCGCGTCTCCAGATCGGGCTTCGCCGTCCCGAAGTCCATGCCGCGGTACACCTGGGCGGAGTCGACGCTCACGATCTCGAAGGGAAAGCGGCGGGCGAGCTCGAGCGCGAGCTCCGATTTGCCGGCCCCCGTGGGTCCCATCAGCAAGAGCGCGCTGCGGCGGCCCGACGCTGCCTGCGGCATCAGCGCCCCCGGCATCGGCGCCCCGGCATCAGCGCCCGCGCATGAACAGCCGGTCGAGATCCCCGAGCGACAGCCGCACCCAGGTCGGCCGGCCGTGATTGCACTGATCGGCCCGATCGGTGCGCTCCATCTCGCGCAGCAATGCATTCATTTCAGCGATGCCGAGGGTGCGCTGGGCGCGCACCGCCGCATGACACGCCATGGTGCCGAGGCGGCGGTTGATCGATTCCTCGACGCGGCGCGAGTGGCCGGTCTCGGCGAGATCCGCCAACACATCGCGAACCACCCCCACAGGATCGTCGCTTGCCAGGAGACTCGGCACGCCGCGCAGCGCCAGCTGGTCGGGCGCGAGCCGGGTGAGCGCGAAGCCGAGCGCCGAGAATTCAGCCGTGTGTGCCTCGGCGGCCTCCGCCTGCGCTGCGGTCACGTTGATGATGTCGGGCACCAGCAAGTGCTGCTGAGCAGTCTCACCGCCCAATAGCCGCTTCATGCGCTCGTACATCACCCGCTCGTGCGCCGCA
>Ga0302314_10007253_pt1 | contig 19927 bp, 20 predicted proteins | sample III_Palsa_N2_3_FD_200533 | JGI IMG/M metagenome (GOLD analysis project Ga0302314, IMG submission 200533) | Peat permafrost microbial communities from Stordalen Mire near Abisko, Sweden - III_Palsa_N2_3 | ecosystem: Environmental > Terrestrial > Soil > Palsa > Peat permafrost | place: Sweden... | reverse complement strand
AGCTGAGCCGCGCTGAAGACCATGCGCTCGCGCGGCCCGCGCGTGGAACCCGCCATGACCGATCCTCCCGCCGACAGCCGGACCAGGACCGCCTCCCGGCCCGCAGGCCAGGCCAGCCTAGACGCCCCTCGACTATGACCGTGGTCATAAACCAGGTTACTATGACGGCGGTCATAGTCGGTGGGACCGGCACCCCGGAGGAGTGGCGCGTGGTGGACATGGGTTTCCTGGGTCTGGGCGTGATGGGCCGGCCCATGGCGCTGAACCTGGCCCGCGCCGGGCACGCGCTCGCGGTCTGGAACCGTTCCCCCGCCGCGGGCGAACCACTGCGGGCGGCCGGGGCCGTGGTCGCGGCCGACCCGGCCGAGGTGTTCCGGCTGGCCCCGGTGGTGGTGCTGATGCTGGCCGACGGCGCCGCCATGGACACCGTCCTCGGCCGGGGCACCCCGGCCTTCGCGGACCGGGTCGCCGGACGCACCATCGTCCACATGGGGACCACCGCGCCGGAGTACTCGCAGGGGCTGGAGTCCGACGTCCGGGCGGCCGGCGGCCGCTACGTCGAGGCCCCGGTCTCCGGCTCGCGCGGGCCCGCCGAGGCCGGGGAGCTGGTCGCCATGCTGGCCGGGGAGCCGTCGGCGGTGGCGGCGGTACGCCCGCTGCTGCGGCCGCTCTGCCGCGAGGCGTTCGACTGCGGCCCGGTGCCGAACGCACTGCTGATGAAGCTCGCAGTCAATCTCCACCTGATCACCATGGTCACCGGCCTCAGCGAGGCGTTCCACTTCGCCGACCGCAACGGGCTGGATCTGCAGCAGTTCGCGGCGGTGCTCGACGCGGGGCCGATGGCGAGCAGCGTGTCCCGGGCGAAGACGCCCAAGCTGACCACCGGCGACTTCGCGGTACAGGCCGGGGTGGTGGACGTGCTGAAGAACAACCGGCTGATCGCCGAGGCGGCCCGCTCGGCGGGCCTGGCCTCACCGCTGCTCGACGTCTGCCACGCCCTGTACCGGGAGACCCTGGCGCTGGGGCACGGCGGTGCCGACATGGTGGCGGTCCTCCGCGCGATCGAGGCCCGCACCGACGCCTGACCTCCCGCCCGGGAACCGTTCGCCCGGCACTGGCATCCCTGACTGCATGTCGACACAGACCCCGGGATCACCATGGAACGCACGGTGGTTGCGCAGGCGCGCGGTGCTGCCGCTGCTGGCCGGGGCGGCGCTGGCGCTCCCGGCCGGGCAGTTGTGGGCACTGGACTGCGGCCGGGCCGACCCCGCGGTGCGCACCCAGGGCCGGGACGCGGTCTGGCTGGGGCACTCCTGGGTCGGCGGCGGCAAGAACGACTCCGACGTCGCCGCGCTGCTGCGCTCCCTCGGCGGCGCCGGTACCGGCCATGGCGTGCGCGACCTCTACCTGCACGTCGGCCCCACGGCGGACGACGGCAGCCTGGACCCGGCGCTGTACCCACGGGCCGGATGGGCCCTGGCGGCGCTGCGGCAGCCAGGGGTCCGGATCCAGGCGTGGCTGGGCGACGTGGTGGACTCCGAGGGCCCGGCCGGCCTCGACCTCAGCCGGGCAGCGGTCCGCGGGCGGCTGGCCGGCTCCGCCGCGCACCTGCTGGAGCTGGGCTTCGACGGGATCAACCTCGATCTGGAGCCGGTGCATTCCGGCGATCCCGGCTACCTGGACGTGCTCGACCAGGTGGGCGCGCTGACCCGGCCGCGCGGGCGGGTGCTGTCGGTCGCGGTACCGCAGCTGGACCCGCTGCCCCCGCTGCGCGAGCTGGCCGGGCTGACCGGGCACCCGAAGTGGTGGTCCCAGGGCTATCTGGCGCAGGTGGCACGGCGGGTGGACCAGGTGGGCGTGATGGCGTACGACACCGCACTGCCGCTGCGCAGCCTGTTCACCGGCTATGTGGCCCAACAGGTCGAGCTGGCCTGCTCGGTGGTGCCGCCGCAGGTCGACCTGCTGATCGGCCTGCCCGCGTACCACACCGACAGCATGGGCCACCACGCCCACGCGGAGACGGTCGCCGCCGCGATCGACGGCGTCCGGCTCGGCCTGAGCGCGGTGGCGGCACCGGGCAGACGCTACGGCGTGGCCCTGTACGCCGACTTCTCGGCCACCGCCGCCGACTGGACCGCCTACCGCGAGGGCTGGTGCGGACCGGCCTAACCGTCCTTCTGCTCGTTCCGCTTCAGGCGGGCCTGGCGGCGGGCCTCCTCCTGCGCGAACAGGTCGATCAGGTCGCGTTCCGCCGCCGTGCGCTCGCGGGGCTCCTCCACCTCCTCCTCGTCGTCGAAGCCCTGTGCCCGCAGCTGCTGGTCGTGGACCTTGACCGGCGGCTGCGGATCCGGGTCGGAGCGACGCGGGCCCTCCGGGCCGTCCGGTCCGATCCGCATCAGCCGCTCGACCCGTACCAGCCGGAAGTACCTTCCGGCGAACCGCAGTTCGATGCCCCGCCGGGCGTCGAGCCGGTCGGCCGCCCGGGCGTACCGTACCCGGTCCTTGCCGCTGAGCTTCTGGATGATCGGCGCCACCACCCGCAGGTCCAGCGTCAGCACGTCCCGGGCGGCCTGCGGGTTGCTGGAGGCGGCGGCCGACGGCGTCCAGTTGCCGTGGATCTCCTCGGCCATCACAAAACCGGCCGGCAGCAGCACCCCGCCGGGATGGCTGCGCACGGCCCTGCGGGAGTCGATCCACACCCGGTCCGGGACACTGCCCTCCTCCCAGACCATGGCGAGCAGTTCGCCCTTCAGGATCCCCTCGGACATCCCGGTGGCGGTGTACGGGTCCACCACGAAACCCGCTACCGGATCCGGGAGTTCATGCCCCTCGCCGACCGGGGCCGAATCCGGGTCGGACGGGCGCGGCGGCTCGGGGCCGGTCGGGCCGAAGCGGATGAACTGCTCCGCCCGCACCACCCGGTACCGCGAGCCGCCGACCGTCATCTCGTTCAGCGGCTCCCAGTCCAGCCGCTCGGCGGCGGCCGCGAACTCGTCACCGGCCGACCGGTCGCCCGCCTCCACGGCCTCCCGGGCCAGCCTGCGGAAGACCGCCGCCAGGTCGTCCCGCGCCTCCTGCGGCGCGCCCGCGCCGAAGTGCTCCTGCAACTCCCAGCCGCCCTCGTCCCTTTCCCTGGCGATCCCGAACACCGGGCGCTGGGCGCCGAGGATCTCCGGGTAGGTCTGCCGGGCACGCCAGGCGTCCGCGTCGGCCAGGGCCACCTCCGGGGGCGGCGGCGCCATCATCCTGATCGTCCGGTAGACCGGGACGCTGTCACTCTGATCGGGCATGCGTCCCAGCATGGCGCCTCCGAATGATCCAAAGCAGCCAAAAACGGCAAACCGGTGGTCGGCCCCGGCAGTTCAGCGCAGTATGGCCCGCAGCAGGTCCGTGCCCAGGGCGGCGGTGGCGTCGGTGTCGAGCTCGTAGTGGACGTAGCGTCCCCGGCGCAGGGCGGTGAGCAGCCCGGCCCTGCGCAGCACCGCCAGATGGCGGGAGACCTCGGGCGCGGAGAGCTCCCAGGCCGATGCCAGCTCCCCGGTGGTGTGCGCGCCCCGGGCGAGGGTGCGCACCAGCCGGATCCGCAGCGGATGGGACAGCGCCTCCAGCCGCTGCTGCATCAGCTCCATCGGGACCGGCGGGGCCACCTCGGGCACCGGGAGCGGGTACTGGACCACCGGCCGCCAGCCGGGCGCGTGCACGCACATCAGGTGCGGGCTGCCGAACAGGCTGGGGATGAAGGTCACCCCGTCACCGGCGGCGGTGGTGCTGTTGTCCTGGAGCTTGTCCACCACGATCCGCTGACGCTCCTGGTCCAGGCTGATCGCGGAGGAGACGCCGTGCAGCAGGTCGGCCACGCCGCGGCGGCCCAGCAGGTCCGCCTTGAGCCGCAGGTCGGCGACGAGCCGGGGCCTGATCTGCTGCCAGCTCCCGTCGAAGAAGGCGGGACCGCAGGCCTCCAGCGTCCGCCGCACCCGGGCCCGGACGGCGGCCGGGTCGGCCATCAGCCGCTCCGCGAACGCGGCCTGCTGCGGGCCCCTGGCCCGGGCGAGGTCCAGCGTCCGGCCCTGGACGCCGGAGTCGGACAGCGCCGAGGGCAGCCCGAACAGCACCCGGTCGCTGCCGCAGGTGGTCACCAGCGCCGAGGAGACGTAGGTGTCGTCGTCCAGCGCGTCCACCGCGTCCAGGTCATCGGCCAGGGTCGCCCCCGGGCGGCCCGGCAGCAGGAAGTCCGCGCGCGAGGAACGCCACAGGAACTCCGCCTCGGCCAGCCGCTCGGCCAGCTCCGGCCGCAGGGCGGCCCGGGTGCGGACCGCCCAGGAGGCGCTGTCCGGGTGGTGCGACGGGGCGGCCAGCACATGCAGCATCGCGGTCAGCTCGGCCAGCGGCGAGACGGCGAACAGCAACCGCTCGGGCGGCACTCCGGCGATGTCGACGGTCAGGCTCATACGGACCATGGTCGCAGCTCGCGGGGGTGGGACCGGCGCCGATTGACGAGCATCGTCAATCCGCGTGCCCCTCCCCGGGCGGCAGGACCACGGTTACCGCATGCCCCCCACCCAACCCGCCACCGGCGGCTCGGCCTCCGCGCCACCGGCCCCCACGCACCGCCCGCCGACACCCCCCGCCCCGGCCCCCGTACCGGCCCCCGCCGCCCCGCAGCGCGGCACCGCCGCCGCGCGCGCGGGCGGGCGTCCGCGCCTGAGCGCGCTCATCGGCGCCTCCGGCGGCCCGCGCTACGCCGTCGCGCTGGTGATCGACTCCCTCGGCTCCGGCATGCTGCGCCCCTTCCTCCTGCTCTACGGCGTGCAGGTGCTGCATCTGGGCCTGGCCAGGTCCGGTACCGCGATGTCCCTGGGGATGCTGGCCGGTCTTGCCGCCGTCCCGCTCTGGGGGCGGTGGATCGACCGGGGCGCCCGGTCCGCGGCGGTCGGTGCCACCATGCTGATCCGGGTGCTCGGCGCGCTGACCCTGCTCCTGGTACCGGCCCTGAACGGACCCCCGCTGTGGGGCTTCACCGCGACCGCGCTGCTCCTCGGCATCGGCAACCAGTGCCTGCCGCCCGCGCACGCGGCCGTGGTCGCCACCCTGGCCGAGGCCCGCTACCGGGACGCCGCCCTGGCGACCGCACGGTCGCTGCGCAACGCCGGACTGGGCGCGGGCGCGCTGATCGCGATGGCCGGAACCGCCGGTGGCCCCGGCGGGCTGCGGATGCTGGCCGCCGGGACCGCGCTCGGGTACGCGGTGGCGTCGGTGCTGGTGCTCTCCATGCGGGTACGCGCCCGCACCGCGCCGCCCACGACGTCCGCACCCCGTCGCCGGAGCCGCCCCCGGGGCCGGCTCACCGTGCTGGACGTCGCCAACCTCCCCTATGCCTTCTGCTTCAACGTCCTGGAGGTCGCCCTCCCGGCGTTCCTGGTCACCCGGCTGCACGCGGCACCGGGCTGGTCGGCCGGGATCTTCGTCGGCAACACCGTGCTGGTGGTCGCCACCCAGATCGCCGCGGTGATGTGGATGTCCCGCTACGCCCGCCGCTCCACGCTGGCCGCGTCCGGCGTCGTACTCGCCGCCTCCTACCTGGCCTTCTGGGCCGCCGGATCGCTCGGCGGCTGGGGCGCCGCAGCCGGGGTCGCGGCGGTGTCGGTGCTCTACACGGCAGGCGAGATCGGCTACACCGGCAGCGCCACCGCCCTCATCGTGGCGACCACCGCCCCCGACCGCCTCGGCTCCGCCCTCGCCCGGTTCCAGCTCTCCAGCGGCATCGGACTGGCCGCCTCCCCCGCCGTCCTCACCGCGCTGCTCACCCGGGGCCCGGGCCCCCTCTGGGCCTCCCTCGCCGCCACCACCCTGCTGTCCGCCGCCGCCATCCGCCGCTGGGCCCCCACCGACTAGCCTTGACCCGAAGACCCCGGCCACGGAGGGCGAATTGCCAAGGAAACCCCGAAAGTTGACATATGGTCAGGCAACCCCCGACCCGCTCACCCCGAGCCACATCCTCGGCGACGACGACGGCGGTACCGGCGTCCGCGAGCCCAACCCCCCATCCCCCACCACCCCACCCCCAGCCACCCTCGCCCGCCGCGCCAACTGCGCTTCTAACTGACGGACCGTCACAAATGAGCCAGCAAATGCCCCATTCGCGACCGCAGTGGCCGTTCGAGTTCGAGGCTGTCACCTCGGCTCATGGTCTGCAGGAGTTCCGTGGTCACCACCAGTTCGGCGAAGCGCCCGGCCGGAGTGTCGAGGACGCGGCCGAGCCGCTGGCGGACCTCACGGGCCGTCTGGGGTACGAGAAGGCTGTAGGCGTGCAGGACGGCGGCGTCGTAGCCTGCCGGGGCCAGGCCCCAGCCTTCCCAGTCGAGCAGGGTGAGTGTCGGATTGGTGAGGTTGGCCCAGTGCAGGTCCCCGTGCGCCGTGGCCCAGACGGGGACCGTGGTGTCGATGTCGGCACCCAAGAACTGCGGCATCGCCCGGTCGAGATATTCCTGACGGACTGCCATTCGGCTGGTGCGGACACCCGCGATGGCGGTGAGGGCGCCGTCGAGGCCCTGCCACCAGGCCTCGTCCAGGTCGGGGGCCTGGCGCAGGATGGGTTCCGCGCTGGTGACGGTTGGGTCGGTGACCATGTCGTAGAGCTCGGCCAGGTAGCCGTGGTCGCCCTCGGTCCAGACGCGCCTCTTCCGAAGACGGGGGCGAGGGACCACAGCAGGCATGCTGGCCTCCGCCTCCTGCGGTCCTTCCCAGAGCTTCCCGCCCGCCCTGTCAGCGGGGGCCGAGACCAGCCGCAACCAGCCTTCTCCCGTTGCGCTCGTGACCGGGCGGCTGAGGGTGCGTCCGTGCCAGCCCCAAGCCACGCGCGACCCCGCCGGGGTTGCCCGGAGGGCGCTCGCTGCCCTGGCGTACATGTCCCGCATGCGCGTCGCGGTGGCCGGCTCAGGTTCCGAGTACATCCGTGATCCTTCGAAGCGAGTCCCTGGACAGTGGCGGCCATCCGACGGCATCGGTGGCCCGGGTCCCGCGGAAATCCCGTCGGCGATCTGACCGCCGTCGCACCCGTGTTCCGGGTTGTGCAGGAACACAGAAGCGGAGCTCACACAGGAACGGCGTTGACGCCGCATCCCGGTATGGTCCGGATGTAGGCCTCCATGTCACCGACATCGGACGTCAGTACCGTTCCTCCGCCGTGTTTGGCAGCGATCAGCACGGCAAGTGCGTCCACGGGATCAGGCCGCTTTTTCGGCGCCAGAACGGCCTCACCGATCATGTCGCCGAGGGTCTTCCAGTCCTCGACGGTCATGCCGCTCGCGCAAGGCAGACACTGGGCCCCGGCACCACCGTCCCGGATGGGTCCGGGTGGGTAGACGGCACTCTCCGCAAGGAGCCTCTTCCATGCGTACGCGGTTTTCGGACTGGTACGCCAGACCCGGGAGAGGGCCGGGCCGGGAATGACCGGCGCATGCCCCCTCCCTGCCACGACTCCCTTGTGGAGGACCAACGCCCTGCGTTCCCTGCCGATCAGCGCGATCAGCATCCCCGAGTCATAGACGACTGCATTCACGCGGCGACCGGCCCCTGCCTGTCGGCGCCGATGCCCAGGATCGCGTCCACCTCTGCCTGCTCCTGCGCGGTCAGTTCGATGCCGTCGGTCCAGCAGTCCGGATCCACCTCAGCCTGTGCCTCTGCCTCGGCGTGAGCCTGGGCGAACGGCGCGAAGACAGCCTCCACCTGATCCTGTTGGGCCATCTGAGCTCGCAGAGCGATCGCGGTGTACGTTGAAAAATCCAGACCGGCGCGCTCAGCATGCTCCTTGACTTGCTCCTTGAGCTCATTCGGCATGCTGATCGACGTTCGCGTGGTAGCCATGCCACCAAGGTAACACCGAGTATTATTGCCGGGCCACCGTGCGGCCCGTGCTGTCTTGCCCCCTCGGGGGGCGGCGCGCAGGGGGGAGCCCCGGGCCGGGGGGCGGTCCGGGGCTGGGGTGGGGCTGGGGTCGTGGGTCAGTGGTGGGGGGCGGGGGTGGGGTGGCGGTCGGGCTGGGTGAGCGGGGCCAGGCGGGAGGCGCGGAGGCCGAGGCCGATGGTGCGGGTCAGCAGCATGGCCACGGCCATGAAGATCAGGCCGTCGGTGATGGCCGCGCCGGTGACCTGGTGCACCGCGCACCAGTGGTCGAGCTGGCTGGGGAACCAGTGGTACGAGCCGTAGGAGAAGGCCGCCCTGGCGCCGATGACCAGCGTCCACAGCAGGGCGTACGGGCCACCGGCGCGGCTGACCGGTTTGCCGGTGCTGGGGCTGCGGTGGACCCGCATCAGGGCGAGGGCGGCCAGCCCGCCGAGCAGACCGGCGGCGACGCCGATGAGTTCGAGCGACAGGCCCGTTCCGTGGGTGACCGGACTGTCGATGAACAGCGGGATGATGGCACCGGCGATGAGCAGCGGGCGCAGGATCCGCATCGGGCCGATCTTGCGGGCCCGGCCGAGGTCGCTGTGCAGAACCGCCGCCAGTACCGACGCGTTGACGATCATTGCCTGGGTGAGTTCGGACAACATGGTGGGTGCTCCCTGGGTCGGGCTCTCGGTGATGTCCTCACTCTCTCCGGGTTCGGCGGCCGTCGGATCGGACCGGGGGTTGGCCTGCGGTATGACACCGCGGCACCCCGCTGGTACCAGCTGGTACCAGGCCCGGGCAGGGCTCTCCACCCGGGTCTCAACCCGGGCTCGGCCCGGGGGCCGACGCCTTGGTACCGGGCTCGTCCGTAGCGTCGTCACTGCCGGCGATCACCGCCGGATCACGGCCAGCGGAAGCACACAACCAGGGGAGAGTGTCGTGTCCGGACTGGAAATCCTCGCCGTCATCGGCATCGTCGGCTTTGTCATCTACCAACAACTGAGCGGGCAGGCGCTGCGGGGCAAGCGGGTGGTGCTGCTGCCGGCGGTGCTCACCGTCATCGGGTTCACCGACCTGCACGGCAGCGGGAAGCAGCACCTCCAGTCGGTCGACATCGTCTGCCTGGTCATCGGCGCGGGGGGCTCGATCGCGGTCGGCCTGGGCTTCGGGGCGATCACCCGGCTGGAGTCGCGCAACGGCGCGCTGTGGGCGCGGATGCCGGTCCGCGGACTGTGGCTGTGGGCGGCGCTGGTGGGCTGGCGGGTCGTGGTCATGCTGCTCGCCACCGCCATGCACGCACATGTCGCCGCGTCGAGCGCCACCCTGCTGTTCACCCTCGGCCTGAACCGGCTGGCGCAGGCCGCGGTGATCATGCCCCGCGCCATGGCGGCGGGCATCCCGTTCGCACCGGAGAAGGACGGCAGGACCTTCCTGTCCAGCGCGTTCGACCGGGGACGCGCGGACCAGCCGCGGAGCCAGGGCACCCAGGGCGGTCGGCGCCCCATGCGGACGGTACGCCGGGACGACTTCGCGGAGCAGTGGGACAGCCGCCCGTGGGAGCGCGACGAGCGCCGGGACAGCGGCTACCAGGGCGACGGCTACCGGGGAGACGGCCGGGACCGGTACAGCCGGGACCGGGGCCGGCGCGACCGCCGTGACGACCACCGCCGCGGGCACCCCTCGGACCGGCGCGCGGAGCGGCGTGCCGACCGGCGCGCGGCGGCGTTCGACCGCTGGGACCGCCGGTGACCGCGCAGGACGTCGGCGCCGCGCCGGGCCCGCGCACCGCGCGCCCGGCGTGGCCGGGCCGCGCACGCGGTGAGCTGCTCCGGCCCGGCCATACTGAGGCCATGCTGAGCGCCGCCATCTGGCTCACCCGCACCGTCGGCTTCGCGGTGGTCGGCGTGCTGACCTTCCTGAACCCGCCGCGCGGGCCGCACGCGCTGCCGGTGACGATCGTCTGCTTCGTCCTGCTCGGCGTGGGGCTGGCCGCCTGGGGGCTGCTCGATCTGTTCCCGCCCGCCGCCCGGCACCGGACGGCGGGCCTGCCGTCGGCGCTGGGCCTGGCCGCGGTCGCCGCCGGTTTCGGCTGCACCCCCGGCGGTGGGGGCGACGCCATAGTGGCGTTCGCGGCGGTGGCGGTGATGGCCGCGGGCAGTGACACCAGCCTGTTCGCGGCGCTGTCGGTCGCCCTCTCCGGAATCCTGGCGATCGAGATCGGCGGGGTGGTCTACAGCGAGGGCTACGGCACGCTGCTCGGCTATCCGCTGCTGCTGACCGTCGCCCTGCTGTTCGGACGCAACCGGGGAGCCTACCGCGTCCAGGCCGAGCAGTCGGCGGCGCTGCTGGCCCAGTACGAGCGCCTTCAGGCGGAGCAGCGCCGGGCCGACGTCCTGGACGAGCGGACCCGGATCGCCCGGGAGATCCACGACGTGCTCGCGCACTCGCTCGGCGCGCTGGGCATCCAGATCCAGGCGGCCCGGGCGGTGCTCCAGGACCAGGGGGACGTCGACCGCGCGATGGAGGTGCTGGCCACGGCCCAGCGGATGGCCTCCGACGGCCTGGTGGAGACCCGCCGGGCGGTCCACGCGCTGCGGGTGGACACGCTGCCGCTGGACGAGGAGCTCGCCCGGGCGGTGGACACCCACGCCCGCCGCTACGGTATCGCGGCCACCTTCGGCACCGGCGGCGCCCCCCGGCCGCTGCCGCCCGACGCCACGGTCGCGCTGCTGCGCACCGGTCAGGAGGCGCTGATCAACGCCGCCAAGCACGCCACGGGCCGGCGGATCTCGGTCCAGCTCGACTTCGACCCGGACGAGGTCAGACTCACCGTGGTCAACGAGCTCGCCGAGGACCACCGGGTCCGGCCGGCCGGCGGCAGCGGCGTCCACGGCGGCTATGGTCTGACCGGGATGCGCGAGCGGCTGCTGCTGCTCGACGGCACACTTGAGGCCGGCCCGGACGGCAACCGCTGGACGGTCACCGCCCGGCTCCCGCTCGCCCCGGGACCGTCGGCGGAAAGGGCCCCGGTGACCGGACCCGAAGCCGTACCGCCCCGGACCGTACCGCCCCGGACCGGACCGCCAGCAGACGAGGAAACCCCATGACGGCAGCCCCCAGCCCCGCGCCGCTGCGCGTGGTGATCGCCGACGACCAGACCAGCGTCCGCGAGGGGCTGGTCCTGCTGCTCGGCGGACTGCCGGACATCGACGTGGTCGGTGCCGCCGGGAACGGCGAGGAGGCGCTGGAGCTGGTGGCCGCGCACCGGCCGGACGCGATCCTGCTGGACCTGCACATGCCGGTGCTGGACGGCATCGGGGCCACCCGCAGACTGGCCGCCGAGCACCCGGGGGTGGCCGTGGTCGTGCTCACCACCTATGTCGACGACGCGTCGGTGCTGGACGCGCTGCGGGCCGGTGCCCGCAGCTACCTCACCAAGGACGCCGACCGGACCGACATCGCCAGGGCGCTGCACGCCGCCGCCGGCGGCCTGTCGGTGCTGGACCCCCGGGTGCAGGCGATGCTGCTGGCCGCCACCTCGGCACCGCGGCAGCCGGAACCGTCCGGCCCGGCCGAGGCATTGCCGCCGGACGGGCTGACCCACCGGGAGGCCGAGATCCTCGGCCTGATCGCCGTGGGACTGACCAATCCGGAGATCGCCGAGCGGCTGTTCCTGAGCAACCACACCATCAAGACGCACATCAACCGGATCTTCGCGAAGACCGGCTCCCGGGACCGCGTCGCCGCCATCGACTACGCCCGCCGCCACGGCCTCGGCTGACCGGGCCCCGGACCGACGGCGGTTATGGTGCACTGATGATCCCTGACCAGTACCGCGAGTTCTTCACCGCGACGGCGAGCACCAGCGGCGCCCTGATCGGGCTGCTGTTCGTGGCCATCACGGTCGCCCCGGAGCGCGAGCGCCAGGAGGAGACCCGGATGGAGTTCCGGGTCCGCGCCTCGGTCGCACTCCTGGTCTTCTCGAACGCGCTGTCGATCTCACTGGCGGCGCTGATTCCGATGGTCAGCCTCGGCTGGTGGTGCCTGGTGAGCAGCTTCGGCATCCTGCTGTTCGCCGCCGCCACCATGCGCTCGACGATGGCGGACCGCCGCCGCCCGGGGACCTGGCGGCCGGTCTGGCTGATCGCCGGGTTGCTGGTGGTGGTCCTCTTCGAGAGCTGGGCGGGGGTCCGCCTGGTGCGCGACGAATCGGACCTAGGCGCGATCCGGATACTGAACTACGTCCTGATCGCCGACCTGCTGATGGGGATCGGCCGCGCCTGGCAGCTCGCCAGCATGCGCGAGACCGGCCCGCTGAGCTCGCTGCGGGTGCTGGCACGCGGCGAGGCGGAGGCTGTCGCCCTGGGCGGCATCGAAACTGACGATGAATCAGGCGACGACTGACCCATCGTCAGTCATCGTTCAGCGTGCGGTCGGTGGCCGGGGCCGGGGCGGCTCCGGAGATGCGGTGGGTGAGCCGCTCGCCCTCGATGTCCGGGTCCGGCACGTACTTGGCGAACCACTGCGGGTGGTACCAGAGTTTGGCGCGGACGATGGCCATCACCGCGGGAACCAGGGTGAGCCGGACCACGAAGGCGTCCAGGAACACCCCGACCGCGAAGGTGAAGCCGATGGCCTTGACGATCGGGTCGTCGCTGAGCAGGAAGGCCACGAAGATCGTGAACATGATCAGCGCAGCGGCGGTGACCACCCGCGCGGCCTGGCCGGTGCCGCGTTCGACCGCGCCCCGCGCCTCGTCGGTCTTGGTGAAGTCCTCCTTGATCCTGGAGACCACGAAGACCTCGTAGTCGCTGGAGAGGCCGAAGATGATCGCGAGGGTGAGGATCGGCAGAAAGCTGATGGTCTCGGTCGGGGTGATCCCGAACACGTGCTTGCCCCAGCCCCATTGGAACATCGCGACCTCCGCGCCGAAGGCGGCGGCCACCGACAGCAGGAACCCGATGATCGACTTGATCGGTACCAGGATGGTCCGGAAGGCCAGCGTCAGCAGGATGAACGCCAGGCCGACGACGACCACCAGGAACACCGGCAGCGCCGAGGAGAGCTTGGTGGAGACGTCGATGTTGGAGGCGGTGGTACCGCCGACCAGGATGCTGGTGCCCGAACTGCCCTCGATGGTGCCGCGGTTGTCGCGGATGCGGTTGACCAGGTCGGCGGTGGCCTGGTCGTTCGGCCCGGTGGTGGGGATCACCCGGACGACGGCGACACCATTGGCGTTGGCGAGCTGGTTCGCGGAGGCGACCCCCGACAGCGCACGGAGCCTCGCCGCGATCGGGGCCACCTGGCCCGGGCTGGTGACCCCGTCGGCGACCACCAGCAGCGGGCCGTTGAAGCCGGGGCCGAAGGCGGCGGTGGTCAGGTCGTACGCCCGGCGCTGGGTGTCCGAGGTCGGCTTGGCCGATCCGCTGGGCAGCCCCAGCTCCATGCTCAGCGCCGGAATGGCCAGTACCAGCAGCAGCGCCACCCCGGCCACCAGCAGCGGGTTCCGGTGCCGCACCACGAACCTGGCCCAGGTCGCGCCGAAGGTCCGCGCGGGCTCGTTGGCCGCGATCTGCGCGACCGCCTCGGGGTGGCCCGGGCGCAGCGGTGTGCTGATGAACTTCGCCACCTTCGTCCCGGCGAAGCCCAGCATCGCGGGCAGCAGCGTCAGCGCGATCAGCAGCGCCACCAGCACCGCCGCGGCCGCCGCGAAGCCCATCACGGTCAGGAACGGGATGCCGACCACGGCCAGGCCGCACAGCGCGATGATCACGGTCAGCGCGGCGAAGACCACCGAACTGCCGGCCGTTCCGGCCGACAGCGCCACCGAGTCCTCGATCTCCATCCCGGTGAGCAGGTGGTTGCGGTGCCGGGCGAGGATGAACAGGCCGTAGTCGATGCCGCAGGACAGGCCCAGCATCAGCGCGACGGTGGTGGAGGCGGAGGCGATGGTGATCACCGAGGCGAGCGCGGTGACCGCCGTCAGGGTGATCACGATGCCGATGAGCGCGGTCATGATCGGCAGCCCGGCCGAGACGAGGGCGCCGAAGGTGACCAGCAGGATCCCGAAGGCGACCACCAGGCCGATCAGCTCCGGGAGTTCGGAGGGCGTGGTGCGCCAGCCGGGATAGGCGCTGCCCGAGTACTCGACCTGTACCCCCGCGTCGCGGGCCGGAACCACGGCGGCGCTGACCCCGTTCAGGGTGGCGTCGCTGACGTCGGTGGGCTGCGCCGTGTACTGCACCGAGCCGAGCGCGACCTGGCGGTTCGGGGACACCCCGTCCACCGCGGTGAACGGGTCGGAGACGGTGGCGACGCCCGGGACCGTCCGCAGCTTGCTGATGCTGGTCTCGATCCCGGCCCGGTAGCGCGGGTCGGTGACCAGGGCGCTGCCGTGGGTGGCGAACACCAGCTGGGTCTGCCCGCCGCCCAGCGCGGGCAGCTTCGCCCGCAGCAGGTCGGACGCCTGCTGCGACTCGGTGCCGGGGACGGTGAAGGTGTTGTCGGTCTTGCCGCCGCTGGCCACCGCGAGCACGATCGTGACCACGGCGGCGAGCAGCCACACCCCGAGCACCAGCCGACGGCGGCGGAACGACCAGCGGGCGAGGGTGAACAGGTATGTGGACACAGTCTCTCCTGGCTACGCGGGCGGGCACTGCGCGGGCAGGCGCAAGCCGGTGACGACATGCGAGCGGAGCGGCACCGTATGCACACTCTCCGCTGTCACCGGGGCCGCCGCCCGCGCGGAAGCGCCATTCGGGCGACACCGGTCCGGGCCAGCCGGGGTGAGCCACCGGGCCGTGCACCGGCCGCGAAGGACTAACGTGGTCGGGCGGGTTCGGCCTCGTCCCGCCCGCGCACCGCTGAGCGGCGGGCGGCCGTCCCAGCCCGACCGACCGAAGGCCCGAGCATGAGCACCGCGCAGACCGAAGCCCCGTACCCGGCGACCACCCGGCCCGGCCCGCTGCTGGCCGCCCTGGACGTCGGCGGCACCAAGATCGCGGGCGGGCTGGTGGACGCCGACGGCACCCTGGTGCACCAGGTGCGGCGGCCCACCCCGGCCCGGGAGCCGGGCGAGGCCGTGCTGCGGGCGGTGCACGAGGTGCTCGGTCTGCTCGCGGCCGACCCGCGCTGGTCCCGGGTGCAGGCCCTGGGCATCGGCAGCGCCGGACCGGTCGACATCTCGCGGGGCACGGTCAGCCCGGTCAACATCCCCGGCTGGCGCGGGTTCCCGCTGGTGGAGCGGGTCGCGGCGGACCCCGCGGTGACCGGGCTGCCGGTGGTCCTCGGCGGCGACGGGGTGGCCATGACCGCCGCCGAGCACTGGCGCGGGGCCGCCCGGGGCTGCTCCGACGCGCTGTGCCTGGTGGTGTCCACCGGGGTCGGCGCGGGCCTGGTGCTGAACGGGGCGGTGCACACCGGCCGCACCGGCAACGCCGGTCACCTGGGCCACATCAGCGTGGACCTGGACGGCGAACCCTGCCCCTGCGGATCGCGCGGCTGTGTCGAGGGCCTGGCCAGCGGCCCCGCCATCGCCCGCCGGGCGCTGCGCGACGGCTGGCGTCCGGACGGCGCGGACAGCTCCGCGGCGGCGGTGGCGGCCTCCGCCCGCGCGGGCGACCCGGTCGCGGTCGCCTCCTTCGACCGCGCCGCGCAGGCGCTGGCCGCCGGGATCGCGGCCACCGCGACCCTGGTCGAGCTGGAACTGGTCGTGGTCGGCGGTGGGGTGGCCGCCGCCGGGGAGGTGCTCTTCGCACCGCTGCGGCGGCACCTGACCGGGTACGCCACCCTCCCGTTCGCGGCCGGGCTGCGGGTCGAACCCGCTGTGCTCGGCACCGACGCCGGGCTGGTCGGCGCGGCGGCGCTGGCCCTGGCGGGGCAGCTGCACGCCGGGTGAACCTGCCACCGGGGTGACCACCGGCCGGGCCGCGCGCCCTGACAATTCCGCGTTAAGGCCGGTCAGCTGCGCGGACAGGGTGCGCGGCCGGGATTATCCTGCAAGTGCCGGGTCGGCCGGCTGGGCCGGTTCGGTGCGCCGCGTTCCGCCCGGGACCGGCACCCCAGCGTCCGGAGGCGTGCCATGACCGCCCTGCACCGGTATCGGGACCGTTTGGCGCTGATCGGCGCGCTGCTCGCGCCACCGGCGGTGGCCGCGCTGCTGATCCCCTTCCGCACCGCGCTGCCACCCGCCAACGCGGCGCTGGTGCTGGTGGTGGTCGTGGTCGCGGTGGCCGCCAACGGCCACCGGACCGCCGGGGTGCTCTGCGCGTTCTTCGCCGCGCTGTGGTTCGACTTCTTCCTGACCCAGCCGTTCTACCGCTTCGCGATCAACGGCCGGGACAACATCGAGACCACCGTGCTGCTGCTGGTGGTCGGCATCGCGGTGACCGAGCTCGCCCACCGGGGGCGGCGGATGCACGGGATCGCGGTCATCGGCGGCGCACAGGCCGGCGGGGTCCGCCGGACGGCGGAGCTGGTCGCCTCGGACGTCCCCACCGGCGCCGTACTGGACCAGGTCTCCGCCCAGCTCACCGAGTTGCTGGCGCTGCGCGGCTGCCGTTTCGCGCTGGAGCGGGAGCCGGACACCTATCCCCCGGTCCTGCAGCCGGACGGCACCCTGCGCTGGGGCAGTTCGCTGTGGGACGTGGAGAGCCTGGGCTTCCCCAGCGACGAGATCGAGCTGCCCGCGCGCTTCCAGGGCCGCCCGCTGGGACGGTTCATGCTGCTGCCGACACCGGCCACCGCCCCCGGTGTCGCCGCCCGGCAGACCGCCGTGGTCCTGTCCGACCTGGTCGGCGCCAAGCTCGCGGGCCACGCCGAGAGCCCGCAGCCGGTGGCGCACGGCGAACAGCCCGGAAGGCGCGGGGACCGCAGCAGCGAACCCCGTCAGTTCTCGTAGCCGACCCCCGCGTGGCAGCGCGGGCCGGCCTCGGCGAACACGTCCTGCCGCCCGGCCCGGTCGGCGGGCCCGGGCAGCTCCGGGCGCGGGACGATCAGCACCTCGCAGGCCGCGTGCGCCCAGCAGTGCCGGGTCACCGTGCCGTGCACGATGTGCCGGGCCCAGCCGCGCCGCCCGCCGCCGACCACCAGCAGGTCGTCCGCCCGGTCCGCGGTGGCCACCAGCGCCCGCCCGGGTTCGGCGCGCAGTACCAGCGGGTGCACCCGGATGCCCTCGGGGAAGCCGTCGAAGGCCAGCTCCATGGCGGTGTCCAGGCGCTCGCGGGCGCTCTGCCGCAGGGCGGCCAGCGGGCGCGGGCTGTCGCCGTCCGAGGCCATCCAGGCGATCACCGGGACCAGCAGCGCGTCGCGCCTGCGCGCCTCCACCGCCGCCCGCCGGAGCACCGCCGGCCCGCTCTCCGAGCCGCTGACCCCCACCACGACCCGCGCACCCACGAACGCAGCCATCTCGACCATCGCCATCACTCCCTGTTCCTGCGGCCGTTCGGCCTCCCCCTCCATGGGACAGCGGATCCGCCCGGCAGGCGGTGATCATTGACGCGTGGCCTACACCGTGGGCCGGGATCCTGACGGGTCCTTACCGGGCCCGGCCCCGACGGCGGGACACGGGCGAAGCGACACTGGTGCCTCCCCCGCCGCTCGGGGATGATCGGCGTATGCGAACGGTGCTGCGCGGAACCCTGGTGACGCTGCGCCCGGCGACGGCGGAGGACGTCCCGGCGCTGGCGGCGATCCGCCGCGCGCCCGAGGTCTACGCCCGCTGGCAGGGCGGGGACGACCTGGCCGCCGCCGTCGCCGAGGACCTGCAGGACCCGGGGGCGAGCACCTTCGCGGTCGAGTACGACGGCCGGGTGGTCGGCGCGATCCAGTGGACCGCGCAGAACGAGCCGGACTACCGGCACGCCGGTATCGACATCTACCTCGACCCGGCGGTGCACGGACGCGGGCTGGGCACCGACAGCGTGCGCACGCTGGCCCGGCACCTGCTGGACGAGCACGACTTCCACCGGCTGGTGATCGACCCCGCCGCCGACAACGCCGCCGCCATCCGCTGCTACGCCAAGGCCGGGTTCCGCCCGGTCGGCGTGATGCGGCAGTACGAGCGCGGTCCCGACGGCAGCTGGCACGACGGGCTGCTGATGGACCTGCTGGCCGGTGAGCTGACCTGACCGCTCCGCTCGCGGAGCACCCGGTCCCGGACCGACAATGGTGCGGTGACCGACCTGAACGAGATCCTCAGCGGACATCTGGGCGGGGGCTCCGCGCCGGGCGCGGTGGCGCTGGTGGCCCGGGGCGACCAGGTGGAGGTGCGGGCCGTGGGCTCCGCCGCCGTCGGCGGCCCCCCGATGGCCAGGGACACGATCTTCCGGATCGCCTCGCTGACCAAGCCGATCAGCAGCGCGGCGGCGATGATGCTGGTCGAGGACGGCGTCCTGGCGCTGGAGGACCAGGTCACGCCCTGGCTGCCGGAACTGGCGGAGCCACTGGTGGTCCGCACCCCGGAAGGCCCGCTGGACGACGTGGTCCCGGCAGCCCGGCCGGTCACCGTGGACGACCTGCTGACCTTCCGCGCCGGATGGGGCTTCCCCTCCGACTTCTCGGTACCGGCCATCGGGCCGCTGTTCAGCGAGCTGAAGCAGGGCACTCCGCTGCCGGAGGCGCCGCCGCCGCCGGACGAGTGGATGGCCCGGCTGGCCCGCATCCCGATGCTCTACCAGCCCGGCGAGCGCTGGCTGTACAGCGCCTGCTCCGACATCCTGGGGGTGCTGATCGCCCGGGCGAGCGGCCGCTCGCTGCCGGAGTTCCTGGCGGAGCGGATCTTCGAACCGCTCGGCATGGCCGACACCGGGTTCATGGTCCCGGAGGCCAAGCGCGACCGCTTCGCGAGCTTCTACCGGTCCGCCGACGCGGGCGGCCTGGAGCTGGTGGACGCCCCCGACGGGCAGTGGAGCCGCCTGCCCGCCTTCCCCGCCGCCGGTGGCGGGCTGGTCTCCACCGCCGACGACTGGTACGCCTTCGCCCGGATGATGACCGCCGGGGGCGAGGCCGGGGGCAGGCGGCTGCTGTCGCCGGAGTCGGTGCGGCTGATGACCACCGATCAGCTGACCGGGGCGCAGCGTGAGGGCGGCCGGCTGTTCCTGGAGGGCCAGGGCTGGGGCTTCGGCGGGTCGGTCGATGTCGCGCCGGTCGACCCGTGGAACGTGCCGGGGCGCTACGGCTGGGTCGGCGGCACCGGTACGACGGCCCATCTGGTCCGCTCCACCGGGCTGGTCAGCATCCTGCTGACGCAGCTGCAGATGACCAGCCCCACCCCGACGCCGCTGATGCGCGCCTTCTGGGGGTACGCGGCCGGAGCCCGATCCGCCTCCGCAGGCCGCTGACCGGCGCGGACTCGCCGCCAACGGACCAGAATGCCGGGTCCGGCGGCGGCCAGGCGGTAGAGATGTCCGCGTACACCGTCACAAGGAGGTAGTCATGCGGGTTCGTCTTGCCGTCGTCGGCGCCGTCGGCGCCCTGGCCGTCCTGATCCCGGGCGGCTGGACCGCCGCAGCGGACGGCGACAACACCGTCGCCGTCGCCCCGACCGGCGGCATCGCCAAGGACGGCACGGTCACCCTGACCGGCACCTACCGCTGCGATCCGTCGACCGGCCCGGGGACGGTGGTGAACAGCTCGGTCACCAACGGCACGGACACCAGCAGCCTCGGCGGCAGTGTGCCCGCCACCTGCGACGGCAACGAGCACACCTGGACCGCGCAGGGCCGGCCGTACCTGCCGGTGGGGGCCGGCCCGGTCCGGGCCGAGGCGTCGCTGATCCACCTCAGCTGGCAGGGCTCGCTGATCCCGCAGACCGATGTGCTGGCGGACCAGCCGCAGACGGTCACGCTGGTGCCGGACTCCCCGCGCTCCTGACCGCCGCCGGGCGGTGCAGCAGCAGGTCGGTCCCGGTGCCGCCGCAGCGGACGAAGCCGAGCCGGTGGTACAGCCGCAGCGCGGGCAGGTTGCCCCGGGAGACGCTCAGCCGCAGCGGCCCGCGCAGCGCGGTCAGCGCGGCGGTGGCCACCCCGCGCCCGCGGTGGCG
>Ga0302314_10007252_pt1 | contig 19929 bp, 20 predicted proteins | sample III_Palsa_N2_3_FD_200533 | JGI IMG/M metagenome (GOLD analysis project Ga0302314, IMG submission 200533) | Peat permafrost microbial communities from Stordalen Mire near Abisko, Sweden - III_Palsa_N2_3 | ecosystem: Environmental > Terrestrial > Soil > Palsa > Peat permafrost | place: Sweden... | reverse complement strand
CGCGTGGAGCTCGGTGTTCTTCTCGAGCTACGCCTATCGCGGGATGCTCGGCGCCGGGGGCACGATGACGTCGATGCAGCCGTATGAGCTGAGCGAATTCACGCAGGCGCTCTACAACGCGCGCGAGCGCACGATGGGCCAGATCAACCGCCAGGCCGCCGCGCTCGGCGCCTCCGGCGTCGTCGGCGTGCGGATCGGCCACACGATCCGGCCGCACACGCTCAGCAGCGGCATGGGCGGCGGCTTCGGCGCAAGCGAGCTGCGCGGGATGATGGTCACGTTCAACGCGGTCGGCACCGCGATCCGCCAGCACGCCGATGCCGAGATCCAAGCCCCCAAACCAGTCGTCGACCTATTCGCCTAACAAGGAGCAGGAGATCATGACCGAGGAGCGCGAGACCGCATACGACCCATCCTCCCTCGAGGGCGTCCCCGAGGCCGGCCGCGCGCGCCTGCAGCAGAACCGCGCGGGCCTATTTACTTCAGATCTATCGGTCAACGAGTTCCTGCTCGTCAAGCAGGCCGGCTTCGAGCCGCTCGGCCTGGTCGTCGGCAGCTCGATCTACCACATCGGCATCCAGATGGCCGGCTGGAAGAAATCTCAGGAGATGACTGTCCTCTCCGAAGCGATGTACGGGGCGCGCCAGCTCGCGATGACACGCATGGAGGAGGAGGCCGACCAGCTCGGGGCCGACGGCGTCGTCGGCGTGCGCCTGGACATCGGCCGCTACGAGTGGGGTCAGGACATGGCCGAGTTCATCGCGATCGGGACCGCCGTCAAGCACCGTGACGGCGTGCTGCACCGCGCGCCTTCGGGCCGTCCGTTCACAAGCGACCTCTCTGGCCAGGACTTCTGGACGCTGCTGAGCACCGGTCACCGCCCGGTCGGGATGGTGATGGGCAGCTGCGTCTACCACGTGGCCCATCGCGGGATGCTCCAGTCGATGGCCCAGACCGGCCGCAACGTCGAGCTCTCCAACTTCACCCAGGCCCTGTATGACGCGCGCGAGCTCGCGATGGAGCGGATGCAGTCGGAGGCCCAGGAAATCGGCGCCGAGGGGATCGTCGGCGTCGACCTGCAGGAGAAGTCCCACGGCTGGGGCAGCCATACGATCGAGTTCTTCGCCGTCGGCACCGCGATCGTGCCGCGCGAGGGCCACAACGAGGAGATCCAGGCGCCGACGACGGTCTTGGACCTCTCATGAGCCTCGTCATCACCGAAGATCGCGGCGCCACGCGACACGTCGTGCTCAACCGCCCCGAGAAGCGCAACGCGATGAACCAGGCCCTGCTCGTCGAGCTCGGCGATGCCCTGCGCGCGGCCGCGAACGACGCGTCGGTGCACTGCGTCGTGCTGCGCGGCGAAGGCGCCGTCTTCTCCGCGGGCGTCGACCTCGGCGAGCTGATGTCATTCGCCGGCGATCCCAGCGTGTTGCGGCCGTTTCGCAACGTGTTCCTCGACTGCGCGAACCTCTGCGAAGCGATGCCCAAGCCGGTCGTCTGTCAGATCCACCGCGCCTGCTTCGGCGGCGCCCTGGAGGTCGCGCTCGGCTGCGACCTGCGGATCGCCGCCGATGATGCCCAGCTCGGCCTGCCCGAGGTCAAGTTCGGGATCATTCCCGACGTCGGCGGCTCCACGCGGCTGCCCGCGGTCGTCGGGCTCGGCCGCGCGAAGGAGCTGATCATGACCGCCGTCACGATCGACGCAGCCGAGGCGCATCGCATCGGCCTGCTCAACCGCGTCGTGCCTGCCGCCGAGCTCGAGGCGGCCACGCAGGCTTTGGTCGACGAGCTGCTAGCGAACTCCACCGTGGCGGTCGGCCGCGCGAAGCGCGTGATCGACGCCTCCGCGCGCCCGGCGCTCGCGACGACGCTGGAGATGGAGGTAGCGGTTCAGGAGTACTGCGTCGCGGCGATGCGCGAGGCGGCGCAGACGGCGCAGGGCGCCAGCGAGACCGAGGCCGTCGCGGCGGGTTAGCGCTCCGTTGCCTTCAGAAGTGAGCCCCTGAGGCGGGCGTGGACCAAGCGATGCAAGGACGCAGGGAGCGTGGCGTGCTACGCACGCGAGCGACCGAGGACGAAGCAGCGCGCTGTGTCCACGGTCGCCTCAGCGCCAGTCCACGGGGCCGGCCACGAGCGTGTGGCTGCCCAGGGGGCGGCCGAGGATCTCGCGCACGCGCGCGGCGCAGGCGAGCAACGCCTCCAGGTCGATGCCGGTCTCGATCCCCATCTCCTCGAGCATCGAGACGAGGTCCTCGCTGGCGATGTTCCCGGTCGCGCCCGCCGGCACGGGGCAACCGCCGAGCTCGCCGAAGCTCGACTCGAAGCTATCGATCCCGGCCCCGAGCGCGGCGAGCACGTTCGCGAGGCCCTGCCCGCGCGTGTTGTGGAAGTGCGCGGTCAGCTGCGCCTCCTGCAGGTCGTCGCGCCACAGCGCGAACAGCTCCCCCACCTGGCGCGGGTTGGCCATCCCCGTCGTGTCGCCGAAGCCGATCTCCTGCGCGCCGGCCGCGTGCAACCGCCGCGCGATCTCGAGCACGCGCTCAGGCGAGACGTGGCCCTCGTAGGGGCAGCCGAACGAGGTCGAGATCACGCCCTCGCAGCGCAGGCCCGCCTCGCGCGCACGCGTCAATACGGCCTCGAGACCGGCGAGCGACTCCTCGACCGTTCGATTCACGTTCTTGCGGTTGTGCGTCTCCGAGGCGGACAGAAACACGTTGATCTCGTCGAACGCCTGCCTGCCTCCACCCCCCGCGCGGCTCGTTTCGAGCAGCGCGAGCGCGTTCTCCAGGCCGCGCTCGTTCGGTACCAACACGCTGACCGCCACGTCCTCGGGCACGTCGATCCGCGCGAGCACCTCGCCGGCGTCGGCGAGCTGCGGGATCACGTCGGCGCGCACGAAGCTCGTCACCTCCAACCGTTTGTAGCCCGTGCGCGCGAGCGCGTCGATCAGCTCGACCTTCCGCTCGGTCGGGATCGTCTCCGGCTCGTTCTGAAAGCCGTCGCGCGGGCCGACCTCGCGAATACTGGCGGAATTAGGAACCCCGCCCACCATCCCCGTCATCGACGGCTCACCACATCGACAGGCCACCGGAGACGTTCAGCGTCTGGCCGGTGACGTAGGAGGCATCCTCGCTCGCGAGGAATGCGATCGCGGCGGCGACCTCCTCGGGCTCGCCCGCGCGGCCCATCACGGTCGCGTTGACCATGCCCCGCTGCAGGCGCTCGCCGATCTCCCCCAGCACCTGCGGCGCGGAGTCGAACAGCGGCGTCTCGATCGGACCCGGCGCGACCGCGTTGCAACGCACGCGATAGCGCGCCGACTCGCGGGCGATCGCCTTCGTGAAGCCGATCACGCCGGCCTTCGCGGCCGAGTACACGACCGAGCCCTGCGAGCCGACGCGGCCGGCCTCGCTGGCGACGTTCACGATCGCGCCCGTCCTGCGCTCCTGCATTCCCGGCAGCACAGCGTGCGTGACCGCGAGCACGCCGCGCAGGTTGACGCCGAGCACGAAGTCCCACAACTCCTCGTCGGAGTTCACGAAGAACGAGAAGCGGTCGGTGCCGGCGTTGTTGACGAGCACGTCGATCGCGCCGAGCGCGTCCTTTATCGCCGCGACCCCGGCGCGCACCGATCCAGTGTCGGTCACGTCGAATGCGCACCCAAACCCGTCCAGCTCGCCGGCGACCGACTTGGCACCATCCTCGTTGACGTCGCCGATCGCCACCCGCGCGCCCTCGGCCGCGAGGCGGCGGGCGGTCGCCGCGCCGATCCCCGATGCGCCGCCGGTGACGAGCGCGGTCTTTCCCTCGAGCCTCATCCCCGACAGCCTAGCCCTCTTTGTCGTTCTAATCGCGGGTAGCGCCGCCCCGCGAGGATTGACGACACGCGCCTTCGCGAGCGACCGTGCTCATATACTCAGCCGCCGTGTCCCCCGCCACGAACGAGCCAGTCGCCATCGTCGGAGCCTCGGGCGCGCTGGGGTTCGGCTTGGCCGTGCGCCTCGCCCGCGCCGGCGTGCCGATCGCGATCGGTTCGCGCGACGTGACCCGCGCCGTGCAAGCCGCCGAGCGCGCGCGGGCGATCGTGCCGGACGGCTCCTTCTCCGGCCACGACAACGCCGGCGCCGTCCGCGCCGCGAACACCGTGATCCTGTCCGTACCGTTCCGCAACCAGTCCGAGACGCTCACCAACCTCAAGGAGGCCCTGAAGGCCGGCCAGCTGCTGATCGACGCAACCGTTCCGCTCGCCGCCGCCGTCAGCGGCAAGGCGACGCGGATGCTCGGCGTGTGGCAGGGCTCCGCCGCCCAGCAGGCCGCCGAGATGGCGCCCGACGGCGTGCGCGTGGTCTCGGCCCTGCACACCGTCAGCGCCGCCTCGCTCGCCGACCTCGAGCACCCGCTCGAGCAGGACGTGCTCCTGTGCGGCGACTCCCGCGCGGACAAGCGCGAGGCGGCGCTCCTGATCGAGCGGATCGCCGGCCTGCGCTGCGTCGACTGCGGCAAGCTCGAGATGGCGCGGATCACCGAGTCGCTGACGGCGATGCTGATCGCCGTCAACTCCCGTTACAAGGCTCACGCCGGCATTCGCCTCGCAGGGCTGCCTGACGTACCCTGGGAGTGATGTCCGCGAAATCAGGTGACGTAGTCGTCCTCGCCGGCGGCACCGGCGGCGCGAAGCTCGCGCGGGGCATGCTCGACGTGGTCGAGGATCCCTCGCGTCTGGCGGTGATCGCGAACACCGGCGACGACATCGAGATCTACGGCGCCCACGTCTCGCCCGACCCGGACCTCGTCTCCTTCTGGCTGGCCGATGAGATCGACGCGCGCGGCTGGGGGCTCAGAGATGACACGTTCGCGGTGATGGACGCACTGCGCGAGCTCGGCCACGAGGTGTGGTTCAACCTCGGCGACCGCGACCTCGCGTGGTGCCTGGAGCGAGTGCGGCTGCACGAGCAGGACGGCCTGCAGCCGACGGCGGCGCTCGCGCGCCTGAACGGAGCGATCGGCGTGCGCGCGCGGGTGCTGCCGATGAGCGACGACCCCGTGCGCACCTGGATCCGCACGACCACCGGCTGGCAACCCTTCCAGGAGTTCATGATTCGCCAGCGCGCCGAGGGCATCGTCGAGGGCCTCGAGTTCCGCGGCGCCGAGCAGGCGCAGCCCAGCGCGGAGGCGCTCGCGGCGATCGCGGGCGCCCGCGCGATCGTGATCGGGCCCTCCAACCCGCTCGCCTCGATCGCCCCGATCCTCGCCGTCCCCGGCATCCGCGAGGCGCTGCTCGCCGCGCCCGCGCCGGTGCTCGCCGTCAGCCCGATCGTCGGCGGGAAGGTCCTGAAGGGACCGACGGCCGCGTTCATGGCGTTCGCCGCGCTGGAGTGCAACGCCGACGGCGTCGCCGACTTCTACGGCGAGCTGCTCGACGGGATCGTCGCGGACGAACCGGTCGGCCGGCTGCCGACCCTCCAAGCCGATACCCGCATGGACGACGGCGACACACGCGCGCGCGTGGCACAGCAGGTGCTCGGTTTCGCGGAAGCGCTGCGCTGACGATCGCTAGCCTGCGTCGGGTGATGCGCACCGCCGCGATCCTCCCCGTCAAGCGCTTCGCCCAGGCCAAGCAGCGCCTCGGCGCGAGCGTCGCCGATCCACTGCGTCTGGAGCTGGCCCGGGCGATGGTCGGCGACGTGCTGGCGGCGCTCGCCGAGACCGAAGCGATCGACTTCACGATCGTTGTCACCGGGGAGCCCTCCGTGGCCGACGCGGCGCGCGCACAGGGAGGAATCGTGATCGACGACACCGCCCAGGACAGTCAGAGCGCCGCGGTGCTGCTCGGCGTCGAGCGCGCGCGCGACGAGGGCGCGGATCGCGTGCTCTGCATTCCCGGAGACTGCCCCACGCTCGATCCCGCTGACCTGGAGGCACTGTTGAGTCCATCCGCGGGCAAGGGACCCGAAGTCGTAATCGTCCCCGACCGCCATGGCACCGGCACCAATGGGCTGCTGCTCACGCCCCCCGGCGCGATCTCCCCCAGCTTTGGTCCCGACAGCTGCGAGCGCCACCGCGCGCTCGCGCTCGCCGCCGGGGTCCTCTCGCGTATCGAACGACCACCCTCACTGCTGCTGGATATCGATACCGGAGCTGACCTCACCGCCCTGCGAGATCGCCTTTCGGGTGAGCGCGTCCGGGCCTCGCGAACCCGCACAGTGCTGGGCCAGCCCGTAGGCGCACACGCCATTTCCACCACAGCCCCCGCCTGAGCCGAGACGGACTCCGTGTTCAGCTTGTTCGCACGGGGCCTCAGTGGCCTCCCCGAGATACGCACCGGAGACGACCTGGCGGCCCTGATCGTCGCGTCGGTCGGTCCTCGGGAGCCTTTACGAGATGGACAGATGGTGGTGATCGCCCACAAGGTCATCTCCAAGGCCGAGGGCGCCGTGGTCGATCTGTCCACTGTGACGCCCAGCGAGCGCGCTGCAGATCTGGCCTCAGAACAGGACAAGGACGCCCGCGCGGTGCAGGTCGTGCTCGATCAGTCCGCGGAGATCCTTCGCGCCGCCAATGGCGTTCTAATCAGCCGGACCCATCATGGCTTCGTCTGCGCCAACGCGGGGGTCGACGCCTCCAATGCCGCTGGAGAGGATGGGGCCGAGACGCTGATCGTGCTCCCCCGCGACCCAGACGCCTCCGCTCGGCGGCTGCGCACGTGCCTGCGCGAGCTGACGGGTGTCTCGCCCGCGGTGCTGATCACCGACAGCTTCGGCCGCGCCTGGCGCCATGGACAGTGCGATGTGGCAATCGGCTGCGCGGGGATGGCGCCCCTGGAGGATTGGCGCGGACGCACGGACTCGGTTGGTCTCGAGCTGCGCGCGACCTGGCTGGCCGTGGCCGACGCCGCCGCTGCCTGCGCGGACCTCGCCCGCGCCAAGGACTCGCGCGAGCCCGTCGTCCTGATCGAGGGCCTGCAGCGGTTCGTTACCTCGGAGGATGGACCCGGAGCGGTCGCGCTCATGCGTCCGCTGGACGAGGACCTGTTCCGTTGATGTCGCTCCCGCGCGACAGCGCCCGATCAGGCCGGCGAGCGGACGCCCAGCTGCTTGCCCAGAAACGGAAGAACCGTCTGCACCACGCGCTGAGGATCGTCCTGGAACGGCCAGTGTCCGCTCTCCTGCAGGATCGCCACGTCTTCCACCTCGAAGAACTCTCGCTGGCGCTCGGCGAACTCAACTCCGATGAAAGGGTCCTTGGCACCCCATATGACCAGCGCGGGCTTGTGCAGCTCGGCCATCTCCGTGCCCAGCTCCACCGCCGTGCTGCCTGGGTCCGGCGTTGCCCGGTAGAGCTTGAGCACCGCGCGACGCGTAGCGTGGTCGTAGTCGTCGTACATCTTGTCCACGAACTCCGCCGGCAGTCCCTTCGGGTTGGCCTTTTGCATCGCCCGCCGCCAACCGGCGCGTGGGATCCAGGCCTGTGTCAGCTCACCGAGCACGGGCGTACGCCAGCGTCTGGCCATCGTGTGCCATTCGTAACCCGGCATGATGCCGACGTTGATCAGCACGACGCTCGCCCATGCCTGCGGATGCTGAAGGCCCCAGAACAGGCCGAACGCGCCGCCGAAGTCGTGCAGGACAAGATGCACCCACTCGATCCCAAGCTCCGTCAGCGCGCCCTGCAAGAAGTCAGCGTAGGCAGACACCTGGTAGTCGAAGTCTCGCGGCTTGTCGGCTTTGCCAAAACCCGGCATGTCCACCGCCACAGCCCGCCCCAGCTCGCCGGTCGCGTCCACAAGCGCGGTCCAGTCGGTCGAGGAACCAGGATTGCCATGTACGAACACCACCGCCTCGGTCGCATCCTGGGGACCGGCTTCGATGACGGGTGAGCTCAGGCCATCGACCGTGATCCTCCGCGTCCGTGGCATCTCAGGCGCTCTCCGACTCCGCTGGGCGAACCGGCTGGGAAGCGCGCCGAGAGAGCGCGTGACGCGCGTTGACGTACGCCGCGCGCGGTATCCCCGAGACCAGCATCCGCGCCGGCCCGATGTTGCGCGACCCGAACGCCTCGAAGGTCCGGGCCATGCGCTCGTCGCGCGTGGCCGCAGAGAACAGCATCCGCTCGCCGCGATTGAGCTTGCGTCCGCTGGAATAGTCGGTGATCATCGCGGTGTGGCCGCGCAGGCGGCTGGCGTGACGGCGGCGGTAGCGCTCCAGACCCTGCTCCAGGGACTCGGCCCCCAGCAACGCCGGGGCGACGCTGTCGGCGAGCCATTCGGCGGACTGGAAGGCGAAGCCGCAGCCGATGCCCCACAGCGGGTCCAGCGCGCCCGCCGCGTCACCGGTGAGCGCGAGGCCGGGGGCCGTTGGGGTGTGGGTGACGGTCGTCATGTCGATCTTGCCTTTAACCTCTCCGACCAGGCGCGAGGCGAGGATCGGGGGGGCCTCCGGCACGGAGGACACCATTGCCTTGAGCGCCGCCTCGGGGTCGGCGCGGAACTCGGGGAGGCACTCCATCGTCGGCATCACGGCGTACAAGGTCAGGTCGCTGTCGGTGGGGAACGCCGCGGCCATGTCCGGGTCGAGCAGCCACAGCACCGGGTCGGGGTGGGTGACCGGCCTGGGCCCTTCGAAGTAGCCGCCGTAGGCAATGCGCCCGTGGCGCTTGGTCCTCGTGGGCACCTCCGCGAGCTTGGCCACGCGCGAGTCTCGGCCGTCGGCCCCGACGATGAGGCGCGCGCGCAGCGTCAACGTCTCACCCTGGGAGTCACGCGCCTGCACGCCGCAGACCGTGCCCTCATCGCACACGAGCTCACGTACGGTGTGGCCGAGGATCAACTCGACTCCGGGGGCCTCGGACGCCAGCTGGCGAATCAGCGGGTCCAGGCGCTCGCGGCGCAGGTTGACCCCCATCGGGACCGAGCTCCTGGCGGGCGGTTCGATCCAGCCCCAGCGGGTCCGCAGGCGCGCGCGCCCTCGCAGCGCGCCCACCTCCATCATTCTCTCCAGCAGCCCGAGCCGTTCCAACGTGGGCACGGCGGAGGACTGGATGAAGTGGGTGCAGATCTTCTTGTACGCCCCCGCATCCGGGCGCTGCTCGATCAGCGCCACCCGCGCGCCCGCCTTGGCGAGCAGGATCGCCGTGGTGCAGCCGGCGAGGCTGGCGCCGACGATCACCACGTCGTAGTCGCTTGCGCCCCCGCCGCGCCCTGGTGTCTCGGCGGCACTCGCTGCAACGGGGTCCGCGACAGCAGCGATGATGTCTTCCGTCTGTGCTGAATCAGCCATCTCAATCAGCTCCTTCGGTCACGCCCGTTGGGGGAGTGGCGCGCACGCCCTATAGTTCGAGCCGAACTATACAGGGCGAACTATGAAAAGCAAACCGATCCGACTAACCACAACCTCCTATGCCGTGATGAGCCTGCTGAAGATGCTCGGCGAGGCCACTCCATATGACCTCAAGCAGGCGCTGGAACACTCGATCGAAAACTTCTGGCCAGTGCCGCACACCACCTTCTACGACGAGCCGGCGCGCCTGGCGCTGGCCGGCTACCTCTCGCAACGCCAGGAGCCCAGCGGGCGCCGGCGCAAGCGCTACGCGCTGACCGACAGCGGCCGCGAGGCGTTACGTGCCTGGGCCGACACACCCGGGGCGGGACCTCCGCAGTATCGCGACGAGGGCATGCTGAAGGTCTTCGCGGGCGCCAACCCGCAGGCGGTCTACGCCGGCCGCGGCGACTGGCACCGCGCCAAGCTTGCCGAGCTCGAGGGATACCTGGAGAGCCTGCGCGCCGTGCCCCAGAAGCTGCGCGCGGAGGAGTGGCGTGGGGCAGAAGCAACACTGGTGGCCGGAATCGACTACCAGCATCAGATGATCGACACGATCGAACGCCTGATCGAGCGTCCGTCTCCTCAGTGATGCCGCAGTTGTACCTGCGTGTCACCCGGACAGATCAGGCGGCCGCAGGCACCCCGGCCGCGACCTTCATCGGATAACGCCGCCTGGTCTCGTACAGCGTCGTGCGCTCCGCCGCCGGCCTGCCCGCTTCGTGCGCGGCGGCCACCAGCTGATCCGGGTCCAGACGCGTGCCGTGGTAGCTGCCCGCGAGACGGCTGATCGACTCCTCCATCAACGTCCCCCCGAGGTCGTTCACGCCCCAGCGCAGCGACTCGGTCGCCGCCTCGAGGCCCATCTTCACCCAGCTCGCCTGCAGGCTTCCGATCGTACGGCCGAGCGCCAGCCGGAAGACGGCAGTGTGCTTGAGGTTCTCCTCGCGTGAGATCTCTTCCACCCCATGCGTGCGGCCGAGCAGCGTCTGGAACGGGATGAACGACAGCGGCACGAACTCGGTGATCCCGCCGGTGCGTTCTTGCAGCTCGCGGATCACGCGCATGTGCTCCGCCAGCTCCCACGGCTCCTCGATGTGGCCGAACATCACCGTCGAGGTCGATTTCAACCCCGCCCGGTGCGACGCCTCGATGATCTCGACCCAGCGCGCCACCGGCAGCTTGTTCGGGCTGATCCGCTCTCTGACGCCGTCGTGCAGCACCTCAGCGGCCGTCCCCGGCGTCGAGCCCAGGCCGGCGTCCTTCAGCTGGGCGAAGACCTCGCTTGGCGGCAGACCCGAGATGTCGCACATGTGCGCGATCTCCATCGGGCTGTACGCGTGCAGGTGCAGGTCGGTGCCGGCCTCCCGCGCGGTCTGCTTCGCGAACCGCAGCCAGCCGAGGTAGTCCTCGAGGCTCCAGTCCGGGTGAATGCCCGACTGGATGCACAGCTCGCTCGCGCCGAACTCGATCGCCTCCCGCACGCGTCGCGCGAACTCCTTGCGGTCGTGCTCGTAGGCGTCAGGCGAGCGCTTACCCTGGCCGAAGCCGCAGAACGCGCAGCCGACCGTGCAGACGTTCGAGACGTTGATGTTGCGGTTGACGACGAACGTCACCGTCTCCCCCGCGAGCTCCTCGCGCAGCTCGTCGGCGGCCTCGCGCAGCTCCTCAACGACCTCCGGACGCGTCTCGGCGAACATCGCCGTCAGTTCCTCCGCGCTCAGCGCGACGCCGTCGCGGCCCTTCGCGATCGCGCCCGCCACCAGGTCGGGCCTGATCGGCGCCGGGGGATCTGTGCGCCCGGATCCACGCCGTGGGATGAAGCTCCAGTACTTCAGCTTGATCGTGTCCATCACGCCCTGTGCGACCCAGTCCTGATCGATGTACTGCGGGTACACGCACAGCCGCTCGGTCAGTGCGTATCCGTCCTTCTGCAGCTGCTTGCGCACCTGGTGCGGCGAAGGAAAAGGGTGCTCGGGGGAGATGTGATCGCCGTTCGCGCTCAGGCCGCCGAGGTCCGTGGCCCCCGTCTGGACGAGCTCGCCCCACCAGTCGGCGAGGTTCGGCGGGATCTGTATCCCCACGTCGGGCATCAATCGTCTGGTCTCGGCGATCAACCGCTTCATGTCCTCAATGCTCACCGCGCAGGCCCAATCCGGCAGTGGCAATTCCGGTCTGGTGCGGGTCGGATCCTCGTCGACCCCCGTGCGCCAGTACTCGCGCGCGGCCTGGTCGGCGATCTCGGCGGGCTCTTCGCCGTAGTAGCTCTTGTGGGGGACGAAGTTCTGCAGGATCACCTCCTGGATGTGGCCGTACTCGGTGTGAATCCGCGCAAGCGCTTCGAGCGATTCGACGCGCTCCTGCTCGGTCTCGCCAATGCCCACAAGGATGCCGCTGGTGAAGGGGATATTGAGCTCGCCCGCGGCGCGGATCGTCTCCATCCGCCGCTCCGGGTGCTTCGTCGACGAGCCGGCGTGCACGGTCTGCATCAGTCGCTCCGACACCGACTCGAGCATCAGCCCCTGCGAGGCGCTGACCTCGCGCAGCCGGGCCAGGTCATCGCGTGAGAGCACCCCCAGGTTCGTGTGCGGCAACAGGCCCCGCTCGAGCGCCCGTTCGCAGGCCCAGACGACATACGCGGTGAAGTCCTCGTGGCCGTACTCCTCGAGTTTCGCGGCCACCGCGGGGTTGACCTCGGGTTTCTCGCCCGTCAGGACGAGCAACTCCTTCACCTGCCGCTTCGCCGCGCCGTCGAGGATCTCGGTGACCTCATCGGGCGCGTAAAGGTGCGCCTTGTGCGTCGCAAACGCGCAGTACTTGCAGTAGCACTGGCACGTCCGCGACAGCGACAGCGTCAGGTTGCGCGAAAAGGTGACACGGCGACGCATTGCCGTGAGTCTAGGACGTGGCAGCCGGCCTTCGCTACCCTCGTGGCTCGCCGGCGTTCCCCGAGCGGCACCTTTGACTAGAACAGGACAGGAGCAACATGACTGAGAGCGTCAGCGAGAGCGAGAACCCGGCGATCCCGAGCCCGACCTCGGAGGTGCCCCACCCAAGAACGAACCACGACTGGTGGCCGAACCAGCTCGACCTCAGCGTGCTGCACCGCCACTCCCCCCTCTCCGACCCGATGGGCGCGGACTTCGACTACGCGAAGGAGTTCGCCACGCTCGACCTCGAGGCGCTGAAGCGCGACCTGATCGAGCTGATGAGCACCTCGCAGGACTGGTGGCCTTCCGACTACGGCCACTACGGACCACTGTTCATCCGCATGAGCTGGCATGCCGCCGGCACCTACCGCACCTTCGACGGGCGGGGCGGCGGTGGTCAGGGCGCGCAGCGCTTCGCGCCGCTCAACAGCTGGCCCGACAACGCGAGCCTCGACAAGGCGCGCCGGCTGCTGTGGCCGATCAAGCGCAAGTACGGCCGCAAGATCTCGTGGGCCGACCTGCTCGTCTACACGGGCAACGTCGCAATGGAGTCGATGGGCTTTCGGACGTTCGGCTTCGGCTTCGGGCGCGAGGACGTCTGGGAGGCCGAGGAGATCTTCTGGGGCAGCGAGGACACGTGGCTTGGAGACGAGCGCTACAGCGGCGAGCGCGAGTTGGCCAAACCGCTCGGGGCGGTGCAGATGGGGCTGATCTACGTCAACCCGGAGGGCCCGAACGGCGACCCCGACCCGCTGGCCTCGGCCAAGGACATCCGCGAGACGTTTGCCCGCATGGCGATGAACGACGAGGAGACGGTCGCGCTGATCGTCGGCGGCCACACGTTTGGCAAGACCCACGGCGCGGTCGATCCGAGCAACCTCGGCCCGGAGCCCGAGGCCGCGCCCCTAGAGGAGCAGGGCCTCGGCTGGAGGAACAGCGCGGGCAGCGGCAACGGCGCGCAGACGCTCACCAGCGGCCTCGAGGGCGCGTGGACGAAGCAGCCGGCGAAGTGGGACAATGGCTTCCTCGAGAATCTCTTCGAGTACGACTGGGAGCTGACGGAGAGCCCCGCCGGGGCGAATCAGTGGACGCCGAAGAATCCCGAGGCCCAGGGCACCGTTCCCGATGCGCACGACCCTTCCAAGCGGCACGCGCCGATGATGCTGACGACCGACCTCGCGCTGCGGCTCGACCCGGCCTACGGGCAGATCTCGAAGCGCTTCTACGAGAACCCCGACCAGCTCGCGGAGGCGTTTGCGAAGGCCTGGTACAAGCTGCTGCACCGCGACATGGGCCCCGTATCGCGCTATCTCGGGCCGTGGATCGGAGAGACGCAGCTGTGGCAGGACCCGGTGCCGGCGGTCGACCACGAGCCGATCGGCGTGGCCGACGTCGCGGCGCTAAAGGAGAAGATCCTCGCCTCGGGACTGTCGATCTCGCGACTGGTCGCGACCGCGTGGTCCTCGGCGGCGTCGTTCCGCGGCACCGACAAGCGCGGCGGCGCGAACGGGGCGCGGATCCGCCTCTCTCCCCAGAAGGACTGGGAGATCAACGAACCGGCCGAGCTCGCGACCGCGCTGCGGACGCTCGAGCAGATCCAGCGCGACTTCAACGACGCGCAGTCGGACAAGCAGGTCTCGCTGGCCGACCTGATTGTGCTCGGCGGATGCGCGGCCGTCGAGCAGGCGGCGAAGAACGCCGGGCACGAGATTTCCGTTCCGTTCACGCCCGGGCGCGCCGACGCCTCCCAGGAGCAGACCGACGCAGACTCGTTTGCCGTGCTCGAGCCGACCGTCGACGGCTTCCGCAACTATTTCGCCCCGGGAGAGAGGCTTCTGCTGGAGCACGGACTGCTGGAGCGCGCCTACATGCTGCGGCTGACCGCTCCGGAGATGACGGTCCTGATCGGCGGCTTGCGCGCCCTGAACGCGAACTTCGGCCAATCCGGGCACGGTGTCTTCACGGACCGGCCAGAGGCGTTGAGCAACGACTTCTTCGTCAACCTGCTCGACATGGGCACCGAGTGGAAGGCCTCGGACTCCGCCGAGAACCTCTACGAGGGCCGCGACCGCGCAAGTGGCGAGGTCAGGTGGACGGCCACGCCGGTCGACCTGGTGTTCGGCTCGCACTCCGAGCTCCGCGCACTGGCCGAGGTGTTCGCATCCGACGACGCCGGCGAGAAGCTCGCGCGTGACTTCGCCGCCGTCTGGGACAAGGTCATGAACCTCGACCGCTTCGATCTTCCCTGACAGAGCGCCGAGCGTTCCCCCCTGCTAGCGCTGCGGGTCCTCAGCGAGCTTGTCGATCGGGCGCTCGCCCGGCTCGTGCTGGGGGTCGAGCACGAGCAGCTTGTAGCCGACCGCCGCCACCAGGCCGCCGATCGCGGGCGCCAACAGGTAGACCACGAAGAACGAGCCGAAGCCTTTGTCGAAGTGCCCGGCGACGATCGCGGGGCCGAGCGCGCGCGCCGGGTTAAGGCTGCCGCCCGTCAGCGGGGCCGTCACCATCACGCCGAAGCCGAGCGTCGTCCCGATCACGAACGCCGCCCAGTCGCGCGTCGCGCGCTCGTTCACGGCGACGCCCATCACGGCCCACACGAGCGCGAACGCGCCCGCCAGCTCGGCCAGCGCGCCGAGCAGCGTCTTGCCGCCCAGCAGCGGGCTGACCGAGGGGTTGCCGAGGCTCGGGGTCTGGCCGAGTTCGCTCAGGATCACTTTGCACAGCGCGGCGGCGACGATCGCGCCGAGCACCTGCATCACCACGTACACGCCCGCGTCGCTCGGCTTGATCTTCTTCACCGCCAGCAGACCGACCGTGACCGCCGGGTTGAAGTGCCCGCCGGAGGTCCCTCCCAGCGTCTGGATCAGCATCATCAGCACGAACGCGTGCAGCAGACCGATCGTCACGAATTCGGGCGTGCCGATGCCTTTTCTCGCGTACACGCTCGCGATCAGCGCGATGAACAGCACGAGCATGAACGTGCCCACCAGCTCGGCGATGTATGCGGCCGGACCACGATCCTCCATGAGTGCTCTCCTTCGCTCGAATGCCTGGATTCGGTCAGCTGAACTGCAATCCACGCTCCAAATTCGAGCTTTCGGAGTCCATTCCTTCACTCTCGTATCCTCAGCGACGATGGCAACCGTCTTCCTCGCCCGCCACGGCCAGACCGCCTACAACCTCGAGGGCCGCTTCCAGGGCCAGCGGCCGGTTCCGCTCGACGAGACCGGCCGCGTCCAGGCCGGCGAGCTGGCCGAGCGCGCCGCCGGCTACGAGTTCGCGGCGCTGTGGTGCAGCCCGCTGCTGCGCGCGCGTGAAACGGCGGAGATCGTCTCCGCGCGGATCGGCCTGGCCCCACGTGAGGACGCGCGGCTGATGGAGACCGACGCGGGCGACTGGACGGACCGCACCTTCGCCGAGGTCCAGTCAGAGGCGCCCGCGCTGTTCGAGAAGTTCTTTACCGGCAACCCCTCCTTCGCGTTCCCTGGCGGCGAGTCGTTCGCCGCGCAGGAGGTCCGCGTCGAGGCGGCTCTACGCGACGTCGAAGCGAGCGCGCTGCCGGCGCTCGTCGTCTGCCACGGGATGGTGATCCGCGCGGCGCTCTCCGCGCGCGGCGGCGAATGGCTGCCGAACGGCCAGCGCGTGCTCAACGGCGCGATCGTGCCGCTCGATCCGGCGGCGGCGTCGTCCGACCTCGGTGACGAGGGCGCGACAGTCGCGAGCTGACGAACCGTCAGGCCGTGACGAGCCGGCGGCCGAGCGAACCCGCAGGCCGAGTCAAGCCGGCGACCAAGCGAACCGAGCTAGATGCCTGCGGCCAGGCTCGCGACAAGCGCCGCGCCTTCGCGGGCCATGCGCGAGCGGGGAACCACGAGGTCGAATCCGGCCTGCTCGGCGCGTTCGCGTACCGAGACATCCACGTGCGCGTAGAAGCCGAGGGTGCGTGTCTGCGCAAGGGCGCCCTCGCTCGAGAGCGCTTGCACGAGCGCCGGGCCGTCCAGCGCGTCGGTCGTGAGGTCCACCACGAGCACGGCGACGGTCGGCGCGGCAGCGTCTCCGAGGCGGTCCCGCACGCGGTTCTCGTCCCCGACGAGCTCGACCTCGTCCCCGGCCGCCGCGAGCATGCCCTGCACCTGTGAGCCGAACAGCAGGTCCGGAACGAGCGCCACCACGCGCGCCATGGAAACGCCTACTGAGCGCGCAGGCGGCGGAAGTCTTCGCGCACCGACTGCGGGCGGCCCCACCCCTGCGTGACCTCGGCCCGTCCCTCGCGCAGCTCGCGCAGGACCAGCTCGCCCTCGATCCCCGCGTCGTCGAGCAGCCCGAGCGTCCCGTGAACGGTCGGCGCCGAGGCGGCGTGGCCGAAGCGGTGCGCGACGAGCAGCCGCCAGTGCCAATCGTGGTGGGAGTAGGGCTGCGCGTTGCAGGTCGTCAGGTAGACGGCTGCTTCGACGTAGCGCGACTCGTCGGCGAGCCGCAGGTCGAGCTCGAGGTCGGTCCAGTCGTCGGGGAGCCCATCGACGATCGTCTGGAATGTCTCCGCGAGGGCCATTCCTGGAAGCGTAGACGACGCGCGAGCGTCAGCTCGCCTCGACCGCCGCCTTGATCGCGTGCGCGAACGCGTCCGCGCCCTTGCGCGCGGAGCGCAGCGCCAGGCCCGCAAAGAGCACTCCCGGGCCGTGCCCCTCGAGCACGTTGAAGAAGCTCAGGCTCGTGCCCGCGCCCGCCGGCGCGAGGTCGTAGCCGCCTTCGCTAGCGGTAACCAGGTTCTTCGAGGTCTCCGCCCAGCGGATCTTCGTCGGCGCCTCGAACTCGGTCAGCTCGAACTCGCGTTTGGTCTTCATCCCGGCGTCCTTCACGGTGCTCGCGTAGATCGTCCCCACGCCGGGAGGCCCGTCGGTCGTCTTCGCGATCTCGAGCACCCTCGAGCTGAACTTCGGATCGTTCTCGCCGTCGGCCAAGAACGCAAACACCTGATCGATCGGTCGATCGATCACAACCGTGGCCCCGAACCGTCCCGCCATGCTGCCTCCTCAAAATGGATTGGCGTCAAAGCTGCGACGCACACCGATTATCTCAGGGCCGGCGCTGCCTGCCGGGCTATCCTCGAATTTGTGGCCGCGACCGACACATCCCGTCTCGACGCCGAGTACCGGGCGCTGACCGAGGACTGCGGCCTGGTCGATCGCTCCGAGCGCGGCAAGCTCGCGCTGACCGGCCCCGGCGCGAAGGAGTTCCTGGCCGGGCAGGTAACGAATGACACCGAGGCGCTCGCCCCCGGAAGCGGCTGCTACGCGGCGTTCCTCACGCCGAAGGGCAAGATGCTCGGCGATCTCCGAATCCTCGACCGCGGCGAGGAGCTGTCTCTGGATACCGAGCGCGTGGCGCTGCAGGCCCTGTTCGACATGATCCGCCGCTTCAAGATCGGTTACGACGTGCAACTGCACAAGCGCACCGTCGAGCGGGGATTGCTTTCGCTGCTCGGACCCGACGCGCCCCGCATCGCGGGCGCGGAGACGCTGCCAGCCGTCGAGCACGCCAACGCGGCGGCCGAGCTCGATGGCATAGCGACGATCGTGGCGCGAACCGATACCGGCGTCGACCTCATCTGCGACGCAGCCGACACCGAAGAGTTAAAGAGGGCATTGCGCGATCGTGGCGCCGCGCTCGCCTCGGAGGCGGCGGCGGAGATCGTCCGCGTCGAGCACGGCCGGCCGCGCTACGGGATCGACCTCGACGAGACCGTCATCCCCCAGGAGGGGGGCCTGAACGAGCGCGCCGTGAGCTTCACAAAGGGCTGCTATGTCGGCCAGGAGACGGTCGCGCGCCTCTACTACAAGGGCAAGCCAAATAGGCATCTGCGCGGCCTGCGCCTGACCGCGCCCGTCGAGCCGGGGGCGGAGCTGCGCCTGGGCGAGCGCTCCGTCGGCCGGCTGACGAGCTCCGTGCGCTCCCCCGCCCACGGCCCGATCGGCCTGGCGCTCGTGCGCCGCGAGGCCGAGCCGGGCAGCCTCGTGAGCGTCGACGAGCACAGCGTCGAAGCCGAGGTCGTCGAGCTTCCGTTCGCGGCCCGGTAAGCCTCCGAAGGGCCGCCCCGGATAGGATTACAGCCGAATCCCGATCCCGACACGCGAGGTCCAAATCACCGTGGCAATCGATCTGCAACAAGTCTCCGAGGTTCTCGTCGAGCCCGGTGAGCTGCCCAAGACGATGTCCGCCTGGGTGATCCGCGAGGAGCGCTTCGGCGAACCGAAGGACGCTTTCCAGCTCGAGGAGATCGAAGTGCCCGAGCCGGGCGCGTTCGAGGTGATCGTGCGCGTGATGGCCGCCGGCGTCAACTACAACAACGTGTGGGCCGCGCTGGGCAAGCCCGTCTCGGTGATGCGCTACGGCGACCACCCCGAGTTCGGCCACCACATCGGCGGCTCCGACGCGTCGGGGATCGTCTGGAAGGTCGGCGCCGGCGTCACGCGCTGGAAGGTCGGCGACGAGGTCGTCGTGCACTGCAACCAGGCCTCCTATGAGGACCCCGAGGTGCACGGCCTCGACCCGATGGCCGCGCCCTCGCAGAAGATCTGGGGCTACGAGACGACCTGGGGCTCGTTCGCCCAGTTTACGAAGGTCCAGGCCCAGCAGCTGCTGCCCAAGCCGAAGGCGCTCACCTGGGAGGAGTCGGCCTCCTATGGCCTCGTCTACTTCACCGCCTACCGGATGCTGCTCACCCGCTGTCAGATGCAGGCGGGCGCGAACGTGCTGATCTGGGGCGCGGCCGGCGGGCTGGGAGTGTTCGCGACCCAGCTGTGCGCCGCGGCGGGCGCCAACTGCGTGGGCGTCGTCTCCTCGGAGGAGAAGGGCGAGCTGGTCAAGCGCCTCGGCGCCGTGGACTACATCAACCGCGACGAGTTCGCGGGGATGATGCGCAGGGGCGGGGAGTCAGACGAGGAGGAGGCCGCACGCTTCAAGGTCTCGCGCGCGTTCGCCAAGCGTGTCAAGGAGCTGCTCGGCGACGCCCCCGACATCGTCTTCGAGCACGTCGGCAAAGCGACCTTCCCGACGTCGGTGTTCACCGCCAAGACGTTCGGCAAAATCGTGATCTGCGCCGGCACCACGGGCATCGACCTCGACTTCAACGTCGCCTACCTGTGGATGCGCCAGAAGGAGATCCTCGGCTCGCACTTCGCCAACGCTTACGAGTGCACGAAGGCCAACGAGCTGATCGAGTCCGGTCAGATCCGGCCGGTGCTGTGGCGCACGCTCGGCTTCGAGGGCGTCGCCGAAGCACACCAGCTGATGCTCGAAAACAAGCACCTCGGCAAGATCTCGATCCTCGTCGGCGCGACCGAGGAGGGCCAGGGCAAGACCGCAGATGGTCCGGGCGCGATCCACGCGGAGGTGGGCGCCTGATGGCCGGCACGGTGATCATCCCCTGGTACTCGACGGGCTTCCGCGGCGCCGACCTCGAGACCGCGCTGAACGAGGTGGCAGCCACGGCGCTGCGCTACGGCGCCAGCTCCTACTCGGTCTACCGTGCCCGCGATGACCGCTACAAATTTCAGCAGCTCGCCTGCTTTGAGGAGAAACTCGACTGGGAGCGGTATTGGGCCGGACCGGAGATGACCGACTTCCGCGTGACCCACTCCAGCTGGTACCAGGTCCCGGTGCTCTACGGCTGGTGGGACCTG
>Ga0302314_10007251_pt1 | contig 19930 bp, 18 predicted proteins | sample III_Palsa_N2_3_FD_200533 | JGI IMG/M metagenome (GOLD analysis project Ga0302314, IMG submission 200533) | Peat permafrost microbial communities from Stordalen Mire near Abisko, Sweden - III_Palsa_N2_3 | ecosystem: Environmental > Terrestrial > Soil > Palsa > Peat permafrost | place: Sweden... | reverse complement strand
GCGAAATTGGTCTTGCCGTACCGCGTTCGCAGGCTGCACGCAGTCTCGAGGAGGCGCTGGCGGTACAGGGCAGCATCGGTTATCCGATCGTGATCCGGCCGTCCTTCACCTTGGGCGGCAGCGGCGGCGGCATCGCCTACAACCGCGAGGAATTCGAGACCATCGTGCAGCGCGGGCTGGATACTTCCCCGACGCGCGAGCTGCTGCTCGAGGAGGCGGTGCTGGGCTGGAAGGAGTACGAGCTCGAGGTCGTGCGCGACGCGAAGGACAATTGCATCATCGTGTGCTCGATCGAGAATCTGGATCCGATGGGCGTGCATACCGGTGATTCGATCACGGTCGCCCCGGTACAGACTCTGACTGACAAGGAGTACCAGCGCATGCGCGATGCGGCGATCGCCGTGCTGCGCAAGATCGGCGTCGAGACCGGCGGCTCCAACGTGCAGTTTGCCGTGAATCCGCAAGACGGCCGATTGCTCGTGATCGAGATGAACCCGCGGGTCTCGCGCTCCTCGGCGCTGGCCTCGAAGGCCACGGGTTTTCCAATCGCGAAGGTCGCGGCCAAGCTCGCGGTCGGCTATACGCTCGATGAGCTCAGGAACGAGATCACGGGCGGGGCGACGCCGGCCTCGTTCGAGCCCTCGATCGACTATGTGGTCACGAAGATTCCGCGCTTCACCTTCGAGAAGTTCCCGTCCGCCAACAACCGCCTGACCACGCAGATGAAGTCTGTCGGCGAAGTCATGGCGATCGGGCGCACGTTCCAGGAGTCGCTGCAAAAGGCGTTGCGTGGCCTCGAGACCGGGCTGGATGGCCTGGAGCCGCAGCTCTCGCTGCCGTTGACCGAGGAGTCACGCACTGCGCTGGTCTACGAGCTGCGCGCGCCCGGTCCCGACCGCCTGCTCTATGTCGCCGATGCCTTCCGCGTCGGTTGGGATATCGAGCGCGTCGCCGAGCTCACGACGATCGATCCCTGGTTCCTGGCGCAGATCGCCGACCTCGTGGCGGAGGAGACGCGCGTCGTGCAGGAAGGCGAGAGCGCACTCGACGGCGCGCGGCTGCGCGCGCTCAAGCGCAAGGGCTTCTCGGATCAGCGACTCGGGCGCCTGAGCGGCTCGAGCGAGGCGCGCATACGCGCCCGGCGGCGCGAATTCGGCATCGCGCCCGTATACAAGCGCGTCGATAGCTGCGCGGCGGAGTTTCGCAGTCCGACCGCCTACCTGTACTCGACCTACGAGGAGGAGTGCGAGGCTGAGCCGAGCTCGCGGCGCAAGATCATGATCCTCGGCGGTGGTCCGAACCGCATCGGCCAGGGTATCGAATTCGACTACTGCTGCGTGCATGCAGCCATGGCGCTGCGCGAGCAGGGGTTCGAGACCATCATGGTCAACTGCAATCCCGAGACGGTCTCGACCGACTATGACACCTCGGATCGTCTCTACTTCGAGCCCCTGACGCTCGAGGATGTGCTGGAAGTCATCGCGCGCGAGAAGCCCGAGGGCGTGATCGTGCAGTTCGGTGGCCAGACCCCGCTGAAGCTCTCGCGGGCGCTCGAAGCCGCCGGCGCCCCGATCATCGGTACTTCGCCCGACTCGATCGATGTGGCCGAGGATCGCGAGCGCTTCCAGCAGCTGGTACGACGGCTCGGGCTCAGGCAGCCGGCCAATGCCACCGCGCGCACCGAGGAGCAGGCGGTGTTGCTCGCGCGCGAGGTCGGCTATCCATTGGTGGTGCGGCCCTCGTACGTGCTGGGTGGGCGCGCGATGGAAATCGTCTTCAATGAGGAGGATCTGCGCGCCTACATGGGCCGCGCCGTGCAGGTCTCCAACGACAGCCCGGTATTGCTCGACCGTTTTCTGGACGTGGCCATCGAGGTCGACGTCGATGCGGTCTGCGACGGTGAGGATGTGCTGATCGGCGGCATCATGGAGCACGTGGAGCAGGCCGGCGTGCACTCGGGCGACTCGAGCTGCTCGCTGCCGCCCAATAGCCTGTCGGAGCCGCTGCAGGACGAGCTGCGCGCGCAGACGCGCAAGCTTGCGCTCGCGCTCAATGTGGTCGGGCTCATGAACGTGCAATTTGCGATCCAGAACGGCGCGGTCTACGTACTGGAGGTCAATCCGCGCGCTTCGCGCACGGTGCCGTTCGTGTCCAAGGCGACCGGTGTGCCGATTGCCAAAATCGCCGCGCGCGTGATGACCGGAGCGAAGCTGCGCGAGCTCGGTGCGCTCATCGAGCGCGTGCCGCCCTATTATTCGGTCAAGGAAGCCGTGTTCCCGTTCCTGAAGTTTCCCGAGGCCGACCCGATCCTGGGTCCGGAGATGAAATCCACCGGTGAGGTCATGGGCACGGGCCGTACGTTCGGCGAGGCTTACGCGAAATCGCAGAGCGCCTCGGGCGTGGTCCTGCCGCGGCTGGGCTGCTGCTTGATCAGTGTGCGCGAGCGCGATAAGAACGGCGCGGTGCCACTGGCGCGACGCCTGATCGCGCACGGTTTCACGATCGTGGCCACGAGCGGTACGGCGCGCGTGCTCGAGGCCGCCGGCATCGAGTGCCGGCGCGTGAATAAAGTGCGCGAAGGCCGGCCGCACATCGTCGACATGATCAAGAACGATGAGATCGATCTGATCGTCAATACCACCGAGGGCAAGCAGGCCATACTCGAGTCCAATTCGATACGCCGCGAAGCCGTACACCGGCGCGTCACCTATTACACGACGCTCGCCGCGGCGCTGGCGACCTGCGAGGCGCTCGATCATCTGGATGAGGTCGACGTCAACCGGCTGCAGGATCTGCACGAGCAGGTCGCGTTGAGTGCGGCGGCGGCCGCGCGCGAGGTCGGCACATGAAGCGCTCGCCGATGACCTTGCGCGGGGCGGAGTTGTTGCGCGCCGAGCTCAAGCGGCTCAAGTCCGAGGAGCGCCCGCGCGTCATCAAGGCGATCGCCGAGGCTCGCAGCCACGGGGATCTGTCCGAGAACGCTGAGTACCATGCGGCGCGCGAGCAGCAGGGCTTCATCGAGGGTCGGATCATGGAGATCGAAACGCGCCTGGCCGCGGCGGAGATCATCGACGTCTCCAAGCTGGCGCCCACGGGCCGCGTTGTATTTGGCTCGACCGTCGAGCTGGAGGATCAGGACGAAGGCGCGGCGGTCACCTATCAGATCGTGGGCGAGGATGAGGCCGATATCCGTGCGGGCCGCGTCTCCGTGACCTCGCCGATCGCGCGCGCGCTGATCGGCCGGGTGAGCGGGGATGTGGTCGACGTGAGCGCCCCGGGCAAAACCCGCAGCTACGAGATCGTCTCGGTCAAGTATCTCTAGCGAGCCGGCTCATGGCACGCCGATCCCGGAGCAGCGAGCGCTGGTTGCGCGAACATCACGCCGACCCTTATGTGCAACGCGCGCGGGCGGAAGGCTGGCGCTCGCGCGCAATCTACAAGCTCGAGGAGATCGACCGCGCTCAGCGGCTGTTGCGCCCTGGCATGCTGGTGCTCGATCTTGGGGCAGCCCCCGGCGCCTGGAGCCAGTATGCGCGAGCGCGGGTCGGCCGAGCCGGACGGGTCGTGGCCAGCGATATTCTGCCGATGGACGCACTGGCGGGAGTCGAGTTCGTGCAGGGTGATCTGCGCGAGGCCGCGCATTGCGAGCAGCTCCGGGCTGCCTTGGGCCACGGGCAGGCCGACGTCGTACTGTCGGATATGGCACCGAATCTGAGCGGCCTGGACGCCATCGATGCGCCGCAGAGCCTGTACCTGGCGGAATTGGCCCTGGATTTATCGCAGCAGGTCTTGAAACCCCAGGGCGCCGCCCTGATCAAACTGCTGCAAGGCGTCGGATTCGAGGCGTTCGTCGGCGCCGCACGACGCACCTACCGTACGGTTAAGTTACTGAAGCCAAAGGCGTCACGATCCAGAAGCCCCGAAACGTACTTGCTGGCCTCCGGCAGGCGGATGGTGTAGCGTCATCCTCAAGAGCGTGCCGCCTCGTGTGCGGCTCGCGCAACATGGTGAAAGCCGTTGAATGATTTGACTAAAAACATTCTGCTCTGGGTCGTCATCGTATTGGTGATGCTGGCGGTATTCAGCCGCTACATGCCCGCGGGCCCGCAGCGCCAGGAGCTCCGCTATTCGGATTTCGTCAACGACGTGCACAACAATCGCGTCGACAGCGTCATCCTGCAGGGTGACACGATCCGCGGCGTGCTCAAGGACAAGCAGCAGTTCGAGACCTACAACCCCGAGACCAATTACACGGTGCTGATCGGGGATCTGCTCAAGGCCAATGTCTCGATCGAGGGACAGCCGCCGAAGCAGCCGAATTTCCTGGCGCAATTGCTGCTGCAGCTCGCCCCCGCGCTGCTGCTGATGCTGGTGTTCGTCTACCTGCTGCGCCAGATGCAGGGCGCCGCCGGCGGGCGCGGGGCCATGTCCTTCGGCAAGAGCCGCGCGCGCCTGCTCGGAGAGGATCAGGTCAACGTGACCTTTGCCGATGTCGCCGGCGTGGATGAGGCGAAACAGGAGGTCGGCGAGATCGTCGATTTCCTCAAGGATCCGGGCAAGTTCCAGAAGCTCGGCGGCAAGATTCCCAAGGGCGTGCTGATGGTCGGCTCGCCCGGCACCGGCAAGACGCTGCTGGCGCGCGCGATCGCGGGCGAAGCCAAGGTACCGTTCTTCACGATCTCGGGCTCCGATTTCGTCGAGATGTTCGTCGGCGTCGGCGCCTCGCGCGTGCGCGACATGTTCGAGCAGGCCAAGAAGCACGCGCCCTGCATCATCTTCATCGATGAGATCGATGCGGTCGGCCGCCATCGCGGTGCCGGCCTCGGCGGCGGTCACGATGAGCGCGAGCAGACCCTGAACCAGTTGCTGGTCGAGATGGACGGCTTCGAAGGCAACGAAGGCATCATCGTCATCGCCGCGACCAATCGTCCCGACGTGCTCGATCCGGCGCTGTTGCGTCCGGGGCGTTTCGACCGGCAGGTCGTCGTGCCGCTGCCCGATGTGCGCGGCCGCGAACAGATCCTGCGGGTACACATGCGCCGCGTGCCCCTGTCCGACGACGTCAAGCCCGCGCTCATTGCGCGCGGCACGCCGGGCTTCTCGGGCGCCGATCTTGCCAACCTGGTCAACGAGGCGGCGCTGTTTGCTGCGCGGGCAAATCAGCGGCTCGTGTCGATGGATCAGTTCGAGCGCGCCAAGGACAAGATCCTCATGGGCGCCGAGCGGCGCTCGATGGTCATGACCGATGCCGAGAAGCGCATGACCGCCTATCATGAATCCGGGCACGCGATCGTCGGCATCTCGGTGCCCGAGCACGATCCGGTCTACAAGGTCACGATCATTCCGCGCGGGCGCGCACTCGGTGTGACGCAATTCCTGCCCGAGCAGGATCGCTACTCGATGAGCCGGCGGCGGCTCGAGAGCTCCATTGCCACGCTGTTTGGCGGTCGCATCGCCGAGGAGATCATCTTCGGGGTCGATGCCGTCACGACCGGGGCTGCGAACGATATCGAGCGAGCGACCGAGCTGGCGCGCAACATGGTGACGAAGTGGGGCCTGTCGGACCGGCTCGGACCGCTGACCTATACCGAGGAGGCCGGCGAGGTATTCCTGGGCCGCAGCGTCACGCAGCACAAGCAGGTCTCCGATGAGACCGCGCACGCGATCGACGAGGAAGTCAGGCGCGTGATCGAGACCAATTACCGGCGGGCGAAAGAGATTCTCGAGACCAACCTCGAGCGGCTGCATACGATGGCCGAGGCGCTGATCAAATACGAGACCATCACCGACTCGCAAATCCAGGACATCATGGCAGGGCGCACGCCCAAGCCGCCCGAGGGCTGGGACGATTCGACCCCGACGACCGGCTCGGGCGGTGGCAAGCCGGTAACGGCGCCATTGGGCGGCCCGGCCGAGGCGCCGATCGCACGACCCGCCGGACAGCACTGAGCAAAGGGACGTCGGGGCGCTGGCCCAATGGCCGCGCGCCGCGCTTGAGCCATGCATCTGCTGTGCGCGGGCCGTATCCTCGAACTCGATACCGCCGTGGTCATGGGCGTGCTCAATGTCACGCCCGATTCGTTCTATGACGGGGGCCGCTTCGCCGATCCGGCCGCGGCACTATCGCAGGCGCAGCGCATGGCCGAGGAGGGCGCTGCGATTATCGATATCGGCGGCGAGTCGACCCGACCCGGTGCCCAGCCGATCGATCCCGCACAGGAACTCGCGCGCGTGCTGCCGGTGGTCGAGCGTGTGGCCGCGCGCGTGCCGACCCTCATTTCCATCGATACGTCCAATCCCGAGCTCATGCGGCGCGCCGCCGCTGCCGGCGCTCACATGATCAATGACGTGCGGGCTCTGCGCGCCCCGCAGGCACTGCAGGCCGCCGCCGACAGCAAGCTGGCCATCTGCCTTGTGCACATGCTCGGCGAGCCACCCGATATGCAGCGCGCGCCGCATTACCATGACGTCGTCGCCGAGGTGGGTGCCTTCCTCGAGGAGCGCGTGCGCGCCTGCGTCGCGGCCGGGATCGAGCGCGAGCGCCTTGCTCTGGACCCCGGGTTCGGATTCGGCAAATCCACGGCGCATAATCTGCAGTTATTGCAGCGTCTGGAGGAGCTCGCGCGTCCGGGATTACCGCTCGTGGTGGGTCTGTCGCGCAAGTCGCTGCTCGCGGCGTTGACGGGCAGGGGACAGCAGGAGCGCCTGGCCGGCAGCATCGCGCTGGCGGCATTGGCCGTGGAGCGCGGAGCGCGCATCGTGCGGGCGCATGATGTCGCAGCCAGCGTGGATGCCGTGCGCGTCGCCAGCGCACTGCGAGGAGCATAAGCGTGCAGAGACAGTATTTCGGTACCGATGGGATCCGCGGACGCGTCGGCACCGATCCGATGACGGTCGATTTCGCGCTGCGCCTGGCCAGCTCGGCCGCGCAGGTGCTGATTCCGCAGGGTGGCACGGTATTGATCGGCAAAGACACGCGCCTGTCCGGATATCTGTTTGAGTCAGCATTGGAGGCGGGTTTTGTCGCCGCCGGTGTCAACGTGTTGCTGACCGGGCCGCTGCCCACGCCAGCGGTCGCCTATGTCACGCGCGACCTGGGCTGCCAGCTCGGGGTAGTGATTAGTGCATCGCACAATCTCTACGAGGACAACGGTATCAAATTCTTCGACGGCGACGGACTGAAGCTCTCGGACGAGCTCGAGGAGCGCATTGAGCGCCAGCTTGCGTTCGCGCCGCTCACGCGCGCCTCGCGTGAGCTCGGGCGGGCACGGCGCGCCGAGAGCTCACCCGGGCGCTACCAGGAATTCTGCGCCGGTGTATTGCCGCGAGGCATGGATCTCTCGGATCTGAAGATCGTGGTGGACTGCGCCAACGGCGCGACCTACAAGGTGGCCCCGCGCATTCTGGCGGATCTGGAGGCCGAGGTCGTTCCGATCGGCTGCTCGCCCAACGGTCGCAATATCAACGACGCCTGCGGCTCGACCTCGCCAGCGCTGCTGCAGCTCACCGTTCCGGGCGTACGTGCGCAAGTGGGTATCGCCTTTGACGGCGACGGCGATCGGGTGGTCATGGTCGATCACCTGGGCCGGCTGGTCGATGGCGACCAGTTGCTCTACGTGATTGCGTCGGCCGCGCGGGCCGCGGGCGCATTTCGCGGACCCGTAGTCGGTACCGTGATGAGTAATTTCGGGCTGGAATTGGCGCTGCGCCGGCTGGGCATCGAGTTCATTCGCGTGCCGGTCGGTGACCGGCATGTACTGGCGAAGCTGGTCGAGAGCGGCGGGGTGCTCGGTGGCGAGACCTCGGGCCACATCCTGAGTCTGGAGCGCACGACCACCGGGGATGGACTGATCACGGCGCTGCAGGTGCTCGCAATCATGAAGCAGAGCGGACGGTCGCTGGCCGAGCTCGCTGCCGGCATGGAACGAATGCCGCAAGTATTGCTCAATGTGGAGGTCGAGCAGCGTTTCGACCCGGCCGAGGTGCCGGCGATACTGGCCGTGCAGCAGCGCATCGAGGCCTACCTTGCCGGCGAAGGACGCGTCGTGCTGCGCGCGTCCGGCACCGAACCGGTCATTCGTGTGATGGTGGAAGGACGTGATGAGGCTGACGTGCGCGGCTGCGCCAATGAGCTCGCACAAGCCGTGCGGGCCGCCGTACCGCGCCGATCGGCAAGCGTTTAGCCCGATTCATCTCATCAGGGGGGGATTCATGCGCCGCAAGCTCGTCGCCGGCAATTGGAAGATGCACGGATCGCGCGCCAGCAACGCGCCATTGGTCGAGGCGATTCTCGGCTCCGCGCAGCCCGAGCGCACCGATTGCGTAATCTGTCCGCCCTTCGTCTATCTGTCGGAGATTGCGCGCCTGCTGCGCGGCTCGGCTACCAAGCTGGGTGCACAGGACGTGTGCGCCGAGGGCCAGGGCGCCTATACCGGTGAGGTGTCGGCCGCAATGCTCAAGGATGTGGGTTGCGACTACGTGATCGTGGGCCACTCGGAACGGCGCAATCTCTATGGCGAGGATGACGAGCTGGTGGCGCGCAAGTTCGCCGCGGCGCTCGCTCACGGCCTGAAGCCCATTTTGTGCGTGGGCGAGCTGCTCGCTGAGCGCGAGGCCGAGCGCACGCATGAGGTCGTGGGCCGCCAGCTCGAAGCGGTCGTGGCGCTGACCGGCATCGAAGCATTCGCCGAGGCCGTGATCGCCTATGAGCCGGTATGGGCCATCGGCACGGGCCGTACCGCATCGCCGGAGCAGGCGCAGCAGGTGCATGGCTTCATTCGTCAGCGATTGGCGCAGCGGGATGCTAAAATCGCCGCGCGTCTGCAGATTCTCTACGGCGGCAGTGTCAAGACCGGCAACGCGCGCGAGCTGTTCGCGCAGAGCGATGTCGATGGCGGTCTGATCGGTGGCGCGTCGCTGAAAGCCGAGGAATTCCTGAGCATCATGGCCGCGGCGCGCGGCTGAGAGCGAGCTGGTTTATGTTGCATACGGTATTGCTGATCATCCATTTTTTCTGCGCCATGGCGATCGTGGCGCTCGTGCTGTTGCAACGGGGCAAGGGCGCCGAGGCCGGCGCGGGCTTTGGCGCCGGTGCCTCCGGCACCGTATTTGGTGCGCGCGGGGCCAGCACCGCGCTGTCGCGCGCGACCGCGATTCTGGCGGGACTGTTCATGGTGACGAGCCTGTCGCTCGCTTATGTCGGCGCGCACAGAGGCTTGGCCCCCACCAGTTTGCTGGACCAGTACTCGCAGCAGGCACCGAGCGCGCCCGCGAATGCGCCCAGCGCCGCACCGGCCCCTGCAGCGCCGGCGCCCAGTGGCGCCACGCCTGCGCCGGGCGGCGCAGCGCCCGCCGGCAAGTAGCACTGTTGAGGCGTGGCGCGACACTTAAGCCGACGTGGTGGAACTGGTAGACACACTAGCTTGAGGGGCTAGCGCCGCGAGGTGTGGGAGTTCGAATCTCCCCGTCGGCACCAATTCTAATCGCCGCCTGTTACTATTCATGTCACACGAGGCGCATGTTTAAAGGTGCATGGAGCTTGCTGAGCAACTACCTGCCGATCCTGATCTTTCTGGGCATTGCAAGCGTGATCGCCGCGGCGATGCTCACGCTCGGGCGCCTGCTGGGCAATCTGAGCGTCAAGCATCGGCGCGACGCGCAGAAGCTCTCGAGCTATGAATGCGGCTTCGAGCCCTTCGAAGACAGCCGCGGTCAGTTCGACGTGCGCTATTACCTGGTTGCGATCCTGTTCATCATTTTCGATCTGGAGATCGCCTTTCTGTTTCCCTGGGCCGTGTCCTTGAGCCGCATCGGGGTCCACGGCCTGGTTGCCATGGGCCTGTTCCTGTTCATCCTGCTGATCGGCTTTGCCTACGAGTGGAAGAAGGGAGCGCTCGAATGGGATTAGCGGCGGCCGACACCGAGAGCTTTGCGCAGCGCGGATTCCTGACCACGCGCGTGGATAGCCTCGTGAGCTGGGCGCGCACGGGCTCGCTGTGGCCGATGACCTTTGGGCTGGCCTGCTGCGCGGTCGAAATGATGCATGCGGGCGCCGCGCGTTACGATCTGGACCGCTTCGGCGTGGTGTTCCGACCCAGTCCGCGCCAGTCCGACGTCATGATCGTCGCCGGCACACTGTGCAACAAGATGGCCCCGGCGCTGCGCAAGGTGTACGACCAGATGCCCGAGCCACGCTGGGTGATCTCGATGGGTTCGTGCGCCAACGGCGGCGGCTATTATCATTATTCTTATTCCGTGGTGCGCGGCTGCGACCGAATCGTGCCGGTCGATGTCTATGTACCGGGCTGCCCACCCACGGCCGAGGCGCTGCTCTACGGCGTGATCCAACTGCAGCGCAAGATCGCTCGGCGTGAAGCCGCGACTGCCTGAGCTGCGGCGGGGATCGGCGCTCAATGCCTGCCTATATCGAGGAGCTTGCCGGACGCATTGAAGCCGTGCTCGGCACTCGCGTGCGCCGCTGCCCATCACCGTCGGTGGAACTCGCGATCGAGGTCGAGTCCTCGCAACTGCTCGAGGTTGCGGGCATTTTGCGCGATGAGCCGCAATTGCGATTCGAGATGCTCATGGATCTGGCGGGCGTGGATTATCTGGACTATGGCAGGACCGAGTGGTGCACCGAGGGTGCCACCACGAGCGGCTTCAGCCGCGGCGTCAATCGCCGGGCGCCGCATACGCTGGCGGGCGACAAGCGCTTCGCCGTGGTCTCGCAGCTGCTGTCGATCACGCACAATCAGCGGCTGCGAATGCGCGTCTGGTGCGAGGAGCTCGAGGACCCGGTGGTCGACTCACTGACCGGGATCTGGGCCAGCGCCGAGTGGTACGAGCGCGAGGCCTTCGATCTGTTCGGCATCCTGTTTCGGGGTCACCCGGATCTGCGTCGCATCCTGACGGACTACGGCTTCATCGGTAATCCGTTTCGCAAGGACTTTCCGTTGAGCGGCAACCTCGAGGTGCGCTACGACCCGCAGCTCAAGCGCGTGGTCTACGAGCCGGTCAGCATCGAGCCGCGCACGCTCGTGCCGCGCGTGATCCGGCACGACAACCGCTATGACCCGGCGCTGCACGATCTGCCGCGTCAGGACAATACCTGATGGCCGAGATCCGCAACCTGACGCTTAATTTCGGCCCGCAGCATCCGGCCGCGCACGGCGTGCTGCGCCTGGTGCTCGAGATGGACGGCGAGGTCATCCAGAAGGCCGATCCGCATATCGGGCTGCTGCATCGTGCGACCGAGAAGCTCGCCGAGTCCAAGCCCTTCAATCAGTCGATCGGCTACATGGACCGGCTCGACTACGTGTCGATGATGTGCAACGAGCACGCGTATGTGGGGGCGATCGAGCGCCTGATCGGCATCGAGGCCCCGGTGCGAGCGCAGTACATCCGCGTGATGTTCGATGAGATCACGCGCATCCTGAATCACCTGATGTGGCTCGGCTCGCACGGCCTGGACATCGGGGCGATGACCGTGTTCCTGTTCTGCTTTCGCGAGCGCGAGGATCTGATGGATTGCTACGAGGCGGTCTCGGGCACGCGCATGCATGCGACCTACTATCGGCCCGGCGGGGTGTTTCGCGATCTGCCGGAGGCCATGCCGAAGTATTTTGCTTCGCGCTGGCACAGCCAGAAGGAGGTCGACCGGCTCAACGAGGCGCGCGCCGGCTCGCTGCTGGATTTCATCGAGGCCTTCACGGTCAAATTTCCAGGCCGCGTGGATGAGTACGAAACGCTGCTGACCGACAATCGCATCTGGAAGCAGCGCACCGTCAACATCGGCGTGGTCAGCCCCGAGCGCGCGCTGCAATTGGGTTTCTCCGGGCCGATGCTGCGCGGCTCAGGTGTAGCCTGGGACCTGCGCAAGAAGCAGCCCTACGCCGCCTACTCGCAGCTCGATTTCGATGTGCCGATCGGCGTGAACGGCGATTGCTACGATCGCTACCTGGTGCGCGTCGAGGAGATGCGCCAATCCAACCGCCTGATCAAGCAGTGCGTGGACTGGCTGCGGCGTAATCCCGGACCCGTCATGGTTGATGATCGCAAGGTGCGCGCGCCCAGCCGCGAGCATATGAAGAGCGACATGGAGTCGCTGATTCATCACTTCAAATTCATGACCGAGGGCTATTGCGTGCCCGAGGGGGAGGCCTACAACGTGGTCGAGGCGCCCAAGGGCGAGTTCGGCGTCTACCTGGTGTCCGACGGCGCCAATAAGCCCTACCGGGTCAAATGCCGCGCACCGGGATTCGCGCACCTGTCGGCACTGGGCGAGATGGTGTGCGGGCACATGCTCGCCGATGTCGTGGCCGTTATTGGTACGCAGGACCTCGTGTTTGGGGAGATCGATCGCTGATGAGCACCGCGCCGGGCAACGTGGCTGCGCTGTCGGATCACACGCGAGCGCATATCGATCACTGGGTGGCCAAGTTTCCGCCGGGCAAACAGCGCTCGGCGGTGCTCGAGGCGCTGCGCGCAGCGCAGGAGCAGAACCGCGGCCACCTGAGCGTGGAGCTCATGGATGCGATCGCAGTGTATCTGCAACTGCCGCCGATCCAGGTCTACGAGGTCGCGAGTTTCTATTCGATGTTCGAGACGCGCCCGTGCGGGCGCCACCACCTGAGCGTGTGCACGAACATCTCCTGCATGTTGCGCGGTGGCGAGGAAGTGCTCGCCTATCTGGAGAGCAGGCTCGGCATCCGAGCCGGTGAAAGCACCACGGATGGCCGCATCTATCTCAAACGCGAGGAGGAATGTCTGGCGGCGTGCACCGGCGCGCCCATGCTCATGCTCGATCATGTCTATCATGAGCATCTCACGCACGAGAAGATCGATCAGATCCTGGCCGAGCTCGACTGAGCGCCAACGAGGACCGCCGTGACAGCCTGGGACGAGAAACGCAACCTGACCTGCTTCGAGCCGCTCAAATACGAGCAGCCCTGGACTTTGCCGACTTATCAGCGCATCGGCGGCTATGAAGCCTGGAAGAAGATCCTCGCCGAGCACACGCCGCGCGAGCAGCTGCTCGAGCAGATCAAGGCCTCGGGACTGCGTGGGCGCGGCGGCGCCGCCTTTCCGGTCGGGGTGAAATGGAGCTTCATGCCGCGCAACGCGACCATACAGAAGTATCTCGTGTGCAATTCCGATGAGAGCGAGCCCGGCACCTGCCATGATCGGGATATCCTGCGCTACAACCCGCACTCGGTCATCGAGGGCATGGCGATCGGCGGCTACTGCATGAACGCTACGGTCGGCTACAACTACATCCGCGGTGAATTCCTGGCCGAGCCCGTGCCGCGCTTCGAGGCGGCGCTGCAGGAAGCCTACGAGGCGGGATTGCTCGGCAAGAACATCCTGGGCTCCGGCGTCGACTTCGATGTGCACACATTTGTCGGAGCCGGCGCCTATATCTGCGGCGAGGAGACGGCGCTGCTCGACTCGCTCGAAGGCAAGACCGGCAAGCCGCGCTTCAAGCCGCCATTTCCGGCCGCCTTCGGCCTCTACGGCATGCCGACCACGATCAATAACACCCAGAGCATCGCCTCGGTGCCGACGATCCTGCGCCGCGGGGCGGATTGGTTCGCCGCGCTCGGGCCGAAGAATTCGGGCGGTACCGCGATCTTCTCGGTCTCGGGTCACGTGAATCGTCCCGGCAACTTCGAAGTACCTCTGGGCATTCCGTTTGCCGATCTGCTCGAGCTCGCCGGCGGGATTCTGGGGGGCCGCGCGCTCAAGGCCGTGATCCCGGGCGGCTCATCGGTGCCGGTCGTGCCCGGCGAGCTCATGCTCCGGACCAACATGGACTATGACTCGCTCAAAGCCCTCGGCTCGGGTATCGGCTCGGCGGGCGTGATCGTGATGGATGAGACGACCTGCATGGTGCGCGTGCTGGCGCGGCTCGCGCGCTTTTACACGGCGGAGTCCTGCGGACAGTGCACGCCCTGTCGCGAGGGCACGGGCTGGCTCTATCGCACCCTCAAGCGCATTCTGGCCGGCGAGGCCGGCAGCGCTGAGCTCGGCCTGCTGCTCGATGTGGCCAATCGGATCGAGGGGCATACGATCTGCGGTCTGGGCGATGCGGCCGCGTGGCCCGTGCAGAGTTTTCTCAAGCACTTTCGAGCCGAGTTCGAATACATGGTCGAGCACGGCGGACGCAGCATCGTCGATGCGCAGCGCGTGAGCGCATGAGCGAGGAGCTGGTCAACATCGAGGTCGACGGGGTCGCGATCAAGGCGCGCAAGAACGAGCTCATCATGCGCGTGACGGATCGCGAGGGCATTTATATCCCGCGATTCTGTTATCACGAGAAGCTGGCGATCGCGGCCAACTGCCGCATGTGCCTGGTCGAGGTCGAGAAGGCGCCCAAGCCCCTGCCGGCGTGCGCCACGCCGGTCGCGGAAGGCATGAAGATCCACACGCGCTCGCCCAAGGCCATCGGCGCGCAGCGTGCCACGATGGAATTTCTGCTGATCAACCACCCACTCGACTGCCCGATCTGCGATCAAGGCGGTGAGTGCGAGCTGCAGGATCTCGCGCTCGGATTCGGCCGCGATGTCTCGCGCTTCGTCGAGCGCAAGCGCGTGGTCAAGGACAAGAATCTGGGCCCGTTGGTATCGACCGACATGACGCGCTGCATTCATTGCACGCGCTGCGTGCGCTTCGGACAGGACGTGGCTGGCATCCAGGAGATGGGTGCCACCGGGCGCAGCGAGCACATGGAGATCGGCACTTTTGTCGAGCACAGCGTCGATCATGAGCTGTCGGGCAACATCATCGATCTGTGCCCGGTCGGCGCGCTCAACAGCAAGCCGTTTCGTTTTCGCGCCCGCGCCTGGGAGATGACGCAGTATCCGTTGATCTCGCCGCACGATGGCGTCGGCACGCAGCTCTTCGGGCATGTGCTGCGCGGTCGGCTCATGCGTGTCGTGCCGCGCGACTGCGAGCAGATCAACGAGACCTGGATCGCCGATCGCGACCGCTTCAGCTATGAGGGCATCTACAGCGAGGATCGGCTGCTCGAGCCGCAAGTGCGGCAAAGCGATGGCAGCTGGCGCGAGGTGGAATGGGATGTGGCGCTGCGGGCGGCGGCCGGCGCGTTGCGCAGCGCCGCGGGCGAGGCGGGCGAGGCGGCCGGCGTCGGACTATTGGCCCATCCCTCCAGCACACTCGAGGAGCTCTACCTGCTCGCACGTCTGGCCGAAGGCCTGGGAAGCGCTCACATCGATCATCGCCTGCGCCAGCGCGATTTCCGCGACCAGCTCGCTGATGCGCGCGCCCCGGAGCTCGGATTGCCGATTGCGGCAATCGATGAGCTCGACGCCTTGCTCGTGATCGGCTCGAATCTGCGGCACGAGCTGCCGTTGATTGCGCATCGGGTGCGCAAGGCGAGCCTGCGCGGAGCGCAGATTCATTTCATCAACCCGGCGCGGTTCGAATATTACTTCAGCATCGCGCAGTACCTGATTGCACCGGACGGGCGCGATGTGGCTGAGCTCGCCGCGCTATTGCGCGCGGCGTTGGGTGATGCGGCCGCGCCCGCCGGGCTGGAGAGCCTGCTCGACGGCGCGAAGCCGGCCGCGGCGCATCGTGCGATCGCCAAGGCGCTCAAAAGCGGTACGCGCCGCGCCATATGGCTCGGTGCGCTGAGCCTGCGCAGCGGCCACTACAGTGAATTGCGCGCGTTGGGGCGAGCACTGGCGGCGGCCACCGGCGCCAGTTTTGGCGAGCTGGCCGAAGGCGGTAACGCCGCGGGCGCTTATCTGGCCGGTGTGCTGCCGCATCGAGGCCCGGCGGGGCTGGCGCGAGCGAGCACCGGACTGGATGCGCGCCGGATGCTCGAGCAGACCCTGCCGGCGTATTTGATCATGCACTGTGAGCCGTGGGCCGATGCGGTGCTGCCCGGTGCGCTCGATACACTCGCGAAATCGGGCGCGGTCGTGGCTGTGAGCGCCTTTGCGAGCGCCGAGATGAAGCGCGTGGCGCAGGTATTGCTGCCGGCCGGCACATTCGCCGAGACCGCCGGGACCTACGTCAGCCTCGAGGGACGCTGGCAAAGTCAGAGCGGAGCGGCCAAGCCCCTGGGCGCCGCGCGACCGGCCTGGAAGATACTGCGAGTGCTCGGCAATCTGCTGGATCTGCCTGCATTCGACTATCAATCCTCCGAGCAGGTGCGCGATGAGCTCAAAGCGCGTCTGGAGGCGGCGGCGGCCACGGCGGGTGCGGGCGCTGCGCTCGAGCCGTTTATGCGTGCGGTGCCCTGGCCCGCTGCGCGGTTAGAGTCCGTGATCGACTTGGGCATGTACGAGATCGACCCGGTGCTGCGTCGTGCCCGTGCGCTGCGACGTACCGTCGACGGGCGCGCTGCCAGTCTGGTCTACGCCGGAGCGGCCTCGTGAGCGCGCTGAACGCGGCCTGGTCAGCGCTGCCGTTTTACGCGCACTCGACCGTGATCACGCTCGTGCTGGCAGTCGTGCTGATCATTTCGGTCGCATTGCTCACGCTCTGGGAGCGCAAGCTCATCGGTTGGATCCAGATGCGCATTGGGCCCAACCGCGTAACGATATTCGGCTTCGCGGCCGGCCTGGGTCAGCCGTTCGCCGACGTCATCAAGCTGCTGATCAAAGAGGTCGTGGTGCCGGTGCGCGCCAACAAGGTGTTGTTCAGTCTGGCGCCCGCGCTCACGCTGGTCCCCGCGTTCGCCGCCTGGGCCGTGGTGCCACTGGCGCCGAACTACGCGATCGCGAACGTCGATGCGGGTCTGCTATATGTGCTCTCAATGACCTCGATGGGTGTCTACGGCATCATTCTGGCCGGCTGGTCATCGAACTCGAAGTATGCGTTCCTCGGCGCCATGCGCTCGGCCGCGCAGCTCGTGGCCTACGAAATCGCGATGGGTTTCGCGCTGGTCGGGGTGCTCATGGCTGCGGGCAGTCTGAATCTGGGCACCATCATCGCGCGGCAACACGGCGGCCCGTTGTCCTGGTATTGGTTCTGGCTGCTGCCCATGTTCCTGGTGTATTTCATCTCGGGCATCGCCGAGATCAATCGTGCGCCGTTCGACGTCGCCGAAGGCGAGTCGGAGATCGTCGCCGGTTTCCACGTCGAGTATTCGGGCATGGCCTTTGCGCTGTTTTTCCTGGCTGAATACGCCAACATGATCCTGATCTCAGCGCTGACCGCGGTATTTTTTCTCGGCGGCTGGCTCAGCCCCTTCGAAGGCTATCCGCTGATCGGCGCGAGCTTTCTGGCGCTGCCGGGCACGCACTGGCTGGTGCTCAAGATCTTCGTGCTGCTGTGCCTGCTGCTCTGGTTTCGCGCGACCTTTCCGCGCTACCGCTATGACCAGATCATGCGCCTGGGATGGAAAGTGCTGATTCCCGTGACGCTCGTGTGGATCGCAGTGGAAACGGTGATGCTCACTTTCAAGATCGGTCCCTGGAAGGTATAGAAACCATGGCAGTCGTCAATCCGATCAAGACTTTCCTGCTCACCGAGCTGCTGCAAGGCATGTCCGTGACCGCGCGCTCGCTGTTTCGCCGCAAGGTGACGGTTCAGTACCCCGAAGAGAAGACGCCGCAGTCGGTGCGTTTTCGGGGGCTGCATGCGCTGCGGCGCTATCCGAATGGCGAGGAGCGCTGCATCGCCTGCAAGCTGTGCGAGGCCGTGTGCCCGGCGCTGGCGATAACGATCGACTCGGATGTGGCCGAGGACGGCACGCGCCGCACCACGCGCTACGACATCGATCTGTTCAAGTGCATCTACTGCGGCTTCTGCGAGGAGGCCTGTCCGGTCGATGCGATCGTGGAGACCAGGATTCATGAGTATCACATGGAGCGTCGCGGCGAGAACATCATGAACAAAGACAAACTACTGGCGGTCGGTGAGCGCTATGAGGCCATGATCAGCGCCGATAAGGGCGCGGATGCACGCTACCGCTGAGGCACCGCCTTGCTGCCGCTGATCCTGTTCTACGCCTTCGCCACCGTGCTGATCGCCTCGGCACTGGGCGTGATCCTCTCGCGCAATCCGGTGCATTCGGCGCTGTGCCTGGTGCTGTGCTTCTTCACCAGCGCGGTTCTCTGGCTGCTGATCGAGGCGGAGTTTCTGGCGATCGTGCTGGTGCTGGTGTACGTCGGGGCGGTCATGGTGTTGTTCCTGTTCGTGGTCATGATGCTGAACATCGATATCGAGGAATTGCGCCGCGGCTTCACCCGTTACGCCTGGCTCGGCGTGCTCGTCGCGGCCGTCGTGGTGTTCGAGATCGCGGGCGTAGTGCTGACGCGGCGCCTGGGCATCGACGGCACGCGCGGCGCGCCCCCATTGCCGGCCGGCTACAGCAATACGGGCGAGCTCGGCACGTTGCTCTATAGCGCCTACGCGTATCCGCTGGAAATTGCCGCGATGCTGCTGCTGGTTGCGATCGTGGCGGCGATCTCGCTGACGCTGCGGCACCGGCGTGGACAGAAACTGCAGAACATCTCGCGCCAGGTCGGCGCGCGCGCCAGCGAGCGCGTGCGAGTCATCAAGATGGACGGCCAGGAGCGCAAATGATCACGCTCGATCACATGTTGACACTCTCGGCGATACTGTTCGCGCTCTCGGTCACCGGCATCTTCCTCAACCGCAGGAATGTACTGCTGCTGATCATGTGCATTGAGCTGCTGCTGCTGTCGGCGAATTTCAACCTCGTGGCCTTTGCCCATTATCTGGGCCGGCTCGACGGGCAGATCTTCGTGTTTTTCGTGCTGACGGTCGCCGCGGCAGAGTCGGCCATCGGGCTGGCGATCCTGGTCGTGGTGTTTCGCGAGCGGCACAACATCAATGTCGAGCAGCTTGATACCCTCAAGGGTTGAGGCGCGGCATGGAATCGACATGAATTCCTCTGTGCTGCTGGCCATTCCCATGCTGCCCCTGATCGCCGCGCTGCTCGCGGGACTCGCGGGCAAACAGCTCGGACGCACAGCGTCCGCGGCAATTGCGATCGCGGCGGTCGCCGGCTCGTGCCTGCTGTCGCTGTATGTGCTCAAGCAGCTCTGGTTCGATCACCTGCCGAATGTCGACACGACGCTGTATACCTGGCTGGTCAGCGATGGCGTGCGCCTGCAGGTCGGATTTCAGATCGATCGGCTCAGCGCGCTCATGATGGTCGTGGTCACGTTCGTATCGCTGTGCGTGCACGTCTACACGGTCGGCTACATGGCCGATGATCCGGGTTTTCAGCGCTTTTTTGCCTATATCGCGCTGTTCACGTTCTCGATGCTGATGCTGGTGATGTCGAACAACTTCCTGCAGTTGTTCTTCGGCTGGGAGGCGGTCGGGCTGGTGTCCTACCTGCTGATCGGCTTCTGGTATACGCGCCCCAGCGCCATCAGCGCCGGCCTCAAGGCTTTCGTCGTCAATCGCATTGGGGACTTCGGCTTCGTGCTGGGCATCGCTGGGATACTTTATTACGCCCGGTCACTGGACTACCGGGACGCGTTCGCGGCGGCGCCCGCGATCGCCAGCCATGCGATGACGCTGTTTGCAGGTCACAGCTGGTCCGCAATGACGCTGATCTGCATTTGTCTGTTCATCGGCGCGATGGGTAAATCGGCGCAGGTGCCGCTGCATGTCTGGCTGCCCGATTCGATGGAGGGCCCGACGCCGATCTCCGCCCTGATCCACGCCGCGACCATGGTCACCGCCGGCATCTTCATGGTCGCGCGCATGTCGCCGTTGTTCGAGCAATCCGACGCCGCGCTCTCATTCGTGCTCGTGATCGGGGCCACCACGGCGCTGTTCATGGGCCTGGTTGGCGTCGTCAACAACGACATCAAGCGCGTGATCGCCTATTCGACCATCTCGCAGCTCGGCTATATGACGGCGGGCCTCGGAGCCTCGGCCTACAGCGCGGCCATCTTCCACCTGATGACGCACGCGTTCT
>Ga0302314_10007250_pt1 | contig 19931 bp, 17 predicted proteins | sample III_Palsa_N2_3_FD_200533 | JGI IMG/M metagenome (GOLD analysis project Ga0302314, IMG submission 200533) | Peat permafrost microbial communities from Stordalen Mire near Abisko, Sweden - III_Palsa_N2_3 | ecosystem: Environmental > Terrestrial > Soil > Palsa > Peat permafrost | place: Sweden... | reverse complement strand
GTGCGCGGCCGGGCCGGATCGGATTCGGCATCTACCTGGTCTGGCCGTCTTTTTTCACCGACGTCACCGATTCCTACCGGCTCGGCCGGGCCGGCCGGCTGCGCACCGACCTTGGCGGCATCTACTTCAACCTGATCTTCATCCTGGCGCTCGGCGGTGGCTACGCGGTCACCTCAGCCAAGTTCTTGCTGCTCGTCATCGGCCTCGCCCACCTGGAGATGCTGCAGCAGCTGCTGCCGTTCGTCCGGTTCGACGGCTATTTCATCGTGAGCGACCTGGTCGGAGTGCCCGACCTGTTCACCCGCGTCGTTCCGGTGCTGCGCGGCGGTCCGTCCGCAAACCAGCGGGACCCGCGGGCGGCCGGACTGCAGCGCCGGGCCCAGGCCGTGGCGACCTGCTGGGTGCTGTGCGTCGTCCCGCTGCTCATCCTCCTGATGGGATACCTGCTGCTGCACCTGCCCGCGGCCAACCGGGCGCTGTGGCTGTCGGCCAGCCACTCGGCCGGCCAGCTGGTGACCGGATTCACCCGCCAGCGGTACGCCGCGGGCGCGGTCGCCGGGATCGGGGCCGTACTGGCGCTGCTGTCCATCGCCGGCTCGCTGTACATCACGACCGGACTTGCCCGCCGGGCGCTGGCCCTGGGACAACGCTGGTCGGCCGGGCGGCCGGACCGCCGCCTGCTGGTGATCGCCGCGGGCGCCGGCTGCCTAGTCGGACTGGTGAGCTTCTGGGCGGCCCAGGGTCAGTTGCGCGGTTGGTAGACGAGTGGCCGGCCGGCCAGTGTCGGCCCTGCGTTCCGGGCCGGCCCCGGGCGAAGATTCCGCGCGGCTGGAATAGTGCTGGCCGGACTCGCGTTCAACCCTCCGGTCGATGCGTCAGTGTCCCCCGGGCTCAAATCACTGCCTTCATGGAATACCGTCCGGCTGGAGCCATGTTGCGCCTTTCGCCGTGAGGCGACCTGCGCACCGGCCACGGCACGCCCTCGTGAGCAATCGCTCCCGGGGGCGCTGTCATGTCCGGGCCCGTCCGCGGCTGGTAGCCGGCCAGCAGCTGTTCCCGCTGCCGGGAGCGCTCGCACCACCGCGGCCACGGACAACGGAAACGGCCCGGCCAGCTGAGGAGAACCCCCAGCCAGCCGGGCCGTTGTGGCGCGGTGGCGCGGTGCTTGGTTATCGCTCTTCGCGAAATTCGATGTGGCGGCCGATCACCGGGTCGTACTTGCGGACGACGAGACGGTCGGGGTCGTTTCGCCGGCTCTTCCTGGTCACGTAGGTGTAGCCAGTCCCAGCGGCCGACCTGAGCCTGATGACGGGGCGTTGTGTGCTGCGACTCATGACCGTTGCAACAAGCTGCTAATGAAAATGATTCCCGTTAGGGTGATTCCCCCGCTGGCAGGACAGGTCCTAGTCGAGGTCGGACAGGTCAAGCACGAACCGGTAGCGGACATCACCCCGGTCGAGCCGGGTGAGGGCCTGCTGCACCTGGGCGGAGGGCAGCAGTTCGATGTCAGCGGTGATGCCGCGCTCGGCACTGAAGGACAGCATCTCGGCGGTGCCACGGCGGCCGCCGGTACCGGAGGAGCTCAGCTTCTTGCGGCCGTACGTCAGGTCCATCACCCGCAACGCGACCTCGCCGACGGGATAGCCGAGCACGCTGAGCGTGCCGTCCAGGGCGGCCAGCCGCAGCAGCGGCGCGAAGTCGTGCGGGGCCGAGATGGTGTCCAGGATGAGGTCGAACCGGCCGCGCGCCTGTTCCAGCTGCCTGGCGTCGGTGGTGACGAGCAGGGTCGGTGGTGACGAGCAGGTCAGTCGCCCCGAGCTTGACCGCGTCGGCCGCCTTGTCCGGCGTCCGGCTCAGCACGGTAACCTCCGCGCCGAGGGCGGCGGCGAACTTCACGCCGAGGTGCCCAAGGCCGCCCAGGCCGGCCACGACGACCCGGGGCTGGGCGGTCGGGATTTACGACGAGAACCTGCGCCATCCCGACCTGGTTCGCCTCATCGCCTGGCTGCGGCTGGAGCGGCGGCCGGCTGACCGGCTGACCGACAGCGCTGATGACAAGCCGAAGCTCGAGGCGATCGCCCGGGCCCAGGCGGTCGGCCGCGTCCGGCCGGGCGACCCCTTCGACCTGTTCGCCCTGGTCCTCGCCATGGCGTGTACCTGGTCACCGGCGAGCGGCTTCTACACCGCCACGGCCGGCGAGCCGGCGGCCGAGCACGATCGCCGCCGGGCCCTGCTGCGGGACTGCGTGCAGCGCGCCGTGGCGCCGTAACCCGGCGTCCGCGGCCCGGTGCGGGCTAACGGCGGCGGGTCACCACGATCGGCAGCTCACTTGGCACCAGCGTGCTGCTGACCAACGGGTGCACCGCGGCGCCGTCCGCGAGCCGTAGCTGCCAGCGGGCCGCGATCGCGCTGAGCAGCAGGACTGACTCGGTCCAGGCGAACCCCTCGCCGATGCAGTTCCTGATGCCCTGCCCGAACGGGAAGAACGTTGCCCGCACATCGCTGCGGCTGTAGTCGGTGCTCCACCGGTCGGGATCGAACTGACCGGGATCGCGGTGCAGCCCGGCGTCGCGGTTCAGGGCGTACGGGCTGAAGAAGATCCGGCTGCCGGCCCGGAGCCGGTGTCCGCCCAGCTCGACATCGACCAGCGCCCGGCGGGGCAGTATCCACACCGGGCTGTACAGCCGCAGTGTCTCGGTGATCACCGCGCGGGCGAACGGCAGCCTGCTCAGGGCCGCGTAGTCGGCATCGGCGCCGCCCAGCACCAGGTCGGCTTCCTGCTGCAGCCGCTGCTGGTACCGAGGATGCTGAGCCAGCAGGTAGCAGGCCCAGGCGACGGTGTTGCCGGTCGTCTCAGAACCCGCGATGACCAGGGTGGTCGCCTCGTCGCGCAACTGCTCGTTGGTCATCCCGGCACCGGAGTCGTCGTCGCGGGCGCGCATCAGGATCGAGATCAGGTCGCCGCGGTCCGCCCCTGACGTCCGGTAGCCGTCGATGACCTCGGTCAGCAGCTCGCGCAGTCGCCGGTTGGCGGCGCGGAACCGCCGGTTGGACCGGGTCGGCACCCACGCCAGCCCCGGAACATTGGCGCTGATCCCCTGGGTCACCAGTTCGGAAAGCAGCACCCGCAGCAGTCGCTCGATCTCGTCGACCGCGTTCGCGCCGATGTCGCTGGAGAGCAGGGTCCTGGTCAGCACGGTGAGCGTGATCGACCGCATCTCCCGGTCGAAGGCGAGCGTCCCGCCATCGGGCCACCCGCTGACCCGCGGCACCGCGACATCGCGCATCGTGTCCGCGTAGCGGGCGATCTCGGCCCGGTGGAAGGCCGGCTGCATCAGGCGGCGCTGCCGCTGATGATCCTCGCCTTCCGCCATCACCAGGCCGTTGCCGATCAGCCGCTTGGCCCGGCCGAAGTTGAGGCCTTTGCTCAGCTTCCTGGCCTCGCCGACCATTGCCTGCCTGATGGCGCCGGGACTGTTCAGCACGTAGACCCGGAACGGCCCGAACCGGATGCGGACCACATCACCGTGCTCCCTCGCCCGCTGGAACAACGCGAGCGGGTCGCGGCCGAACTCCAGCGCGTGCCCCAGCAGCCGCTGTCCGCCTGGCATCACCGGAACGTCACCCGTGACCATCTCGTTAGCCTCGCCGACGCGGCCTGGTGACGTCAACCAGGCGGCCAATTAGCGATCGGGCGGTAATTCGCGCTTCGCTGGGTAGACGAGAACGGGCGTCGAAGGGCGGAGAGTGCGGACATGACGGAAGACACGAGTCAGCAGCGCGACACCAAGCGGCTGCCCGAAGCAGACCGGGGAGACAGCGGCAAGCGAGGCGGCAATTTCGTCGGCCGCCTGCTCGGCAGCCTGTTCACCAAGATCCTGATCCTGGTCGTCATCGTGCTTGTCGCCGCTTACGCACTGATCGCCAAGATCGAAAACCTTAACCCGTTCGGCTCACACACCACGATTACCACCACCGTGGTCCTCGGGAAGCTCACCAAGATCGAGCAGGTGCACGTGGCGACGCGCTCGTACCCGGTGGACGTGAAGATCACCCAGAGCGTGGGGGTCATCCCCTGCTTCCTGATCTGCAATCAGATGGAGCTCAAGGGCAGTGGCACCGACGACGCCATCGTGAACCTGAGCAAGCTGACGAAGCAGGACGTCAGCATCGACCAGTCGACCGAGACGGTGACCGTGCGGATGGCCGCCCCCGTCATCGGCCCGGCCGACCTCGACCCGGCCGCCTGCTCCATCACCAGCAGCCACGGGGCTATCAACAGCGCGACCCAGGCGTTCCGGAACAACCCAAACGGCTACCGCCCGCTCTACGCGGCCGCGGAGAGCCAGATCAACGACACCGCCCAGCACGACCAGGGACTGCTCAGCGCCGGTGAGCAGAGCACCCGGGCGATGCTCACCCAGCTGCTCAGCGACGTCGGGGTCAAAAAGGTGACGGTGGACTTCAGCTAGCACCAGCCGCCCCGGGCCGCCTGGTCGGGCGCCCGCCGGCCGGACGGACGCGCCTGTCGGCCGGCTGGACTGCCCATTCCGGCCCTTTTAATGCATTTGCACTATTTGGCCGGGCTGGCTTTCCGGTTGCTCTTGACAACGTAGTCGGGCTGGCGAATACTCCTTTTTCATCGCGGATTCCAGCCTGGGGGGCTCCGATGGATAAGTTGCCGATCGTTTACGTACGCGGGTATGCCGGAGCGACCCCGGGAATCAATGCCCAGGTCGAGGATCCCTTCTACGGATTCAACAGCGGGTCCACGCACATCCGGGTGGCCGGTGACGGAGAGCCCGCCTTTTTCCAGTTCGAAGGGCCGCTGCTGCGGCTGATCAGTGACGAGAGCTACCAGGTCTACGTGCACGGGAGCCAGCAAAGCGTGCTCGATGACCCGGCCGCCAACCTCACCGCGGATCCGTCCATCTGGATTTACCGGTTCTATGACCAGGCGGCCACCACCTTCGCCGCGCCACCGCACGAGAACCTGGCCGAGCGGCTGCTGAAGTGGGGTCATCAGCAGGTCACCGCCGACGGGTTCGATATCGAATCAGCCGCCCGCGGGCTTTACACCCTGATAGAAAAGATCATTAACCGGACGAGTGACCCGGCCGGGCCACCGAACAAGGTCAACCTGGTCGCGCATTCGATGGGCGGCCTCATCGCCCGCTGCATGATCCAGAAGATCTGCGAGACTGACGGTCACCAGCCGGCCACCGAACTGGTGTCCAGGTTCTTCACCTACGGCACACCGCACGGCGGCATCCGCTCCGGGGGCGGCGTCGCCCAGTGGGTGGAAGAGAACTTCGGTCCGGCCGGCTCGAAGATCTTCGCGCCGGAAATGATGCAGGGCTACCTGGACCCGGACAAGGAATTCGGCCAGCTGTGCGACCCCGGCTGGGACCCCCAGGTGATTAATCCGCCGGTGTTTCCGGTGAACAACATCTTCTGCCTGATCGGCACCGACCCGTCCGATTACGGCCTGGCCCCGCGCACGGTAATGGGCCCGCAAACCGATGGTCTCGTGCACATGGACAATGCCTATGTGCGGGGTGCGCACCGGGCCTATGTGCACCGCTCGCACTCCGGGGCGTACGGCGAGGTCAACTCGGAAGAGGGCTACCAGAATCTGCGCCGCTTCCTGTTCGGCCGCTGGGCGGTCCTGGCCACTGTGCTGAACGCCGAACTCGACCAGGACCCGGCGCTTTCGTGGCAACTGGATATGCGGCTGTCGATTCGCGGACTGTCGGTGGTGATGAGCGAGCAGCTGGCGGAGCACTGGTGCCCGATCATGCTCACCGCTCCGGCCGGCCAGCCCAGTCCACTCGCGCAGGACGGCGGCCTGCCGCTGGCCGGGACCTTCCTGCTCGACCCCCGCGACCGCGAAGTCGAGCTGCCGGGCGACGACGGGCGGATGCGCTACACGCTCACGCTGCGCCTGTTCAAGGTGCCGGTGCAGGACAACGTGTTCGACTTCAGCAATACCAGCGAGCAAGTCCCGTACTGGCAGGACTGGCTGATCGTGGATGTCGAACCTGATCCGCAGGCCGGCACGCTGACCGGGTATGCCGCCTGGGGGTCGCTGGTTCCCGGCGCTGACCTGAACCCGGACCCGCTCCGCCAGCAGCTGCCGCCCGAGGAAGGCGGCCAGGAGCTCGCCTTCGCCGGCGGATGCGCATCCATCCCGCTGCCGGACGCCGCGGTCCAGAAAGGAATCCTCGGCGGCAAGGCCGAGATCTGCCTCCGGGTGACCGGCCGCTAGGCAGGCCGGACCACGCTCCGTTCGGCAGAAGGATGAGAGTCATCAGGGCGGTGCGTGGTTCTTCCCTCAGGCCAGCACCAGGCACACCGGGGTAGGCGCGGCGGCGCGGTGCAGCAGGCGCAGCGTGCCGGCCTCGTCGTCGAACTGGTAACAGGTGATCGAGTCGCTGTCCTGTCCCGCCACGATGACGTGCCGTCCGTCCGGGCTGATGATGAACTCGCGGGCGCACTCCCCCACGCCGTACGTGATCCCGGTCAGCGACAGCGTCGCGGCGCCGGGATCGAAGCGCAGCACGGCCAGGCTGTCATCTCCCCGGTTGGACACCAGGACGTGCCGGCCGGACGGGCTGACCCGGATCGCACTGGCCAGGTTCGGGCTGCCCGCGCCGTCGGGCCGGGGCGCCGCCCGGTGGGTCGCCGCGAAATGACCATCCTCGCGGCGCAGCACGATGACGGTGTTGTCGAGCTCATTGACCAGGAACAGGTGGCGCTGGTCGGGGTGGAAGGCGAGGTGCCGGGGCCCCGCGCCGGGGGCCGCCCGGTACGCGGCTTCCTTCGGGACCAGGCGGCCAGCGGGGTCGAGCGTGTAGGCCAGGATGGCATCTGACCCGAGGTCGGCCACCAGGATGTCCCCGGTGACCGGGTCGGTCGTGGTCAGGTGGGCGTGCGCGCCGGCCTGCCGTTCCGGGTGCGGGCCGCCCCCGGTGAGCTCGACCAGGTCGGCCATGTCGCCGAGGCGGCCGTCCGGCTCAACTGGGAACACGCTGACTGAGCCGGCCTCCACCCCGTAGTTGGCGGTCAGCGCGAACCGGCCGGTGCGGTCCAGGGCGACGTGGCAGGGCGCCGCCCCGATCGTGGGCCGCGCGTTGAGCTGGGTCAGCTGCCCGGTGCGGGGGTCGCGGGCGAACGCGGTGATGCCGCCGCCCGGCTGGTCGTCGAAGGTCAGCGTCTCGTTCACCGCGTAGAGGTGCTCGCCCGAGGCGGAAGCGGCCAGGTAGGACGGGCTGCGGGCGGCCGCCAGCGAGCTGACCGGGCCGATGTGCCCGCTGGCCGGGTCGAAGCTGGCGCCGAGGATGCCGTCCGCCTTGCCGTGCACGTGCGGGAGCTGCTCGGTGTAGGTGCCGATGATCAGTTGCATGGTGCTTCTCTTATACCCCGCCGGCCCGGTATGTGGCAGCGCAAGGCCGCCGCGGCACTCGTGATCCCGGGACGGTCAGATGATGCCGCCGTTGACCCGGACGGTCTGGCCGTTGATCCAGTGGCCGGCCGGGCTGGCGAGGAAGGCGACGACCGGGGCGATGTCATCCGGGACACCGAGCCGTTCGAGCGGGACCGCGTTGGCCAGCCGGCCGAGCAGTTCCTCGTCTTTGCCTTCGAGGAACAGGTCGGTGGCGGTCGGGCCGGGCGCGACCGCGTTGACGGTGACGTCCCGGCCGCGCAGCTCGTGGGCGAGGATGAAGGTCATCGCCTCGACGGCGGCCTTGCTGGCGGCGTACCCGGTGTAGGTCGGCAGCACCCGGCCGAGGACCGAGGACGAGAAGTTGATGATCGCCCCGCCTGGCCGGACCCGGCGGGCGGCCTGCTGGCCGATGACGAAGGTGCCGCGGATGTTGGTGTGGAACATCCGGTCAAGCACCGCGAGGTCGAAGTCGGCCAGCGGCGCCAGCGACATCACCCCGGCCGCGTTGACGACGACGTCGATCCCGCCGTAAGCCTGCTCGGCCTGGTCGAAAAGGCTGGCCGCGGCGCCGGAGTCGCCGATGTCGGCGGCAACCGCGATCGCCTTCGCTCCCCGGGCCGCGGCTTCGGCCACCGCCGCGGCCGCCTCGCCGGAGTTGGACGCGTAGCCGATGACGAGGTGATAGCCGTCGCCGGCCAGCCGTTGCACGACGCTGCGGCCGATGCCGCGCGACCCGCCGGTGACGATCGCTACCCGGGCCGGCGGCGTCTCTTGGTGTGTCATGGTGTTTTCCTCACTCGTCGTGGTCCGGTGAACGGCGCCAGCTGGCGTCGGCGGTGGTTTCGATCGCTTGCGCCAGCTCCATCGACTGCTTGACCGCTTCGCGCTCCGCCTCCACGCACCAGCCGGTGAGCAGCAGCTCGAGGCGGGCGAGCAGCTCGCCGAACAGCGATGGCGCGTCCTCGCGGCGGCCGGGGGCGGCCCACCGCCACAGCGCGTCGAAGTAGGCGGCCCGGATCAGCAGGCCCGCCGTCTGCGCGCTGACATCCGCGCGGATATCACCACTGCGCTGCCCGTCGGCGATGACGGCAGCGAACTGCGCGGCCAGCACTGGTTCTTCCCGGACCGGACCGCCCCACTTAACCCAGGCGATCGTGTAGACCCGGCCCGCCGCCGGTGCGCGCTCGTAGGAGCTGGCCAGCACCCGCATCATCAGCACGAGCCGGGCCGCGGCCGCGCCGCCTGCGAGGGCGCTGCGGGCGAGCGCCTGCGCAACCTCTTCGCGGCGCTGGGCTCCCCAGCCGAGGACGAAGTCTTCCTTGCGCGGGAAGTAATTGAAGACGGTCTGGCGGGCAACGCGGGCGGCGGCGGCGATGTCGTCGTAGGTCGTCTCGTCGAAGCCCCGGGCAGCGAACAGTTCGCTGGCCGCGTCCAGCAGGAGTGCCCGGGTCTCGGTTTTGCGCTGCTGACGGCGGCCCGCGGCGGACCGCGGGCGCGCCGGGGCTGCCGCGGTCGGCTGGACGGCCACGACGGAGTCCCGAGTCGCTTCATCGGCGCGAGCCGTGCCGTCGCCGTTCATCTGACTCCTGCCTTCCGGCCGGCCGAGCCTGCGGCGGCCGCGAACCCGGCGGCCGCGCGGAGCTCGGTGAGCTATCCCGTCTGTGTCACTCAATTCTTAGATTCTAGTACATCTTTTGATGATCTCTATACCGGCCAGCGGCTCCGGTCACGGGGTCGACATGTTCGCACTCAAGTACAAGAGGGGTATGGGTACGCTCGGAACGCAGATAACGACAAGTGAGAAAACTGTACTTCGGTACAGTTTCTGTCAATGTAAGGCTCGGCGCTCACCCTGGATCAGCCTTCTCCCTGGGTCAGCCTTCCGCTTGGCTCAGCTTCCCGGTAAGGGCAGCAGTCCCGCGGCAGCGATCCGGAAGCACCGCCGGGGCGGCAGCCACCACCGGTCCCGAGACCGCCCGTGCGGGCTGAGGCTAACGCCACGCGTGGTCCGAAGCCTCGTGGCTACCGGGAAACTTTTAGGTGTCAGAGCCCCAAAGGTCTCCACCTTCAGTGGCGCAGGCAGGTCCGCTGGATGAGCTAGATCCGGATCCGGGCGGTTTGGCGTCGCTCCGGGTCGAGGGACATGATGGCCAGCGCCGGTCCGCCGGGTCGCTGCTCGGGCTGGGCGAACCGGGTGACCGCGGTGCCGATGACGGTGGCTTCCGCGATGTGGTCGTGGCGGCCGACCGTGGCCGGGCAGTCCCGCTGGCGCACGTGCAGCTGCATGGCGGCGATCACCGCGCCCTCGGCGCCGAGCCGGTTGACGTCACTTTCCAGCTGAAGCCGGGCGTCGTGCCGGCACTGGCCGACCAGATCGGTCCAGCCGCCCACCTCGGCGTTGCCCGCGGTCCAGCGGGCCTGGCGGGCGGTGCCGCGGTCATCATGGCGCGACCCGATCGAGATGCCGAGCACGAGCCCGACCGGGACCCAGCCGGTCATGATCAGCTTCGCGAAATCCTGCCCGGACAAATCGCTGGTGAAAGGGGCCGGGTGGCCGGCCGCGGCTCCCGGCGCGCGGACCGCCGTGCCGATGACGATGAACTGCGTCCCGCCGAGCGGGAACGTGCCGCGGGACACCCGGACGCCGACCACGCCGTGCCCGGCAAGCTCCGCGCAGTCGGAGATCATCCGGCCGACGGCCGTGTGCCGGGCCTCGTCCATAGTCGCCACCAGCGGGGCAAACGACTCAGTGCCGCCCTGCCCCGACACCTGCGTCGCCGGCTGGGCCGGCGACGCGTCGCCGGGCACTCCCGGTGCCCCCGGGCAGCCGTAACTGCTGGCAGACCCGACACTGTAGACGGCCGCCCCGAACACCTGGCCCACCGGCTCAAAACCAGCGCTGCGGATGGCGGCGAACTCGTCCGCAGTCAGCGCGGATCCCCACCTTCCGCTAGAACCGAGCACCTCCACAATCGTGAAGCTACCCTGATGCCTGTGAAGTCACCGGGCTCCGCCGCCAGTGGTTCCGATCCAGCGGTCGCCGCCGCCGTTCAGCTGCTGCACCGGCGCCGCGGCTGGATCTGGGCGACGCTCATCAGCGTTGTCGCCTGGCTGGTGGTGGCGGGACTGATGGGGGCGCTGGCGCCCAATGGCGGCGGCGCGGGGGTGGCCGTCGGTTCGGTCTTCGTGCTGCTGCTGACGGCCGCTGCGATTGTCGGGCTGGTCGCGTCGGTCGTTGACACCGTGCGGCTGCACCGGCTCGACCCAGACGTACGCCTGCGGGCCAGGCCGCACACCGTGCACTACCCGGCCACCGCGCACGCCTACCGTTACCCGCCGCGGCACCGGTTCACCTGGATCTTCAGCTGGATCATGCTGCTGGTCCTGCTCGGGCTCGGCGTCGCCTCACTCCCCGCCATGGTTGACGGGATCGCGTACCTGGCCGGGGCGGAGAACAGCTCCGTGTTCCTGCCCCTCTCCTACGCTCAAGATTGCGGCCGCGGCGGCTGCAACACCGTGACCGACGGCATCATGTCCACCGGCGCCAGTGTGACCTGGCCGAACCAGGTGCCGCTGGACCAGGCGTTCCCGGTGCGCGAGCCCCTGTGGAGCTGGGGATTCGGTGGGCAGCTGATCGACGGGGACGGGACCGCGATCGCGGACATCTTCCTCGGCCTGCTGTTCGGCGGCTTCTCGGTGCTGATACTGGTTCACCTGGTCAAGCTGGCCCGCCACTACCTGCGGTACCGTCAGCAAGGCCGGCAGGCGGACTGGCTGACGACCCACTAACGCGGCTGCCGCGCGGTCGCCTACGGCAGCGACCGGGCCCGGCAGCTGGGCATCCTGCTCCGGGCGGCCGCACCCCACCCGTCCGTTCGCAAGGTATTCCGGCTGGCCGGGATCGACCAGCTGGTCGCGGTCGGCCGGACGCTGGACGATTGCCGCTGACCGGCGGCAGAGCTCAGACGAACGCGCTGAGGCCGGTGATGGCCCGGCCGACGACGAGGGTGTTGATCTCCCTGGTTCCCTCGTAGGAGTAGATCGCCTCGGCGTCGGCCACGAACCGGCCGACCTGGTGCTCGAGCAGGATCCCGTTGCCGCCGAGCAGTTCCCGGGCGTAGCCGACGGTCTCCCGCATGCGCACCGTGCAGAACACCTTGGCCAGCGCGGAGTGCTCATCGCGGGCCTGGCCGGCGGCCTGCAGCTGGGCGAGCCGGGCACACATGGTGGCCGAGGCGGTGATGTTCCCGAGCATCTTCACCAGCAGGTCCTGCACCAGCTGGAAGCCGCCGATCGGGCGGCCGAACTGCTCGCGTTCCTTGGCGTAGGCCAGCGCGTGCTCGTAGGCGCCCATGGCGCAGCCGACCGCCTGCCAGGCCACCCCGGTCCGGGTCAGCCGCAGAACCGCGGCGGTCTGCCGGAACGACTCAGCCCGCTGCAGCCGGGAGGACTCGGGAACGCGCACCCCGTCCAGGGTGACATACGCGTTCTGCACCACCCGCAGGGCGATCTTGTCGTGGATCTTGGTGGTGGACAGGCCCGGTGTGCCCTTCTCCACCACGAATCCCTTGACCTGTCCGTCGGATCCCTCGGTGACGTCCCGCGCCCAGATGATGATGTAGTCGGCGAAGGTCGCGTTCCCGATCCACTTCTTCTGACCGTCCAGGACCCACCAGTCGCCGTCGCGGCGCGCGGTAGTGAGCAGACCGCCCGCCACCCCGGAGCCGACCTCGGGCTCGGTCAGCCCGAAGGCGCCGATCTTCTCCATCCGCGCCATCTCCGGCAGCCAGCGCTGCTTCTGCTCCTCACTGCCGCACAGGTAGATCGATCCCATCGCCAGGCCGCTGTGCACGCCGAGGAAGGTGGACATGGAGGGATCGGAGCGGGCCAGTGTCATCGCCAGCACGCCGTCAAGCAGCGGCCCGCCCCCGGGGCAGCTGTACCCCTGGTAGGCGACGCCGGCGATGCCGAGCCGGGCGATGCCCTCGGCGAGCTCGTGCGGGAATTCCTCCCGGGTCCAGTAGTGGTTGATGACCGGTTCGACTTCCTTGGTCATGAACTCCCGGGTCCGGCGCACGGCATCGCGCCCGGCGTCGTCTAGTAGCTGCTCGATCCCGTAGAAGTCGGTGAGGTCATCCATCAGGGCGCTCCCAGGAAGCTGCGCGCCGCCGGCCCGAGCCGGCGGCCTCGGTCACCAGTCCCAGGTGCCCCCGGTCGGGCAGCTAAAACGCCGGGCGGCCGAGCTCACTGCCGCCGAACCGGCCGGCCCGACCTGGAGATCACCGGGACGGCGTAACGACCGAATCGGCGAGCGCTTCCAGGATCCGGTCGCAGTCGCTAGGAGCGCGGGGCCGGCCGGGCGCCGGTCAAGGTGAGCGGGCTGAGTGCCAGCAAGTCGATGTCAAGCAGGGCCGGCCGGCCCGACGCGACCGCCTCGCGGAAGGCGGCCTCGAACTGGGCTGGGCTGGCCACCCGGGTGGCCGGCACGCCCATCGACGCGGCCAGGGCCGGGAAGTCCGGGGTGGTGAGGTCGACGCCGAAGTTGCGGCCATCGAACTGCTGGGCCTCGATGCCGCGCAGCACGCCGTAGCCGCGGTCGTTGAACAGGCAGATGACGACCGGCAGGTCGTGCTGCACCGCGGTGACCAGCTCCCCGACGTGCAGCATGAACCCTCCGTCGCCGGCGATCAGCACCGTCGGGCGCCCGCTGCCCGCCGCCGCGCCCAGCGCCAGCGGCAGGCCGGGGCCGATCGCCGCCGAGGCCGGCCGGATCGACGTCCGCGGCGCAATGATCGGCAGCAGCCGGTCGCCCCACACGTAGGCGGGAATGGTCGCGTCCCGGACGATGACCGATTCACGCGGAGCATGCCGCCGGATGGCGTCCATGATCTGGCAGTGGTCTTCGCCGAGCCGGGCGCGGGCGTCCGCGCGGGCCGTCGCGCCGGCCGACCGGGCCTTGTCCGCGTGCCCGGGATCGGTGCTGACCCGGTCGACCGCCGCGAGCAGCAGTTCCAGGCCGATGCGGGCGTCGCCGACGACCGGCAGGGCGGTCGGGTAGCTGCGGCCGATGACAGCCGGGTCAGCGTCCAGGTGCGCCAGCGTGCCGCCGAACGACAGTTTCCAGTTGCGGGTGCTGCTGCCCTGGAACCGGGTGCCAACCGCCAGCACCAGGTCCGCGGTGGACACGATCTCCTCGACCGGCCGGCTGGTGGTCAGCGGGCCCAGGCACAGCGGGTGATCCTCGGTGATCGAGCCACGGCCCTCGATGGTGGTGACGACCGGGGCACCGAGCCGCTCGGCCAGCGCCGTCAGCGCGGGTCCGGCCCCCGAGCTGACCACGCCGCCGCCGGCCCACAGCACCGGCCGCGTCGCGGCCGAGAGCGCCTCCGCCACCTTGGCGACGGCGCTGGCGTCGGGGACGTAGCCGGTGTCTTTCCTGAGGTCGGGCAGCACGACGTCGGCCCGGCGGTACTGCTGGTCGATCGGGATCTCGACCGCGCCCGGCTGGGGGCGCCCGGCACGGATATCCTCGGCCACGGCGATGACGGCCCGGCCGATGTCCTCGGTGCGGCGCACCGTCTCCACCCGCCGGCAGAGGGAGGACAGCATGAGGCTCTGGTGCTCGGCCTCGTGCAGGAATCCCTTGGCTTTGCCCAGGTATCCGCTCTCGATCTGCCCGGTGATCAGCAGCACCGGCGAAGAGACGAAGCTGGCCTCGAACAGGCCGGTCATGGTGTTGGTGGTGCCCGGCCCGGTGCTGGCGATGACCACGCCCAGTTCCCCGGTGGCACGGGCGTAGCCGTCGGCGGCGTGCGCGGCGGCCTGCTCGTGCCGTACCCCGATCGGGGTGATGGTGCCGCGCCGCGCGATGGCGTCGTAGATGGGCAGGTTGTGCACGCTCACGATGCCGAAGACGTGCCTGACGCCGAGCATCTCGAGGGCGGCGACGACCGCCTCTCCACCCGTCATCTCCACTGAACTCTCCTCATTTTGCTTTTGGCGAGAGACCTGACCATTCAGGAACCGCAGCAATCACCGGTTCGAGGTCATCCTCCAGTCAGAATTTGATCGACACCTTCAGTGCGTTGCCGGTCCGCTCATGGGCGATGTGGAAAGCCTGCTCGACGTCGTCGATCGGCAGCATGTGGCTGAGCAGCGGGGCCACGTCGATCGCGCCGTCTGCGATCATCCGCAGCGCATACCGGAACGACTCTAGCCCTGGCTCGCCCTGGGCACCGAAGGCCGAGTAGGCGGTCAGCCGCCGCCGGAAGAACTCACCGAATTCCAACGGGTAGCGGCCGGCTCCCTCCGGCAGGCCGAACCAGACGACGGTCGCCCCGGTCGCGGCCAGCTGCACGCTCAGCGGAAACGTCTCCCGGCTGCCAACGGCCTCGACCACCAGGTCGGCCCCCCGGCCGCCGGTGGCCTCGAGCACCGCCGAACGGAAGTCTCCGGCGCCTGCGTCCAGGGCAAGGTCGGCGCCGAGCTGGCGGGAGTAGGCCAGCCGGGCGGGCGACTTGTCCGACACCAGCACCCGGGCGGCCCCGGCCCGCTTCAGCAGGAAGGTGAAGAACGCGCCCGCGGACCCCTGCCCGATGACGGCGGCATCCTTGCCAATGAGATCGAGCGGATGGCGGCGCAGCGCGTAGACGACCGTGCCGAGTTGCTGCGCCATCAGCAGGTGGTCGAGCCGGCCCCCGGCCGGCAACCGGACGCAGGCGGAGCCGGGCAGCGCCTGGAACTCAGCCAGGCACCGCCCGGCGGCGGCGTGCGGGACGGTCAGCACCCGGTCGCCCGGCTCGAAGCCGGGGCAGCGCGACTCGGTCACCTCGGCCACGCTCTCGTGCCCGGGGTGCCCGGCGGCACTGGGCCGCGGCGGCGCCTGGAAGAACACGCTGTGCAAGTCGGAGCCGCAGATGGACGCGTAGGCGGTGCGGACCAGGACCTCGCCGTCCGAGAGCGACGGGACCGGCGCTTCCTCGCACACTACCCGTCCGACATCGACCCAGCGCGCGGCCTTCACCGGTGGCACTTTCGCGCCGGGATCATAAGCACATCCGTATTATGACCCTTTTAGAGTCGTCTTCTAGAATCTTTCAGCTGCGGCGAGTCTGTCACGGCGCGGCCGGCGCGGTCCGCCCTGGTTACCCGGCCGGGCAGGCGAGCGACACCCGGGTCAGCTGGCCCGCGCGCACGGTGACGGTGACCGGGGCCGCGCAAGGCGAGCCGGTGCGGGCGGTCTGCGCGGTGGCGCGGTAGGTTCCGGCGACGAGGCCGAGGCTGAACTTCCCGGACGGGCCGACGGTGACAGTGACGGTGCGCCCGCTGCTGCTGTCACGGAAGCTGACCACCCCGGCCAGCGGCTGCGCGGAGCCGCCCTTCGCCTGGAAGGTCCCGTCGACTACCCACTGGGCCAGGCCACCGGAACCGCCGCTCGCCACCCCGCCCAGCCCGGTCCCGGCGGTCCCGGTGCCGCTGGTCCCGGTTACGGCCGGGGCGCTGTGGCTCGGCACCGCGTCGCCGCTGCTGGCGGCGGTGGCCGCGCACCCGGTCAGCGCGAGTGCGATGATCCCGAGCCCGGTGGTCAGCTGTCGCATCTCTCCTCCTGTGTGCCGATTGGAGCTACTCAGGGATTAGATGCGGAAAAGCGCTCCCCGGTTCCGCCGTTTCGCCGGCCAAGCCGGCGCTTGCGGGCAGACTATTACCTGAATGCGGTAGTGACAGCAGAGATTCCAGCCGGCGGTGCCTGGAATCTCTGCTGTCGCTCGTGCTGCGGTTAACTCAACGTCGGGGCATTTTTCAGGAAGAACGCTCCCAGGTAACCGAGAAGCTGTTACCGCTGCCGTTGAGTGCCCCAGCCAGCGCTTCGGTCTTGCCCGAACTGTCAATCATGGTGATCTCGTCATCGGTGAATGAGGAGATTGTGCCGGCGGTGCTTCCTTCGGTGACACTGGCGTTATTCGCCGTCCACGATTTGAAGTCCGCCAGCGGGTAAACGCTGCTGGAGCCGCTGGGCGCTTCCGCGATCCATTCGGCGCTACTATTCGCGCAGCTGGAGCAAGTCTGCGTTTCGGTGAAACTGTCCGCCGTGTGGGTCGCGTCGGTGACGGTGAGCGTATAGCTGGTACCGCTCCTGGTCACAGTCGAGGTGATCGCGTCGCCGGCCGCGAGCGTCTCCCCCACGACCTGGATGTCGTTGGTCGGGTACATCTCCCACCAGGTGTACTGATAGGCGTGCTTGCGGTAGCACTCGATGATGGTGCCGTCCTGTTCGACGCTGCTGCTGCTGTACCCGTCGATGCCAACCCAGAAGGCAGCCAGCTGCTCGGTATTGCTGCTGCAGGTAGCCGACGGCTCGGACCAGCTCGCGCTGACCTTGCTGAACGAGCTGCCGGTGTCGGCGTAGCCGGACCAGTTGGCGGACTGCACGTCGGTCAGTCCCTTGGGATGACCGGGCGCGCTGGTGACGCCAGTGCGGTGGTTGGTGGCATGCTGGCCAACCGCGAGCTTCTCGATCGCGGACAGCGCCAGCGCCTGCGCCTGCGCGGCGGCGGACGGCCTGGTGGCGGTGGCGGTGGCGGTCGAAGCGCTCGCGGTAACAGCAGTGGCGGCAAGCATTCCGCCGACGGGGACGATGGCGGTTAGGCAATAGAGGAGGAACCTACGGGGAGTTCGCGGCATGTGGGACCTCTCTGACCTATCGGCCCCTTGTGGGGACCTCTGTTGCTAAGAATGATAACTTCGGTGCTTTTACTGTTCAATAAGTTGACATCTGACAGTTCCTACAATTTTTTCATGCTCAGGGTTGCAACCGGAAAGCAGGCACGGCCGGGCGGGGGAACTTTCCCGGTCATGGGCGAGACGCTGCATAAACTACGGATTGTTGCCGAGCTGGCTTCATTAAGGGGGTTAAGATTGCCGTTCCCGCCCGCTGGAGCAGGCCCGCAATAGCCGTGGGAGCGGCCGAATACGAATACGAGAGGTACGCCGTTCCGTGCGGGTTCAGTAAGCCAAAGCCGTTTCCGGCCGGGAAAAGCCGGTCAGGGCGGGCCCGGCCACGGCGGCGCAGGACGCGAGTGATCAGCGGCCACAGCAACGGCCCCGGGTGGACAGCAGCTGCGGTAGCCACAGTCGTGTCAGGGAGCGCACACGTTATGCTGGCGCGATGGCCGAGAACGTAAGTCTCATCATCCAGGTGCCCGCTGACAGTGCGGTTGACCGGCAGCTCGGGGAGGTTCCGCCGCCAAGCGCTGCCAGCGCCCAGGTAGTGATCGAGCGGATCCCGGCCGGCGCCGACGGCCGGATCGAGCCGCCTGAGGCCGGCCGGGTGCTGCTGTCCTTCTTGTCGCCTGAGGACCTGCGCCGCGAGGCGGACCTGGTCCGGCGGGAGATCGGCGATGCTGACGGCAGTGAGCCGCCGGTGGTAGTCATCGAGGTGGCGGAGGAGCTGCGCGAAGACGAGCTCTCGGTGCTGCTGCAGGCGGCCGAGCGGTCCGGGCGCACCGTGCTGCTGTGCGTCCTGATTGGCACCAGCTGACGGACCTCCCGGCGCCTCTCCACTGCTTCGCCTAGATCTCGCTCAGATCATCACTGGCCCAGATAGCGCTGATCGGCAACGCGGTGATCCGGTCGCCGAGGGGAAATGCATGCGCACCGGCGTGAAACACGACGCCGTGGACAAACCGGTCGCCGAGTTCGTCGCGCATCCAGGTCAGGTGCCGCGCGTCGGCGGAGGTAACTGAGCTGCCGGCCTTGACCTCGAAACCCAGTACGCGCTCCCCACTCAGCTCAGCGACGATGTCCACTTCGCGGCGGCCGTCGGTTTCGCGCAAATGGTAGAGGCGTGGCCGACTGGCGCACACTTCTATCTCCCCCCTGAGCTGGGACGCGACGAACGTGTCGACGACTCGGCCGAGCAGCTTGTCGTCGTGCAGGATCGCCGCCGTGTCTACCCGCAAAATAGCCGCCAGCAGCCCGGCGTCGAGAACATAGCGCTTGGGTGCCTGCGCCAGCCGCTTCAGCCGATTGGTCCGCCAGGCAGGAAGTGACTCCACCACGAAGACGTTCTCCAGCACGTTCTCGTACGAAGCGGCCGTGCGCTTGTCTATGCCGGCCGCCTCGTAGAGGCTTTTGGCCTCAACAATCCCGGCCGAGTTCAACGCGTAGGCCTCCAGGTAACGCAGCAGCAGCGCGGGGTTGCGCGCGCCCACGGTGCCGGTAGGGTCACGGGTGATGATCTGATCCACATATCCCTCAAGCCACCGCTGCCTGGCCGCGGCCGCGCCGATAGCGAGTGCCTCGGGGAAACCGCTGCGCAGTGCAAGGTCGAGGTAGTCGCGGAGGTCCAGTCGCTCCGCTGGCACGGCGATCTCCGCGCCCCTGGCAAGTCGGTCGATGAACGGCTCGCCGGTCACTCGGCCAAGCTGCTCCCGCACCGTCATCCCTAGCAGTCGCAGCCGGACAATGCGGCCCGTGCCCGAAGCGGTGACCCCTTCAAGGTCGCCATAGGCGGACCCGGTGAGAATGAAGCGCTGCGGCCTGGCAGCGGCATCGACCGCCCGCTTCACGGCGGGAAAGGTCTCCGGCACAGCCTGCCATTCATCCAGCAGGACAGGCTCGGCCATACCGCGCAGGACGGCATCGGGGTCGGCGCGAAAGGCTGCCGCCTCGCCGGGGATGTCAAGGCGGACCACTGACTTAGCCCTTTGCAGCGCCGTCGTTGTCTTCCCAGACGCTCGCGGCCCCACCAACAGGATGGCGGGCAGCTCCGCGAGCAGATCATCCAGCAAGCTATCGAGCAAGCGGCGACGGTACGCCATTGGTCTCCCCGTTAGCAGAGCATGTACCTGACACACATACTAGCATGTACCTGATACGCGCATGGGGATACACCTGTAACGGGGAGTTCTCGGAGTCCCCGCTACCTGCTCCGGTCTCGTCGCGGCCGATCTCCGCGCCGTCCTGGACGCGCCAGGCCAGGTAAGACACGGTGCCTTAGGTCAGGTAACCCGCGCCGAATCTTCTTCATGCTGTTTGGCATCCCGCCTGACCTGCTGTGATTTCGGCAGCTCGCACAACTTCTGGGCAGATCTCGCGCCGATGCGCCACCAATGCGCCGATTGTCGCTGCTGGGCCGAGTGGCGCTGACGCCGCCGGGCCGAACAATGCACGCGGGCGCCCCGTCTTGGTAATGTGACGCGCCGTAATATTGCAGCTACACTGTGCGGCGATCGTGCGCGTGAGGTATTTGCAGGTTTCTCTCTCGAGGATGGGATTATGAATATCCGCAAGCTCGCCGCACCCGTCGCGGCACTGGTCACCGCCCTGGCCGTCACCGGCGCTGTCAGCGGCACGGCGGAGGCCGCAAGTGTCCCGCAGCTCAAGCTGAGCCTGCCGGACATCTCGATCACGGGAATGCACATGGTCAACTTCGGCGGAAAGTTGACGGACCCGGGGGCATTGGGACAGTACGACATCGCCGCCT
>Ga0302314_10007248_pt1 | contig 19936 bp, 15 predicted proteins | sample III_Palsa_N2_3_FD_200533 | JGI IMG/M metagenome (GOLD analysis project Ga0302314, IMG submission 200533) | Peat permafrost microbial communities from Stordalen Mire near Abisko, Sweden - III_Palsa_N2_3 | ecosystem: Environmental > Terrestrial > Soil > Palsa > Peat permafrost | place: Sweden... | reverse complement strand
AGATGCGCTGCATGGCGAAAGTTGGGAGCCGCAGGTCCTTGACTGAGCCAGTCGAGGACGCTCTACTTTCCGCTGTAAATGGGCAGGCTCAAAGAGCTCTGCCTGCGCGACGAATTTATCTCCAAGGAGCACTACTGTGATGACGAAATTCCGTTTTCTTTTTGCGTTGGTTCTCGTATGTGGTTTCTGCGGCGCGGCGAAGGCCGACCCGCTCGACTTCAACGCACGTATTCAGGATCCACCAACGTCGTTCCCAACCTACGACATCACCACCTCAACCTTTGATGTGATCTTTGGTGCCTCCTGCCCCTCGGACGCCAGCGATGCGACTGGTTGCTTCTCCGGAGACAACGAAACAGGCGCGACGATCACCAGCATCGAGCTGATCTTTCCCGACACCATCGGTCTCGATGGCCAGCCGGTAGGTTGCACCACCAGCGAGCCTCTTACCTTGTTCGCCACCGCTACCTGTTCGTTGAGCCCTGACAATTCGACCTACACTCTCGACTTCTCAGGTGGCGTAGGCATTGCCCCTGGTGTTCTCTTCACCATTGCAGAGACCGGTGCGGATCCCGATGCCTTCGGCGACGGCGATTATGCCACGGCCACTCTCTCTTCCGTGCCGGAGCCTGGGTCGGTTGTCCTGCTCGGCACCGGTGCGGCATTCGTCGGTGTGTTCCTGGTCGGGCGCCGTCACGAGTTCTTCTCCATTTAGATCGGAAGCTTGCAACAGGGCGATGTTCCGGCGCTTCTTCTGCGTTGGAGCATCGCTCGGCCTCCGGCTCTAGTTTCCTGTAAAGTGTGCTATGCGCCGCATCCGCCAACTTATCCTTCCGTCGGTCCTCTGCGCTCTCGCGTCAACGGGGCTTTTCGTCCCGTCGATGGCGTCAGCCAGCGCGCCCCCGGCCGCGGCCGGAGCAGCTCTCCATTCGGCGCAGCATGTCAGGCTGGGACAGTCCGAGGTCGAGCTCACCGGACCCTGGAAGTTCCATACGGGCGACGATGTCGCCTGGGCAAGTTCTTCCTTCGACGATTCTTCGTGGGAGAAGATGGATCTCAGTCCTCCTGCGGACGCCGACGATCCCACGCTCGGATCGACCGGCGACATCCCTGGGTGGACCGCACAAGGTCATCCGGGATACTCGGGCTTCGCCTGGTACCGGCTCGATGTCGACGTGGAAGGTGCAACCCGAACGCTTGCCCTGAAGATGCCGGACGGCGCCGAGGATGCGTACCAGGTCTTCGTTAATGGCAGCCAGATCGGCAGCTTCGGCAAATTCTCTCCACACCGCGTGACCGCGTATGTGGGCATGCCGCATTCCTTCCGTCTTCCCAAGGGCATTCGCGACGGGCACGTCACCATCGCCATTCGCATGTGGATGGATAGCGCCACTCCATTCAACTCTGCCGACGCGGGTGGCCTGCACGGTCCTCCGGTCCTGGGGTACGCCTCGGCCATTGTTGCCGAGGTGCGGCTCAACTTCGAAGACATCGCGCACGACATTGGCAGCGGCTTCCTCGAACTGCTGATCCTCTTTATGGCGCTGCTGATGGCGGTCGCTCTTTTCTGGCTAGACCGCAAGGAGCTCGCCTATCCATGGCTTGCGCTGGTCTGCGCAGTGACCATGCTGGGCAACTCCACCCTGCTGCTCGCCAACTTTGTCCTGCCCGTAGGGCAGACCGCTTATGTCGTTCTGCACGACGTCATCTCGGCTCCGATCCGCATCGGCCTGTGGGTCATCTTCTGGGGCTACTGGTTCCGGGTCGTGCGTATCGCCAAGCTGCACTATGCTGTCTGGGGCCTTGTGGCGGTCCTGGCAATCTCCACCGCCATGCTGCGCCCCCCGCTTTACGGCGAGACCATCCCCGTCGCCGCTTCAAGCTTTCTCCTTCCGCTCCAGCAGATCAGCAAGCTCGGCCTGGGTGTCCTGCTCTTCGTCGTTGCCTACTTCGGCTTCAAACGGCAGAAGGCGGAAGGGGGTATGGCTGCAGCAGCGATCCTGCTCGCCTTCGCCGCCAACTTCCAGCATGAGCTGCACATCATCCACGTCTCCATGACCATCTCCGTCTTCGGATTCGTCATCACCCTCGGCCAGATCTCGACGATCCTCTCGTTGTTGATCATTACCGTCATGCTGCTGCGTCGATTCGTCTACTCACAGCGCCGGCAGGCTGAGTGGAAGCTCGAGATTGAGCAGGCTCGCCATGTGCAGCAGGTGTTGATTCCGGACGTGCTTCCCGAGATCCAGGGCCTCTCTATCCAGAGCGAGTACCGTCCGGCGCGCGAGGTCGGCGGCGACTTCTTCCAGGTTCTTCCGCCGGAGGTTGCCGGGACATCCCTCATCGTCGTCGGCGATGTCGCTGGCAAAGGCCTACAGGCTGGGATGCTGGTCGCGTTGATCGTAGGGGCGATTCGCAACGCTGCGCGGTATCTCTCCGACCCGGCCCTGATTCTCAACGCGGTCAATGAGCAGATGTGCGAACGAGACCACGCGAATGCCACCTGCATCATCCTGCGTATCTCTGATACGGGATTCGTCGATCTTGCCCACGCTGCACATCTGCCGCCCTACCTGAATGGCAAGGAGATGGAGCTCGAAGGAGCGTTGCCTCTCGGCGCGATCAGCGGCATCGAATTTCCTTCCTTCTCATTTCAGTTGGAGGAAGGCGACTCACTGTTGCTGATGTCGGATGGAATCGTCGAGGCGCAGGATTCTCACGGCCGCTTATTCGGCTTTGACCGGATCAACGAGATGTTGCGCACTCCCACGACGCCAGCGGAGATTGCCACGGCAGCACAGAAGTTTGGCCAGGAGGATGACATCCTCGTCCTGCGCGTTGAATGGACGGGAGCCTCAATGCCTGAGGCGGTAGACTACCCCGAGTTCGCCGCGCGCTGACCCATGCGGTCCAGTTGGACGAGCGCAAATCCCTGGGCCGCGTTTCCTCTAAGCTGTGGTAGATTCCTGCTATGGCAATTGAGGCAGCAGTGGACAAGATCAGCGCGACGACCGCAGTCGTAACCCTGACTGGTTCGCTGACGCTGGGCACCAATCTGAAGATCGTCGATACCCGGCTGCAGCAGTTGGTGGAGGGTGGCGTGCAAAGCCTCGTCCTCGATATGAGCCACTGCCTCTACTCCGACAGCGCCGGTCTCGGCACCCTCATCCACACCTTCGGCGTTCTCTCCGAGCGCGGCGGGTCGATGCGGCTGTGCGGCGTCAATGAGCGGCTCGCGGCTATGTTCAAGATGACCCGGACCGATGCGTTGCTGCCCTGCGATCCGGATCGTGCGGCCAGTCTTGCCGCGTTAGCCTCCGCCTAGAAGCCCTTCACATCTCGGGGCTACCCTTGACCTTGACCCTTGACTCGCCGACTCGCCGCGCTTAGAGCGCAGCGAGTGCGGCAGCCTCATCGGCGTAGAGCGTTGCATACTTGGTAATGCCAACCATGGTGAAGACCTTCGTGAAGTGTGGCGTCAGGCTGCAGATGGCAATCTTCTGCCCGGCCTTGTTTGCTTCCATCAGCACCTGGATCACCAGCGCGATGCCTGAAGAGTTCAGATACTCCACTCCTTTGAAGTCGAGGAGGAGGAACCGGTGCGTCGCCTTGTCGAGAGCCTGGTATGCCCCAACCACTGGCTCCTTCGAGGCCGACGAGATGTCTCCTGTATAACGGAGCGCGGTGATGGACTGCCCGCTCGCGCCCGTAAGTTCCTGTTGTGAGACCTTATTCGCCGTCTGCACCTTATTCATTCTCCTTATTCAGCCGAATAACCAATCGTACAAAACTCTGGCCTTCTGTGCGGGGAACCCACTCCACCTCATCGACCAAAGCCTGGATAAGGAACATTCCCATCCCACGAGCCTCTTCTTCGCCGCTCATCTTGCGATCGATGTCCGGCTTTTCCGGCGACGGAGCCGCCTCCATCCCATTGCCATCGTCGAGTACCTTCACCTCAAGCTGGCCTTGGGACATCGACAGCACGATCCCCATCGGGATCTCCGCGTTCAACTGGTTCCCATGCTCCATCGCATTGATGCACGCCTCGGCCACGGCCGTCTTCAGATCGTCGATCCGGTCTTCGCTAAAGCCCATGTCCTTTGCCATGGTCGCCGCAGCGTTCATCGCAATCTTCTCGTAGCCCAGTCGCGATGGCAGCCGCACCTCGACGCTGCTCTCGCTGCTCATGGTCATGCGTTCTCCTTGGACACCACAGAAAAGCCAGAGTTGACGGAAAGATCGGACTTGCCGGAAAGACGGAACAGGGCAATCGCACTCATATCATCCTGCTGCGGAGCCCCGCCTGTGAAGGTATCGAGTGTGGTCCACAAGCTTTCGAGCGCAGCCTCCGCGCGCTTCGGATCGTTGCCGTGCCCGGGTAGATGAGCCTCGCGAAAGGTCTCGAGCAGTCGTTCTTCCCCAAACTCTTCGTCGCCGCGAAAGACCTCGGTCAGGCCGTCGGTGTAGAGCAGCAGGCTCGAGCCCGGCTCGAGCGCGATGCGTTCGACCGAGTAGCGCGCCCCGGGCAGCATGCCCAGCGGCGTGCCGCTCGCCTTCATCAGGCGGCAGAGTTCGTCGTCCGGACACAGCATGAATGCCGGATTGTGCCCGGCGTTGACCACCTCCAGATCGCCTGTGGTGGCGTCGAGCCGGACAAAGATGGCCGTAACATAGCGCCTCCGCGCCTCTGAGCCCTCCTCCCAGTGCTGCTGCGAAAGCCGTCCGGCCAACTCGCGCAAGGTCAGCGACTGCTTCGCCAGCGCACGAAACGCCGAGCGGAACGCGGTGCACACCAGTGCCGAGGCCAGGCCCTTGCCGGCCACATCCGCCAGCACCATCAGCTGCGACCCATCCGGTTCCGTGATCACGTCCAGATAATCGCCGCCGACGTGATAGCAGGCCCGCGATCGCGCCGCAATCGAGTAGCCGCCGATCGACGGCATCGCCTGCGGCAGAAGGCTCTGCTGAATCGCCCGCGCCGCGTCCAGATCCTGCGCCAGCCGGGCATACTCGATATGCCGCTTATGGTTGATTGCATTCTCGAGCGCCACTGCCGTCTGCAGCGCCAGGCCCTCCAGGAAATCCCGCTCGTAGAGGCTCAACTCGCGGCCCTCCGGCGTCGCCACAATCAGCTCCGAGAGCAGCAGGCCTTCGCGCGAGAGTAGCTCGAACCGAGGACAGCTATCGCTCGGCGTCTCAATCGCTCCGTCCGGCATCTCGCCATAGAGCACGTACGGCGACGTGAAGGCCGCGCCGTCCATTTCGAGCTCACGCACGACGATATGCGCCGACTGCCGCAGCACCTCGGTCAACTCAATGGTCGAATGCACTGCCCGGGAGGCCTCAAGCAGCGCCTGCAGGCGAACGATCTGTTCAGTAAGCGGAAGACTGGTCTGGTCCAAGGAGTCGTTCTCAAGTGTCAGTGACATAGTTAAACTTTTCTGGAAGCGGGATTGCTGGAATTATAAGGCTAGATTCTCGAATTTGCTGCAGTTACTGTTGCGTATCCGCGCAGGTAACGCGTGGCTCGCGGAAAGCTCGTCTAACCCAACTCCGGCTCGGACTTCAATTCCCGAACTGAACCCAACCTGAACCACAGACAGCTCTATTTGCACCACTATGGTACTTTCATAGGTCAGAGAGCGGAGCACCGCCCGCCGCACTCCAATCGCTCTCCGATTTAGTTCCGTTCACACGTCTTGCTTCAAAGAAAGCACCGGTTTGCTCCACCAGCACCGTTCCGTGATCCAGTCGAGTCGTCCCCGCCGTACAACAACTGCAGCCTGAAACGATCCCGCTCCACCGGAGAGTCAAGTGCTCGTCTCTGCGATCAACTCGCTCCAGCAAGTTCCGATCCCCGTTCTTCACGAAGTTCCGGCCAGCTTTCCTCCGCTGGGCAGAGAAGTGAAGGCCCTGATGGTCTGGCCGCGCTTCCCGCCTTCCTTCTGGGGTTTTGAAGGCGTCCTCGAGATGGTCCCCGAGAAATCCGTGATGCCCCCGCTCGGTCTCATCACCGTGGCTGCGCTCTGCCCGCCGACATGGACCATCCGCCTGCTCGATCTCTCCTTCGAAGAGCTGCGCGACGAAGACCTCCTCTGGGCCGATCTCGTCATGGTCAGCTCCATGCAGGCGCAGAAGACAGATACTCTGGACGTCCTCGCCCGCGCCCGCGCGCTCGATCGCCGCACCTTCATCGGTGGTCCCTGGGCCAGCAGCGAGCCCGAATTCCTCCTCGCCCGCGCCGACCACGTTCTTGTCGGCGAAGCCGAAGAAGCCTTTGCCTCGATCGCCGATGCGCTGGGCGACGGCTCCGCCCGCTCGCTCTATAAGATCGCCGATAAGCCGGACATGTCGGTCAGCCCAATCCCGCGCTTCGACCTTCTCCACCTCAACAAGTACACCTCCATGTCGGTCCAGTTCTCTCGCGGCTGTCCCTTCCAGTGCGAGTTCTGCGACATCATCACCATCTATGGCCGCCGCCCTCGCTCGAAGCCTCCCGCCAAGCTCATCGCGGAGCTCGACGCCCTCCACGCCCTCGGCTGGCGCAACGAGGTCTTCATCGTCGATGACAACTTCATCGGCAACCACAAGCTCGCCCTCGCCCTCACCCAGGAGCTCAAGCTCTGGCAGGAGCGCACCCGCCGCGTCATCTCCTTCTATACCGAGGCCTCGATCGACCTCGCCGACCGTCCCGAGCTGCTCGCCTCCATGGTCGAAGCCAACTTCATGTACGTCTTCCTCGGCATCGAGACGCCATCCGCCGAAGCCTTGAAAGGCTCCTCGAAGTTCCAGAACCTCCGCGGCGATCTCGTCACCCAGGTCAACAAGATTCGCGAGAGCGGCCTCTGGGTGCTCGCCGGCTTCATCGTCGGCTTCGACTCCGACGACGAGACCATCTTCGAGCGCCAGCTTCAGTTCATCGACAAGACCGCCATCACCTGGGCCATGGCCGGCGTGCTGCAAGCCCCGCCCACCACAGCCCTCTTCGACCGCATGCAGCGCGAAGGCCGTCTCATCGCCGATAGCGAAGCCACCACCAACTTCAGCCCGCCGAACTTCCGCACCGTGCTTCCGCTGCCCATCCTGCTGCGCGGCCTCAGCACGCTGCTCTCCGGCCTCTACACCCCGGCCAACTACTTTGGCCGCGCCTTCCGCTCCATCGACTCCTGGCAGCCGCGCCCCATGCAGCAGCCGCCTGAGCTGCCCATGCGCTACAACCTGCGGGTCTTCTTCGCGTCCCTCTGGCAGCAGGGTTGTCTCTCCAGCTACCGCGCCGACTACTGGCGTTTCCTCGGCCTCGCCCTCCGCAAGTGGATCAATCAGCCTGCCAAGATCTGGCTCGCCTTCATGGTCCTCTTCTCCGCCAACCACTTCCTCAAGTACGCCCAGTCGGTTGCACAGGAGCTCGAGCTGCAGTGCTTCCTGCTCGAAGAGAAGGAGCGCAACGAAGAGGTCGCGGAGAGCCGAAAGGTGCCCGTCCAACCGGGCATTCTCGCCGCCAGCGCCTGAGCAAGCCTCTCGCCTGCTCGATTCTGTCGCCCGCTCGATTCTGTCCTCAGCCTGGGCGCTCACCTGCCCAGGCTGTTGTCCTGCCGTGTCTTCCTCCCTTTCACAGCTGCAGTAGTCGTTGCTCTTCCGCGGGAAGTTGATTCTCCGCGATCGCATTTTGTCGCTGCGTCTTGATTACCAACGGGTATATCGTGGTCGTCGGCAACACCCTTAAGTAAGAGCGCAGCACGCTAAAGTAAGAGCATCGTCCCGCCAATCGCCTCGCCCGCGTGTTCTTTCGAAGGCATACGGCTCCATAGCTGCCCTCCCGAAGACTTGAAAGTTCAACGCGCAGTTCTCTCTCTACGGTTTACCCCTTGTTGGAGGCCTCGAAGTGAAAGCGAAGTTGGTACCCCGCTTTACCGTGTTGCTTACTCTCCCCGTATTGGTCCTATTGAGCACCGCCTCCCGGGCCCAGTTCGTATCCGGCAGCCCGCAGAAGGCCTGGGGCCGCGTCTCCCCCGCGCTGCAAAGCGCCGACGATATGGGGCCAGTCGATCGGGCCCAGCCAATCAACCTGACTCTTCGCCTCACCTCTGGCAAGGACCAGGCCTTCCACCAGGCCGTCGACGCTCTCTACGATCCGTCTTCCTCCAGCTTTCACCAGTGGATGAGCGATAAGACACTGGCAGCCTATGCCCCGAGCGCCCAACAGATGAAGATCGTGCAGACCGAGCTTGAGAGCCACGGCCTGACGATTGTCTCCGTCGACCCGAACAATCTCTCGCTGCGTGTCTCCGGCACAGCCACAACCGTGGAAGCGGCGTTCCACACGCAGCTTCACCAGTTCCGCTCCGGCACGCGCAGCTTTCGCAGCAACCTTACCGCCGCTCATCTCACCGGCGAAGCGGACCAGTACCTCTCCTCGGTCGCCGGACTCGAAAGCCACACGATTCGCCCGATGCTCGCCCGTGCGCTCGACAGCCGAACGGGTCAGCCGCATCAACCCATCCCGCTCACGGCCGTCAGCACCACCGCGCCTGGGCTTGGCGGCATGATGACCGACCAGTCGCTCTCCGCTCCAGTCCCCTATAACTTCAAGACCACCGGCGCAGTCCTGCCCATCGCCATCTATTTTGGCAACCGCTATGCCGCCAACTCGAATCTCGTGCCCGGCTTCATGCCTGCGCAGCTTCAGGCAGCCTATGGCTTGCCCGCTGCGTACAAGCTGGGTCTGACCGGCGCAGGCCAGACCATCGTCCTGCTTGAAGCCTATGGCGACTCGCACATCGAGGCCGACGCCAACGCCTTCTGCGCCCTCACCGGTCTACCCCCGCTCACCGCTTCGACCTTCAGCGTCGTCTATCCCGAAGGCCCGATCGCGAACGCCGACCAGCTCGCCGCCGAGAGCGCGTGGGACATCGAGATTGCGCTCGACGTCGAGTGGGCCCACGCCATCGCGCCCGGCGCAAAGATCATCGTCGCCGCTGCCAGCGGGCAGGACAGCGAAACCTTCGAGAATGCCATCGGCTACATCACCAGCAACCAGCTCGGCTACGCCGTCTCCGACTCCTGGGAAGAGGATCTCGACCTGATCGCCAGCCCGCTCGAGCAGCAGGCCTTCGAGGACGCCCTTGAGGTCGCCGCCGCCAAAGGCATCTCCTTCCAGTTCTCAACCGGCGACCATGGAGACTACGGTCTCGGCACTCCTGTCGGCACCGCCGGCGTCCCCTCCGACGCGCCGCACGCGACCGCCGTCGGCGGCACCAGCCTGCTGAACAACCTTACGGGTGGAGGCTTCTTCCCGGTTGGCTGGGGCAATGTTCTCTCGTATCTCGACTCCGACGGCATCCTCGTGCCGTCCACGGACTCCTCGTTCCTCGGCGGCGGCGGCGGTGGCGAGAGCACCTACTTCGCCAAGCCCGCGTGGCAGAAATCGCTCCCCGGCACCGGGCGTCAGACTCCCGACATCTCCGCGCTCGCCGATCCCTTCACCGGTGTGCCCATCGTCGTCACGACGCTTGGCACACAGACCATAATCCTCGGCTACGGCGGCACCAGCCTGGCCAGCCCCATCGTCACCGCCTTCTGGGCACTCGCAGAGCAGAAGGCAGGCGCACCTCTTGGCCAGGCCGCCCCGCTCATCGCAACCTTATCCAGCGCCGCCATTCAGGATGTCCTGCCCGTCGCGTCGCCAACCAACGTCGCCGGAGCCATCTTCGGAAGCACAGGGCCAGCGTTCTACAGCGCCTCCGCTCCCTTTGAGGGGCATCTCTACGACACGACGAAATTCGTCAGCGCGATGTGGAATCAGTCGACCACCGAAGCCGGACTGCAGTACGCCGACTTCGGCTTCGGCATCGACACCTCGCTCTCCGTCGAACCGGGCTGGGACAACGTCACCGGCTACGGCACGCCGATCGGCCTGCCCTTCATCGAGGCAGTAGCCGCAGCCGCGTTGAGGAAGTAGCTCCGTCGCCTGATCAACCAGCCCGTCAAACCAGAACCGGCGGTGAGCGTGGATTGAACCCGCTCACCGCGCCGCCCCTCTCCAGCGGATTGCTTTCTCGACTTTCCCCCGCCCGCCAAAGGTCGCAAAACTTGACAGAGCCGCTCTCCCAAAAGCCCCGCCAGGGGGGTGACGCACCCGGTCGCGCGCACACTGGAAAACAGAAGTCACCAGCTAAGTCTATTTACTCCAAGACTTTGCACTGAATGGGGGGAGGGGGGGCACAGCGCGCCCTGTGACCCACAACCATCCAGAACTCCCTGCAATCTCTCTCTTTGCATCATCTGCCACGCTCAACCCAGCTTCGGATGCAGCCGATGAAATCCAGTAGCCTCTTGATACGCTCGCGCCAGCGCAGCCACGCGCGCTTCGCCGTAAAGCCCTCCCAGAAACGTCAGTGAAACCGGCGTCCCCGGCCCGCCTGTATTGTCCGGCGATCCATCCTCTTCGCTCACCGGCTTCGGCGCATCATCTCCGCGAATTCCATTCGGCACAATCACCGCCGGTTGCCCGGTCAGGTTCGTCGCGGTCAGTTGCGCCCCCTGCGAGGTCGTCACGATCACATCGAAATCCGCGAAAAGTTTAGCCATCTCGCCGATCGCCAGCGTCCGCGCCCGCATCGCCTGCACATAATCCACCGCAGAGTAAAACCGCGCCACACGAAACGTATTCGGCCAGTCGTAGCTTTTCTGGCCCGTCAGCAGTGCATCGCGCCCGCTCCGTGTCAGCTCATCAAACGCCGCCGCACCCTCCGCCTCAAGTACGGGAACGATCTCGCCGAACGGAAACTTCGGCATCTCCACAGGTTTCAGCGCGATGCTCATCCCGCGCAGCACTTCGAGCGCCGCCGTCGCGTACTTCAGGTCATAGTTCCGTGCGGTCACATACTGCCGCTCCTCGGCCTTCGCATCCGCCGCGATCGGCTGCGCCTCGAACGCCGTCTTGAGATACCCCACTCGCAACCGCTTCCAATCGAGCCCCGCATCCCAGTTGAACGCCGCATGCTGCACCGAAAGATCATGCCCATCCGGCCCATAGATCGCCGATAGCACCAGCGCGCAGTCCTCCACTGACCGGCAGATCGGCCCGATCTTATCCATCGTCCAACTCAACGCCATCGCGCCAGTCCGTGGCACCAGCCCAAAGCTTGGCCTTAGCCCCGTCGCCCCGCATCGCGTCGAAGGACTCGCAATCGACCCCAGTGTCTCCGTCCCCAGCGCAAACCCCACGCACCCCGCAGCCACTGCCGAAGCCGATCCCGCCGACGATCCACTCGAGCCCTGCTTCGTGTTCCACGGGCTCCGCGTCCGCGCCCCAAACCAAAGATCGCCCTGCGCCAGTGCCCCCAGCGTCGTCTTCGCAATCAGGATTGCGCCCGCCTCATCCAGCCGCTCGACCACGGTCGCATCCACATCGAACACCTGCGTCTCAAACCCAGCCGCCCCCCACGTCGTTGGATACCCCTTCACCGCCAGCAGATCTTTCGCACCCCAGGGAATCCCGTGCAGTGGCCCGCGATACCGCCCACTCGCAATCTCGCGATCCGCCGCCTCCGCCTGTTTCAGCGCCCGCTCTTCGGTCAGAGTGATCACAAAGTGCAGCTTCGGATCAAACCGCTTCAACCGCGCCAGGTACATCTTCGTCAGCTCCATCGCCGAAACCTTGCGGGTCTTCACCAACTCCGCCAGCTCCCTAATTGTTGCGAACGCCAGCGCATCGCTCGCTCCCGCAACGCCCGCCGCAATCTCCCCGGCCAGCCGCCTCTCATCAGCAGCGGCACTCATCTTGATCGGCCTCTTCTCCGTCTCAAGTACCGCGCCCGCAGGCACTGGATCGAAGACAAACGCCGGTGCCACACTGTTGGGCATATGCAGCGCGCGAATCGCCTTGATCGACTCCCGCTGCCCTGTCAGTCCTTCGAGCATCATCGTCTTCTGCTCGCTCGACACGTGGATCCCCGCAATCGCAGCGGCCGCATCGATCATCTCCGGCGTAATCGTCGCGAACGCAGCATCCTTATCGCCATCTCCGGCGAAGCCTGCAGGAACCGCACCGCGCGCCTCCGCGACCGACAACGTAAAGAGCGCGCCCGGCAGTAGCGTTTGCCCAAGCCCCGCCGCTGAGCACACAGCCAGGAAGCGCCGCCGCGTCGAGATAGAAGAAGATGTCTGGAGTTCCATGCGGCATTATCGCATCGCCGCAGCCGACACCTTCACGCCTGCGATTACGCGTCAGCCAATTCGCTCAACGGTCAGCCGCACTCCATGCTTCGGCCTCATCGAGATCGACGGCTCATAGGCAATCTCCTTCGGCGCATCCATCGGCAGCGTCAGTCTCCACTCGCGTGCGATGACAGCCAGCACAAAAACGCCCTCCATCCAGGCAAGCCCTTCGCCGATGCACTGCCTTCCCCCGCCCGCGAACGGGAAGAACGCATACCGTGGCCGCCCGGCCTTGTTCTCTTCAGCAAACCGCGAAGGATCGAAGCGCAGCGGATCAGCAAAGAACCGTGGATCGCGGTGCACGACGAACTGCGGCGCGACCAGCACCGCTCCCGGATGAATTGGAAACCCCGCGATCTCATACGGCTCGTGGCATGTCCTCGCCGTCGTCCAGACCGGCGGATACAACCGCAGCGTCTCAGCAAACACCGCGGTCGCGACGCGTAGCCGAGGATAGTCCGCAGCCTCCGGAGCACGATCGCCCAGCACGCTTCGAGCCTCTGCCCGCACTGCCTCCTGGATCTCCGGATGCCGCGCCAGCAAGGCTAACGCGAAGCTCAGCGCATTCGCCGTCGTCTCATGCCCGGCCAGCAGAATCGTGATGCACTCATCGCGCAGCTGCTGGTCTGACATCTTCTCGTCAGCTTCTCTCGCCTCTGGATCGCTTGCTTCCATCAGCATCGACAGCAGATCGCCGCAGTCGCGCGGATCTGCCCTGCGCTGCGCAATCATCCGATACAACAGCGCATCGATCTCCCCGATCCCCGCGCGAATTCGCCGCATCACCGGCAGCGGCAACCGTTGAATCTGCTCGGAGAAGGGAAGCAGGGCCAGTGGAAGAAACTCCATAAACGCATCGACCGCATTGGAGATCTTCTTCACCTCTGCATCCGACGTCACATCGAGATCGAACAGGCACTTGCTTACGATTCGCAGCGCGATCGCCAGCATCTCCTGCCGCAGGTCGAACGTCGCGCCGTTCGTCCATCGACGCGTCATGGCCATTGCCTGCTGCCCGATCGTCTCCGCGTAGCCCGCAATCCGCGTGCGATGGAACGCCGGCTGCGCCAGCCGCCGCTGCCGCATATGCAACGGCTCCTCGCTGGTCAACAGCCCGTTGCCCAGCACCAGCCGCGAGCGCTGCATCACCATCCCTCGCGTGTGCTTCGCCGCATCCTTCAAAAAGAAGTCTTCAATCAAATCCGGATGCGTGATCTGGTAGATATGCCGGTTGAACACCTGGTAGTGAACCAGGTCTCCATACTCCCGCGCACACGCCCCCATGAACTCCGCCGGGTTGCTGCGGAAGACCTGCCCACGCAGCAGTCGCGTCAGAAACGCGGGTCCGGGCGGATACATTCGACCGGCGCGCGCCACCTGTGGCCTTGTCTCCATCGTGCCTTCGAGTCTAGTCGAGCCGTGCCCGGGCATGCGTCACGATTTGTCGTCGCACACATGAGCCGCAGTTCTCTTGTACCCACAAAGCGGACTCACCTAACTGCATGCCATAGTCGGACCGCATCAGTGCGGCTGAAACACCACTCGCAGAATCTTTACCGGCTCGAGCGGTCGATTGCCCGCATCGCGTGGAACCCGCGCAATCGCCTCGACCAGCGCCACCGAAGCCTCATCGCACTGCCCGATGATGGTGTAGCCCCCGTCCAGCCGGTGCATCGGATGCTCCGTGATAAAGATCTCGCTGTTGTTCCTGTCCGGTCCATCGTTGCCGAACGCGAGCCTTCCCGGCCGGTCGAACACCAGCCCTGGCGCAACCTCGTTCTTGAAGCGAAAACCAATATCGACCGATCCGCTCGGGTCGCCCGTATAGTCTCCACTTTGAATCACGAAGTCTGGAATCACCCGATCGAACGCCATCCCGTCATAAAACCGCTTGCCCTGCTCGACTGCATGCGTCACCGGATTCGTCCAGCTCTTGGTCCCGTCCGCGAGCCCGATAAACGCAGCCGTCGCAATCGGTGACTCTTTCGTGAACATCCTGCACTTGATCTTCCCCATGCTCGTCTCGAGCACTGCCGTCGGTCCGGTCGGCTCAGGTGCAGCCACCGTCGCTGCCGCAGGTCGAACAGCCACGGGAACCACCGCTGCTGCTGGAATCTCAGCTGCGACCGCAGGCATCGCTTCTCCAGCGCGAACGATCGAGATCCGATTGATCGCAATCGGCGCGGCAGGAAGGTTGTCCGCCGCAAGCAGCCGGTGCGAGATCGCCTCAACCACCTTCACCGACTCCGCGTCGCACTCGCCGAAGATCGTCGCGGCAGGCCCATCCAGCTCCGCGTTCGCGTGATCGACAATCTCGAACCGCGACCCACTCACCTCGCCCTTCGCCACCACCATCGCGAGCAGCCCCGCACGGTCGAACCGCATCGCGGGCTTCGTCTCCGGCTCGAGGCTCGGCTCCGCTGCCTTCTCCCCTTCACCCGCGCGGCTTCCACCCGCTATCCCCGCTGGAATCCCGCGCAGCGCAGTACCGTCGTAGAATCGCTGCCCATGCATGGGAGTTCCTGTCGTCGGATTGTTCCAGTCCTTCGTGCCATCGGCGAGCCCGATAAAATTCGCAGTCGTTCTCGGCCTCTCCTGTACGAACAAGCTGCAGCGCAGCCGCCCCGCAGTCGTATCGATCACCGCCACCGGGTTCATCGAAGAGTTTCCCGCATTCTGGGCGGAGATTGGCATCGCGTGCATCGCGAAGAGCATAGGCAGAGCGACAAGTGAGCATAGAGAGGAGCGCATCCAGAAGATATACCATCCGCACCGCTTCATCGCTGAGTCTTAGGGGGTCGATACGCACGATGGAAGCTCGGGTCAGGCCCATCGCTTTGTACCACCAAGGAGTTCAACCGAAAGTCGTACCTGAGGATCCTCCCCACTGTGGGCGACAGTCGCCGCACGGATCTCTAGAGTTCCTTTGTTCCTGATTACGTGGTCTCGAGGTGGCGATGCAACCTGCGCTGCGACGATTGCCAGCCTATGTCTCAACAGCCGCATGCCCGAGCGGCACATATCCATTGGGCTGTCTCGACCAACTCCGTTACGTAGCAGATAGCCCAGCGAGGCAGTACCCGTGAGTCATATCAATCAGCCGACGCAGCCGCTCGAATCGGAAAACTCTTTCGCCTATTCGGGGTGGCGTGTCACCCTCGCCGCATTCGTCGGCGTTATGGTCAGCTTCGCGGCGATGGTGCCCTATACCTTCAGTCTCTTCCTCGCGCCCTTGCACGATGCTTTTGGTTGGAAGCGTGAGGCTATCTCAAACGCCTTCGCCATCACCGCGCTCACCGTCGCCGCCTGTTCGCCGACCATCGGCACGCTACTCGATCGTCTCCCTCCGCGCCGCGTCATCCTGCCCTCAATCATCATCTTCGCCTGCGGCATGGCCTCGCTCGCCTTTCTGCGCGGTCACATCGTCCAGTTTTACGCCAGCTATCTCCTGCTCGGCATCGTCGGCAATGGCACCGCACAGTTGGCCTACTCGCGCGCTGTCCTTACCTGGTTCGAACGCAACCGTGGCTTGGCACTTGCCATCGTCCTTACCGGCAGTGGCACTGGCTCCATTCTTCTGCCCATCATCGCCCAGCATGTCATCGCGACTCACGGTTGGCGCGCCTCCTATCTCACCCTCGGCGCCATTGCCCTGCTGGGTTTTCCGCTCACCGCGTTGCTTGTCCGCAACCGTAAACTCCCTGAGACTGGCGCCACGCACGCAGGACCGTCGATTCGCATCCTCGCCGTCCTCAAGACCCGCATCTTCTGGCTCATCGCTGTGCCCGTCACACTCTCCGCCTTCAGCCTCAACGCCGCGATCGCGCATCTCGCCGCGCTGCTTACCGGACGCTCCATCACCCCGGCGAGTGCCGCGCTGGCGCTCTCCATGCTCGGTGTCTCCGGCATCGTCGGACGCCTCATCACCGGCCATCTCCTCGATCGCCTCTTCGCCCCGTATGTCTCGCTGGCCGTCCTCGCAGTCGCCGGAGCCGGCGTGCTCACCATCGCCTACGCAACCACTGCATCCGTCGGCATCCTCGGCGCGTTCCTCATGGGCTTCGGCGCAGGCAGCGAGGCCGACGTCGTTCCCTATCTGATCGCGAAGTACTTCGGCCGTACACGTTTCTCAACCCTCTACGGTCTCAGTTGGACCGCCTATGCTGTCGGAGGCGCCATGGGCCCGGTCCTGCTCGGTCACGCCTTCGATCAGAGTGGAACATACGTCCCAGCCACTGTCCTTCTCTTCGCTCTGCCTCTCCTGATTGCCGCGCTGCTGCAGCTCTTCCTTCCTCGATATCCACAGGAGCACCTGCCGTCTTACCGCACCGGCTCAACCCTCGCTTCCGCTATCGAACCCGCAGTCGAAAACGCTCTCTAACGTCTACCAATTCAAGGAGACCACCATGCCTCACATCACGCTGCCTAATCTCCCCGGAATCCGTGGCCCTATGGCCTTCCGCCCGGAGACCGCCAAGCCGCTCAACGAACTCGTCGAAGTCCTCCTCCGCCATCCCAACTCGCTCACTCCCGGCGAGCGCGAGCTCATCGCGACCTATGTCTCGTCGCAGAACAACTGCCACTACTGCCAATCCATCCACGGAGCCATCGCAGCCGCGCATCTCGATGGCGATGAAGAAGTCGTCGCGTCGGTCAAGCAGGACTTCCACATCGCTCCTGTCTCGGCCAAACTGAAAGCCCTGCTCAACATCGCCGGTAAAATCCAGCAGGACGGGAAGTTGGTCACCGGGCAGGATGTCCAGGCCGCCCGCGACGAAGGCGCAACCGATCTCGAGATCCACGACACAGTCCTCATCGCCGCGGCCTTCTGCATGTACAACCGCTACGTCGACGGACTTGCCACCATCCAGCCGCAGGATCCCGACCTCTACCGTCAACGCGGCAAGATGGTTGCCCGCGACGGCTATGTCGCGGCGAATCTCACCAATGTCCTCAGCCCTTCAACCCCCACCACAAACGCCCCTGAACTGGTCGCGAGGTAAACATGCCGCACATCGAACTTCCTCTTGAGATCCCCGGAATCGCCTCCGCCTTTGCCTTCCGTCCAGAGACCGCCAAGCCCATGCGCGAACTCGCGCACGTCCTGCTCTTCGAGCCTGGCAGTGACGCCAGTCTCAGCTCTCGCGATCGCGAGCTGATCGCCACCTACGTCTCCTCGCGCAACACCTGCTACTTCTGTCAGACTAGCCACGGCGCCGCCGCAGCCAGCCATCCCGGCGGCAGCTCGGAGCTCGTTGCTGCCGTCTGCGCCGATCCTCAGACCGCAGACATCTCCGACAAACTCAAAGCACTCCTGGTGATCGCCGCGCGTGTTCAGTCGGACGCCAAGACTGTAACGCCCGAGATGGTCTCGACCGCCCGCGCAGCAGGCGCAACCGACCTTGAGATCCACGATACGGTTCTCATCGCCGCTGCCTTCTGCATGTACAACCGCTACGTCGACGGCCTCGCCACCTGGCAGCCGCGCAACGAAGAGATGTACCGCGTGATGGGCAAGCGACTCGCGGAATCTGGCTACACCCAAACCCCAGCCGCTCATCCACCCGTCACTAAGCCAATTGCCGACCAGCCGGTAATCGCAGAGTCAGCTCTCGCCGCTCGCTGATTAGAAGGACAGTTTAGGCTGTAGACACTCTACCTCCATAGAGGTAGAGTGTCTACAGCCCTATGACGATTCCCGAGAAATATCAGAATCGGATTGAGCTGCTGCAGGGAACGCTTGATATGCTCATCCTCCAGGCGGTGCAGCGCCAGCCGATGCATGGCTACGGCATCGCGCACGGGATTCGCACACGGTCGAACGAGGTCCTCAACGTTGAGACCGGTTCTCTCTACCCCGCTCTCCATCGTCTCGAACGGCAGAAGTGGGTCAAGTCAGAGTGGAAGCTGACGGAAAGCAAGCAGCGGGCCAAGTTCTATCACCTCACGGCTCTGGGAAAGAAACAGCTTGCTTCAGACCATGACCGCTGGCTGCAGTTGGTGCGCGCGATCGGTGCGGTGATGGACCCTGCCGAGGTGCAGCCGTGATCCGTTGGTTCTGGAATCGCGCGAAAGAAGACCTTTCCGAGGAGCTGGAATCCCATCTCCGCATGGCGATCGAAGAACGTGTCGCCAACGGAGAGAGCCCTGCGCAGGCGCGTGCAGCGGCCCTGCGTGAGTTCGGCAACGTCCCGCTCATCCAGGATGTCACGCGTGGGCATCAGGGCTGGCTCTGGCTTGAGGATGCGCTTCAGGATGCCCGCTACGCGCTGCGCCAGTTTCGTCGCGCACCTGCGTTTGTTGCCACCGTACTCCTCACGATCGCCATCGGGATCGGCGTCAATCTCGCCGTCTTCCAACTTCTCTATGGCGTAATCCTGGCGAAGCTTCCCGTCGCCCATCCTGAAGAACTCGTTGTCGTTCACGCCGCGCGTACTCCCTTCGATCAGGCATGGATGGTTTCCTATGCGGCATACCAGAGCCTTCGCGCGTCGACGGAGAGCGATGCTCCGCTTTGTGCGCGTGCGAGTGCGAATGAAGCGATCCTCGAACATGGAAACGAATCAATCGCAACTGCGCGCTACGAGATGGTCTCGGACAACTACTTCAGCGTGCTTACCGTCGCTCCCGCGGCGGGACGATTTTTTGTTCAGGCAGATGCGCGGGAGGGGCAGGGAGAGTGGCCCGCAGTCGTCCGTTTCGACTTTGCCCGAGACACGTTTGGCTCGGCCCAGCAGGCCCTTGGTCAACACATCGTGTTGAACAAGGTTCCCTTTGTCATCGTAGGCGTCACGAACAAGCGGTTTCTCGGAGTCGTCACAGGATACCCACCAGACCTATGGGTGCCACTCGAGACGCAGAGTACTGGTCATCTTGGAGTGGCCTTCGATTCTCTCGGACCAGGCCACGAAGTTGACCTCGACAAGCCCTGGCATAATCAACCCACCATCTTCTGGTTATCGCTCATCGCGCGTGTCCCAGCCGGGCACCGTAACTCCGCCGTCAACAAATGGAATGAAGTGTTCCAGGCGGATCGCGTGTTGATGAGCGCCGCCACTGAAGATCCCAAGGTCAAATCCGCTTTTCTACGCACCACGGTTCAGTTAGCTGTCGCGGATCGCGGCTTGGGAGGAATTCGAGAACAGTCTTCACTTCCGTTAGCGCTGCTCATGGCGTTGTCGGCTTCAATCTTCTTGGTAGGCTGCCTCAATCTCGCCAATTTGCAGATCGCTCGTCTCAACACGCGCGCGCAGGAGCTCAGCGTTCGCATCGCCCTCGGCGCAAGCCGCTGGCGCTTGCTTCGCCAGATCCTCATGGAAGACGCCCTGCTTGTCCTCTTCGGTGGTGCCTCCGCATTCCTTGTGGGCCGGACGGCGAGCGCCATCCTGGTAGGTTGGGCGTCGAGCCGCAATTCGCTCCTGAAGATCGATCTGCATCCGAATCCAGCCATCGCTGCGGTTGGCGTCGCGCTTATCGTATTCACGCTCGTGGCCTTTAGTATCCTGCCCGCGCTCCACTTCTTGGGCTCGAGCCTTGCGCAGGCCGCGGGTTCACGCGCCCGGGTTGCCGGTGCCGCCCATAGTAGACCCCAGCGCTGGCGATCAAACATGATGCTGGCCGCGCAGGTAAGTCTCTCGCTCTTGCTGGCCAGCATGTCGGGCTGCTTTGCTGCGACCCTGATCCACTGGGAGACGATCGACGTTGGAATGGATCG
>Ga0302314_10007247_pt1 | contig 19938 bp, 25 predicted proteins | sample III_Palsa_N2_3_FD_200533 | JGI IMG/M metagenome (GOLD analysis project Ga0302314, IMG submission 200533) | Peat permafrost microbial communities from Stordalen Mire near Abisko, Sweden - III_Palsa_N2_3 | ecosystem: Environmental > Terrestrial > Soil > Palsa > Peat permafrost | place: Sweden... | reverse complement strand
GCAACGGCAAAAGCAGATCCCTACGGGATGACAAAGATAGGAAGAGGGGGCTTAGCCTTGCATGTAGTCGAAGAGGCTCTTGCTGCCGAGGTTGCTCATGACGCTCATCAGGGCTTGCTGTTGGGTTTCGGTGGAACTTAACTGGGTGGCGACGGTGGCGGTGTCGGCGGAGACCAGCGTGCTTTGGGTGGCGGCGAGGTTTGTTTCGTCGGTGGAGGCGTAGCTGCTGGTCTGCTGGAGGGTTGCGAGTGAGGAGCCGAGGACCGAGCGCTGCGCGGTGAGGTTATTGAGGCCAGCGGAGAGGGCGTTCATGTCCGATGCGGTGGTGCTGCTTGCGGTGCCGGAGGCGAAGTCTGCGATGAGGGCGTTGAGGCTGCCGAGGACGTCCGCGCCGGGGGCGGAGAAGATGGCGGAGCCGGGGAGGCTGACGGCGATCTTCTGACCGCTGGGGGTTTCGGTGTATTGCTGGTTGGTGTCGCCGGCGTAGGTGGAGGTTGCGGGTGTGGTGGTGGTGTCGGTGGTGTAGGGCTGGGTTGCGCCGGCGGTGCCGCTGAAGAGATAGCTGCCGTTGTAGCCGGTGTTGGCGAGCGAGACGACCTGATCGCGGATGGCCGAGAGCTGTGTGCTGATGGTGGAGAGGTTCGTGCTGGTGAGGGTGCCGCTGAGGCCGCCGGTGGCGAGGGAGATGGCGGAGGTAATCTCGGTGACGGCGCTGCCGAGGGCGGAGTCGGAGGTTTGCAGGCGGCCTTCGAGGGAGGTGGCGGATTGGATGTAGGCGTCGTCGCGGGAGATGGCGCTGCCGAGGGCGACGCCCTGCGAGGCGGCGAGCGGGTTGTCGCTGGGAGACGAGACGGCGAGGCCGGAAGAGAGCTCGCTGGTGAGGGTGTCGAGCTGCGTGGAGAGGTTGTCGAGCGAGGAGCTGAGGCCGAGGTTGTAGAGGGGATCTGCGCGCATTTTTGTTCTCCCGGCGTTAGCTGACTGGTGTTTGCTGGCCGAGGTTTAAGGCGTCGGCCATCATCTGGTCTACGATGTCGAAGACCTTGGCGGCGGCTTCGTAGGACCGCTGGTAGTTGGTGAGGGATGTGGCTTCGTCGTCGAGCGAGACGGCGGAGAGCGAGTCGCGTTGGGTTTGGGCCTGGGCTAGCGAGGCGGTGTTGGCGGTGTTCTGCGTGGTGGCGGATGAGACGGCTGTACCGAGGGAGCCGATGAAGCTGGTGAAGTTGTTTGAGGCGGTTTGGCCGGAGACCAGATTGGTGGTGGCGAGGTTCGCGAGGGCGAGGGCGTTGGTTGTGCCGGAGGTACCTTCGCCTGGGGCTGCTGTGGCGATTCCGGTGCCGGAGGTTAGGGCTACGTTGATTGTGGCGGCTGCTCCGGTGGCGGTTGTGGGGAGCGTGAAGATGGCTGTTCCGGCGGTGCCCGAGGATGTTGTGCCGGCTTCGTTCTGGGTATTCACTGCGGTGCCGATGGCGTAGGCTAGTTGGTCGATTGCGGACTGCATTGGGGGGATGGCGCCATCGCGGGCCTGCAACATGCCGCCGATGGCGCCGCCCTGGAGGTCGTCGGGGAGCGTGGTGGGTGGATCGCCGGCGACGATGGCGGTGTTGCCGCCGATGGTGGTGGTCGAGAGTGCGTAGCTTTGATTGCCGCTGACCAGGACGGTGCCGTCGGAGGTGGTAAGGGTTACGCCGTTGTTTTGAGTGGTGATTTGGTCGACGCCGAGGATGCTGGAGAGTTGCAGGATGGCCTGCTGGCGGGCGTCTTCGAGGGTTCCGGCATCCTGGTTGGGGCTTAGGTTGGTGATTTGCTGGTTGAGCTGCGCGACGGTTGCGGTGAGGCCGTTGACCTGCTGGGCGGCGGTGGCGATCTGTGAATTGAGGGAGGTGACTTCGGTGGTGAGGCCTTGTGAGGTGGTGTTGAATGCGGAGGCGAGAGCGGTTGCGGCGGTGAGGACGGCGGTCTGTGTGGCGGCGTCAGTCGGGTTGGACGAGAGGGCTGTCAGCGAAGAGAAGAACGTGTTCATCGCGGTGCCGAGCGTGGTGGAGCTGGCGTCGGTGGCGGTGGAGGTTAGGCCGAACATTGACTGGATATTTTGCAGCGCTGTGAGGGTTGCGGTGCTGGCGGTGGAGCTTTGGGTCTGCTGCTGGAGTTGTTGCTCCAGGACGCGGCTGCGCTGCGAGACGGTGGTCGCGGAGACGGATTCGTCGAGGCCCTGGTAGCCGCTGAGGCTTACGGCGTCGCTGGCTTCGAAGCTGACTGTCTCGCGAGTGTAGCCGGCGGTGTTCTGGTTGGCGACGTTGTTTGCGGTGACGTTGATGGCGCTCTGGTCGGCGTCGAGCGCGGCGTTGGTGAGGGACATGAGGCCGGTCAGCGTTCCCATGTGGCTTGCTCCTCGATGCGGCGTACGCCGGCTTCGTGCAGGCCGCGAAGCATGCGCAGGCTGCGCTGGGTGGACTGCAATAGCTCGGCGAGGGCTCGCTTGAGCGCGAGGACCTGGGTGGCGGCGGTGGGGCTTAGCTGCGGGCGAAGCGTGGCCATCGCTTCGGCTTCGGCGCCGAGTTTCATTAGGGCGGAGACGTCCATGCGGCCGAGGGCGTCGATGGTGGCTCGGAGGAGTCGCTGGGGGTCGAAGTCCACAGCCGAAGGTTGTTCGCCGGGCATTTCTTAGCCTCGTCCTAGCATGGCGGTGAGGAGCTTGCTCGCTATGTCCGAGGAAGAGACGTTGTAGGTGCCGTTGGCGATAGACGCCTGGAGGCTGGCGACTTTGTCTGTGCGGACATCTGAGGTTCCCATGGCTTGCAACATCGCGTCGCCGGTTGAGCTCACGACGGTCTGGTCCATGGCAAGAAACGACTGACTGCCGGTACTTTGGTTCGTGGCGGTAGGGCTTGTGTCGGCGTCGGAGTCTGCGACGCGGGTTGGGGAGCTGAATACGGTGTTCAAATCGGTGATGCCTGTCATTTTGACCTCCATATAAGCTGTATCGGCGGTTGGGTGCGGGACTTTAGGGGTGTTTCAGATTTTTCTTTGACTCAAGTTTTCCGTGCGATTCTTTTTCGACGGAAGCCACGACGTTGCGGGCGATTCCGAGGCCACCGGCGGCGGAGATTGCGCGGGCGAGGGACTCGATGCCGAGGCTTTGGTAGGTGCTGGTGTCGCCGGCCTGGTCGTCGCCGTCGTCGGTGGCGTCTTCCTTGCTCATGTTGCTCATGGGCTTCAGCATCTGCTGGAGGAACATGCCCTCGAACTGCTGGGCAGCGTCGGTGAGCTTGCGGTGTTGCAAGGCGTCCGGTGTGGTCGCCGAGGCCATCTGAGGTGACTGGATGGGCGCGATCATAGGACTTCGATCTCCGCGCCTAGAGCGCCGGCGGCCTGCATCGCCTGGAGGATAGAGATGACGTCGCGGGCGGTTGCTCCGATCTGCTGGAGGTCGCGAACGAGCTCTTCGACGGTGGCTCCTTCACGGAGCTCGATGCGGTTTACGGGCTTGTCGCGGACGTCGATGGTGGATTGAGCGACGGTGGTGGTTGTTCCGTTGCTGTAGGGAGCGGGCTGCGAAACCGAGTAGTGGGTGACTACGTTGACCGAGAGGCCGCCGTGAAGGATCGACACGGGTTGCAGGGTGATTGTGCCGCCGATGACTACGGTACCGGTGCGCTCGTTCACGATGATCTTCGCGCGGGGGAAGAAGGGCACTTCGATGGCTTCGACCTTCGCGAGCATGGAGGGAACGTCGGTTGTCTGTGGGATATGCAACTGCACGTGGCCGCTGTCGATGGCTACGGCGGTGACGCCGGGGACCTCGCGGTTAACGGCCTGGGCCATGGCCTCTGCGCTGTGGAAGTCGGCGACATTGAGCAGAAGGTTGAAGGTGTGGAGTGCGCCCAGGTTGGTGGGCGAGGCGCGTTCGACGATTGCGCCGAGGGGGATGCGGGCGGTGGTGGTGATGTTGACCGTTTTGGAGCTTCCGTTGGCATTTACCGAATAGCCACCGACGACTAACGGGCCCTGCGCCTGCGCGTAGATGCGGCCATCGGCGCCGTAGAGCGGAGTCATGAGAAGAACGCCGCCTTCGAGGCTCTTGGCATCGCCCGCGGAGGAGGCGGTGACATCGATCTTTACACCTGAGTCTGCAAACGCGGGTAGAGATGCTGAGATGAAGACCGCGGCGAGGTTCTGCACGCGGATGGAGCCGGCGGGGACGCTGACGCCCATGCGGAGGAGTGTCGAGACAAGGGTTTGCACGGGGAAGGTAGTTTGCTGGCTGTCGCCAGTTCCCTGCAGTCCGACGACTATGCCGTAGCCTACGAGCTGGTTGTCACGGATGCCTTCGATGGAGGCGATGTCTTTGATGCGAGAAAGCGAGGGCTTGACGGTGATGGCGTCACTGCCATGGGCCGGCGATGTTGCGGCGCTCAATATAGCAAGCACTAACACAAGCCGCCCATTCGATTTGAGATTCAACATCGCAACCACTTTCTTGCCTGTATTTAGAAGATAATGAACTTTTCCAGGAACCTTACGAGGGGGTTCTGGCGGTGCGTGTAGTCGTTGATGATGCCCTTGCCTCGTACTTCCAGTTCAAGGCTGGAGATGGCCGTGGAGACGATCTGGTTCTGCTGCGAGATGTCCTCGGGACGCACTAAGCCGTGGAGCACAATCGTCTGGGTCTGCTGGTTGAATTCGACTTGTCGCGCGGCTTCGATGACCAACATTCCGTTGGGCAGGACATCCACCACCTGGCCGCCGAGCGTGGTGCTGAGGCTGGAGCTTGTTTCGCTATCGCCCTTGGCGGCCAGGGCTGCGGCCGAGTTCTGATTGATGAGGTTCTGCATCGCGTTGCCGGCGTGGAGCAGGCCGATGAGCGCAGATATCTGCGAACTGGCGCTGGAGGAACGCGAGTTCGCGACCGAGCCAACGGTGGAGGCGGAGAGGCTTTCGGTGACGACCACCGAGATGAGGTCGTGCGGCCGCATAGCCCGCACATCGCTGTTGATGCGCGTCAGCCTGCCGGCGTCGCTCCAGATGGCACCCGGCGCCGGCATCGCTTCTACATTCGAAGCACGTACGCGCTGCAGATATTCGTTGAGAGAGGTTGCAGCCGGATCGGACTTTCCGATCGCGACCACCGGTTTCTGCGCGACCGCCATCGCGGCGAACGCGAGAAAGATCAGAAAGACGAGGACCGCCATGGCAAACAATCGAAGCTCCTGCGCTGCCGACATAGGCCTGTGCTCTGCCCTGAGGCGCTGCTGCGCTCGTGAGGCGATTGAGGAAGATTTCATTGGGTCACCTCCACCACGTACCTGCTTACAACCCGGCAGCGGATTATGGGCGCTGCACTTTCCGAGGAGAGCCCGGATAGCCGTACGCGGATCAGATCCTGTGCGATACCGCTGTCCTCGGCGACTCCCGTCAACTCCATACGTGACTGCTCGCCCTCTTGTTTGACTGCGACGCGGTCGCCAATCCGCACCTGTTGTTGAGGCGCTAACGGCATTGCAGTCTCTGCAAGCTCAATGGCAACCATGGGCTGCGACGTGTCCGAACAGCTTGCCACCATCGCCCAGGAACGCCGGCGCAGAGGATCCCTGCGAACGGCCACTACTTTGAAGCCCGTTGCACTGCCGCTTGCGGCGTCGTTCGACAACAGATGCGATACCGCAGACTCCGCCGTCGGCGCGCAGCCAATGCCGGTGGGAACGATGGCCGCAAATGCGCGTTGCCCGGCGAATAAAACGACCGCGAGAAACAAGAAGCTCCGCATCAGCGCACCAACCCATTGATCTGCGAGTACATGTCATCGGCCACATGCACGACCTTCGAGTTACTCTCATACGCTCGCTGGGCCACGATCATCTGAACGAATGCAGCGACGACATCTACGTTGGAGTTTTCGGTGTAGCCCTGCTGCAAAGTCCCCATGCCGCTGGTCCCGCCGGGAACGTCGGTGATCGCATTGCCGGAGGCTGAGGTCGGCTGAAAGAGGTTGCTGCCGAGGGCTGTGAGGCCGCCAGGATTGGCAAACGTTGCAAGCTGGATGGTTCCGAGTTGCGAACTCGCCGTCTGGTTGGGCAACGTCGCCGAGACTACGCCGTACTGCGAGATTGTGACCGCGGTAGCGTTGGCGGGGATTGTGATATTCGGCACCAGCGGATTGCCGTCGGCGGTAACCATCGTGCCCTGATTGTTCATGTGGAAGCTGCCGTCTCGGGTGTAGGACGTTGAGCCGTCGGGCATCGAGATGGGAAAGAATCCGGTGCCCTGGATTGCGAGGTCCAGCGTGTTGCCCGTTTGCGTGAAATCGCCCTGGGTCATGATGACTTCGCTGGCCACGGACTTGGTGCCCAGACCGATCTGCAAGCCTGCGGAGGCCGTCGATGTGCTCTGCGCCGCGCCGGGTGTAACGAGGTTTTGATAGATCATGTCCTCGAACTCCATCTGGCGCTGACGGAAGCCCGTCGTGCCGGAGTTTGCGAGGTTGTTCGCGATGGTGTCCAGGTTGGATTGCTGGGCACTCATGCCGCTCGCCGCTGTGTATAGTGCACGTATCATTTCGAGCTCCTTCTTGCTTCGCGTGTTTCCGTTATACCCGCGAGATTTGTTCGGTTGCGGTCTTGTCAAAGTCGTTGTCAAAGACGGAGATGGCCTTCTGCATCATCTCGGCCTGACGCTGCATCAACATGAGCTGCATGGTGCCGTGGATGGTGTCCTGGTTCGCGCTCTCCAATGCGCCTGCCTGTATCGAAGAGCCCGTTGCGGCTTGCGGCACAACGCCATCGCCAGCCTTATAGATGCCTGCACCTTCGGCTTCTTCCGCACCATTCGAGCCAAGGTCTACGAGACCGACCTTACCGACTACGGCGCTTCCCTCCGGTGTGCTCACAGAGACGCTTCCGTCGTTGCCGACCTTCACGGTTCCTGTGGGTACGGTGATGGTCTTGCCGTTGGGATCGAGCACCGCTGCGCCGGACTTGGTCGTTAAGAGACCGGATGCCGAGACTTGAAACGCACCATCGCGCGTGTAGCGTGTGCCGTTAGCCATCTGTATAGCAAAGTAGGCGCTGCCCTGGATGGCGAGGTCGAGCGGATTGCCTGTGGGAGAGATCTGCCCCTGCGCGCTGCTGATGCTGGTCGCGCCTAGAACGCCGAAGCTGTTTACGGCGGTGCCTACCTGCGAAGGAGACTGACTATTGGCCTCGGCCATAACACCGCGAAAGGATTCGCGCTCGGCACGAAAGCCGCTGGTGCCGGCGTTGGCGAGATTGTTGGCCGCCAGATCCAACGCCTGTGTTCGCGCGAGCAATCCTGAGTAAGCTGCATAGAGGCCGCTGTCCATGGCTTGCGTAGAGCATCTCGGCAGCCAATCCATAACGCTCAATCGTGAGAGCCTTGTAAGAGAGCACCTGAGACCGAGCTAATCCGAATATGGGCCGCTTCAAGTGGGTTTGTGCAGTAGAGGAAGAATGCGGGCTCTGACCTGCTCGCCCGTAAACGGCTTGCAGATGTAGCCATGCGCGCCGGCTGCGATGGCCCGCAAGACCTGACGCTCCGCGCCTTCGGTGGTGATGATGACAACGGGAATGTCGGTCAGAATATCTTCCAGCCGCGCCTGCTCCAGAAACATCAGGCCATCCATGCCGGGCATGTTGATGTCAGAGAGAATCAGCCCGAGCGTCGCGCCGCTCGCCTGCTGTGCGCGAAGAAGCTCAAGGGCCTGCTGCCCGTTGGTCGCCTCGATTACTTCCTGCACACCCATAAAGCTCTCCTGCAATGCACGCTGCAAGACCTTTCGCATCACAGCGGAATCATCCACAATCAACACTCTCAACGCATCCTCCAGGGCCCGGATACAGCCGTTATTGGTTTATCGGCTATAGAGCGCGGGAGGTGAGTGCCGGCCTAGCGGCCGGTGCGGCAAACCCGCAGCAGGATATCCACCACATCTTCGCCGGTGGTGGGCAACATGCCATTTCTGCCTACCGCTCCGCGCTCCAGCCATAGACGCAGCCAGTACCTATCGCGCAGGCGAACGATCTTCGAGGCAACCGGCTGTAGCTTGACCAGCGCATCAACGACGCGATCGACGAGACCCTCTCGATCTGCGACGTCAAACTGACGGCAGTCCACGGTAGAACATTCGTCGAGAGCGGCGACGGCATGCGCGAACTCTGCTCCGGGCAGGGCACCGCTCTCTACCTTGAGACCACTCATTCGCTCCAGGGCGAATGCGGCGGCGGAGTCCACCGTCTCATCGAAGGCGAGATATAAGATACGGCCGCCGGCGACGCGCAGGGGCGCCACTCTGCAGAGCGTTCGCAGCTCCGGCGGCAGGGCCAGCGCCATGCGCTTTGCGTCGAAGCCAGCGAGGCCCAATACGGGGCAGTGCCACTGCATTCCAAGGCCGCGTGTGATCTTTGTCTCGGAGACGCCGGCAGCCTCGACCAGCCACTCGCCGATCCGTCCGCGGCCTGCGTTTTTCTGTGCCTGCAGTGCTGCCTGAAGCTGCTCGTGCGTTACGAGGCCATGCGCCAGGAGCAGCAATCCTAACGGCACGCGATGATGGTGGGCTTCGGCTACATCGGCGCCATCGGAGCCTTCCATCTCGCGCTTAACGCTTGCCTCTACCAGCGCGCGTATGCAGGTGCGGCTGCATGCCCAGGCGCTTTCAAACATGGGACGCGCACGGCGCTTCCAGAGCCTCGACCAGCCTGCGGTGCATCCGTCGAAGGCGCACTGTGGGCGGTCGGTGCCGGATTGAGGGTCGGGCAGATAAAGACCTGTGGAAAGTACATCAACAGTTGAGGGAGACCAGGTGTCCACTGTGTTAGCACTCTGTGCTGCCAACCCTAAGGCATAAGGACTTCTGTCAAGCTTCAAACCAAGACTACTCATCGCACACCCTCCAGACGTAGTTGCGGCGTTGCTACTTCCGTAATTCGCAGCGCGAAGTTTCCTTTGACCACTACTACTTCACCGCGCGCTACGATGCGATCACCGACCACCAGGTCTACAGGCGCACCTGCCTGCCGGTCGAGTTCCACTACGTCTCCAGGACCAAGCGCCAAGACCTCTCGCAAGAGCACCTGAGATGCCCCGAAGTGCAACGCGGCCTCCATCTCCATGTCCAACACAACTTCCATGTTTGCTTCGCCGCTCATGCCGCTATCCCCTCGCTCTGATCTCGCATAACGTCTTCCACTACATCAGGCATAGCTCGCGCAAGAGCAGTATGCCCGGTTCCGTCATCCTGCAATAAGGCGCCGAGGCGGTCTCCCTTGCTAACCGGCAGTACCGAACACAGTCGCACGCCGCCGATCAGCAGCTCGGCCTGGGTGGTCTTCGGCAGGCCTAGATCCAGCACTTTGCCAACCTCCAGCCCCTTCAACTCGCGCGAGGCGATGCGTGCCACCGGAAGGCGCACAACCGCGGGAAACGAAGCCTCGCCCATCAACTTTTCCACCCGATCCGACGACGCAGAGGCGCGCTTGCGTGGCTCATCCGCGGCGGCACTGAGTCGCCTAATCGTGTTCAGCACCATCGCGGGCAGGCAGAAGTTGATGAGGCCCTGCACGCCTGGCATCTGGACATCGAGGCTTAGGCAGAGCGTTTGCTCGCTGCCGGGCATCAGCCTCGCGATACGCCCTTGAGTTTCATGCTTGTCCAGTTCAAACTGCAGACCGACGGACTCCCACGCGAGGTTGAGCTCGCGCATTATGATTTGCAGGACCGAGGCAAGAATTGCGTCCTCGATGTCGGTGACCTCGCGAAGCGATGCCGTTGCGCCTCGGCCACCGAGTAGCAGGTCGACCATTGTCATCGCCACGGAAAGACTCATCTCGAGCAGGCCGACGCCGCCGAGCGGCTCCAGCCGCAGCAGGCAGACGTATGAGGGATCGGGAAGACACGAGAGAAAGTCTCCGAAGGACATCTGCTCGCCGGCCGCTGCGGCCACCTGGAGCTGCGTACGAAGCCATGCGCCCAGCGTATGCGTCAGGTTGCGGGCAAACTGTTCGTTGACCATAGTGATGGCCCGCATCTGCTCATTTCCAATGTGCCCTGCACGACCGAAGTTATAAGCCGGCGTGGGGGCCGACGATGGTGATTGGTTCTCGCGCGCTGTCTGCCGCATTGTGAACAGCGAATCGATCGCGTTTTGCTCAAGGATCGTTTCCATTCGCAGGCTCCGCTATCGGGTCTTGCCGGTTCGCGCCAGCTTCTGGCCGCGTGCCGGGGTGATTCCGCTCAATGCTGCCCGCAGCCGCAACACGGCTGAGGAATGAATCTGCGAGACGCGCGACTCGACTACTCCTAGCGTCAGTCCGATCTCCTTCATCGTCAGTTCTTCATAGTAGTAGAGCGTTAGAACCAGCCGCTCCTTCTCCGGCAGCCCATCGATCGCATCGATCAGGTGCTGCTTCATCTCGCCTTCGAGGCAGCGGAAGAGGGGCTCCTCTTCTGGAGATCCGGGGATGTAGGCTAACTCTTCGTCGCCGGAGTCTTCCGTGCGCTCCAGGTTGAGGCTGCCAATCTCCAACCCTTTGAGGTCTCCGAGGAATTGGTGGTAATCCGGCAAGGTCATGTTCATCTCGGAGGCGATCTCCTGCTCTGCGGGAGCGCGTCCCATGCGCTGCTGCACGGCGCGGATTGCCTCTTCGACTGCACGTCCCTTGCGGCGAAGCTCGCGGGGGCTCCAGTCGAGCATTCGCAGGGAATCCAGAATCGCGCCGCGAATCCGGAACTGTGCATAGCTCTTGAACTGCACTTTTTTGGTGTGATCGAACTTGCCAAACGCATCGATCAAGCCAACGATTCCGGCCGAGACGAGGTCGTCCAACTCCACATGCTGCGGCAATCGTTCATGGATGCGCCGCGCGATGTAGCGCACGGTCGGAAGATGCTCCAGCAGCAGCAGATCGCGGTCTCCGAGGCTGGCTTCCCCGGTCTCTACATCAGCCGGCGGAAGGGCCGTGGTATAGCCATAGTTTGCGATATCGACCGGGATCGCCAGCCTTGGATTCTCCCATTTTCCCTTTATCGCGGTCTCTCCGTGATTCGTCATAACTGCCCTCCATACCACCAATTCGTTGTCTAACTTTTAGACCTCAACCCACGGCGCCGATACTGCGAACCCGCACCTCGGGCGGGATCTCCTGCGCGGCCAGCACTGCCACCTTCGGGAGCAAAGGCTCAAGCCAACGCTTCAGGTGATATCTGGCCGGACTCGGACATAGGAGCACGGGGGTGGCCGAAGCAGTTCCACTCCCAATGAGGGACTTCACAGACTCCATTAGCTTTTTCAAAGAGTCGCCCGAAGAGAGCGTTCCACTGCCGAGCATCCGTCCCGCGGCCTCCGGGTCAAACGTGCCGACGACCTGCTGTTCCATGCCTGGCTGCATCACGATCACGCGCAGTCCGCCATCACGATCCACCAGTCGATGCACGATACTGCGGCCCAAAGTCTGGCGCACACTTTCCACCAGATGCACCACGCTCCTGGAGACATGAGCGGCTTCCACCAGCGTCTCCAGGATGGCGCCAAGGTCGCGAATCGATACGCTCTCGCGCAGCAACTGCTGCAAGACCTTCTGCACCTCACCCATGCTCATCAGTTTGGGGACTAGTTCTTCGACCAGCTTCGGATGGGTTTCGTTCAGGCTGTCGAGCAGCCGCTTGGTCTCCTGCCGGCCCAGCAGTTCATGTGCATACTTCCGGATCAGCTCGCCGAGGTGCGTTCCGATCACTGTTGTCTGGTCTACCACCGAGTATCCAGCCGCCAAGGCCTGATCCTCCAAACCCGGCTGGATCCATCGCGCGGCTACGCCAAACGCAGGTTCGCGTGTCTCGATGCCCGGCAATGCACGCGCCTTCGGATCAGCATTCACGGCCAGCAGACAGTTTGCTTCGGTCTGCCAACGTGCGATTTCGGAGCCTCTGAGCGAGATCACATACTCTCGCGGCTTTAGACGCAGGTTGTCGGTGATGTGAACCGCCGGCACGATGAATCCAAGCTCCGTTGCCAGATGCCTTCGCATCGCACGAACGCGGTTCAGCATCTGTCCGCCCTGCTTCTCATCGACCATGGGGATTAGCTGGAAGCCGATCTCCAGCGTTAGCTCATCCATCCGTAGCAGTGACCCAAGGTTCTCGGCCTTATTCGCATCAGAGGCTGCAGCGGCACCGGCCTTCGCCAGGGGCTTGTCGTCTTCGATTAGCTCGGGCACATCCGCCGGCATTGTCCGCGCCAGAAGTGCGAGGCCGCCGGTCATAATCAGAAACGCCAGCTTTGGCAGCCCGGGAATCGCGGCCATCGCCAGCATTACGCCGCAGGCAATCCACATAGTCTTCCGACGTCGAAAGAGCTGTGCGGCAAGCTCGCCTTCAAGCGAACCCGCCGAGGCCGCACGCGTCAGCACCATGCCGCCGGCGATCGAGACCAGCAGGCTGGGAATCATTGTGACCAGCCCATCACCGACGGTCAGGATCGTGTAGGTCTTAACGGCCGTCTGGAGGTCCGTTCCATGTTGGAATACGCCGATCAACAGGCCTGCAACAATGTTGATCGCCGTAATCAGAATCGTGGCCATCGAATCGCGCTGGCTGAACCTTGCCGCGCCATCCATTGAGCCATAAAATTCAGCTTCGCGAGCGATGGCCTGTCGTCGCTTTCTTGCACCCTGCTCATCGATCAACCCGGCGTTCATATCGGCATCGATCGCCATCTGCTTGCCAGGAAGTGCGTCGAGTGTGAACCGTGCGGTCACCTCGGCGGTCCTCACCGTTCCATGACTGATGACGAGGAACTGAATCGCCGTCAGCGCGAGGAAGAGTACAAAGCCCACTACGTAGTTTCCGCCGACCACGAACTGGCCGAATGCCTCAATTACCGACCCGGCAGCGTGAGTCCCTTCTTGTCCATGCAGCAAGATGCGCCTGCTCGAAGCCAGGTTCAACGCCAGCCGAAACAACGTAAGCAATAACAGCAGCGTAGGAAACACCGACATATCGACAGCCTTGCGAACCTGCACAGCCGTCAGAAATACCAGCACACTTGCACTGATAGACACCGCCAGCAATAGATCCAGCACCACCGCCGGAATTGGCACCAGCATTACAAACACAATGCTGATTGCGCCCAATGGCAGCGCGAGCCCCTGTAAATTTCCCTTCGCCTTATCGCCGGCCATCAAATACCTCCCTGGAATCCAGTTACAACCGACCGCATCGCCGCAGCCTTCGCATCTCTTCTTGTCTGCGCTTCACGCTTTGCTTCTCGCGCCTGCTCTTCCTGCTTCTCGCGAAACAGATACGCCAAAATTCCTGCGACCGCCGCATAGAGTTCATAAGGAATCGACTGCCCTTGCTCCACGCTTCGATACAACGACCGCGCCAGCGGCGGGTTTTCGAGGATCGGCACACCCGCGGCTTTGGCTTCTTCGCGAATCTCAAGCGCATGAAGATCGCGCCCCTTGGTCAGCACGATCGGCGCCTGCATAGTCTCAAAGCTGAATTCCAGCGCAACGGCATAGTGTGTTGGGTTTGTAATGACCACACTGGCGCGACGCATATCGGCCTTCACCCTGCGCTTGCGCATTGCACGCTGCGCCTGGCGAACGCGCCCCTTGGTCTGTGGATTGCCGTTCGCCTCCTTCATCTCATCCTTCATCTCCTGCCTGGACATCTTCAGACGCTTGCTCCAGCTCGCATACTCGACGACATAGTCGATCGCAGACCAGACGACCATTACCCATGCCGCCTTCACACCCAGGCCGTAAGCCACGCCAAACGTCGCCGGCAGCCGCTCGACACTCATCACCGGCATCGGACCTAGCAGGCTCGTCAACGCCCGCCATCCCAGCAGGCTTACCACCAACGCCGGAAGCACCGACTTCGCGGTTCTCGCCACCGCTCTCATGCTGAACATCTGCTTCACATGGCCGGCTGGACCCAGGCGGCTCCACTTCGGCTGCAGCGCCTTCGTGCTGAAGTTCACTCCACCGCCCTGCCCAATACCAACCGCTACTACGGCGCATAGACATGCGCCCATCACCATCGCCGTCGGAACCACGGCCGGCAGCAATCCCACACGCAGGGCCGTCACAAACTCGCGAGTTCCCCATGTGCTGCTGGTGCCAGCGACCGCCAGCATGAGGCACCGCGCATAGCATTGCCTCCAACTTGAAACGAAGCTGGCGCCCGCCATTCCCAGCGTCATCAACCCTGCCAACATTGCTGTACCGGAGAGCAGTTCGCGGCTACGCACCCAGTCGCCATTCTCACGCGCTTTTTTCTTTCGCTGCGGTGTCGCTTTTTCTGTCTGTTGATCGCTCATGCGGCCATCAACATTCTTTCCGCCGCATCCAGCAGCGAGTTGAAGTGGCTCTCGAGAAAACCGGGCCATATCGCCAGAGAACCGAGCAGCACTACATAGGAGACAATCGTCTTGAACGGCACACTCAACACAGTCGAATGCAGCTGCGGCGCAAGCCTGCCAATTAACCCAATCGTGATCTCTACCGTCAGGGCTGCGGCAATCACCGGCGACGCCAACTGGACCCCTGCGAGAAATATGCAGCCGCCCATGTGCGCCATTTCGGCGCCCGTCTTCGCGCTCAGCACGAACGTACCCAGCGGCACGGCGTTGAAGCTCCGCATCACGGCTGCGATCAACGTCCTATGCAAGCCCGCACCCAGCAGCACGAGTGTCGTTATCCACCCCATTAACTGCCCCACTACCGGCGTATCTTCCTTGTAGACGGGGTCTATCAGGTTGGCCAGCGAGAAGCTGAACTCCATGCTCAGCATCGAGCTGGCAAAGAGCACCATCTCGTTCAGCATCATTAATGACAGACCAAATACCAGCCCCACGGCGAGCTCTCCCAAGACGCCACGCATCGTAATCTCATCGACGGCGCCGTGTGCGCTTCCTACTAGTGGGGCCAGCAGTAGTGTCATTGCAAAGACAAAGCCAGCTTTGATCCGAGGCGGAATCGCAGCCGAAGAAAATATGGGAGAGAACACTAGCAGGCTACTCAACCGCACCATTACGAGTACGCCGCTGCACACAATCGCCTGCCAATCCGCGTTTGTCATCCCAGGTACCGCTGTAGGTTTGTCCACAACCCGATTGTGTAACTCACCGTGCGATGCGCCAGCCATGGCATCAACATCACCACCATGAGGAAGACGACCATCAAGCGCGGTACCGCCGTCAGCGTCTGCTCCTGGACGCCAGTCAGCGTCTGAAGCAGGCTCATTACCAGGCTGACGACACAGGCTGCCACAAGCATTGGCGCACAGAGCAGCAGAGCTTCAATCAGCAGATGCCGCGCCAGCGTGACGGCCATATCGGTTCCCATCGTGATCTCCTAAAAGCTCTTCAACAACTCATGCGCCAGCAAACTCCAGCCGTCTACCATCACGAACAGCAAGATCTTCACGGGCGTTGAGATCACGACCGGTGAGAGCTGCAACATTCCTATCGATGTCGTGATGCTTGCCACCAAAAAATCGATCAGTAGAAACGGCAAAAACAATACTGCACCAATCTGAAATCCAGCCTTTAGCTCACTCAGCATGTAGGCCGGAACAACTACTGCCATTGGAAGATCTACCGGTGCAGCAGGCTTGGCCGCCATTGACGCACTCGCAAACACCGCGAGGTCTTTTTCGCGCGCATACTTCAGCATGTAAGCCTTTACCGGCACGCTGCCCCGCTCCAACGCCTCACCTGCGTCGATCGTTCCCTGCCGATACGGCGTCACTGCGACCCGGTCTACCTGCAACATCACGGGTTGCATCAGAAACCATGTCATCATCAGCGCCAGCCCCATCAATACCTGGTTGGAGGGCGCAGTCTGTGTTCCCAATGCCTGCCGTAAAAAGTGAAACACAACCAGAAGCCGGATCATCGGTGTCATCGAAAGAAGGATTGCAGGGATTAGCGTGAGCAGTGTAAGTCCCAGCACAATCGCCCATGGAGATCCCGAGCCCACACCATCCTTCGTACTCTTGCTCAACGCGTCTGCCAGGAAGTCCTGTCCCGTGGCAGCGCTCGGCTCAGCTTTCTTCGCAACCTTTGGCTTTGCAGCAACCGCATGGGTGATAGCTGGGCGATGCACCCAGAAAGCCGCGCCGCCGTCATCGGCCCTAGCGGCAAGGGAGCAGAACAGGGCCGCTACGACCGCAGCTATCCGTAGGCACGTCACTGCCTCACCTCGTCCGCTGCTACGGCGACAATCGTCTGCACACCATCCGCACCCGTGCCCACCAAAAACTGATGCTGCCCGCAACGTACCAGCAGCAACTGCCTGCGACCACCGAATTGTAGCGTCTCCAAAACCTTTAGCGAGCGCTCCGCTCGCGCCACACGCCGCCCGCGCATTAAATCGAGCACAATCCCTACCATCCCACCGATCGCCGGCCTTTCACTGGTCATGATGTTCGCCATCGTGTTACCCCAACCTCGTCAGCCGAATCGCGATCATGCCGTCCACCACTTCAAACTCACCCCAACTCAGCGCGATATCCGAGGCATATAATGGCACCTCTTCCGAGGCCGCCCAACTACTCACAATCAGGGTCCCAATACTCAGTGCCGCCAGTCCACGCAACGAGATCCCCGGCAACGGAATCTTTACCGTCATCGGCACAGAAACCTGTTGCAGCATGTGCCACTTCACCTGCGCCTCCACTGCTTCACTGGCACCGCCATGCTCCGCGAGCAGCCGTTTAGTTGCCAGCGTCTTCATTGCTGCACCAGAAAGTCGGTAAAGTAGATTGTCTGCACATGTAGTTCGGGATTGCGTAGGGTGATAGCCGCCATCAAGGTTTTCTTCAGCGACTCCTTGCCCTCTGGTGCAAGTAACGCCGTGGAGGTTTGCCGACCCAATACATCGAAGATAGTATCCCGCACCGCAGCATTAGCGCCTGCTACAGGCTTTGCTTCGCTCTTCGGCTTCGCCGCCGAGTCATCCACTTCCGCCAGCACCACTCCAAGCCGAAGGTAGGCGTGCCCGCCCTCATCCGATAGATTGATCAGTAGCGGCTCAAGTGCCTCTGTATGAGTGGCCACGCCAGCACCTTTCGCCGCGACACTCCCAGTGGATGACACAACTGCACTGCTCAGCTTTCCACTGCGAGCAAGAAACATCATCGCCCCTGCCGCACCACCAACGGCGAACACCACCGTCACAGTGCAGCAAATCAGCAACGTCATCAAAGGGACCTTTGCTGCGGGAACAGGGTTTTGAAGGAGGGAGCGATCTGCGGTAGCCATGCCATTCGTTATGCATGTGCTGTGCCAAAATTCGATAGTAATTTCTAAGCGTGTTTTAAAAAGCGGCCCCGCCCGGCAGGGGCCGCCTTCTCAGACCCGGGTTACCGGATCATGTCGATGGTCTCCTGCGTTAACGTATCGAACGTCGTTACAGTCTTCGAGTTGGCCTCAAACGCACGTTGCGCCACGATCAGGTTGGTAAACTCCGTCGAGATATCCACGTTAGAGCTCTCCAATGAATCGTCGGCGATGCTGCCCAGACCGCCGTTATCTCCAGGCCCTATCGTCGCCGCGCCGGAGGCCGCCGTCGCCAGATACGCATTGTCACCGGCACGCGTCAACCCTTCGACGTTCGCCACATTGGCCAAAGCAACTTGACCTACCGTCTGCGTCTCGCCATTGCTGAACTGCGCCGAGACTAGCCCGGTGGGATCTACCGTAAAGCCCTCATAGGTGCCGCTGGGATAGCCGTTCTGATTCGTCGACGAAGAAGAGGATGCTGCCGAAGTCTGCGTCAGCGTCGCATTTCCCGAGCTATCCAACAGGTTCCAGCTCAAGGTCATATCCGACGCGCCATCTGCCATCCCAGGAAATGAGATACCGCTCACGTTCGTGCTCGGTGAGATCAGATTGCCGCTGCTGTTGAACGTCAGCGTCCCCGTATTCCCGGTTGGCGTACCCGTCTCATCGCCCGCCGGCAACGCAACCGAGTAGCCCCATTGGTCGTTCGCCGTCTTGGTAAATGTGACCGTCGCCGCATGGCTGGTGCCCAACGAGTCATACAGCGTGATCGGTGTCGAGTACGTATCGCCGACAGCCGCTGTCGAGCTCAGGTTTCCTGTAAGCGAAAACGTGCTGCTGGCCTGCGCCGCCTGGGTTGCGCCGACCGGCAACTGGAGTGCCTTCAGCGAGCCGCCGGTGCTCACAACACCGTTTATCGTTCCATAGCCCATCACACTCGATCCGTCGGTGGTCGTCAGATTGCCTTGATTGTCGAGTTGAAAATTCCCTGCCCGCGTCAGCTCCTGTGTGCCATTGTTGTCGACTACGAAAAAGCCATTGCCCTGGACCGCCATGTCCGTCGAGTTATCCGTCGTCGCCAGCGTTCCTTCGCTAAAATCCGTCGACGTTGACGAGACCTTCGTGCCCAGCCCCTGCTGCAGCGCATCGCCAGACCCCGAGGTTCCCACCTGCTGATAGAACAGGTCGGAGAATGTCGTTGTCTGGTCCTTGAACGCAGTTGTATTCAGGTTGGCCAGGTTATTTCCTATAGTGTTCAATGCTGTCGAATCTGCCTTCAGCCCCGTCAGTGCAATTGAAAAGGATCCCATCGTCTTACCTCTCTCTCTTTTTCTCATCCGTGATGCTATTCTTGGCCCTAGACGCTGATCGCTGCCCTTAGGCCAGTTCCTGGTTGATCGAAATCAACTGTTGCAGGCTGTTCACACCGACCAGTTGCTGAACATAAGCGTCGGGATCTGTCGGCTGAGTCGGGTCCTGATTCTGCAACTCGCTTACCAGAAGCTGTAGAAAGTCGCTCGACGTAATATCCGAATTATCCGTCGAACTACTCGAACTGCTCGACGATCCCGTTGTAGTCATTGGTGACGCGTTCGCCGTCATCGCCTTCGTACTTGCGTTTGGAGTCGTTGAACTCGGTGCCATCGACGCCGCGATGCTACTGGCTGACACCGCCAAATGATGATTGTTGATTGCCGACATATTTTTCCCTTTCTCTCTTTTCAAGCTCGGACGCTTAGCCAGTTTCCTGTTTCCGTCATCGCGATGCTGTTTTGGTGTAAGACCACATGCGCAGGCATCACCGCTTCATTGCTTGCATCTACGCTGGTAGGCGCATCCGTTCCAGTGTCAGATTGTCGGGTGCTTCGGTTACTCTGCTGCTGCGAAGCTTCACTGTCCGCGGCTGCGCCGCCATCACAGCCCAACCCTGCTGAAAGCGAGTGCGTCTGCGCTGTCTCCACCTGCACACTGCGCACGACGACATCCTGTGTCCCCAGATACGCCTCGATCTTCGGAGCCTGCATCTGTAACAAGCCTGTTGAGTCCAACGACGATCCACGCAGATAGGCATTCACCTCGCCAGTGCTCGTCAACTCCGCCCGCACCTTCAATGATCCAAATCCACCGCCTTGCAGCCCAACCTCCAACTGGTTCGGTTTGCCGATGTCATAGGCGCTCACCGTCAGATCGCTCGTCCCATCCGCCTGGCTATGAATCGCAACTGCACCAGCTTGAACAGAGTGCGAAGCAGAGTCGGCTGGCAATAGGTTGGCTCCCTGGCCCTGCGCTGTATGAACCTGCGTCAGTGAAGCGTTGGTCATTTGCTCAACGCCCCCTTGTATCACGGCCGACACAACCATTCCGCTCGGAGTACCTGGCGATACAGCGGCAGTCCCAGTACTCTCATTGGCAACAACCGCAACATCCGCGGAACTACATGAGGATGTTGTCGCCGGTTCCACCGTGGCCGCACTCATCATCTGCGAAGTCTTACTCTTCGTATCCTTGCCGCCGACCGCAGTAGCAGTGAGTGATGCTATAGCAACGTTGGGCTGGGTTGTGACTCGTATGTCGCTGCCCGGGGCAGCGCTCTCAACAACGACGCTCGGAGCAGTTGCCGACACATCCGCTCCACTATCGCT
>Ga0302314_10007245_pt1 | contig 19939 bp, 15 predicted proteins | sample III_Palsa_N2_3_FD_200533 | JGI IMG/M metagenome (GOLD analysis project Ga0302314, IMG submission 200533) | Peat permafrost microbial communities from Stordalen Mire near Abisko, Sweden - III_Palsa_N2_3 | ecosystem: Environmental > Terrestrial > Soil > Palsa > Peat permafrost | place: Sweden... | reverse complement strand
CCCACCAGATTGAAGGACAGTGCGGTGTGCGTGGCATTGCCAAACGGATCGAGGATCGATGCGATCTCATCGGTGATCACATCCGGTAGCTTGAAGACGTTGCTGGCCGGGAGCGACATGTATTCGGCAAAGCAGCCCGGGCGGTTGACGCCTACGCCGACCGTGTTGCGGCACAGGTGGCGGCGGCCGGCACGGCAGTTGCGGCAGTGGCCACAGGTGATGTGGCCTTCGCCCGAGACCCGATCGCCCAGCGCGAGGCCGCGCACTTCGCTGCCCATCTCGACAATGCGGCCCACGTACTCGTGGCCGACGGCCATCGGCACCGGGACATTGCGCTGCGCCCAGGCGTCCCAGTGGTAGATGTGCATGTCGGTGCCGCAGATCGCCGTCTTCTGCATGCGGATCAGCACGTCGTTGGGCCCGATCTGGGGCCGGGCGACATCAGCCATCCAGATGCCGGGTTCGGCCTTGGCTTTGACGAGGGCTTTCACAGCGGAATGTCCTTGGACTGAAAGGGGGCGCGATTCTAGCCCAAAACCCCAATCTCGCGCCCTGCCTGGGTGAAAGCCTGCACCGCGCGATCCAGCTGCTCGCTGGTGTGCGCGGCACTCATCTGGGTGCGGATGCGCGCCTGGCCCTGCGGTACGACCGGGAAGGAGAAACCGATCACGTAGACCCCGAGCTCAAGCAGCCGCTCGGCCATGCGCGCGGCGCGTGCCGCCTCGCCAATCATGACCGGGATGATCGGATGCTCACCGGGTGTGAGCGTGAAGCCCGCGCCAGCGAGCCCGGCGCGAAAGCGGCTCGCATTGGCGGTAAGCGTAGCGCGCAGGCCATCACCCTCGGCAACCAGCTTCAGCACCGCGAGCGTGGTTGCGGCGACCACCGGTGGAATCGAATTGGAGAACAGGTAGGGCCGCGAACGCTGGCGCAGCCAGCCGATCAGCGCCTTGCGGCCACTGATGTAGCCGCCCGAGGCACCGCCGAGCGCCTTGCCCAGTGTTCCGGTCAGGATATCGATCCGATCGCTCACCCCGGCGCGCTCTGGCGTACCGCGTCCGTGCGCCCCGATAAAACCGGTGGCGTGCGAATCATCGACGGCGATGAGTGCGCCATAGCGTTCGGCCAGATCGCAGATCCCGGGCAGTGGTGCGAACGTGCCATCCATCGAGAACACGCCATCCGTGATGATCAGGCGCGCACGCGCATCCTGCGATTCCTTCAGGCAGCGCTCCAGATCATTGAGTTCGCGGTTCTGGTAGCGGTACTTGCGTGCCTTGCACAGGCGGATCCCATCGATGATCGAGGCGTGATTGAGGCTGTCGGAGATGACCGCGTCTTGCTCGCCGAGGATCGTCTCGAACAGGCCACCATTCGCATCGAAGCAGGAGGAGTACAGGATCGTCTCCTCGGTGCCGAGGAAGGCCGAGAGCTGCTGCTCGAGCTCGCGGTGCACGCTCTGCGTGCCGCAGATGAAGCGCACGCTGGCCATGCCAAAGCCGTAGCGCGTGAGTGCTTCACGCGCTGCCTGGCAGACCGCGGCATTGTTCGCGAGCCCCAGATAATTATTGGCGCACAGATTGATCACTTCGCGCCCCGCGGCGACGCGGATCAGTGCGCCCTGCGGGCCCTCGAGCTGCCGCTCGGGTTTGAAGAGGCCGGCGCTGCGTAGTTCCTGAAGCGAAGCCTCGAGCCGTGTGTAGAAACTGCTGTCCATCCCGCTCCCCCCGCGCACCAGTGCAGGCGCAAGGGTGGAGTGCAGCGCCGGCTCGGTCAAGAGCCGCGCCTGCAGCCGCGGCTGGCACAGCTCGCGCCGCATTATGTTGGTTGCAATCGCCGCATCAGCCGGCCGCCTGCGCAAGCAGCACATATCGAAGGCCGTTATGGTGACTTCAGCGATCGGCTCTGTAAGCGCCGCGCATACTCGTAGCACAGGTATCAGGCGGGAGAGTTGACGTGCCCAGGCAGTTGCCGGGTCTGCACCACACTTTCAAGCGGCGCTGCGGGCTGCTGGCGCTGCTGGCTGTGGCGACGGCATACGCCGGTGACCCGGTCGGCAATGCGCCGGTCCTGCGCGGCCCGCAGGCCATGCTGTATTTTCAGCTCCCCCTCGGCCACAGCAGCCAGCCGCTGGCGCTGTACGGTCTGCGCCTCGAACAGAGCCGACTGCAATCTGCGGTGGCTCCGACCACACTGGTGCAAACCCCCTATCATCAGCAGCTGCTGGATCTGCAGCTGCGGCCGCACATGGACATGCAGCTCGAGTTCGGTCGTCGGGTCACGTGGGATATGGGCCGCGAGTCCTTCAGCGCCCCGTCCAAGCCCTCGACGTATGTGATCCGCTGGCCCATCGAGGGCCGCCGCTTAGCCGAGGTGCTCCCGCAGGCGCGGATCAGCGCGTGGCCGCAGCCTCCCATCAAGGCGAATTCTTACCCCTGAGGCGCGGCTCGCTGCGTCGCAGCGCGAGAGCGATTCCCACGCGCAGGCCCCGGCACCCGTCCCGTGGCCCCTGATCTGCCTCGATCTGTCCAGCCCACGGCCTGGCCTGAATACGTATTCAAGCTCTTTGCCTCAGTGGCCGATAATTACTCCCTGGAGAGGCGAAAAAGGCCTGAAAACAGGGGTTCGCGCCGCAGCGGCCCACCTGAAAGACTCATTTTTTGCGGCTTTTTCGTATCCCTACCGATGCCTGCACACGTGGTCATACCGATGGCACTTAGGCGGCGACGCGCCGAATATGCGCGGGCGGTTTGGGGCCGCAAACTAAATCAGGGAAGCGCAGGTTATTTCATAATGCTGGTTACGTCAGACAGGACATCGTGCCGCTCGCAGTCCGCAGCCGGCGGGCCGTGCTCATGCGCACGGACTCGACTCCCCTTATGAAGGCACAGCCCGTGCTTTCCGATCAGCGCACCAGCGAGGATCGCCACTCGGCCACCGCGCGTTTTGCGGTGCTCAATGAGCTGAATCTGCGCCTTGCGCAGGAGCACGATACCGCCGCGTTGATTGACAAGGTGTGCACCGGAGCACGCGTGCTGATCGGCGCCCGCTATGCGGTGCTGGTGATTCTCAACAACAAGCACGATATCAGCGAGCTGCATGCCACCAGTGGGCTGCCGACCTGGGCCGGCCCGATGGTAGCGCCGCGGCTCGATTGCGGCCTGCTCGGACAGGTCTATCGCGACCGGCGCTCGCTGCGACTGGCCTCGCCCGATAATGCGGGCATCGATGTCGGGCTGCCCGATTGCTACCCGGTCGCGCACGCGATCGTGGCCGCGCCGATCATGTCCCCGGCCCGCTGCTATGGGTGGCTGTGTGTGGCCGACAAGCCCGGCGCGCAGGAATTCAGTGACGAGGATGAGCAGCTGATCGCAACGCTGGCGGCGCAGTTCGGCCGCATCTATGAGAACGGCAGCCTCTACGATGAGCTGCGCCGGCACTCCACCTCGCTGCTGATGGAAATGGAGGAGCGCGAGCGCGCCAGTGCGGAGCTGCGCGAAAGTGAGGAGCGCTTCCGACAGCTGGCCGAGAGCAGCCAGGATGTGTTCTTCCTGGTCACTTCGGATTTCCGCAAGACCCTCTACATCAGCCCGGCCTACAAGAAAATCTGGGGGGTACGGCGCAGCCAGGTGTACGAGCGCTCGATGCCGTGGCTCGAAAGCGTGTTCCCTGGGGACGCGCTGCACGCCGAGCAGGCGCTCCAGCCGCAGGAAGGCACGGTCGAGACCGAATACCGCATCATCCGCCCCGATGGCTCACTGCGCTGGATTGCGGTGCGCATGTTCCCGGTGGTCGATGGCCTGAATCCGGGCAAACGCGTGGTGCTCGTGGCCTCCGACATCTCCGATCGCAAGCACGCCAGCGCGCGGATCGAGAACCTGAGCCGCGTGTACCTGCTGCTGAGCGCGATCAACTCGCTGATTCTGCGCGTGACCGAGCGCGGTGAACTGCTGGCCGAATCCTGCCGCCTGGCGGTCGATTACGGTGGTTTCAGCTACGCCTGGTGCGGACTGATGGAAGGCGGCTCGATCAAGCGCCAGGCCGCGGCCTGCGTCGATGAGTCGGGCGCACTCGAGGACAGCGCGCGCATCCCGCTGCTGCCCGAACCGGTCACCGATCCGTGCGTGCTGGCGGCATTGCAGACCCGGCAGACGCAGTTCGTGAATGATTTTTCAACCCTCAGCAGCATCGATCAGCACGCGGCGCATGTGACCCGCGGCTTCCGCTCGATGATCGCGCTGCCGCTGGTGATCTCGGGACGCGCGGTCGGCTGCCTGGTGCTGATGTCACGCGAGACCGGAATCTTCGATGAGCAGGAGATCAAGAGCCTGGCCGAGCTGTGCGGCGACATTGCCTACGCCCTTGATCATATCGAGAAGGCCGAACGCTTAAATTACCTGGCCTACTACGATGCGCTGACCGGACTGGCCAACCGCACGCTGTTTCTCGAGCGCCTGGCGCTCTACGTGGGCGAGGCGAGCCGCGAGAGCGAGGGCCTGGCGGTGCTGATCCTCGACATGCAGCGCTATGAGGCGATCAACGACGGTCTGGGGCGCGCCGCCGGCGACTGGTTGCTGCGTCTGATCGCGCACCGCCTGAAGGAGTGCGTCGGTGCGCCGGATCGGATCGCGCGCCTGGGCTCCGATCAGTTCGCAGTCATCATGCCCGATGTGCGCCACTTCGATGATCTGGCGCATCGGCTCGAAGCCCTGTGGCGCGACTGGCTCGGGCCCTCCTTCGAAGTCGGCGGTACCGAAGTGGTCGTCTCGGCCAAGGCCGGCATCGCGATGTTCCCTGGCGATGGCTCGGATGCCGATCAGCTGCTGCGCCATGCCGAGGCGGCGCTGAAGAAAGCCAAGACCGGCGGTGAAAAGCAGGTGTTCTACACCGCGCACCTGAGCGAGCGTATGGCCGAGCGCCTGGCATTTGAAAGCCGCTTCCGCTCGGCGCTGGCCAAGGAAGAGTTCGTACTTCACTACCAGCCCAAGGTCGATGTCGAGAACGGGCGGCTGCTCGGCGTTGAGGCGCTGATCCGCTGGCAGAGTCCGGAGCTCGGCTTGGTCTCGCCCGAGCGTTTCATCCCGCTGATGGAGGAGAACGGCTTCATCGTCGAGGTCGGGGACTGGGCGCTGCGCAGGGCGTGCCTGGATCGCAAGCGCTGGGTCGAGCTCGGGCTCGTGGCACCACGTGTGGCAGTCAACGTCTCGCCGGTGCAGCTGCTGCGCGAGAATTTTGTCGACTCGGTCGAATCAATCATGAAGCAGGCCGGTGGCGACAGCGGCATCGATATCGAAGTGACCGAATCGACGCTGATGGAGAATGTGGCCGAGAGCATGCAGAAGCTGACGGCGCTGCGCGCCCTTGGCATCGGCGTGGCGCTCGATGATTTTGGCACCGGCTACTCATCGCTCGGATACCTCACCCGCATGCCGGTCGAGACGCTCAAGATCGATCGCTCATTCGTGCTGGCGATGCTCGAGGATACGGCGGCGATGACGCTGGTCTCGACGATTATTTCGCTGGCACACGCGCTGCGGCTCACGGTCGTGGCCGAAGGCGTTGAGACCGAGGCGCAGGCCAAGATCCTGCGCCTGCTGCGCTGTGATCAGATGCAGGGCTACCTGATCAGCAGGCCGCTGACCTTCGATGCGATGACCACTTATCTGGAGCGGCTGCGTCGCTAAAGCGTACGCTGCCGGCGCCCTTCAGGGCTCTTCGGGCTTGGGGGTGGCCGGGAAGTGGCGCGGCACCAGGACCGGGGAAATTGCTGCCAGGCGATCGATCTGCTGTTGTCCGGCGCTGATCAGATCGATCTCCAGGCGTTCGGCCAGGCGCACCAGGTACAGCAGCAGATCGCCGAATTCGCGCTCGAGCTGCGCATGCGGCAGCTTGGCCCGTTCATTGGCAAATTCATTGAGCAGGTCTTTGACGAGGCGCAGGTCGACGGCCGGACGATCCGTCAGCAGACTGGCAGCGCGCGCCGTATCGTGGATGTTTCTCAAAATCGGCGTTCTCTTTGTTGCTCTGGGCCGGCCAATTGGTGCCGCGCATTATGACCGAAATAATTTAAACGGGAGTTTCCTGTCGCAATTTGAGGACAGCGTCACACACCCAAGCGTCCGCAAACAGCCTGCGATTTAACAGAATATAGTTAGACCCGGTCTAACGGTTCAGACTCACGCGGCTTGTCCGGCCGCCGCAGCAAGCCAATCGGTGCCGCGTCGCGTGGTGAGGTAGGGCAGCAGCCGCGCATCGAGTTCCGGATCCGGAGAGCGGTACGCCCATTGTGCGGTCGGTGGCATCGACATCAGGATCGAATCGGTGCGGCCACCTGACTGCAGGCCGAAGAGCGTGCCGCGATCTAGCACCAGGTTGAATTCCACGTAGCGACCGCGTCGGTACAGCTGGTAGCGGCGCTCGCGCTCGCCGTAGCTGCTCTGGTGGCGCGCACGCACTATGGCCAGATACGCCTCGCGATAATGCTGCGCGACGCTTTGCATGAAGGCAAAGCAACGCTCCCATGGCATGCCAAACTCGGCCGAGTCGGCATTCAGATCATCAAAGAAGATGCCACCGACGCCGCGGCTTTCGGCGCGATGACGCAGGTAGAAATACTCATCGCACACGCCGCGCAGGTGCGCATAGAGCGCGGGCGAAAACGGCGCGCAGGCTGCGGCCGCTGCGCGATGCCAGGCGATGACATCGGACTCCTCGACCAGGAATGGCGTCAGATCAAAGCCACCGCCAAACCACCACACTTCTCCGGCGCTGAAGAAGCGCACGTTCATGTGGCTCGTGGGCACGTGCGGGTTGCACGGATGCATGACCACCGAGACCCCCATCGCCCGAAAACTGCGGCCCGCAAGCTGCGGGTTGCGCGCCGTGGCAGCCGGCGGCAGCTTGTTGCCACTCACATCCGAGAGCGCAACGCCGCCGCGTTCGATGATCCGTCCGCCTTCGAGAATCGCGGTGAGGCCGCGGCCGCCCAGGCCCTGCGCGCCATCCTCGCGCGTCCAGGGATCGCGCAGGAAGGGGCCGCCCCCATCAAGTTCGGCGATTGCCTCGCACAGCTCCTGCTGGAAGCTGCGTAAGAATTCGTAGACTGCGGCGCTGCGTTCATCGCTCATGGGCTGGATTACCGTAAGGATCCTCTTGAGGTCAGTGCCCCGGATGATCCCCCATGCCACCGAGTCGCGGCAACTGATGCATCGGCGTTGCGCCCTAGCGCTTCGCGACCGGGTTGCTCAAGGTGCCGATGCCCGAGATGCTGACCGCGATCGGGCCGCCCAGCGCATTCAGATCCACGGTCTGGATGGCCTGACCGCCGCCGGCACTCTTGAGCGCGGTGCCAAGCGAGATGATATCGCCGGGCTCGAGCGTCATGTAGTAGGAAACGAACTCAATCACCTCCGGCACCTTGTAGAACAGGTTCTGCGTCGAATCCTCGGTGATCACGCGTCCCTGGTGCAGGCAGCGCACCGTGAGTACATGCGGATCCGGGATCTCAGCGCGCGTTGCAATCCACGGGCCGATCGGGCCAAAGGTGTCGGCGCCTTTATAGCGTCCCGGATAGCTGACCCAGGTGTCGATGTACTCGATGGCCTGCGGCTCATCCTGCTTGGGATGAATGGCGCGGTAGTGAAACGTGTCATCGGTCCGCATCGTCGGGGAGGTCAGATCATTGATGATGGTGTAGCCAAAGACATGCTCATAGGCGGCTGCCGCGCTGATATCGGCGCCGCCGCGGCCGATGATCAGCGCGAGCTCAGGCTCCGGATGCACTCGGCCGTAGTCCGGGCGCAGGCGGATGGGCTGGCCATGGCCGATCAGCGAGCTTGCGGGTTTGTTGAACAGCGCCGGATGCGCTGGGCCCTTGAGGATCCGATCCTTGTTGGCGCTGTTGTTCAATGCCAGGCACGTGAGCTTGCCCGGCCGCGGAATCGGTGGCAGCCAGTGCAGCGCATCCACGGCATGCGTGGGTGCGCCCTTGAGCAGTCCTTCAATGCTCGCGGCCATCGCGGGACCGCCGGAGATGACCTGCAGCATGTCGCGTGGCGCTTCGGCCCAGACTTCGCCGAGCAGCACCACCTGCTGGTCGTTTAAAGCCACGGCCAGTTGTGGCGCACCGGCAATCTGTACGGTTCCGATCTTCACTGGATGCTCTCCCCCGGTTGAAGTGACAACGCTTAGCCGGCGCCAGCACTATAATTGCGTTTCTTGATTCTCAAATCTTGCGGGCGTGGCGCCCGCCAGGATGGCACGCATGCCCCGAATTCCCTACGTCAGCGCCGATTTGCAGGAACCTGCCGCTATCGTCGGCGCGGTGCGCGCCCGCCGTGGCGGCGAACTGCATTTTCTCGATCGCATGCTGTTGCATAGCCCGCCCTACGCCCAGGGCTGGAATGCGCTGCTCGGCGCGGTGCGCTCGCAGCTCGCGCTCCCGCCGCGGCTGCGGGAGCTGGCGATTTGCGCCGTGGGCTCGATCAACAAGGCGGCTTACGAAATCCAGCAGCATGCCGCACCGTTCCGCGCCGCCGGCGGGAGCGAGGCGCAGCTGGCGGCGCTGGCTGACTGCGATGCGGCTGCCATCAATACGGCACTCTTTGATCAGAGCGAGCGCGCCACATTGCGGCTCACGCTGGCAATGACGCGCCATGTTCAGGTCAGCGCGGCGGACTTTGCCGCGGTGCGCCTGCAGCTCAAGGATGAGCAGCAGCTGGTAGAACTGATCGGCGTCATCGCCACATACAACATGGTTTCGCGCTTCCTGGTGGCGCTGGGCGTCGAGCCCGAATAGTCCGCGGCGCGCATCGCATCAGGGCACCGGCGAGTAGGCCATGCCATAGCCAATGCCGTACTCGAGCGTCGGTGAGTAGATCTGCTCCGTGGGCGGTGCACCGCCGGCACCCTGGTGCGCCGCCAACGCTGCGATCCAGGTGTGCAGTTCCAGCGAGCCAATGCCCGCCTTCTCGAAGGCCTCATCCTGGGGTATGCGGGCCAGACTCTCTTCATCGCCGGCGCCGAGGCGCGCCATGAACCAGCGATCAAACTCGGCATTGAGCCGGATGTGCTCGGCAGTACGCGCACCGGAGATCAGCATGTCGGCGCCGGTCATGTGATCCTCATGGAGTTTGTCGAACCAGGCCGCGCTGGTGAAGGTGCCGGCCCGTTCGCCATGCATCTGCCAGCCAGCCACCGCGGGGCTGGCCTCGCCAATGAGCGGGTAATAGCGCGTTGGATGATGTGAGAGGCCACCGGAGCCAATGATCAGCGTGCGCTTGCCGCTGCCAGCTACGAAGCGTCCAACCGCACTGCCAAAGGCGCGTGAGCGCGCGAAGCTCATATAGGGCGGCGTCTGCGAGCCGATGAAGATCGGGATCACCGGATAGCGATCCAGCGCGCCCGTGAGGCGCTTGATCGGCTGCGAAAAGGCGTGATCCACCGTCATGTGGTAGGACAGCGCCGGATCAAAGCCCGCTTCGCGCATGTGCACGATCAGGGCGCTGGCAATCTCGGCCGGGACATTGAAAGTGCCTCCAAATCCCCCCACATCCGCTACAGCCTCGGCCGCCAGGGCAATGCAGTAGGCCGGCATCGTTGAGAGGAAGAAACCGGCGAAGTGATCGGAGCCAAAAATGATGACCTGTTCGGGACCGAAGCGCTCGATCGCCTGGGCGCACTGTGCGTACAGCGCGAGGATCGCCGGCTCATCAGCCGGGGCCTTGGCCCGGACCATGATGATCGGCGAATGAGAGACGCACGTGAGCATCGAGGGCATGTTCGACCCCGCTGGTCGTGGAAATTACAGCGCTGCATGGCCCCCGGGCGCAGCGCGGAGGGCATGATGCAAGGCTCATCGCAGAGCCCTTAAAGGCATCGGGCCGCAGTGTATCGCTGGCCTGCGAGATGCAGCAATCATCACCGTGAAGGTACAAAAACGTGCGAGCGCACACCCGGACGCGCCACAGGCGCCGGCCAGCGCGCTGCGGGCGCTTGAGCCCTTGGCAGCCCGCTTTCAACCCCGGCAGCCGGCGTGGTGCGGGCAGGTCGTATAATGAGCATGAAGCGGGCCGCCAGGCGCGGCTCGCGACCCGAATTCAGGACACAGGAAGGCTTATATGAGTGATGTCGTCATAGTGGCGGCGCTTCGCACCGCGGTGGGCAAATTCAATGGCTCGATCGCCAAGGTCGCTGCGGCCGACCTGGGGGCCCAGGTCATCAAGGCGCTGCTGGCCCAGTCCGGGGTTAAGCCCGAGCAGGTCTCCGAGGTGCTGATGGGGCAGGTGCTGACGGCCGGTATTGGCCAGAACGGCGCCCGCCAGGCCTCGATCCGTGCCGGCATCCCGGACATGGTGCCGGCGATGACGGTCGGCAAGGTCTGCGGCAGCGGCCTGAAGGCCACGCATCTGGCGGCCCAGGCGATCAAGTGCGGCGATGCCGAGATCGTGATTGCCGGTGGCCAGGAGAACATGAGTGCCTCCCCGCACCTGCTGCAGGGCTCGCGCGATGGCTTTCGCATGGGCGATGCCACGCTCGTGGACAGCATGATCAAGGATGGCCTGTGGGACGCCTTCAACAACTACCACATGGGCGCGACCGCCGAGAACGTGGCGAAGAAGTACAACATCTCGCGTCGCGAGCAGGATGAATTCGCAGCCGCCTCGCAGCAGAAGGCCGAAGCGGCCCAGAAGGCCGGCAAGTTCAAGCATGAGATCACGCCGGTCGAGATCATCTCGCGCAAGGCCACCGTGCTCTTCGATACCGACGAATACATTCGCGCCGGCACGACCGCCGAGGCGCTGGGCGAACTCAAGGCCGCCTTCAGCAAGGACGGCACGGTCACGGCAGGCAACGCCTCGGGCATCAACGATGGTGCGGCCGCTGTGATCATGATGAGCGAGCGCAAGGCGAGCGAGCTGGGCCTCAAGCCCCTGGCCCGCGTGCGCGCCTATTCATCGGCGGGCGTTGATCCAAAGATCATGGGCATGGGTCCGGTGCCGGCGAGTCAGCTGTGCCTGAAAAAGGCCGGCTGGACGCACCAGGAAGTGGATCTGATGGAGATCAACGAGGCCTTTGCTGCGCAGGCGATTGGGGTCAATCGCGAGATGGGCTGGGATACCTCCAAGATCAATGTCAACGGCGGCGCCATCGCGATCGGCCATCCCATCGGGGCCTCCGGGTGCCGGATCCTGGTCACGCTGCTGCACGAGATGATCCGTCGCGATGCGAAGAAGGGCCTGGCGAGCCTGTGCATCGGCGGTGGCATGGGCGTAGCGATGGCGATCGAGCGCTAAGGCAATGGGCTAGAGTACGGGGCAGTCGTTCAAGAACAATTTCCAACATCGAGGGGTGGGCACAGCATGACAACGACAAAGAGAATCGCACTGGTCACCGGTGGCATGGGCGGATTGGGCGAGGCGATCTGCATCAAGCTGGCCAAGCTCGGCTACGCGGTCGCGACCACCTATTCACCGGGCAACAGCAAGTCGGTCGAGTGGCTCAAGGGCATGAAGGATGATCATGGCTACAGTTTTTATGCCTACGCCTGTGATGTGACCGAATGGGACTCCTGCCTTGCCTGTGTAGCCAAGATCACCAAGGAGCTGGGCCCGGTCGATGTGCTGGTCAACAATGCCGGCATTACGCGCGACATGACCTTTCGCAAGATGGACAAGATCAACTGGGATGCGGTTGTGCACACCAACCTCGACTCCTGCTTCAACATGACCCGGCAGGTCTGTGATGGCATGGTGGATCGCGGCTGGGGGCGCATCGTCAATATCTCCTCGGTCAACGGCCAGAAGGGCGCGTTCGGGCAGACCAACTACTCGGCGGCCAAGGCTGGCATGCATGGCTTCACCAAGGCGCTGGCGCTCGAAGTGGCGCGCAAGGGCGTGACGGTCAATACGATCTCACCAGGCTATATAGGCACCAAGATGGTGACCTCCATCCCGAAGGATGTGCTCGATACCAAGATCATCCCGCAGATTCCGATGGGACGGCTCGGCAAGCCCGAGGAAGTGGCGGGGCTGGTGGCCTACCTTGCAAGCGAGGAGGCAGCCTTTGTCACCGGTGCCAACATCGCCATCAACGGCGGCCAGCACATGCAGTAACCGCGGGCCGGCGCGAGGCAAGAGTCATTCGGACCCCTGCATTCTGCGCGTATAATCCGCCCGCCCGTGCGGCCAGGACGGCCGGCAACCCACTATTCAATGCCTACAACCCCGAGGCGCTTACCATGCCCGACTTTCTTCCAAGCCCCGTCATCATTGTCCTGATCATCATTGCCATCTACCTCGTGTTCTCGATGGCACGCACGGTGGCGCAGGCGACCGTCGGTGTGGTCACGGTCTTTGGCAAATACCACCGCGTCATGCGTGAGGGCCTGAACTTCAAGCTCCCATGGGAGAAGGTGGACTATCGCCTCTCGCTGCAGAATCGGGCGCTGCAGCTCGAGTTCCAGGCGATCACGCAGGATCAGGCCAACGTCAAGTTCGCGACTATGGTGCTGTATGCCGTGGCCGGCTCGGATGAGGAAGCCATCAAGAAGGCGGTCTTCAGCTTCGCCAGCGTGCAGGAGTTCCAGCTCGCCCTGCAGCGCACGATCGATGGCTCGATCCGCCAGTTCGTCGCCACCACCAAGCAGTCGGACATCCTGGGCATGCGCGCCGAGATTGTCGATCACACCAAGAAGAATCTTGATGAGGTGGTGCTCAACTGGGGCTATGTGGTGCGCGATATCCAGATCACCGACATGACCTTCGACAAGGAGATCATCGATTCGATGGCGCGCGTGGTCTCCTCCAAGAACCTGCTGGCGGCCGCCGCCAACGAAGGCGCGGCGCTGCTGGTCAAGCGCACCAAGGATGCTGAGGCCGAAGCGGCCTACAAGACGATCGGTGCCGAGGCGGAGAAGAAGGCCTCGGCGCTGCGCGGTGAGGGTCTGGCGCTGTTTCGCAAGAACATCGCCGAGGGCATGAAAGAGGCCGCCGAAAGCCTCAAGGCGGCCGGGGTCACCTCCGATTTCCTGCTGTTCCTCGAATACACCGATGCACTCAAGTACGTGGCCGATCACGGCCAGGGCAAGGTGATCTTCATGGATAACGGCGCGGCTGCCGCATCGCGCCTGGTCCAGGGGATCCTCAGCATGGGATCCGACGCCTCGTTCAAGGCGCAGGATCCAACGCCGACTAGTTGAAGTGGATCCGGATGCCGCCGAAGATCGCGAACGGTGCGGCGGGACTCTGGAAGCGGTTGTTCACGCCCGGGCCGTTGGTGTACCCATCGGCAGGAATGCCGGGGGCGCCGATGCCAGTCGGGTCGCTCAGGATGCCGTAGGTCGAGTACCTTGAATTGAGCAGATTATCCACGGTCGCGAACAACTGGATCTGGCGGCTCAACTGATACAGCGCGTGCAGGTTGATGACCTGGTAGCCGGGCATCGGCGCCAGCTGATTTGATTCATCGCCGAAGTAGTACTGCGTGCTCACGACACTCAGTTCGGCCCCGATATTCAGCGCCGGCCAGAAGCGGTAATCGGCCCCGAGCTTCAGGCGATGGCGCGGAATACCCGGCAGCTGATCCCCGGGCTCGACCTGGATGTTGCCATTGCTATCCTGGAAGAGGTTGGACGGTGAGGGCACCGTCAGTGCCGATTCGAAGGTGGCCTCGATGTAGCTGTAATTGGCGTACGCCGACCAGCGCGCACTCTGATAAGTCAGGGCCGCTTCCAGTCCCTGGCGCTGTGTGTCGCCGATGTTCTGGAAAAATCCGCTGCTGACTGAAGTCGCGATGCCGTAGATGTCATCGTGCAGCTGGGTGCGAAAGGCGCTCAGATTCCAGGCGAGCTCCGCGCTGCTGCCGGCAGACACAGGCCACTTGCCACGCACACCGAACTCAGTGGTCTGCGATCGTACCTGGCGCAGGGTTGGCGGATCACCGGCGAGATTCGATGGCAGCAGGCAGGGCTGCAGAGGGTTGGAGCATTCAATCTCGCTCGCGGTGGGCGTGCGGGTGTTCTCCGAGAATCCGGCGTAGGCGGTTGCGCCGGCGCTTAGTTTATAGGTGGCCCCCAGGCCCGGATTGAAGTGCGAATAGCGATTGTCGCCGGTCAGATTGCTGCCCAGCTGATCGCGCAAATCAATATGGGCCACGTTATAGCGGCCGCTGGCCGTGACCGCGAGTGCGGGCGTGACATCGAGCGTGTCGGTCGCGTAAATGCCAACATCCTGGTTGTAGGCGTGCAGACTTACTGGTGTCGCGTTGATCGTCCGGTCGCCCGCGGCGAGCGCAGCATTCTGTTCAGCCTCGGTCGTATCCACGATCAGCGTCGAGGGCAGCACCAGGAGCTGCGCGTTGATCAGACCGATCTGCGTGCCGGTGTAAAAGTCGGCCTGCGCGTAGTCGAGGACGGCACCGGCGGTGAAGTGATTGTCGTGACCGGCCAGGGGCTGCGCGTTACCCAACTGCACTGCTGCGCCCCGGCCATAGGTGTTGATGCTCTCGTAGTCATTCTCACCAATCGGCAGTGCACCGCCCTCGGAGATATCGGGCAGCATCGCGCCAGCGGCGTTGGTGAGTGGCGTGGCCTGATCGGCCTGACACAGGTAGGCGGTCTCGCCAGGGTTAATGCAGGCCGTGTAGTCCGTGGTGTTGCCGTTCGAGACGATCTGTTGGAACTGGCGGTAGTAGAGCAGGCTCTGCCCAGACCAGCCGGCGCCCAGGTTCAGGGTGCCATTGAGCCTCAGGAAGTTGAGCCGGTTGTCGTTGGCCTGCGGCCCGGTGAACACGAGGCTGCGGCTGATAGCCAGTTCCTGCACCGGGGCCGAGCTCTGGCCGTTCAGGTGGTTGTCCGCACTGGTGTAGGCCAGATCGAGCGAGCCTGCATCGCTCCGTGCGCTGAGCACGGCATACAGCTGGCGCAGCGCATCGCTCGAGAAAAGCCGCCAGCCGCTCTCATCGAGCGCTCGGCCTGCAACGTAGAATCCGAAGGCGCCGGCGTTGACGCCGTACTGCACAGTTGCCGAGCGCTGGCCGAACGAGCCGCCACTTGCCTCGGCCACAGCGCCCGGATCGCTGAAGCCATCCTTCATCGTGACCGAGATCGCACCACCCAGCGCATTGAGCCCATAGATGGGGCTGGCGCTCACGAGCTCGACGCGCTCGATCGCCACATCGGGGAACAGATCCCAGTCAACCGTGTCACCAAAGGCCTCGTTGATGCGGACTCCGTTCTGGTAGACCGCCAGTCCCTGCGGCGTGCCAAGCACCGGGGAAGCCTCGAAACCGCGATAGAGAATACCGGGCTGGAACGGATCATCGAGGTTCTCGTTGATGTTGACGCTGCCGAGGCGCGAGTTCATCGCACCCGTCAGGCTCGCGCTGCCATCGCGGGTCAGATCCGCGGCATAGAGCGTCTGCACATTGCCCGGCACCTTGTCGATATCGATGTTGTTGCCCGGAATCGCGCTCGTCTGAATCAGCACGGTCGGCAGCTCAGTAGGCGCAGCGGCAGACTCCTGGGCCCAGAGGCTCGTGCTCAACGGCAGCGCGCCGATAGGCAGCAGCGCCGATGCGGCCAGATGAATAGCCTTCAAGATGGAGCTCCCTTCAGGACGGCTGCGGCCACTTTAGGCGGCGTGCTGCCCAGCATAACGGGTGCCGGGCGCACTACGGAGGCTACCGCGCCGATGCCGTGCGATCGCGCAGTCGCCCGCCGCCGACAGCGCTAGGAATCAGCACCGGACAATGCGGCCGGCTTCGGTCCCCCGCTGGCCCAGTCGAGCAGTTCGATCGTGTGCACTATCGGCACGTGCACGGCACCGGCCAGGTGGGTCATGCAGCCGATATTGCCTGAGGCGATGACGGCGACGGTGAGTGCGTTGAGGTGTGCCGCCTTGCGCTCCCGCAGTTGCCCGGCGAGTTCCGGCTGCAGCAGGCTGTAGGTGCCGGCTGATCCGCAGCACAGGTGTGATTCAGCCGGTTCGAGGACCTTGAAGCCGGCGCGTACCAGCAGCTGCTGGGCCGGCGTGCGCACCGACTGGCCGTGCTGTAGCGAGCAGGCGGACTGGTAGGCGACGCTCAGTGATTGGGGTGTGTGGAAATTCAATTCCACCTGCAGCAGGAATTCGCTGATATCGAGTGCCAGTGCACTCACCTGTTGCGCGCGTTCGGCCCACTGCGGCTCCTCGCGCAGCAGATGAGCGTAGTCCTTGATCAGCGTGCCACAGCCCGAAGTCGTGATCACGATGGCATCGAGAGCTCCTTGCTCGAGCAGTTTCGACCAGGCTGCAACCTGGGCGCGGGCGAGTACGCGGGCGCGCTCACTGTGCCCGAGGTGCTGGGGCAGCGCCCCGCAGCACCCCTTACCCGGTGCGATCACCACCTCGACGCCATGGCGCGTCAGCAGCCGCACCGTTGCGGCATTGATCTGTGGCGCAAGCGCCGGCTGCACGCAGCCGGCAAGCAGCGCCACCCGCAGGCGCCGCGCTCCGATGGCTGCAAAATGGCCGGCGCGATCCGTCGGCGCGCTCGCGTGGGTGCGCGTGGGTGCGCTCAGCCACAGATTGCGCACGCGGCCAGTGGCCAGTTTCGCGGCGGGTCGCGTGATACGGGCGAGCGCGCTCGCAATCCGAAACCATGCGCGGCGGCTCAGCAGCGCGCCGATCAGCCGGCGCAGCAGCCGTTCGGGCCAGGGCCTGCGAAAGTGGGTTTCAATGTGGGAGCGCGCGTGATCAATCAGGTGCAGGTAATTCACACCCGACGGGCAGGCGCTCTTGCAGGCCAGGCAGGTCAGGCAGCGATCGATGTGCAGGACTGTCTCGGCGGGCGGCGGCGCGCTGCTTTCGAGCATGTTCTGGATCAGATAGATGCGGCCACGCGGGCTGTCGAGTTCGTTGCCGAGCAGCGTGTAGGTCGGACAGTGCGGCATGCAGAATCCGCAGTGCACGCACTTGCGCAGCGCCGCTTCCGAATCCGCAATTGCCGGCTGCAGCCGCTGCTCGGCACTAAAGTGGGTTCTCATGCCGCACGTCCGTACATGCGTTGCGGATTGAGGATGCCCAGCGGATCAAACTGCGCCCGCACTCGTTCGCCGAGCGCCTGGAGCGCTGCGGGCTGCGGTTCGAACGGTTCGGTGTTGGCACGCACTGCACTGGTGGCGCGTACCAGCGTCGCGTGGCCCTGGCCGGCGTGAGTTTTGAGGAGCGAGCGGATCGTGCTGGCACCGCCATCCTCGCCCGCCGGCCCCTCGAGCCAGAGCAGGCCGCCGCCCCAGTCGTAGTACAGCTGCTGCGCGCCGGCCGCACGCAGCGCCGCGCCCAGCGTGGCCGCGTGTAGTGGCGGAATCGACAGCCGCCACAGCGGCTGTGCTGATCCGGCATAGCAGCGGGCATCACTGATCTGGCGCCAGAGCGCGAGCGAGGGTTGCTGCTCGAGTTCCACGAGCGGCGTCGTGGGAGTTTCCAGAGCGACGCGCAGCGCTGCGGCGTAGGCGCTGGTTGCGGCCCGCGGGCCTTCCAGACGCAGCAATGTGGCCGACGCACCGACCAGCGCCCGCGGCAGTGCTTCGAATCGGGCCAGCACCTCGGCGGGCAGGTGCGCCGCGCCGGTCACGGGCACTGCGCCGCTGAGGGCTTTGCGCAGCAGCGCTAGACCGGTTTCATCCTGCTGTGCGAGCAGCGCCAGCGTGCGTGTGTCTTCGGGCGCCGGCAGCACCTTGAGCGTGACTTCGGTCAGCACGCCAAGCGTCCCGTAGGCGCCGGCAAGCAGTTTGGGCAGATCAAAGCCCGTGACATTTTTGACCACGCGCCCGCCGCCGGCGAAGGCCTCGCCAAAGCCATTCACGGCGCGAAAACCGAGGAAGTGATCGCGCGGCGCCCCGGCACTCATGCGCCGGCTGCCGCCTAAGCCCACCGAGATCGCGCCCGCCAGCGTCCCACGTCCGGCAGGTGCGCCCCACAGCGGACCCAGGTCGGGTGGCTCGAAGGCCAGATGCTGGCCCTTGGCGGCGAGCAGCGTCTGGATCTCGGCCAGCGGAGTCGCGGCGCGTGCGCTCAGTACCAGTTCCTCGGGCTCGTAAACCAGCACGCCGCTGAGCGCCGACACATCGAGCACGCTCTCGACTTCGGTGAACCGGCCCAGGTGCCGGCGCGAGCCCTGGCCGATCACTTCGAGGCCGGTGCGCGCGGCGCCCGCTGAGCGGATCAGCTCGGCGAGCTGGGTTTCATCGGCGGGTTGGTGGTAGGCGCCCATCGTGATGCTCAAAGGCGCAACAGATCCGGAAAGCGCGTCTGCCCCGCGTGCACGTGCACCCGGCCGAGCTCGGCACAGCGACACAGCTTCGGAAACACTTTGCCGGGATTGAGCAGACCTTCCGCATCGAAGGCGCATTTGAGCCGCTGCTGCTGGTCAAGATCGGTCTGCGTGAACTGCACCTCCATCAGATCGCGCTTCTCGACACCGACGCCATGTTCGCCGGTGAGTACGCCGCCGACCTCGACGCAGCGCTTGAGGATATCGGCACCAAAGGCCTCGGCCTTCTCAAGCCCGCCCGGGATGTTGGCGTCGTAGCAGATCAGCGGATGCAGGTTGCCATCGCCGGCATGGAAGACATTGGCCACGCGCAACTGGTAGTGCTCGGAGAGCTTGGCCATGTACTCGACCATTTCGGGCAGGGCGCGGCGCGGGATCGTGCCATCGACGCAGTAGTAGTCGGCCGCGAGCCGACCGATGGCCGGAAAAGCGGCGCGGCGACCGGCCCAGAAGCGCAGGCGCTCGCTTTCGCTGCCACTGGCGCGGCTCGAGCAGGCACCGCTCGCGCGTGCGATTGCCTCAATGCGTTCGATCAGCACATCGACCTCGGCCGGCAGCCCGTCGACCTCGACAATCAGCAGTGCCTCGACATCAAGGGGGTAGCCTGCGGCCACAAAGGCCTCGGTCGCATGGATCGATACCTTGTCCATCATCTCCATGCCGGCCGGGATGATGCCTGCACCGATAATGGCCGCGACACACACACTGCCAGCACGCACGGTGGGAAATCCGAGCAGCAGGGCGCGCTGGGTCTGCGGTCGCTGCAGGATGCGCACCGTGACCTCGGTGACGACCCCGAGCAGACCCTCGGAGCCGGTGACGATGCCGAGCAGGTCCAGGCCCCCGGGGTCCATCGCCTTGCCGCCCAGGCGCACGATCTCGCCGCTGGTCAGCACCAGTTCGCAGCCGAGCAGGTTGTTGGTCGTCATGCCGTACTTCAGGCAGTGAATGCCGCCGGAATTTTCGGCCACGTTGCCGCCGATCGAGCAGGCCACCTGGCTCGAGGGGTCAGGGGCGTAGTAGAACCCGCGCGCCTCCACGGCCTGGCTGATCGCAAGGTTGGTCACGCCCGGCTGCGTGACGACACAGCGATTCTCATAGTCGATATCAAGGATGCGATTGAACTTGCCAAGCCCGAGCACGATGCCATCGCCTAAGGGGAGCGCCCCGCCAGAGAGCGAGGTCCCGGCGCCGCGCGGTACCACCTTGAGCCCGAGCGAACTGCAGTACGCCATGATCGCCGCCACGTGCGGTACGGTCTGCGGAAGCACCACCGCGAGTGGCTGCGTGGTGTAGGCGGTGAGCGCATCGCACTCGTAGGCCCGCAGTTCGCTGGGCGCATGGATGACGCCTTCACCAGGCACGATCCGCCGCAGTGCCGCAACGATATCGCCGCGGCGCGCGATCAGGCCCGGGTCTGTATCAGGCATCAGCATCGACTCGCACCTCCGCAGCCATTGTAGGCCAGCACCGGGCGAGCTGGTGGCTTGCGAGGCAGCCGCCGCCGGTGTTTGTGGCACGCGGCCCTATCCGCTACATTGCGCCACCTATTGGCCATCGACCGCTCTTGGGGAGCCTGCAAAATCATGCGGATCGGTACTCACGGGTTCTTCAGACGGGCGCTTGC